>Ga0070741_10016304_pt1 | contig 12421 bp, 11 predicted proteins | sample Coa_R1_4_FD_66440 | JGI IMG/M metagenome (GOLD analysis project Ga0070741, IMG submission 66440) | Surface soil microbial communities from Centralia Pennsylvania, which are recovering from an underground coalmine fire - Coalmine... | ecosystem: Environmental > Terrestrial > Soil > Unclassified ...
GAGGACATCCACGCGGATCTCCGTTTTCGCGGCTGGTGGCCGCGTCAGCACCCGGACATGCGTTCGTTCCTGGGAGTCCCGATCGTGGCCGCCGGCGAGGTAATTGGGTCGTTCTACCTCACCGAGAAGGAGGACAGCTCCACCTTCGGCCCGCAGGACCAGGCACTGATCGAGCTGCTGGCGGCCCATGCCGCCATCGCCATCACCAACACGCGCCTCTACGAGCGCAGCCGTGAGCTGTCGATGCTCTCCGAGCGAAACCGCCTGGCCCTCGAGCTACACGACGTGGTCAGCCAGAAGCTGTTCAGCCTGGTGCTGACCGCGGAGGCCGCTGCCACGACACTGGAACTGGATCCGGCCACGGGACGCCAGCAGGTGCAGCGTCTGGGCGAGCTGGCGCGAGAGGCCCTGGATGAGCTCCGCTCGCTGATCCTTGGTCTGCGCCCGCCTGAGCTCGAGCGTGACGGCCTGGAGCGGACGCTGCGCAAGGAGGCGGAGATGCTCAGCCGGGTGCACGGGGTACAGATAAAGCTCTCCTCGGAGGGTCACCCGGCGAACGGCAACCGCGAGCGCGACTTGGCCATGCTGAGGATCGTCGACGAAGCGCTCCAGAACGCCCTCAGACATGCCCGCGCGCAGAACATCGAGGTGAGGCTGAGCCCGAACGCGATCGAAGTCCGCGACGATGGGGTGGGGTTCGAACCGCTGAAACCAGAGCTCCGCGCGCATCATCTCGGACTGACCTCGATGGAGGAGCGAGCGGCTGAGCTCGGCGGGCGGCTCGAGATCCGATCGGCTCCCGGGTCCGGGACGACCGTTCGCCTCGAGGTCCCCACGTGATCCGAATTCTGATCGTCGACGACCATGCCGTCGTGCGGGAGGGGCTTCGCGCCTTCCTCGAGCTTCAGGACGGCATGGACGTCGTGGGCGAGGCTGCGGATGGGGAGGCGGCGATCGCGGAGGCGGAACGACTGCGCCCCGACGTGATCCTGATGGATCTCGTCATGCCCAAGTTGGACGGAGTGGGGGCGATGCGGGCGCTGCGCTCGCGGACCCCGGCGGCCAAGGTTGTGGTGCTGACGAGCTTCCTCGAGGATGAGCGCCTACTGCCGGCGATCCAGGCTGGAGCCGCCGGATACATGCTCAAGAACGCCGAACCGGCCGAGTTAGCTCGGGCGATCCGCACAGCGGTCAGCGGTGAGACGCTCCTCGATCCTGCCGTTGCGGCCCAACTCGTCCATGCCATCGCCGACGGCTCGCGCCTGCCGCAGCAGGAGACCCTCACCCGGCGAGAGCACCAGGTCCTAGAGCTCATCGCGCACGGGCGCTCGAACAAGCGCATCGCGCTGGAGCTGGGGATCGCGGAGAAGACGGTCAAGACCCATGTTGGCCACGTGCTGGCCAAGCTCGGGGTGGCTGACCGCACGCAGGCGGCGCTTCTGGCCGTGCGCGAGGGCCTTGTCCCCGCCGGTGAGGACGGATCCTGACTGAACACGCATCAGCGCCAGGTCCTAGGACCAATTACCGCTGGTAAGCGGCACCGCATGCGACCTACCTTGGTCGCATGCCACTAGCAATCATCACTGGAGCCTCGCGTGGATTGGGACTGGCGCTGGCGCGGGAGCTCGCAACACGCAACTGGGCGCTCGTCATCGATGCCCGCGGAGCACGCGACCTCGAGGTCGTGGCCCGAGAGCTTGGACAGCTCACTGAGGTTGCCGCGCTCCCGGGCGACGTCGCCGACGCCAATCACCGCCGGGATCTCCTCAGCGCCGCCGGCCCCGACATCGACCTGCTCGTCAACAACGCCAGCATCCTCGGTCCGAGTCCGCAGCCGCAACTGGACGATTATCCGCTGGAGATAGTCAAGCGCGTCTACGACGTGAACGTGTTTGCGCCTCTGGCGCTCTGCCAGCTGGTTCTCCCCCGACTGCCGGACGGTGGGCGGATCATCAACATCACCTCAGACGCTGCCGTCGAGGCTTACGAAGGATGGGGCGGTTACGGCTCGGCCAAGGCGGCACTGGAACAGCTGACGGCGGTCCTCGCCGCTGAGCAGCCGGAACTTCGGATCTACGCCGCCGACCCCGGAGACATGCGCACGCGCATGCAGCAGGAGGCATTCCCAGCAGAGGACATCTCCGACCGCTCGCTACCCGAGATCAGCGTGCCAGGCATGATCGAGCTGATCGAGGGCGATCTGCCGAGCGGCCGGTACGTCGTCCGCCAGCTCAAGGCGCGGGAGCGGGTGTGAACGCGCTGGCGTTCGACCTCCCAGCGACCCTGGAGGCGCACGACCCCCCAGAGGCCCGCGGGCTGCGCCGTGACCAGGTGAGGCTGATGGTGGCCGACCGGTCCACCGGGACGGTGGCGCACCGGGTCTTCACCCATCTCAGTGACGTTCTTCGCGCCGGCGATTTGCTCGTGATCAACGTTTCCGCCACGCTGCCGGCTGCGCTCATGGGCCGTCGCTCCGACAGGTCCGCGGTGCGAATCCATGTCGCCACTCGCGCCCCGCGATTGGATGAGGAATGGCGGGTGGTGGAGCTCCGCAGCGCTGACGGCTCGCGGCCCGCAACCGGGCGCGCTCGGGAGCGAATTGCCCTCGCCGCAAGCGCGTCCCTGGAGCTCGTGGCGCCGTACGCCTCTGGCGCCCGTCTGATGCTGGCGCGCTTCGATGGTCCGGGCGAACTGGAGCAACACATGCACCGCCACGGCGAGCCGATCCGGTACGGATACATCCGTCGGCCTTGGCCGCTCAGGACCTACCAGAACGTGTATGCCAATACGCCCGGGAGCGCGGAGATGGCCAGTGCCGGACGACCGTTCAGCCACGAGCTGATCTCCGCTCTCGTGGCGCGCGGCGTGCGGATCGCCCCGGTCACCCTGCATTCAGGGGTCTCGTCGCCCGAGCGCCACGAACCGCCGTTGCCGGAGACGTTCGCGGTCCCCGAGTCGACGGCGCGCCTGGTCAACGCCACCAGAGGCTCGGGTGGCCGTGTGATAGCGGTGGGGACCACCGTCGTGCGTGCGCTCGAGAGCGCGACGGACCGCGCCGGGCAGGTCCGCGCCCGCGACGGCTGGACCACCCTGGTGATTGGGCCGGACGTCGGTGTGCGGGCGATCGATGGTCTGATCACGGGCTGGCACGAGCCCGAGGCGTCGCATCTGCACATGCTCCAAGCGATCGCCGGCCTCGAGCTGCTCACGCGCTCCTACGACCAGGCTCTAGGGCGCGGTTACCTCTGGCACGAGTTCGGCGACAGCCATCTGATCCTGCGCTAGCAGCCTCATTTCAGCTCGTCCTCGTTCAGCTGCTCGAGCAGGTTGGCGGCGCGCGGAGGCTGCCCGTCCTCGATCACGACGCTCCCGCCGGGCCAATACGGATGGGGGGGACTCGCTCGGTGCACGAGTGCCGGCTCATACAGCCACGAGCCGGCGTTGACCACGCGCATCAGGCCGTCAGGTCCGACCCAGTCGCCCGCCACATCATCCGGGAGAGGACCGAGCCGGTGGACGTGGCCGAAGACGAGCCAGTCGGCGTCCACTCCCAGCCGGTGGACAACGCGGGCGATCGCGGGAATGCTAGCCCGCCGCATCTGCAGGCTGAGCAGCCTTGAGGTGAGGAGCGCGTTCTCCTCGCGTAGCAGGTGGCGACGAATCTGCGGCATGGTCGAGGCGCGGGCGATTTCCGCCGCGTCCTCGAGTAGGACGGCCAGGGGCCGCGGCAACCAGCGGTTGATCGGACCCGTGGAGGGACGGTGCCCACGCTCGTAATCGGCGGGCGTCGCCTGGTCACGCGGAAGCCGGCCGAGCAGGCCTCGCGTCATGCCGAAGGCGGATTTCGGCAGTAGGTGGAAATCCAGGTAGTGACCATGCGTGGCCCAGATTCGGTCGGACAACCAGACGCCGGGATAGTGGACGCTCACCGGCACGGCCCCGAACCACGAGACCAGCCGCTTCAGAGGCGCGGTGGCGTCGAGCGGCACGTCCGTGTTGACCGCCAGCTCGGGCTGCCGCTTACGCACCCAGCCCCGTACCAGTGGGCGGTCGTGATTACCCGGAACGATCAGGACCTCGGCTCCGTTGCCGAGTCCCGCGGCGACGCTGCGCATGATCGGCTCCGCCGCGGCCATCGCCTGGGCCGGTCGTCCCGCCATGAGCTCGACGATGTCGCCCAGGAGGACCAGCCGGTCGACGTCCTGCAACGCTTCGAGGAGCCGACGGAGCGGCTCAGGGCGAGTCAACACATCCTGGCCGAGCCGGGCGCCGATGTGCAGATCTGAGATGACGAGCGTGCGCACGCGCCGCCACGATAGCCGTGGCCGCGTGTGCAGCCGCTACGCGGCGACAGATGTCGGGGAGCTCAGCCGCGGCTCACGGCCACGACCACGAACCAGGGCGACTCATGGAGGATCTCCCCCCCGCCGAGCTCGTCGGCCAGCTCGACACCTCTGAAGTAGCGCTTGTAAACCTGAAAGCAAGAGCCGTTGTTGAGCCGCCGCGCCTGCCAGCCATCACGGGCACGGTCGGGGCGGGCGGCTGAATCGGCCACCACCAGCTCGCGCGCGACGCGTAGCGCCTCGGTCACAAACGTCGACCGCTGCTCGCCCTCCAGGTGTCCGTAGAAATGACCGGTGAAGATGCGCTCGAAAGCCTGATCCGCGAACGGGAGCGTCAGCGCATCGCCACGGACGAAAGTGGTGCTGGGCGACTGTCGACGCGCAACGTCGAGCATTCGCTCGCTCTGATCGAGTCCCGTCACCTCGCCTGGAAGATGGCGAGTGAGAAATCCGGTTCCGCAGGCGACATCGAGCGTCTTAGCCGGCGGTAGCTGCGCGAGCGTGCGGATGAGTGTCCGCACCGCCTCATCCCACTGCGGCCGTTGCTCAGCTGCGAACTGACCCCGGCTCTCATACCAGTCGTCGTATTCGGGGGCCCGGGTGTCGTAGTAGTCCTTCATCGCGTTGGCAAACTCTGCCGTATGGAACGCCGGCTTGCTTTTGGAGAAGTCGCCGAGCTCTACGACCGGGCTCGGCCCTCGTATCCCGACGTCCTCGTCGAGGAGGTGCTCGCCTTCGCCGCGCCGTGCCGGCGCGCGCTCGAGGTCGGGGCAGGCACCGGCAAGGCCACACGCCTGTTCGGTCAGCGTGGCCTGAACGTGACCGCGCTCGAGCCAAGTGGGGAAATGGCCAGCGTGGCGCGGCGCAACCTCGCTGACCTCGACAACGTGGCAATCGAGGGCTCCGATTTCGAGGGCTTCAACGGCACTGGCGGCCCGTTCGATCTCATCTTCAGCGCCCAGGCGTGGCACTGGGTCTCGCCTGACGTGCGGTACGTCAAGGCGAGAGCCCTGCTTCGACCAGGGGGCGGGCTGGCGCTGTTCTGGAACCGGGCCCGGTGGGAGAGCAATCCCTTGCGGGCGAAGCTGCGCGCGGCGTACGAACGCACCGTGCCGGACTTTGGCCCTACCCCCGGGCCGATGTACCCATCGACCGACACGCCGCCCGAGCTATGGGGCGCCTGGCAGGAGGAGGTCGAAGCCGCCAAGGGTTTCGGCGCGCCTCAGTACCGCTCATACAACTGGTCCCAGGACTACTCGACGACGTCCTATCTAGACGTGATCCAAACCCACTCGGATCACATCGTGCTCGGAGCAGAGCGGCTGACCGCACTGCTCGATGCGGTCGGCGAGGTGATCGAAAATGCCGGGGGCAAATTCACCTTGACGTACGCCACCCTGCTGCTCCTGGTGCGACTCGACCCGAGATGAGCGTCGACGGGGTGCTCACGGGCGATGACGGGGTGCTGCGCTGCTGGTGGGGCGCCTCCGCGCCCGAGTATCGCGCCTACCACGACACCGAGTGGGGGTTTCCGGTTACCGACGACATCCGCCTGTTCGAAAAGCTCAGCCTGGAGGCCTTTCAAGCGGGGCTTTCGTGGCTCACCATCCTCCGTAAACGCGAGGCCTTTCGGCGTGCGTTCGCCGGCTTTGACTTTCACCAGGTGGCGGCTTTCGGCCAGCGTGACGTCGAGCGGCTCCTCGGCGATGCCGACATCGTCCGCCACCGGGGGAAGATCGAGGCGGTGATCAACAACGCGCGCCGGGCGGTCGAGCTGATCGATGAGGCGGGATCGCTGGCCGCGCACGTATGGGGATTTGAACCTGTCCTGAACACTCGCCCGCGGCGCATCGACCGGGCCACGTTGAGCGAGATGACACACACCCCGGAGTCAAACGCCCTCGCGCGTGATCTGAAGCGTCGCGGATGGCGGTTCGTGGGCCCCACCACGGTGTACGCCTTCATGCAGGCCATGGGGCTGGTCAATGACCACCTGGAGGGGTGCACCGCGCGCCGTCAAGCGGAGGACGCCAGACTGGGGTTCACGCGCCCGTGAATGCGGGAGCGCGCTTCTCCACGAACGCCGCTGTCCCTTCGAGGAAGTCCTTCGTTCGCCCCAGCGCGTGCTGCAGCTCGCCCTCTACGTGAAGCTGGGCTTCGAGGTCGCCGTAGATGGAGCGGTTGAGCGCCCGCTTTGAGCTGGCGTATGAGTTGGTCGGACCGGCCGCCAACCGCTCCACGAGCGCGTTTGCCTCATCCATCAGGTCGCCGTCGGGGTAAACCCAGTTCACCAGTCCCCATTCCAGCGCCGTGGCGGCGGGAACTCGCTCGCCGAGCAGCGCCATCTGAAAGGCGCGCGCCTTGCCGACCGCCGGGGGGACGAAGGCGGTGGAGCCGCCGTCCGGCATCAGCCCGATATTCACAAAGGCCAGCCCCAGGAACGCGGATTCGGCAGCCATGATGAGATCGCAGGCCAACGCCAGCGAGCAGCCAATGCCCACGGCCGGTCCGTTGACCGCCGCCACGACGGGCTTGGACAGCCGTCGTACGCCGGCGATCGCGGGATGGTAGATGTCGTGCAGCTCCTTGCGGATGTTCGGCATGCCGTCTTCGGCGGGCTCAAAGCCGGCACGCAAATCTGCCCCGGAGGAAAAGCCCCGGCCTGAACCGGTGACCAAAACCGCCCTGACCGAAGGCTGAGCAGCCTCAGTCTCGATCACCTGCTTCAGCTCCTCGCCGAACTCGGCCGTCCATGCGTTGAGTGTCTCCGGTCGGTTCAGCGTCAGTCGCCCGACGGCACCGGATTGCTCCCAGATGACGGTTTCGTAGCTCATCTCCTGCTCCTTGGGTGGTGGTTCTACTGCACGACTACGGGGACCTCGGCGCTGCCGTCGCCGCGGTGAACCCCAGGATCAGCTCCGCCGTCTCGGTTGGCACGTCAAGCTGGGGACAGTGACCAACGCCCTCCAGCTCCACCCAGTCGGCCGCGGGCAGCCACTCGCTGCGGTAGCGCGCGGCCGCCGAGGGCCAGGTGAGCAGCCGGTCCGTCCTGCCCCAGACAACGCGCACCGGACACGTGATCAGGTCGGGATGAAGCGTCCACCCGTTCTGTAGGGCGTGCCGGATGAGCGGCTCGGTCGCATCGCATCTGGCCGCTCCGACGATCAGGTGCGCCACCAGTTCGGGCGAGAGATGCTCGTAGTTCTCCGCCACCATCAGGGTCGCCCTACGCCGCCCGTCCGGCGTCGAGGCGATCTGATCGGCGAAAGGTGCCGCCGCGGTGACAAGCTCCTTGGTCTCTGTGAAGAAGGCCAGCGTCTCCTTGAATGACTCGTCATTGGCCGCCCAGCCGCCGGCCGGCGCCAGGGCCACCACCGTCCTAGCGCGCTGGCGCTCGGCCATGCGCAGCGCCAGGTAGCCGCCCAGAGAGTTCCCGACGATGTGGGCGGTCTCGAACCCCGCCTCGTCCATGGCCAGCTCGAGTGCATCCAGCATCGCGTCCTCGTCCGAGGGCTCGCTCAGCGGTGCGCCGCCTGCATGGCCGAGCAGCGTCGGCGCCAGCACCTCGTGGTGGCGCTCCAGGGCCGGTAGGACCGGCTCCCACATCCGCCACGTGCCGGTGAAGCCGTGCAGGCAAAGCATCGGTGAGCCGGAACCGCCGCGATGCGAGGCCGTGAAGACGCTGGGCATGGACTCAAAGCCTATTCCGGAGCGAGTTTGAAGCCGGCTTGCTCCTCCAGCATCGCCACCGGAAGCAGCTCCCCGTCAACGTGGCCGTAGCGGGCGAGTGCCAGTCCGTAGGTGTCTCTCACCAGCCGGGTTAGATCGCACGGCAGTCCGTGACCTTCGGCCATCTCCACCGTGGCCTCGAGTTCTTCAACACAACGCCCCAGCCCGAAGGTAGTCAGATAATCGCCCTCCAGGAGACGGCTCAAATCCCGACCCAGGAATGCGCTCGAGGCAGCGCTGCGGGCCAGCGCTTCTCTAAGCGCGCCGATCTCGACCCCGCGACGCTTGGCGAGCAGCAGCGCCTCCACCACCGCGATCGCCTCGGTGAACCACAGCAGATTGACCACAAGCTTGCTGGCGTAGCCCGTCCCTTGAGCACCAACGTGTTCGATCGTGCCAAGCGTCGCCAACAGCCTGCGCTGATGCTCAACCACACCTCGATCGCCACCCACGAACAGCTGCGCCGTTCCTTGGCGCACGGCCGGGGGTCCTCCGCCGATTGGCGCGTCGAGACAACTGACACCGTGCCAGTTAGCGTGCTCCATCAGCTCCAAGGCCACTTGGGGGTCGGCGCTTGTCATGTCGATCCACGTCGATCCGCTGCGCAGGCCATCCGTGGCCTCGCCCATCGCGTCTCTCAACTCTGCCGAGCCGGGCAGGAGCGTCAGCAGAACGTCGGCGGCCGCGGCGACCGATCGATTATCGGGCGCCCAGCCGGCGCCGAGCCCGTTCACCAAGGCACGCCGCTCAGGCCGCGCGTCGGTGGCCAGTAGTTCAGCTCCGGTGGTTGCCGCCAACCGCTCGAGCACGGCGATTCCCATCCGCCCGACGCCGATGAGCCCTATCGTGCCGTCCAAGATCGCGAGGCTAGGCCATCGTCGAGGCGAGCGCGGCTATCCTTGCTGAATTCCGGTGCTTGGGGGTCGCAGAGCAACATGAGATGCAGTCGCTGCGGCCTGGAGAGCCCGCCTGGTATGCGGTTCTGCGGCGGCTGCGGCGCGCCATTGGAAGCCAATGCGCCGATGGCGGTGCAAGAGCCGGACGGACCCGCCCAGCGTCGTTACATGACCGCCCTCTTCTGTGACCTGGTCGGCTCCACGCCGCTGGCCGAGCGGTTCGATCCGGAGGAGTGGCGTGAGATCCTGAGCCACTACCAGCACGCCTGCGTGCAGGCCATCGACCGCTTCAACGGCTACACCGCCCGCTACGTGGGGGACGGCGTGGTCGCCTATTTCGGCTACCCCCGGGCGCACGAGGACGATGCTCAGCGAGCGGTCCACGCCGCGCTCGGGATCCTGGAGGAGCTGGCCGTCCTGAACGAGGCCCTCAGCCAGTCACACCAGGTCTTGCTGCAGGTTCGGATCGGTCTTCACACCGGCATGGTCGTCGCCGGTCATATGGGAATCGGCGCTGCCGCCTACCAGCACGAGATTGTGGGCGAGATGCCCCACATCGCTGCCCGGCTCGAATCGATCGCCGCGCCGGACTCGATCGTGATCAGCGATGCCACCCACGCGCTGGTCGACGGCTACTTCGAGACGGTTTCGCTCGGCCAGCAGTCGCTCAAGGGCGTCTCGCGTCCAGTCGGAGCCCACCGGGTGCTGCGCCACACGGGAGCGGTTGGCCGGCTTGAGGTGAGCGGCGGGCGACCGCTCACCCCCGTCGTCGGCCGCGACGAGGAGTTGGGGATGTTGGCGCAGGCGTGGTCGGAGGGCAAGGACGGCCGGGGGCAGGTCACGCACATCAGCGGGGAAGCCGGCATCGGCAAGAGCCGGCTGGTTCGCACGCTGACCGAGAGGCTGAAGCACGAGATTGGATCTCAAGAGGTTTGGCAGTGCTCGGCTCACCACGGCGCGACCACGCTGTATCCCGTCATGCGCTACCTGGAACGGCGGCTGCGCCTTGATCGTCGCCAGCCGCCCCAGCGCCAGCTGGACGTCCTCGGGCTGGCCGTGCGAGGCGCCGCGCTTGACCCGGCGGAGTCCGTGCCGCTGCTGGCCGACCTTCTGTCGATACCGGGGTTGCCCGACGACCGCCGGCCGGGTCTGTCGCCGCGTGATGCCAGGACGGCGACGCTCCGAGTGCTCGAGGGGATCCTGCTCGGCCGGTCGACGCGCCGTCCGCTCCTGTTCGTGGTCGAGGATCTTCACTGGGCTGATCCCACCACGCTCGAGCTGCTCGACCGGATCATCACCAGTCTGCGCCAGGTTCCCGCGCTATGCGTGTTCACCTTCCGGCGAGAATTCGACCCGCCATGGACCCACCGGCGCCAGGTTACGAAGATCGAGCTCGGCCCGCTTAGCTCGGCGGATGTACAAGCGATGGTGGCCGCGCGGGGAATTGACCCCGAACCGAGCGTCGTCGAGTGGATCGACTCTGCGGCCGACGGCGTGCCGCTGTTCGTGGAAGAGATGCTCAAGAGCCTCGAGCTCAAGCAGGCCTCGCCGGGTGGACTGTCAAACCCCGCGGTGCCCCCCACGCTCGACGGACTGCTCACCGAGCGTCTCGATCGGCTTCCCGACCTTGGGGACGTGATCGACGCCGCCTCGGTGATCGGACGTGAGTTCGACCAGGAGCTGCTCGAGGTCGTCCAGCCGCTGGGCGGCGCTGACGTTGGGCCGGCGCTCTCTCTTCTCGCGGCGCAGGGGGTCGTCCGGCCCGTGGCGGGCACGCGCTCGCGTTATGAGTTCACGCACACGCTGCTCCAGGAGGCCGCGTACGGGCGACTGCTGCGTCGCCGCCGCCATGCTCTACACGGCCGTGTCGCCGAGGCGCTGGTACACACCTTCAGCGCCGTGTCCGAGCGTGAACCGGAGCTGGTCGCCCACCACTTCTCGTGTGCGTCGCAGCCGGAGGTGGCGGTCGGCTATTGGCGGGCGGCGGGGAGCCGCGCGCTGGAGCGCGCAGCCTTCAGAGAGGCGGCGGAGCACTCTCGCCGGGGACTGGAGTCGCTCGAGGAGGCTGGACCCCGGGCCGGCGATGAGATGGAGCGAGCCGACTTCCTGACCCAGCGGGCGGCGTCGCTCCAGGCCGCAACCGGCTACGCCGCGACTGGAGTTGACGAGGCCTACGCCGCGGCCCGCAGGGTCTACGAGCGCAACGACGAGGCAGACCGCCTGGTCGCTGTGATCCGCGGCGAGTGGATGTTCTTCCTGCTGCGCGGTCAGTATGCGACGGCGGTCGAGATTGCCGATCAGATGCTGGCCCTCGGCGAGCGAGGTGGTGATCCGCTCCGGCTGGCCGAAGGCCATCTGTACAGCGGCCTCGTCCACATGTACCTGGCGAACTTCGACCGGGCGCGTGAGCATCTCGATCAGTCGTTCACGCATTACCGCCGGCCGGAGCGCCACGACCAGATCTACGATGCCCAGGGCGACACCGGCGTGGGGGCGCTGGCCTACAACGCGGTCGTGCACTGGAACCTGGGGCGGGCTGCCGACTCGTACGCCCTCAGCGACCGCAGCATCCTCCTCGCCGACGAGGTCGGTGGCCAGGTGACGCGAGCTCAGGCCTGGGGGATGCGGGCCATGCTCCATCTCTCGCGGACCGAGCGGGACGAGTTCGTCCACTGGGTCGACCAGACGCGCCGCCACAGCCTCGAGCACAACCTGGGCTACTGGTCGACCGTCTCCTCGCTCTTCTCCGCCTGGGTTCAGGGACGAGCCGGAGAGCTCCAGGCTGGCACCGAGCGCATGCAGAAAAGCCTCGATGATTACCTCAGCTCGGGCTCCAGCTTGGGGATCCCGCTGTTCTACACGCTGCTGGCTGATCTGCTGCTCATGGCTGGCGAACGTCAGCGCGCGCTGGAGGCCCTGCGCGCTGGTGAGCATTACATCGACGAGACGGGCGAGCGCTTCTCCGAGTCGGAGCTGCTGCGTGTCATGGGCCGGGCGCTTATGAGCGGAGAGGCGCCTGATCCCGATGCCGCGACGCTGGCCTTCGAGCGCGCGGTGGCCTCGGCTCGAGATCGGAATGCCAGGCTCCTCGAGCTACGCGCGTCCACCCACCTTGCCGCCCACCAGCGCCAGGTCGGTGTCCAGTCCACCGAGCGCGAGCGTTTGGAGGCGTTGTGTGAGTGGTTCGGACCCGAGCCGGAGCTACCGGACGTCACACGTGCCCGTGGGGTGCTCGTGCCGGAGGCGCATTCAACGTGAGCGGCCGAGTGGAAGTCACTGTCGCTGGCGGCGGGATAGCGGGCATGACCGCTGCTCTCCGACTCGCCCAGCGCGGCTACAGAGTCAAGCTCTACGAGCAGAAGTCCTATCTCGGCGGCGATCTTGGGTCGCGTCCGGGGCCCGACGGCATTGATCTCGATGTCTATCCCCACATGTACGGCGCCTGGTACCACA
>Ga0070741_10016305_pt1 | contig 12420 bp, 13 predicted proteins | sample Coa_R1_4_FD_66440 | JGI IMG/M metagenome (GOLD analysis project Ga0070741, IMG submission 66440) | Surface soil microbial communities from Centralia Pennsylvania, which are recovering from an underground coalmine fire - Coalmine... | ecosystem: Environmental > Terrestrial > Soil > Unclassified ...
AACCGATTGCTGGTCTGGGTCATCCCTTACGCCTCCCACAGGTCCGCACAGTGCCTCGAAAGACAATGGCGATCCGGACCACGCGGTTCAAGACCGCACTCACTTTTGGTTCCAACATTCGCAAAAGTGCCTACCAAAACAGTGCCCACTTTCCGAAGTTCGTGTTACGCCTCAGCAAGCACCTTTCGCGAACTTCGGAAAGTTATGGGCACTAGCAAATCTCGGTTTCTAGTGCCGCTTTTCCATTTGAAGTTCCTGGACGGAATTTGCCGCTTGCGGTGCAGGAACTTCAAATGGGCGGCACTAGTCGTTTTGACGACGTTTGCCGCGACGCGGGCCGAGGCGGCCGATGTCGAGGCGGCGTCAGCGGTTGACGCCGTTACCGTTTATCCAGACGGCGCAAGCGTGACGCGCGTCGTCACGGTCGAACTGCCGGCGGGCGAGAACACGCTTGTTCTGAAGGATTTCCCGCTCACGCTGGACGCCGCTTCGCTGCGGGTGGAAGGCGAGGCAGATGCGGCACTGGCCATCGGAGCGATCGACACCAAACCACCGCGCGCGACGCCCCCGGTCAACCTGCCCGAGATCGACAAACGCATCGAGGTGCTGAAGGACGAACGCGCCGATCTCGATGGCGCGATTGCCGCCGCCGAAGCACGCCGCAAATTCGCCGAGCGATTCGCGGAGACGTCGCCTGCCGGAATCGGCGAGAAGGGTGAAGCGCGGCCGATCGCCGAATGGCGCACGGCGTTTTCGGCGGTCGCCGAGGAGGTGGCGAGCGCAGATACCGCCATCCGCGAGGCGCAGCGCAAGCAGCGCGACATCGATCGCCAGATCGCGCGGCTGGAACTGGACCGTAAAGCCAAGCCCGCCAACAAGCTCGAGGTCAGTGTCGCTCTCGCGGCCAAGGCCGCGGCCAAGGCGACGCTGCATGTCACTTACACGGTGCCGAACGCACGCTGGAAGCCGATCTACGACGCCCGCCTCGATACCGGCGCGAAAGATCGCAAACCCGCACTCGAACTGGTGCGCCGCGCCGAAATCACCCAGGCCACCGGCGAGGATTGGTCTGACGTCGCACTAAGCGTTTCGACCGTGCGGACTGCGGTCGGCGGCAACGCGCCCCAGCTAAGTTCGCTGGTCGTGCGATATCCGTTTGTCGCCCAGGCGCCGGCGCCGATGAGCGCTCCGGCGGGAGAGCCGTCTTTGCGAGGAAATCTCGCGAAGACTACACAGCAGTTCCATTTTGGAGGGGGAACGACTTTTGATGAACCAGCCGATAAGGCGGTTGAGAAAAAGGCCGTGGCCGACGTCAGCGGCTTCCAGGTGGTCTTCAGGATTCCCGGCCGCGTCAGCGTCGGCGCCAGCCAAGGTGCCAAGAGCCTTCTGATTTCCACGGCGACGATCGCGCCCGATCTCACCATTCGTTCCGCCCCGGTCGTCGACGCCACCGCGTTCCTTGAAGCGAGCTTCGTCCAGAGCGAGGATGCGCCGCTGCTGCCCGGCCGGATCTCGATCTACCGTGATGGCGCGTTTGTCGGCCGCAGTCAGATGACGGCCGCCAGCAAGGACGAAAAGGTGCGGCTCGGCTTCGGCGCCGACGACAAGGTCAAGGTCGTGCGCTCGGTCGTCAAACGCAACGAAGGATCGGCTGGCCTGATCGTCACGACCGCGAAGACGGATGAGCGCGCCTTCAAGACCACTGTTCGCAACGGTCACGATTTCCCGATCCGGGTGGCGATCGAGGATCAACTGCCGGTCAGTGAAAATGACGACATCCAGGTCGAGATGCTGCCGTCAACGACGCCGCCGACCACGACCAACCTGCGTGACAAGCGCGGCGTGCTGGAATGGGCGCTCGAAGTGGGGCCATCGGAAGCCAAGGAGATCAATTTCGCCTGGCGCGTCCGCTGGCCTAAGGACAAGGGCGTCGTGATGGTTCCGGCCGGATAATGGCATTCGTGAGCGGCGGGTATTTTCGACCCGCCGCTCGCGCGAAACTCATCCGGAGGGCGCCTTGCGCGAGGCGATCACGATGCCGGCGATGACCATCAGATATCCGACGAGGTGAAACAACCGCGGCTCTTCGCCGAGCAGCATGATCGCCATCACCGAACCGAACACCGGCACCAGATGGAAAAACGGCGCGGCGCGATTCGGTCCGATCATCGCAATGCCGCGGTTGAAGAAAAGGTAGGCAAGCGTCGAGGGGAAGATCACGACATAGACAAGCGTGATCATCGTGATCGTGTCGAACTTGAGCGTGATGCCGTTCTTATATTCCCAGATCGAGAATGGCATCAGGAGCAGCGCGCCGCAGGCCATGGTGAAGAAGATCAGCGAGAGCTGATGCGTCACCGGGCGTCGCAGCATCAGCGCCGAGTAGAGGCCGAAAGAAATCAGCGCGCCGGCGAACATGACGTCGCCGATATTCGGCCTGACGGTGGCAAGCGCCGTGGGGTCGCCGCGCAGGATGATGGTGAGCACGCCGACAAGCGACAAGGCGACGCCGGCGAACTGGCTCCAGGTCAGGCGCACGCCGAACAAGATCAGCGCCCACAGCGCTACGAACAGCGGCCCGGAGGATTGGATCAGCAGCGCGTTGATGGCTTCCGTGTATTGCAATGCCCAGTAAGACAAGGCGTTGTTGAAGGCAAATCCGGTCGCTGCGAGTGCGACCAGCAGCGGAAGGTGCTTGCGCAGCACTGGCCAATCCCGCTTCAAATGCGGCTGCGCGAACGGCAGCAGCATCAGGCAGGCGCCGATCCATCGCACGCAGGACAAGGTCATCGGCGGCACGTGGCCCGCGACATAGCGGGCGAGAACGATATTGCCGGCCCAGAACAACGAAGCCAGGCTCAACAGCAGATAGGGCTGATGATTGAGCCACCGGATCGGATCAAATGACGATGGCGCGCTTTTTGTCATCGGCGGACGCGGGTAGTGGAGTGGATTTGACATTCGCTACTCATCTGTCCGCAAGCTCCGAATGCGAATGTCAAATCCCAAACTCCACTAGAAACATATATTTTCTAGTGGTCCTTTGATTCTAACATTCGCAAAAGTGCCTGCTGAGAAGGGATGCGAACGTTAGAATCGGACCACTAGCCCGTTCGTGCCGATGCTTTTCGCGACGTCACGTAGACGCCTGTCAGCACCAGCGCAAAGCCGATGAAATGGAAGACTTGCGGCCTTTCGCCGAGGAAGGCGATCGCCATCACCGATCCGAACACCGGCACGACGTGAAAGAACGGCGCGGCGCGGTTGGCGCCGATCAGGTGAACGCCGCGGTTGTAGCAGAGATAGGCGATGGTGGAGGGAAACACTGCGACATAGATCACCGACAGCAGGTTGGCCGCGTTCAGTTCCATGACCGGACGCCACAGCGACTCCGCGATCACCGCCGGGATCAGAACCGCCGAACCGCATCCGAACGTAAAGGCGACGAACGACAGATCGTGGAGGCGCGGACGCCGCGACGACATCACCGTGTAAAGTCCGAAGATCAAAAGCGCGACGGTGAAGATGAGGTCGCCCTTGTTGAAGTCGATCTTGGCGATCGCCGTCAGGTCGCCGTGCAGCAGGATCACCAGCACGCCGGTGAGCGACACCATGACTCCGATCGCCTGTGCCAGCGTCAGCCGCACGCCGAGCAGGATCAGCGACCAGGCCGCCACGAAGAGGGGACCTGCCGACTGCAACAGCAGCGTATTGAGCGCAGTGGTATGTTCGAGCGCCCAGTATTGCAGGCTGGTGAAGGCCGAAATGCCTGTGAGGGAGATGAGGATCATCGTGCCGAGGCTGGCGCGGATCATGTTCCAGTCGCGCCTCAGGTATTTCCAAGCCCAGGGAAGGATGATCAGAAACGCGAACCACCAGCGCAGGAACGCCAGCGTCACCGGCGGAATGTGGCCCGCGGCAAGCCGGCCGACAATGGCATTGCCGGCCCAGCACAGAGCGGTGATCGATAGCAGCACATAAGGCTGGTTGGTCAGCCAATTGCCGCCATGTTGGGCGGCATCGGAAATCTGGTCGGAAGCGGACATGCGGCCTGGGCCTGGTGAAGCGAAATCACAGCGCCGCGCCCCGGCCCGGCATGACACACCCGGCCGGATGATTCTCGCCCGGCTTTTTCTAAGGACACGGATTTTGAAGTGGCTTCAACGCCGGCCGATGCATCGCCTCCATGCGCCCGCGGCCATTGCGAAATAGGGCGATGACGGACGCATCCGTGGCGGCGGTCTGGCGGAATGGTGACCGTCCGCGGCCGAGGACGGATTTTCGGGGGATATCAAGGGCTTGATCGGCTCTCCGGACGGCCCCGAAGCGCCTTCTTGCTTGCGTCGGTAGCCCGCATCCTTTATCCGGATGTGTGCCTCGCATGGGACCGGCCCCGGCATGCCCTCCACAGGGCTGAAACCGGTTTTTCGAACAGATCATGCTGAACTTTTAAAGAGTTGCAGAGGGAATAGCTGCGGATGGGGAATGTCGTTGTGGTCGGCGCCCAGTGGGGCGACGAAGGAAAAGGCAAGATTGTCGACTGGTTGTCGGAGCAGGCCGATATCGTCGTGCGTTTTCAGGGCGGCCACAATGCCGGCCATACGCTTGTCATCAATGGCGAGACCTACAAGCTGGCGCTGCTGCCTTCCGGCGTACTGCGTCCCTCGAAGCTCGCGGTGGTCGGCAACGGCGTCGTGTTCGATCCGCAAGCGTTCCTTGACGAAGTGACCAAGCTGAAGGGGCAGGGTGTTGCCGTCAGCCCGGAAAATCTTCGCATCGCTGAAAACGTCACGCTGATCCTGCCGCTGCATCGCGAGCTCGATGCGCTCAGGGAATCCTCCAACACCAACACGGCGATCGGCACCACGCGGCGCGGCATTGGACCCGCTTATGAAGACAAGGTCGGACGGCGCGCGATCCGCCTCATGGACCTCGCCGATCTCGCAACGCTGCCGCACAAGATCGACCGCTTGCTGGCGCACCACAACGCGCTGCGTCGCGGGCTCAATCTCGCAGAGATCGACGGCAAGGAAATCTTGCGCGAGCTGACGGCGCTGGCGCCGCAGCTCTTGCCCTATGCCGAAACGGTGTGGCGATTGCTCGACATCAAGCGGCGCGAGGGCAAGCGCATCCTGTTCGAGGGCGCGCAGGGCGCGCTGCTTGACGTCGATCACGGCACCTATCCTTATGTCACCTCGTCCAACACGGTTGCCGCGCAGGCCGCGACCGGCACCGGTCTTGGGCCGGGCGCGGTCGGCTACGTGCTCGGAATCTGTAAGGCCTATACGACCCGCGTCGGTCAGGGCCCGTTTCCGACCGAACTGCATGACGCGATCGGCGAGGAGATTGGCCGCCGCGGCAAGGAATTCGGCGTCAACACCGGACGCAAGCGCCGCTGTGGTTGGTTCGATGCCGCACTGGTGCGCCAGACCGTGCGTACCTGCGGCATCCATGGCCTGGCGCTGACCAAGCTCGATATTCTCGACGGCTTTGAAACCATCGAGGTTTGCACAGGGTATCTGCTGGACGGCAAGGAGATCGACCATTTACCGGCTGGTGAGGGCGCCCAGGCCCGGGTTAAGCCGGTCTACGAGACGATCGAGGGCTGGAAGGAACCCACCGCGAATGCTCGCTCCTGGGCAGACCTGCCGGCGCAGGCGATCAAATATGTCCGCCGTGTTGAGGAATTGGTGGGTTGTCCGATCGCCTTGCTTTCCACAAGTCCGGAACGCGAGGATACTATCCTGGTGCAGAATCCGTTCGAGGCATAACGACATGTTACAGCAGAGCGTGCATTGTTGAACAGAAATGGCTGACTACTACCCGCTGATCGCCCGTGCCATCGCCGGACTGGATCCCCAAGCTCCCGGTGAAAGCCGTCGTGCGCTCTATGAGCGTGCGCGTGCGGCGTTGATCGCGCAGCTTCGCAGCGTCGAGCCGCCGCTCAGCGAGTCCGAGATCACCCGTGAGCGGTTGTCGCTGGAAGAAGCCGTGCGGAAGGTGGAATCGGAAGCAGCCCAACGGGCTCGCGATGCGGCGCGCGGGGCGGACCCGACACGCACCCCGGCGCGGGCATCGAACGCGTTGCGGGCCAATGCCCGTTCAAACGGACGGCCGGAGGCTGCAGCCGCGGCAGCGCCGGCGCGCTCGCGACCATCGGCACCGCCGCCATTGCCGCGCAACGACGACCGGCGGCCGGACGCGGCGCGCCAGCCGCAGGTTTCGATGCAGGACCCGCAATTGCCGCCGTCGCGCGATCGGCAGGGCGCAGCGCGCCGAGGGGGCGAGAACAATTCAGCCGAGGCGCCCGGCATCCGCGGTTTTCGCGACATCACGGCCGACGCCGACGATCTTGGCCGTGCCGCCGCTCAGGCCAGCCGCGCGGCGCGGAAGACCTATGCCAACGTGCCTTCACCGTCGCCTGAATTCGACCGGCTCGAACCGGTGATGGAAGACCGCGGCTATGATGACGAGGCGCCTTATTCCTACGATGAAGCTGCCGCAGAGGCGGAGCGCTATGCACCGCCGGCACAGCCTGCGCCGTCACGCCCGCGCCTGCCGCCGGATCGCGGCCGCGAGCCGAAACGGGGGACGGTGTTTCCGTTCAAGAGCGCGATCGCCGTCGGCATCGTTCTGATCCTCGTCGGCGCTGCGATCCTGTGGGGCAAGACGGCCGTCAGCACCGTGAGCGGCCTGTTCAAATCCTCGCCGACATCGGTCGTCGAGGCGCCGAAGGATTCGAGCACTCCGGGGACAAAGCCGAAGATTCCCGATCGCGTGGGACAGCCGTCGTCGAGCGATCAACTGGCGCCGGTGGCGCAGCGCGTGGTGCTGTATGACGAGGATCCCTCCGATCCCAAGGGCAAGCAGTATGTCGGCTCCGTGATCTGGCGGACCGAGCAGATCAAGGCCTCCGGGAGCCAGAAGGCCGATCTTGCGGTGCGTGCCGACATCGAAATTCCGGATCGCAAGTTCAAGATGACGATGTCGTTCCGCCGCAACACCGATTCGTCGCTGCCGGCGAGCCACACCGCGGAACTGACCTTCATCCTGCCGCCGGATTTCTCGGGCGGCGGCGTCAGCAACGTGCCCGGCATCCTGATGAAATCCAACGAGCAGGCGCGGGGAACGCCGCTCGCGGGCCTCGCGGTCAAGGTCACCGACGGCTTCTTCCTGGTGGGTCTGTCGAACGTCGACGCCGATCGCTCGCGCAACCTGCAACTGCTCAAGGAGCGTTCCTGGTTCGACGTGCCGCTGGTCTACGTCAACCAGCGCCGCGCCATCATCGCCATCGAGAAGGGCGCTCCGGGCGAGCGCGCCTTCAACGATGCATTCGCCGCCTGGGGCGAATAGCGACCCGCGCGGAGTGGCGATGAAGCGTTACGTCATCTTTGCCGCGCTGGTGCCGCTGATGGGCGGCTTTCTGCTGCTCCTGACAACCACCGTGATGTCTGGGTACTGGAGCCATCCGCCGAGCCTGTCGGAGGCCGGCAAGCTCCTCACCGTGTTCGCAAGGACGTTGCAGTATGCCTACCTGTTCGGTCTGTTGCCGGCGCTGATGCTGGGTGCGGTGGACGATATCGTTTTTCACGTCAAACGAATTGGACCGCTGGTGCGCCTCGTCATCGTCGGCGTGATTGCTTTTGTTGCGGCGGAACTGCTCTATGGATCGCGCGGGCCGGACTCCGGCACGCTGCAATTCGTTCTCTACGGTCTGGTCGGATTTGTGCCCGGTTCGGTATCTTCCGCTGTCGTGCATTTCGCTGAACGGCAGGTCCCGGTCTAAGCGCGCCGCATTGCATCGCCGTAAGGTGGACAAGACGGACCTTGCGCCGATGGGAGGCGCACCCATCTGACCAGCATGACGAACGAAGACATCATCTCTCCTGGCAATGCGCGCTTTGGGGCTTCCTCGCGCGGACGCTTCCGCGATCGCCGGCCACACGGCCCGGTGATCGACCAGGAAGGCCGCGAGATTCCGGAAAGCTCACTGCGCGACGGCATCCGTCGCTTTCAGTTCGATTTCGCCCATTCCAGCGCCAATCCCTTCGGCGAGCTCACGCGTGAGCAGCGGCTGGCGCGGTTCGAGACGCTGGCGAAACTGCTCGATATCGCGTTCCTGCTGCCAGGCACCAAGATCCGCTACGGCGTCGACGGCGTCATCCGATTGATCCCGGTGGTCGGCGACATCCTTGCCACCGCCTTTTCACTCTGGCTGGTGCGCGAAGCGCGTGCGCTGGGCGCGCCGTGGCACGTCACCGCGCGGATGCTCGGCAACGTTGCTGTCGACGGCGTGGTCGGTCTGGTGCCTTTGGCGGGCGATGCGTTTGACGTGCTGTTTCGCGCCAATATGCGCAATGTGCGCCTGCTCAGGCGCTGGCTCGACAAGCAGCCGCGTTGATTTCGCGGCTGCGATGTCGGCTCAGTCTCGATATGTGTGGATCAGGCGGCCTTGTCGTCTGCCTTGGCGGCCGTATCCGCCGGCTGGGCCGCACGCGGACGCCGCGGCAGCGGAAAATCCTTGCTCTCATAGAGCGAGCGAATGCCCATCTGGTCGAAGCGTGCCTCGTCGACCTGAAGGTAGGCGCCGTTCAGCGAATCCGCCGGCAATTCCTCGATCGCAAAACGAACCGCTTCGGCCGCGGTGCCAAATCGCCGATAGGCGAAACCAGCTCGCTTCTTCTTGCGGATGGCGGCAGGAAAAAGTTCGGCAGCGGTGTTGAAGCTGAAAGCCATGATCGAGGACCTCTATTCTTCTTGGTGAGAACGCGATCGGTATCGCGAACAGATTGCACGGGCGCAAAAAACAGGCGGCGCCGGTACACGTCATTTCCATTTTGGACTGTCCTTAATATAGGCCTCTCCGCAGGAATTGCGAATCCTCTCGGGCCTGATGATGAATCCGTCATCCAGGCCCCTAGTCCACTAAAAAGATGTTTAATTACAGTTACTTACGGGAATTAGAGTTTGCCGAGTAGCAATAGCACCAGCAATACAACCAGAACCACGCCGCCAAGACCCATTCCGGAGTGCCCATAGCCGTAGCCGTAGCCGCCGACCCGGCCGCTCCAGCCGCCAAGCAGGTAAATGATCACGAGAATGATGAGGATCGTTCCAAGCGACATGGCGTTCCTCCCCATTCAACCGACCGGCGCGTGAATGCTACCAGACCGGGTGAAGAAGAACAGCGTATCGACCCTTCCGGTTCCGTCAACGGAACCGGAATTGCGCGATCCGGTTCGCGACCGGCGATGAGGGTAGGTATTTTCTGGCGTTATTTCTTGGACTCGTCGATCGGCATCACCTTCAGCGGCGACGCGTAGGGTTCGACCCGCAGCGAGTCCGAGGCGATCAGGCCGATCTTGCGCAGCGGCGCCTGCTCGAGGTCGCCGGTGGCCGATTTGTGCGACGCATATTGCCACACGCTCATCGAACCCTTCGCGACCAGCATCCTGGCGATGCCGCCGGCGTCCTTGCCGTCGATCTGCGCCAGCTCGTCGTCCGGGATTCCGATAACGATTTCGTCCTTGACGGTGATGATCTTGAACAGGGAAACCTTGTCGGCGGCCAGAGCGGGCTGAATCATCAGGCTCCCCACGGTGAATGCGGCTGCGCCGACACCGAGCAGCAGACGTTTGGAAATTTGCATATGAATTTTTCCTCAAAGCTTTGCGCAAGAGAGCGGACGAGAGGCTGGATGAGAAAAACCCCACGCGATTTTGGTCGCGCGGGGTGCGAAAGGCGTTCGAGGCAACTTAGAAAAATTATTTCGGCTCAAGCTTTAGCGCGGCTGAATTGATGCAGTAGCGCAATCCGGTCGGCGCCGGTCCGTCCTCGAACACATGGCCGAGATGGCCGTTGCAGCGCGAGCAAAGCACTTCGGTTCGGATCATCCCGTGGCTGATATCGCGCTCTTCGTCGATATGGCTCCCGGTCGCCGGCTGGGTGAAGCTCGGCCAACCGCAGCCGGAATCGAACTTGGCGTCGGACTCAAACAGCGTCTGTCCGCAGCCGGCACAGACGTAGGTGCCGGCACGCTTCTCATGCTCGTATTCGCCGGAGAAAGGCCGTTCGGTCGCCTTCTCGCGCAGCACCGCATATTGCATCGGCGTCAATTCCTTGCGCCATTCGGCCTCGCTCTTTTCGACTTTCGGCGTCGTCTTGGCGTCGGACATGAAACCTCCTTTGCAGCGAGAGCCCTTTAGTTGGTGGCCTTGTTTTCGCTCACCAAAGTGGGCTTCTCGGTATAATTGTCGGCGAAAATCTTCTTCAGGTTTTCGACCTTCGGGATGTCGTTATAGGCAATATAGGGCTGGGTCGGGTGAAGCGTCAGGTAGTCCTGATGGTAGGCTTCCGCGGCAAAGAACGCCTGCAGCGGGCCGACCTTGGTCACGATCGGCTTCTTGTAGACGCCGGCGGCGTTGAGCTGGGCGATATAGGCGTCCGCGACCTTCTTCTGCTCGTCTGAGGTCGTGAAGATCGCAGAGCGGTACTGTGTGCCCGTGTCTGGTCCTTGGCGGTTCAGCTGCGTCGGGTCGTGCGCCACTGAAAAGAAGATCTGCAAGATCTTGCCGTAGCTGATCTTCTTCGGATCGTATTTGATCTGGACGGATTCAGCGTGTCCGGTCGTGCCGGTCGACACCATGTGGTAGTCGGCGGTCATCTGGCTGCCGCCGGAATAGCCGGACACGGCGTTGACGACGCCTTTGGTGTGCTGAAACACGCCTTGCACGCCCCAGAAGCAGCCGCCGGCCAGAACCGCGGTCTGGATACCGCTTGCGGCCTGATCGTCGACCGCCGGCGGCGGGATCACCACGGCGTCTTCCGCGGCAAGCGAAGGTGCGACGTTGACGGCGGAAATTGCCAGCAAGCCGACGGCGGCGGCAACAAGCGAAAAGCGGCTGAGGGGACGGCGGGTCATGGGAGCTGGCTCCTGATTTGCTGTCGGAAGGATAACTTAAGATGACGCTGGCCGTTCGCAAAACGGACCTCGCGCCTGCTTCTCCCAAGATACGGGACAAAAGCCGTTTTGTTACGACCGGTTACGCACGAGTCCGTGACTTTTCGTGGCGTCTCAAACCACGATGGAAAGCCGCTTGGCCGCCCGCGTCACGCCGGTATAGAGCCAGCGCGCGCGGCTGTCCTGAAAGGCAAAGCTCTCGTCGAACAAAACCACATCATCCCATTGCGACCCTTGCGACTTGTGCACGGTGAGCACATAGCCATAGTCGAATTCGTCGTAGGGCTTGCGCTGCTCCCAGGGGATCTGCTCGATGCCGCCCTCGAAGCAGTCGCAGCGAACGGAGACTTTCGTCACCTTGTGGCTGAACTCTTCGTCGGGTGCGATCCGCAACGAGACGATGCGCGACTTCGACCGCGAGGCGGTGCGCGACTTCACGCGCCACAGGCCGCCATTGAACAACCCTTTCTTGCGGTTGTTGCGAAGGCACACGAGCTTGTCGCCGGCAACCGGCAGCGGCTCCTCGATATTCTGTTTTTGCCGCATCCGCATATTGTAGGCACGGCGGGTGTTGTTCCGTCCGACCAGCACCTGATCGGCCTGCATCACCCGTTCCGGATCGAGGTCCGCGCGGGAGACGATTTCGCTCTCGCCATAGCGGCCGAGTTCGAGTTCCCGGCCCTCGCGGATATCCATCGACATCCGCACGATCGGATCGTCCTGCGCCTGACGGTGCACCTCGGTCAGCATCGCGTCGGGCGCGCTGTCGGTAAAGAAGCCGCCGCCCTGGATCGGCGGAAGCTGCGCGGGGTCGCCGAGCACGAGCAGCGGGCAATCGAACGACATCAGATCGCGGCCCATTTCGGCGTCCACCATCGAGCACTCGTCGATGATGATCAGCTTTGCTTTCGAGGCCGGCGCGTCGTCCCACAATTCAAAGCTTGGCTGCTCGACGCCGGATTCGCGGGCGCGGTAGATCAGGGAATGGATGGTGGAGGCGTTGTCGCAGCCCTTGTTGCGCATCACCAGCGCGGCCTTGCCGGTGAAGGCGGCGAATTTCACCTCACCATCGACACCCTCGGCCACATGACGGGCCAGCGTCGTCTTGCCCGTACCGGCAAAGCCGAACAGGCGGAACACCGGCGGCGTGCCGTTGCGGCCCGGTTTTGCTTTGAGCCATTTCGCCACGGCATTGAGCGCGGCGTCCTGGTGCGGGGAGAAGTTGGTCATTGGGGCTCGGGCGGGGAGGCCGACTCAATCGGCCAACTCCAAAGCTAACCATTCATGCTGCCGGCGCAAGCCGGCAAGCCGGCCGCCGGCTACTGCCAGCCGGGAACGCCACGCATATCCGGCAGGCGATGGGCGATTCCCTTGTGACAGTCGATGCAGGTCTTCTCGCCGGTGAACAGGAAGCGCTCATGCGCCACGGACGCCCGCGGCGACTGCTTGGTAATGTCCAT
>Ga0070741_10016306_pt1 | contig 12420 bp, 9 predicted proteins | sample Coa_R1_4_FD_66440 | JGI IMG/M metagenome (GOLD analysis project Ga0070741, IMG submission 66440) | Surface soil microbial communities from Centralia Pennsylvania, which are recovering from an underground coalmine fire - Coalmine... | ecosystem: Environmental > Terrestrial > Soil > Unclassified ...
AGGTGATGATCGAAGCCCGCCTCGAGGCTTCGTGCCCGATCCTCCTGCTGTCCCCATCCGGTGAGTGCAATGATGACGATCGCCTTGCCCCACGACTGCTGCCGAATGCGGCGGCAGACCTCGTAACCGTCGAGCTTCGGCAAGCCAATGTCGAGCAGGATGACTTGAGGTTGTATCGTTGCTGCCAGCTCGAGGGCCATTTCCCCATCGTAGCCCGTGCGCACGTTGTGGCCCATCAGCTGCAGCATCATCGCCAGGCTGTCGGCGTTGTCGCGGTTGTCATCGACGACCAAAATCCGTTGCGTGCCAGCTGGCGGCAGTGCGCTGCTGTGGTGCGCCGCTTCGGCCGTTTCCGCTTGCTCGATGGTGGGTAGGCGCACGATGAACGTGCTGCCCTGCCCCAAGCCTCGGCTTTGCACCTCGATCGCCCCGCCGTGAAGCTCGACGAGCGCTTTGGCGAGCGACAAGCCGATACCCAATCCGCCTTGCGCGCGCTCGAGCGCGGACTTCGCCTGCGCGAACATTTCGAACACATGGGGAAGCGCTTCAGGCTCGATGCCGATCCCGTCATCTTTGACGCAGACCACGACCTCACTGCCCTGTGTGTGCGCGGTGAGCGCGATGTGCCCGCCTGCTTCGGTGTATTTCGACGCATTGTTGAGCAGATTGGCGAACACCTGTGCAAGGCGTACCGGATCGACGTCGAGCCAAATCGGCTCCTCGGGGAGCTCGACGTGGAGCTGATGGTGGTTCGCCTCGATGAGCGGGCGGCTCGTCTCGAGCGCGGTGCGCACGATCTCGGCGAGCTGCATGGGCGCCTTCCGCAACTCGAGCTTGTTGTGCGCGATGCGCGAGACATCCAAGAGATCGTCGAGCAGGCGCGCCATGTGCCCGACCTGCCGGTCGAGCACGCCGCGCACCCATTGCAGTGGCGCCGGCAGCGCCGAGCTCGTGCTGAGAATCTGCACCGCATTGCGCATGGGCGCTAAGGGGTTGCGCAGCTCGTGCGCCAAGATCGCGAGAAACCGATCCTTGCGGCGATCGGCATCGCGCAGCCGCTCGATCAGACGCAAGCGCTCGTAGGCGGCCGCGACGTAGCGGCAAATGACTTGGAGGAACTCGAGCTCGTCTTCGCTGAAGGCGTCTCGACTGCGGCTGCCGAACGAGAGCGTGCCAAGCAGGGCGTCGCCCGCGAGCAGCGGAATGCAGGTGTACGCGCGGATACCCAGCGATCGTACGAGCTGCACCAGCGGATCGTCGCAGCGCTGAATGTGCTGCACGGTGATCGGCGTGCGCTGCTGGGCAACCGTTCCGCACACCGACTCGCCGGGTTGGCGCCGGGCGAATGCGCGCGCCGCTTCTTCTGAGACACCCGTGTAGGAGACCAACCGCAACGAACCGGCTTCGCTCGCCATGAAGTTGAAATAGACAGCCAGGCCCAGTTGCGGGGCGATCCGCGCGAACAGCGCATGCAACATGGCGTCCGGATTATCGGTCGCGAGGAGGATCGCAGCGGTTTCCGAGAGCAGGCGAAGCGCGGCCTCGGCTTTCTTCTGCTCGGTGATATCCAGCGACATTCCGGCGACCAGCCACTGGCCGGTGCTCTCTTGGATTGGGAATCTATAGGAGAGGTACTGATGCACGCCGTCTGCTGCGAACAAGATCTCGCTGCGGCACACCAGGGCCCTCGACGTCATGGCTTCGGTATCGGCCTCGCGCCAGCTTGCCGCCTGCTCGGCGAAAAACAGCTGGAAGTCTGTCTTGCCGATCCATTCGCTCAGGGGCCGCTGGAGGCTACGTTCCAGACGTCGGTTGACCCAAACGTAACGTCCCTCCGAGTCCTTGATATAAACGTTGATCGGCGCGTTGTCCATGAACCGTTGAAAGCGCTGCTCGCTTTCGCGTAATGCGCGCTCGATGCGCTTGCGCTCGGTAATATCTGCGTACACGCCCACCACACCGTAAACGGCGCCGCTGTCGCCATCGACAAGGGGGGCGACATTGCATTCGATCGTCTTTACTCTACCGTCGTCGAACACGACGTCGTGCTCGAAGTTCTTGAGCGGCTTTCCGCTCCTCGCGACCCGTTGCATGGGCAGCGCTTCGGGGTCGAGCGGCTTGCCCTCGGCGAAGCATTTCACACCGGTCAGCCTCTCATCGCGCGCCGTTAAGGATGCGTTCACGCCAATCGGCAATCCGAGCATCTCGTAGGCGACCCGATTTCCCGTAATGCGTTCGCAATTTCGATCAGCCCGCCAAACGCCGACGGGAAGGATGTCGAGCAGCGCTTCCAGCTCGGCAAGACGACTTTGCAGCTGGCCGTTGATCTGTTGCACTTTCGCCTCCGCGCTCTCGCGTTTTGCGACCTCCTGCATCAGCTGGCTGGCCGTGCGCTCCGCGTGGTCCTGCGCGCGCCGCATCGCTTCTCCGATGACGATGATGAAGGCGCAAGAAATGAGGTAAGTGACGACTCCAATCGCGATCTGGCTAAAAGAAAGAGCTGGATCACGGATGAACAGGTATTGCGACAGGAGGTAACCGAACAAGACGACGGACAAAGCGCTGCGGTAGCCGCCGATCCACACGCTAGCGGCAACCGCGGCATAAAGCGTTGCCAGCGGAAGGTAATCGCCGAGCCAAGGATCGAGCAGCCAGCGCAGCAAGACCGCCGCTGCTGTGGCACCAAGTGCAACAGCCCCGCTCCACCAAAAATCGGGCGCAGACACGCTCACGATTGAAACGCCGCGTCGAGCCGGCTCCTCCTTCTCGCGCTGACAAGGATACGGCCAGACCTCAGCGCTATATCGAAAACTGCTGCCGCTTCATCCGTCTGGAAGCAATTACACTGCTCGCTACTGCCACATGCAGCACCGAGATCGGGCCTACTGCTTCGCGCACTTCGTCTGCATTCCGGGCGGGCTCAGCAGTTGCGAGCGCCGGGCAGCAATCGACGTGCCGATCAAAGCTATTCGAGTTCGGCCCCTGTCACCAGACACGAACTCACCGCACACATCGCGCCGCGGTTTGCCGCTGTTCATGCCGACGGACTTGTCTTCAGCGGCGCCCCTTAGCTGCCACAGTCACGGAGAATCGACGGACACCAGGTTTAGCTGTCACACGTCGAGAGCATCGCGTCGAAGCTCGTATTACCGCCCGCCACGCAGAAGCTGCAAAACGTGGCGGACATGCTCACGCTTAAGGCGCGGGCCCAGTGCCACCAGGCAACCGGAATAAACAGCAGATCGCCGGGCGCGACCTCGACCGCTGCAACCGACGCTTGCGCAAAGGCCGGATAGCGCTTGAGGTCGGGCCATTCGGGATCGACCGCGCTGTAGAAGCGGTGGCGCGGATACAGCTTGTCCGTATCGAACGGCGGTACGAACAGGAACTTTTTGCGGCCATAGATCTGCGCAAGCAGGATTGAGTGCTCGTCATAGTGCAGCGGTGTGACCGTTCCCGCAGGGCCGAACCAGAACTTGACCGTGCCGGGTCGCTCGTCGTCGACGTTGACGATCTGCGGCGGTGGTTGAATCTGTGCGCGCAGGGGCCGCAAGGCGGGATGGTCAAAGAAGTAATTGCGGGCCACAAGGTAGGTGTCGTTCGACGGACCGGCCAGTGCACGCTCGACGAACTCGGCCACGGTAACGCGCGTCACGCTTTGGCGAAAGTGCCGCTCGTAATCGCGATCACGCTCGCGCCCCGCAGTGACTTGCACCGGTACGGCGCCGTAGTGCTGGCGTAAAAATTCAGGCGACCAGGTCTGCACGGCTGGTGATTGACGCAATCCCCCACTGATCAGCAGCGGCCGATTGGCAGCGTAGTAGTCGTCAAAGAACTGGGCTGGTGTGATCGTTGTGCGCACGTCGATTGTCGCGGCGCGGCGCGAATTTCGATGCAGATCGCTGTAGAGCTTCTGCAAGGCCTGACGATGCCGCGCCAGTACGCCCTTGTCATCTTCGTCGACATGGCGTGCAGGCGCAGCAGCGGCGAAGGTTGGTTGCAGCGCACGCTTCGGCGCAGGCGGGGAAAAAATCCAGTAGCCGAAATGATCCGGAATGTGCCGAGGCATGCACCGCCGCACCCAACCGTTAAGCGTGAAGCGTGCGTCCTCGAAGCGACGACTCGGGCAGCTCACTGGCATTACTTCGTGGCGCCGATGCGAAGAGAACAGTACCAGCGAGTCGTGCTGCGGCTCGATGGTCTGCACGGTGCCGTCGTCGCCATAGAGAATGAGTTCTCCACCACTGAAGCGCTTAGGCAGGCAATGGAAGTAGTAGACGAAGGTGATCGCGCGCGCCGCTGTCGCTGCTGTGCCGTTGTCGGTGTGCCAACGGTAGTACTCGCCGTCGTTATGGCTGGTGAGTTGCAGCTCGATGCCGTCGATGTCGAATGGCGCCACACCAAGCGCGACCAGCGCCGACGCCAACCGCTGCAGCACAGCCGCCTGCAGTAGATCGTACACGCCACGCAACTGCTCGTCATAGACTACTGTGGAGCGCCGCCAATCCGGGTAATGCCGGCTGGGAGAGGTGCGCGAAGGCGAGAAGACCTCGCGCTTGGTAAGCGCCATCTGGTAGATCTCCGCGCTAGCGGCTGGGCCAAAGACCTCAAGATAGCGGCAGTGGGTGACGCGGCCCAACGCGGGCGCGTCTACGTCAACCGCGGGTGGCGCGAGTGGCGGCCGTAATGGGGTCGTCGACTGCATCGTAGCTGGCCTCCTCTTGCTGAGCGGCGAGAAGGAAACTGTCCGAGCTAGGCGGCAACACCCCCGTGGTATCGCCGCTCAGGTGCAAGTGGCCTCTTGTCACCGCTGCTGCGCGGCGAGATCGCGCAGCCTGCGGGTGAAGTGGGCGTCGATCACCGCCAGCAGCATCGGCGCTTTAAGCGACACGAACCAGTAAAGCACCCACGGATTGTCGTGCAAAGAGCTTGTGTCCGGACCGGTAGGCGGCACACCCGGTTCCGGAGGCCCTCCATCGGGCGGCTCGTCGAAAACACTCGTGGGGCCGGCCGGTGGTGCGCCAGGTTCCGGTGGGCCAGCGTCAGGTGGCACATCGAAGATACTCGTCGGACCTGCTGGTGGCGTCCCCGGCTCGGGTGGTCCCCCATCGGGGGGTTCGGCCACCGGACCATGGTCGCGAACAAAGCGGCGTAACTCGTCCAGACGTTCGTTGAATTTCAGATCGGCGAGAGAACGTAGCAACAGCGCAAGTTCGGGTGTGCGTTGTTCGGCACTCTTGAGTTCGGCGTGATAGGTCCATTGAGCCACCCACGCATCCATCCACGGCACGCTGAAAGGCGGCCGGGCTGACGTCTGCGGGTCGCGCGCGCCCGCCAACGCCTCGACAGCATCGCGCAGCAAGTCGTCGAGCAACGCATGGTCAATCTTGTGCGCATACTTGGCAGCCAGTTGTTTGCGAACGAGATCGATCGTGTTCATGTCTCCTCCTCGTGCGGGTTAAGTCGGGCGCGGTCGCGGCATAGCGCGGCTTATACTCCCAGTGGGTCTGTGCTGCCGCCGGGCCTTCCTCGAACACTGAAGTAGACGGCGGCGCGGAGTCCTGCGGATTCCAAGATCCATAGAGTACGAATGGCACATGCTGCACGGCCGCCCGCTCGGCCGGCACAGCGGCGCGCCGCCCCTCCACCAAGACGGCACAGCCCGGCGCCGGACGATAGGCAGCGACACTCGGCGCATCAGGCAGTCTCCGGCGCGGCAATAAGCGGTGCGCCCACATACGATTCAAAATCGGGCAGGCTGCGCTGCTTGCCCAGCCCGTACACGCCGGGCAGTTCGCCGCGATAGAGTGCGGCCAGACGCCGCAACGACGCCTCGTGCTGGCGCCGCCAATCAGAGTGATCGACCCAATGCGCGACGCGGCTCGCGCGATCATACAGATGCCAGCCCAGCAGCTGATGGGGATGGAACAAGTCGTAGCCATGCGTGTAAGCGCGCAGCGCGATCGCGATCTCGTCAGCGAAGAAATACAGCGCCGGATCGATCGGTACGTCGGTGCAAAACCGCCCCTGGGCCAGCAGGAAGTGGAGCGAGGCATAGTGTGCAGGCAGCGGTTGGCGTAGCCGGCGCCAATTGGGCACTGCGTGGCCGCGCAGCGCAAAGGCGAGACCTGCACGTCGCTCGTTTAACGCGATCTTGAATACAGTCTCGGTGCGGGAAGCCGGGTCGCGTGCCGGGTCGTACGGTGGCAGGTAGGCGGTGAGCACCGGCCGCGCCACTCCTCGCTCTTGCAGCGTGCGATACAGGGCGAGGACCCGTTCGTCCCACCCTGGCACGAAGCGGTGGTGCGAATCTAGCCAAAGGGTGTAGGGCTCGCCGTCGTAGCGTTGCTGAATAAGATGACGGGCCCAGTTGACTCCCAGGCTGTCTTGCGCGGCTACACGAATGAGCTCGACTTGCGGCCAGCGCGCCGGATCGGGTGCCCGCGCCAACTCTTCGGGGCCGTACTGCCAGCACACAACTACACGTAGTCGCTGCGGCTGGGCCGCACAGTGCAGCAGCGCGTGGAGCGTGGCCCACAGTTCGCGGTCCCGATAAGCTGGAATCTGCACGAAAATGCGCTCGGCCACGATCCCTCCGCGAGGTCAACGGATAGGACGAATAGGGACGCTCACCCTAACACACCTCCTCGCAACGCTCAATTTAGAGCGTTGGATCTAGGCGGTGGCGGGAAAGGCAGACGGCTTACACCACGGCTCGACGGACAACGCTGCCAACCTAAAGCGGCACCGATGAGGAAAACCGCCAGAGCAAAGGCGTGCACATCCGTTAGGGAGTGACGAACGGTTTGATTGCGGTAACTTCAAGGGTGGCCATTTCGCTCGTCACCTCGACGCGACACGATTGTTCCGGAGCCACCTCCCAGAAATCGCCTTCCTTACGCTGCTCTCGCTTACCGTCAATCACCGTAGCGACTTGTCCTGCACGCAGGTGCATGATTAGATGTCCTCGCTCGGGAAACGGATCGAGCGATTGGCCCGCGACGAGTGACCAGCGTCTGATCGTGATGTCGAGGGCTCGCGCTTGCGCATCACTTCGCTGAAGTAGCACGCGCTCTTGTGCGCGTAGGGTTGGCGCAGGCGCGGCCGACAAGGGCGTTTCTTTGCTTTCGTTCTGCTGAGCAATTGCGTTGAAAGCAAGGGCCATGACGATCAAGAGGTAAGAAGATGCACGCATTCTGATGGCCTCCTGCATTTTCACTAGGGCTCCAGCATGTAGAGTTTTCCGGCGCCGGTCGCAACGTACACTCGACCCTTTGCGAGCGCGGGCTCCGTCAAAATCGAGCCGTCGAGTTGAATGTCCGCCAAGACCGCGGGATCCGGCACCAGGGTGAAGCCGCTCGCAACACAGCTGCCCGTAGGCACATCGGGATGAATACAACGCGATCCGGCCGGTGGTGCGATGGACGGATCGGCAATCGCGATGAGGCGGCCTGCCGCGGTTCCGACATAGACGATGCCTCGCGTGACAGTAGGCGGACCGAGGGAGTAAGGACCCACCGCGCCCGGCACGTCTTTGATCCAACGCACGCGATCGGCACTTGCTGCACAAGAATTGAAGGCGTGCAGGCGGGAGTAGTTATCGAATATGCCGTTCGCAGCAGTCAGATTGAGACCCCCGCCGTTGGTGATGAACACATCGCCCCACGCGGCGCCTGGGCGCAAGTAACGGGTGTCGCCGTGCACGGTACCATCAGCTGGGTTAAACGGGAAACCAGTTGGAGGAAACTGCCAACGCACGGCCGCGGCGCCTGGTATCGCACTGCCAGCATTGATCGCGTAGGTCCATCCGTCTTTTTGGGTCGAGGCGATGAGCGTGCCGCAGCTCGCCAGCACCGACGCTGGTCCCGAGGCCCAATCTGGATCATCGTCGAGCGCGAAGGGCACTGGCTGAAACTGCCATACCAATGCTCCGGTGGCCGCGTTCACCCGCACCATGCTGAGCGAACGATTCGTGGACGGCTCCGCTTGACAGCCGCCGTTCCAACAGCGCGCGTTGCCAGTGGTGGCGAACACCGCCCTTCCATCGAGGCTGGCCGCCAAGGCGCTCCAGATGCCCCCACCACGGGTATTCGTCGAGGCATAGTTGAAAGCGGGATCCACTGCACCCGTCGCAAGGTCCACGGCCACGATTCGACCGTTCTGAATCGGGTTGTCGCAGTGGTTCGCGATTCCGACATATATGCGATTACCGCTCACGACGGGAGCCGAGTATCCGATCTGTTCATGCAGTTCAGTCGCACTTCCCCAAGTGGTTCCGGTAAGGCGCGCGAGCTCCGGCGATTTCCAAATTTCCTGCCCTGTTCTTGCATCCAGTGCGAACAGGCGCCCGCTGCCGAGGCCACTGCCGATCGAGCGATCGGGAGCGCCGAAGATCACGGCGTCCGCGCCGTTGATTCGAGCCATCGTGGCGCTGGCCGCTATACCGGCACTCGATGGATTGCAAGTAAATTGCGAGGTCAACGCCGCGGTGGCTGGCGCCGGGTACTGCCAAATCAGCGCGCCAGAAGCTGCGTCGATGGCGTAGAAGCGACCATTTCCGTTTCCGATGAATACCCGGCCTTTGGACACGACGGGCGACGCACGAAACGCCATGGCCCCTGGCGGTTGGTAGGGCCAACCGGGGGCGACATGCAGTGATCCTACCGCGGATGGATTGGCAAGCGCCGAATAGTTGATCTGACCGCCGGTGCGAAGAGCGTCATGTCGGAACGCGGGCCAATCGCGCGCACATCCATACAGCGCGATGACCGCCAGTGCGGACAGGGCAAGCGTTCTCGTCCTGAGAAGTATGTTGTAGCCAATCATGGGAACCCTCTCGAGGAGCCGCGATTACTTCGGCGAAAAGACGTAGACCTGCATCACAAGTGGTGCCTCGCCGTTGTTGTCAAACTCGACAGCCTCGCCGCTTTGGATCGCGAAGTGAGCACCGCCGACCACCTCACGTGTCTGCTTGGCAAAACGCACCGCTCCACGACCGCCACGCACATCGACGATCGCCGAGCCAGGCAAGCCGAAGACCTCCACGCGTTGCTTCGGTGGGACGAGTAGCTCGCGCAGTTCGACCTTGTATCCGGGGCCTTTGTTCGCAACGAATAGCTCGCGCTCAAGGAGGCCAGCCTTCGAGAGCCTGAACGGATTCTGCGGTCTGTAATCCGAGAACTTGCTCTGTTGAATCTTCGTCGGCGGCAGCGGGGAAGTGTTCTCGGCGGTCCGACATCCTGCCCCACATGCGACTGCAGCGAGGGCGATCGCGATTCGTATCGCGCGGCCGGTTTTGCCAAAGTAGCTCATAGTCGTCCAGTTGATTCGCTGCAGGGCGTTTTGCTGAGGCTGCATCAAGCTACTCCCTCCAATCGCGCTTTTCCAATATGACAAAGGTGCTATGTCTTCTTGAGCAGCCGGAGCAACCGAAGCGTAATGACCGGCATATTGACTGAAAGCACATGCGCCAGTCATAGTTGCAGACGTAAACCATCAGTCGGGTTGTCAGGGGCAGATGGCTCAGGGTGCCGCCAACCCAGCTCGGCCACCACTACGGCCGTTAGATGGCCGCTTCTATCTTCATTTCCTATAAGCACGGCCAAGCCTTCGATGCAGATCGCGCAAAACCTCTACGATTACGTTAGCGCGGACGCCTTGGACCTGACGCTACTATATTTCGACGACAAGAATGACTTACTGTAAGTCCGCCCTTCTAGCCACGCATCACCTGCGCGTGCGGCCGCGACTTAGGCTTTGGAGATCACCGGCACGGCCTCGAAGTCGTGCGTTGCAAGGCTCTTTCCGGGCACCAGCTTCGCCCCACCAGATGTCGCTCCAAGCGGCGCGATCGTCTCGGGCACGCCCTCGTCGTTTGTTCGGTAGAAATCCGCTAATGACCGAGTTCTTCAGTGAACGTGCGGACCCCGATCGGGTGTTTCTGCTGTCATGCAATTGGAGGCATCATATGGGCCCGATCTCCCGCGCGATATCGCCCCTGGTTGCCGAGGATTCAATGTGCTCGGATCTGCGCCTCTATCGTCAGGAGATCGTATAATGCCGTCCGCATAATATCCTCTCCAATCGTACGAGCTGTGTCTGAGTTCTCTTCAACCAGCGCTTGCGCTACCAGGTTTTCGACTCTTGTCGTGGTCGCCGTGCTGGCTTAGCTGGAGCTGACGGCCACATGCTGCCGCGCCGGTGCCAAGAAACCCGCAACGCCGATCCCATCAATCGCACGCCATCGCCGTGAGGCCACCCCAAGCACGGTTCCCGACCGCCCCCGAGCGCTCTTCGCGACACTAGGGAGGCCAATCCGAGACCTTCACTTTGAGCGTCGATGCGAGAGTGATTCGTGCTTGCTCTCGACGCTTCGGAAGATGAGCCCTCGACGACGAAACAGCGTCAAAGCGGGCGAGCGGTGAAATATGGCATTTGCCATACGGTAAGCGATCCGATGGTTCTATTGACACGACATCGAGCAAGGAACAGCATGAGAGTAGACACGGATGTAGTCACCTTGTCTCGTTCGTAAACGATCATAGCGGTTCGGGTAGCCGGGCACGCAGTGCCGAATGCCGACAGCGCCAGGCGGGGAGATAGGCATGGCGATGTCGAACATCGATCTCACGAGCTTGTTCCAGGCCATCGCTGCACGGGGTGGCAGCTGGCAGGCCGGCGAAACGAGCATGACGGCGCTGAGCGAAAGGGAGCGACGCCGGTTGGGTTTCATTCCGCCCCCCGCGCACCGAGGACTGTGATGCCGGGCGAGATAATGGGCGCTCAAATCAATTTCGTCTTAGATGCAATCGGTATGTCATCTGTAATCGCGCGAGGTGTACAGTGGCACTGTGATGTCATTCGCCCACGACGATCAGAGGAGGCGAGCATGTATGCAGTAGTGCAAACGCTGATCTGCGCATTTATCGACCGCGCACCGAAGTTGTGGCTGATCGGCGCTGGAGTCGTACTGGCGGCGATGTCCGCGCCATCTTTCGCTAAGGGCTGCGAGGAGGCTTCCTCCGACGGTTCTGCCAGCTGTTATCTGATAGGTACTTACGAGCTGCGAGCCGATGCGCAGACGTGGCTGGAGATCATCAACCCGACCGGCCACGATTTGCTGGTGTATGCGTATTTCTTCGATGCTAACGAGCGTCCGATGCGCTGCCTCTACACGTCGATGAGCGCGAATGATCTGTGGGAAATCCCGGTAAACGACCTCGGCCTCCATGCCGACCACGGAGTCGCGAAGATCGTATCGTTTGCTAAGCCAGGCGAGCCGAGGATCGGCATCGTGGGAAACCAGCGCGTCTGGTTCAGGAAACAGCGGGGGATCAGCGAGACCGGCTTGCATCCCATTCAAAGTCAGCTACTCGCAGAGGACCTAGCCAAGATAATCGATCCGAACTTCAAGGAGTGCAAGAAAGTCGAGCAAAAGTAGGCCTGGACAAATCCCACCGCCTCACGCGCAGCGCAGTCAGCGCGTGAGACGCGCGCGAGCGCGGTGGGTTGTGCAGGGGGTCTATCACGCCACGCGATGCGGTTCAATCTTGTCCCGCAGCGGTGCCAGCGTAGGATTCGCATGATTCGCCGGAGCGGCGCGCACAGTGCATGGAGGTTCGCATGAAGTTTTCCGCAGCGGCGCTTGCCGCGTGTTTGCTAGCGCTCTGGGCGTGCGATCTGCTTTTTGCGGGCGCCGATACGCCCGTTCCACCGACTCCAGCGCCAATAAAGGCAATCCTCGCCGCGCGTCGGTTCACGCTCGAGATTCCTTTTCCGTATACGTGGACGAAGGAGCGCGTCATGGTCTCGTCAGGCACTCTCGTAGTTCTCGAGGTAGATCCGGCGCTGGCGGTCCCGCGCAACACCCTCGAGCCGGTGCTGTATGCCGGCAACATTCCAGTGCAGCGGCTTAATCATGGCAACAAATCGGGACGTGTCATCGGTATCGTGCCGGGAAACATCGATGTGACGACGATACCGATCTGGTTCGGCACGCCTCAGCTACCGGGGCGAGTCACGATCGCGATGGCGGAAGCGGAGCGCGCACGCGCAGAGAAAGCGGGCGTAGCCCGTACGTTCCGTCGCGCCAGCATCGCCGGCCTCGACAGCCCGGCGGTCACTTCGAAGGACCTCGCGGCGTTGCTTCGCACCGTCGCTGCTGAACTCGTGCTGACCTACTCGCCCGAGGACAAGGATCTCGCCGAGTCCTGGCGGCTACCAGTGGCGAAAAGCCCGGACAAGACTCGAGCCGATTGACGGAGCGAAGCGCGGATCGACTCACTGTCGGGAGGGAGGCGCAATGATCAAGCTCGGATCGAATCTCGCTGCAAGGCTTGCTCAGCTCTGTTTGCTGCTTCCGCTCACAGCGACTGCGGCGATCACCAAGACGGAGTGCCGGCAATCCGCTTACACAATATC
>Ga0070741_10016307_pt1 | contig 12420 bp, 14 predicted proteins | sample Coa_R1_4_FD_66440 | JGI IMG/M metagenome (GOLD analysis project Ga0070741, IMG submission 66440) | Surface soil microbial communities from Centralia Pennsylvania, which are recovering from an underground coalmine fire - Coalmine... | ecosystem: Environmental > Terrestrial > Soil > Unclassified ...
CACAAAGAGAACACGAACCCACCCGTGCGTCGCATCGTTCTCGGGCTGGATGAAGCGTTTGCCGGCGAAGTGCAGATCCAGTTCGACATCCCGGATCCCGCGCAGGTTGCGGAAACCTGCGGAGTGACCTATCACCCGCATCGCCGGCACGAATAAAAAAGGCGTCGAGCCGGCCGATACCGACCCGACGCTGTTAGCCACATCGCCTATAAGAGAGGGGAAGGCAACATGGCTCTATCAGAAAGTATAAATCCGTTCGCACCGTTCGCAAACATTACAAACGATGCGAAACCTGCAAATACAGATAACCTCAACCGCGCCAGCTTACAAGAAATGAAGTTTAGCCATGCGGCGGCCGCATGGCTCGAAACGCGCCGGCCGTATCTCGCGCCGGCGACCATCCGCGATTATGAGATTTACATTCGCACGCTCTCGAGGTACTTCGGCGAGCTCATGCTTAACGAGATCACCGCCGACCAGATCCGCGCTTATCAGCGCATGCGTATGGCGCATGCCGGCGCCTCGATTATTAATCACGAGTGCTCGCTGATTCAGCAGATGCGGAAACGGCTCGGAACTTGGCATTTGATCGAGACCGATTATCAACCGCTCCCGCTCCCGCGGGAATCGCCGGGGCGTTGCATCTCAGAGATTGAAGAGGCAAAGTTTTTTGCCGCCGCGTTCTCGAATCCGAATTGGTGCGTCGCCGCCTGGATCTCGCTTCTCTCGATCAACACGAGCGCGGGACCGGGCGAGATCCTGCATCTGCGAATCCGGGACGTCGATCTCGGCCAACGCACGATCCGTATCTCGCCGGAAGGTGCAAAGCGCCGCGTTCGGATCCGTGTGCTGCCGCTCAACGATCTCGCTCTGTGGGCAGTCAAGGGATTGCATGCTCGTGCCCTCACCCTCAGATGTTTCGCTCCGGAACACTATCTCGCCCCCTTTCTCGTGCATCGCAAGCTGTACGACGCAACGCGACCGCAAACGCATTACTACAAAGCATTCAACGAAATTCTCGCGTCCGCCGGCGTCCGCTTCCGGCCGTACGATCTCCGGCACACAGCGATCACGCGGATGCTCGAGGCCGGAGTGCCGGAGGAAACCGTGATTGCGATGGCCGGCCACGTCGACCGAGCCATGCTCAAAACCTACAGTCATATTCGAATTGAGGCAAAACGCGATGCGGTCTTAGCCCTCGCCGGCAAGCCCCCGGCGGCGGTGAAAAAGTTGATCAGTCCCAGGACGGAAAAGGATGGAGCGGACGACGGGCAACCCGATTCCGCGCCGGCGGGTAGCTCTCGCCTTCGCTTGATCGTTTCCAGGAATGCTGCTTTAGACGCTGGCTCCGGCCAGGACAGGTAGCCGCGGGCCTGGATGCGTGATTTTCTTCCGCTTCGGCGGCGCCTCCGGTCGGATCCCGACCGACTCGAGCAATTTCGCGCGGGAGACCGCCGAAAGCCGGCGCGACGGGAGTTTTTCCACCAGGGGCAATTCATGTCGCGTGTACCCATTTGCCAAGAGCGTCGCGCCCTGAATCCGCGAGCAACCGGGACAAGGCTGCCGGGCGCCTGGCTCGAGCTCCTGGGAGATTCCTATGCGAAAACAGTGGCCGCACCAGGGGCAATCGATTTCGAAGAAAGTGACGGGGGCGTAACCGAGGGAGCGGAGATGGAGGGAGACAGCGTCCCAACTCAGCATTGCTGGCAGTCTAAGGCTATATCCGGTTGTCCTGCAATGAGCGATTTGATAACGGCTCCGCCGGGGTCCGCCCGAGTTTTATTGAACCGGCCCTTTAGGTGGAGTCTCTCTTAAGAATCGTTGAATCGCCCGTTCAACATCGTGTGCCTTCGACAGTTCTTCTCGAAACTCCGAGAATCGCTTTTTTGCGTGTGCTAGCTGTTCCTTCTTCAGAATCTCTAGATCGCGCTCCCAATCGCCGATCTTGGGAAAGTGTTCCCGGTAGGTCATGATCATGGCGCGCATCATGATGTTGTCGATAAATGTGATCTCCAGGGCATTCAACAGACGAGCGATGATCTTTTCATCGGCGTTCATAGCGCCGCGAATTATATACGCCTGTCATAGTCCGAACATCCGCGCCGGACCCGTGCCAAAAACCCGCATAAACTCCTCACCGCAAGTCACTGAAACGCGACGACCAGGAGTCTCGGGTAACGTATTCTCAAAAAACATCTGTTTTTGGCGCGCGAGAATCGCCCTATAAACGATCGACGCGGTCCGGCGGTCCGGCGGTCCGGCGGGAATAATCCCTTCCCCGATGGCCGGCGACGCTCAGGCGGTGCGAAAGCTCGCAGCGCAACAGCGCCTACGGGACTGATGTGACCTCGACGGCACAATCATGGTTGCCGTTGAAGCCGGTTCCCTCTCGCGCCGGCTCCGCGGCGCCGTGCATCGACAGTGCACACCGATCGGTTGGGACAAGAGCGACGAGAGCGGTCGCCGCTGTCTTTGCGGCCGTCACCTGACTCGCCTCGACGGAGTTTGCGGTCGCGGGATCGAAAGCGTCGATCGCGCTTTGTACCTCTGCGAGCGTTCCGTTCGTCCAAAGTTTCCATGCCATCGGTTTTTAGCCTCTCTTTCGGTGTTGGTGATTTTTTGAAAAAGACGATTGCTGCGCCAGCTCCGGCCGCTTTTACTTCTGGAATCCCTTTTCCCATGTGTCCCGATTCGTAAACTGGTTTGTCATAAATTGCGCGTTGACGTTCCACAGACCGAGCTCGGCCGTGTGACAGCGCGCCCGCCAGTAATCGGCGCGCGTGCGCTGATTCCAGGAATAGACGAGCGCGGCGAGAATGAGAGTCCAGCCGGTTTGCGAGAGAATCACGATCGTTAAAACTGACCACCAGGGCATCATTGGATTCCTCGTCTAGCTGATCTGCCCTCCAGATGGATTGCCGCCCGATCCCGCAACCGCGCCGCCATTGACGAGATCGGTTACAACGATTTTGCCAAAGAACGTTTTGCCCGGCGTGTTGGCGTTCGTCGCCGTTGTGTCGTAATGCATGAGTGCGGTATTTCCCGAGAAGCCAACAAAACCGGGATCGTCGCCGGTCACGTAATAAGTGTTGACGCCCGGCAAGTTCGACGGCTCAATCTCAATTCCGTACGGCGCCGGGCCCGTCGGGAAATTGGCCGTGCAGTTGAGCAGGTACAGGCGATTGGGATTCGTCCAGGTCGGTTGCCCGATCGATCCCCATCCCGCCGGCTTGCCCTGGTACACGACGACCGCACCTTGCGAGGAGCTGAGAGTGTATGCGTTGTTTTGCTGATTGCCGCCGCCCACGAGTCCCGTCGGGGAGAAAGAATAAGCCGTGACCGAGGCGAGCGACTGCTCGACCGCAAGGTATTTATTAAAGCTGGTGAATTTAAAAAACAGCGTGCGCCCGTACCACGTCGGATCGATCGCGATCTTGAAAACGCCGGGAGCGTTGCCGCCGTTTCCGAGAAATGCGAAGCGTTGCCCGATATTGTGCGCGACGATCGGCGTCGTAAAAACGCCGCGGCGGATCCCGTTGCCCGGTCCCTGGATCTTGTACTTGTTTCCCGTCTGCAAGAGGACGCCGGAGTACGAGCCGAGCTCGTACGGAATCGTGAGATTCTTGCCGTTGACGACCAGTGTCCCGCCGGGATTGAGATAAATCACGTCCTCAAACGAATCCCGCTGCACTACGCTATAAGGCGACAAGGTTCCGAGCGATTCGGTGAGATCGACGAAAAGATCGTCGGTCGTATCTGGATCCGAGCCGATCGGGTAATTCGAGTTGTAAACCAGTCCGGTTACACTGTTGCCAAGTATCGAGTTGAGCCGGACGTACGTCGATCCGCCGTTGGTCGAGATCCAAACCGAGCATCCGCCATACTGCGCATCGCCATTTGAAATCACGAGCCAGATTTGCCCGTTGCTGTTGACTGTGCCGGCGAGACGTCCGGTCGCCTCGAAAATTACCGGCGTGTTGACATTCCCGACCTGGTACGTCGAGTTTGGATCGCCGCCGGTATTGGTCGACGGCGGCGTCTGCGTCGTGTTGGGACAGTGCGCTCCGTAATAAAACGGCTCGGCCGTGCATTCGAGCTCGTCATTCTCGTTGATCGTGATCGTCTTTAGGCGCACATCGAACGGATTGGACGGAAGCTCGGGACACGGCGCCGTCGGCGCGAGTTGAATAAGATCCGCGGGATCGAGCAGGAAATGAGACGCCGGCAATTTAAAGCGCGCCTCAATTGGATCGATGATCTGCATCCGCCGCAGAATCGGCCAGCCGGCACGCACCGCGACGGAAGGATCGCGGAAAAACGGTAACTGCTTAGTCTGCGCCATCACTGGGCCGTAATTTTGAATATCGGCCTGATCGCGCACTGTTGTAAGTAGGTCCGTTCCAACGGCCCAGGCACTTCCTCCGAGTCCTGGATTCGTGTGTTGAATCGGAAGAATGTTCGGAATCTGGCGCTTACTGTCGCCAACCGTATTTGAGCCGAGGTTCTCATTCGCCGCAATCTCGATCTGATCCTCGCCGTCGGCGGCGAGAAGTTGCGAGTCGTTGATTACGTAGAGCGGACCGGCGGCCGTGGGAGCGACGAACGATGCGCCGTTGCCGTGGGCTGATACTTCACAGCGCGGGATGAATTTCAGGCGCCAGCCGTTCCACACGACGTAACCATTTGCGATATCAGCAAAATCGGTAATCCAGTCTTTTGCGGCGCGCTGCGTCTCAGCGTAATGCGAGCCCTTGATCCCGTACGCAAGGCAATAATCGCGGAGGTTCTGGAGACCGAGGCTCACGACCGCGCCGGTATTCTGATCCCAGAATGGCGGATCGTCCAGGATCGCCGGCTCGCAGATCATGTCGCCGAGACCGAAGCCTTGCATGTGGCCGTCGATACCCGCTGGACCTGAGAAATTTAGACCATGATTCCATACGTAATTTCCGGATGCATCCAGGAGATTGCCGCTCGCGATGATGTCAAGGATCACGTCTACGGGAGAGACATCGCCTGTCGGCCAGAGGTTCTGATACCCGATGCATCCGACTGAGATCGTGGGCGCCATGTTCCCCGCGCCGCAGTCGACAAAAGGAATGCCGACGCCGGAAAATTCCGGGTAATTGACCTGGAAGCTCGATCCGCCGGGATAGCTGAACTCTGTGCCGGAACCGAGGGCATCTTCGAACTGCATCCCGAGCGTGGAGAACGGGAGTTGTCCGCCGGTTTGCGGCTCGGCATAGAAATACCAAACGGTGACGACGGGGTCAACGATCGGCGGATCCATCTCGACGCGGAATTCCGTCGTCCCGACGGGCTGGGTAATGGAGCTCACTGTGTAGCCCGAGATATCTAAACTGGAGAGACCCATGCCTGCGCCAATTCCAAAGGCGCCGAGAATAGGCGCGCCCCTTCTGGCGTTATAAAGCGGTTTCTCCTCCGTCCCTGCGAGCACTACCGCGCCCGGACCGCCGTAATCGTTGTAAGTGACGTTAAACGGCCGTTGCACCGTGATGGCGAAGATCCCGCCGAATGGTCCCGGGCTACCTGTCACGAAATCATCGATCGCGGAGAAACCGTTAGCATCATTTCCGAATGTCCCGACATAGTTAAAAACTTGGCTCGTGGGCAGCACGCCAAAGAACGTGTCTTTGTTCATCCAAACGTGCTCAGTCCGGACGATCGGACGGTATCCGAGGAGATAGTCGCCGGCGAAAGAATAGGCTTGCACGTTGCCGAGCTTTTTCGTTCCCTTGCCTTTTTTGTTGTTGGTGCTGCGCGCCTGGAAATTACCGGCAAAAATCAGTTTCAGATTTGCGCGGACGCGTCCCATGATGACCGGGATCGCCGAGCCGACGAGCGAGCTCGGGACATGGAGTCCGGTACTACCTGGCGCGATTTTCGATTTTGGCGCGAAGATACCCATCGTGTACCCCTTGCCTTCTCTACGCCTTGGCGAACGGCGTTAAGTTTTTCTCCTCATCTCCGCCGTTGAGATAATGCACGCGCATGGCTGCGGCGACGGGCGATTTGTGATCCGATTCCGAAAACCAGGTGCCATCTGGAGCGTAATAGCCGACGGTCCAGAGCATCGTTTTGGTTAGTCTGTAAACCCAAGTCATGTGTTCCCCTCGAAGTGGAACGTTTTATTCCCCACGCGGCGGAATCATGGGCAGGATTCGAACTTCAAACCCGGCGACCGCATGCCAACCGCGTTGCTGGAGACTGGCCGGCGTCGCATTGGATAGCTGTTGTTTGATCCGCTGCGCAATCTGCCTCCCATCGTTTCCGAGCTCGCTGAGTTCTTCGAACATGCGCTGTAGTTTGCCGGACCGTAAACTCAGCTGCTCATAATCGACGAGGAAAAGTGAGAGCATGCCGCCGGCTTCGGTCCCGAGCTCGCGCATGCGAGCCTGGCGCTGTTCCTCCGCCTCCTGGCGCCGGCTTTCCGCCAGCTCGTCGCGCAAAGTGCGAGCCTTCGCGTCTGACTTTGAAGTGAGCAGCCGCAATCCCTCTTGCTCGCCTCAAGGTTCCGGAGTCGCTCGTCGACGGTGTCGAGTCGCTTCTGAATCTTTGTCCTAACGTCCGCGCCATTGCCGGCGTCCGCCAATTTGCACAGAAGCTCGGTACGCTCGTCGCGTAGCGACGTAATCTCGGACTCGATCGAAGTACCGCGATCGCGGAGAGTTGAGAGCAGCGCTTCTTCCGTCTGTAACGTCGACGTTAGTGTCTCGATAACTGTGACGGCGCTTGTTTCCGCGCCGGCAGCCGATTGCAGAGTCGTAGCCATTTTCGTGACCTCGCCTTTTCAAAATTTTCTTTCACGCCTTGCCGATGAACCGCCGCCGAGCAGTTCATCGGCCTTGGGCGCGTCGTTGGCCATCCTCGGGCGGGCGAAGAGAGGTGCGTGGATGGTGGCACGCCCCGCCGGCGAATGGCGCCGATCATCTTGTTTATTCCCTGTTCCTTCGCACCCTGGCCGATGGCCGCCCCGGACGTCCAGCGAGCGACCATCGGTATCAGGCGCGCTTTCGGGCCCGCGCGACCGCAGAACTCGGACACAGGCTGGAGGCGCTGTGTTGGCGCAAGATCTTCGATCGCGTTTCGCACCGAAAAACCTCATTTAAACTCCGAACCGCTTCTCGAGTACGTCGCAGAGCGTGAGCAGCCTGGCACATTGCGCCTTGAGCTGCTCATCCACTTCGTGTCTGAGTGCCCCTGCCTGTTTCTCGATCGAATTGAGCGCTTTCAGGATGATGACAACTGCCTCACCATCCTCTCCGCTCGCGGCCTTTTCAATCGCGTCGAGATCCAGATCAAACTCCTCGCCGGGCAGCGGACCGCCTGACGTCACGGCGAGCACCGGCCGCTCTAAACATTTCCGGATCCCTGATAAATCCTGAGCTTCCATACTTTCCTCCTGGTGGTGAGTTTTTTCGTTACCTTGCGCCAGCACCAAAAATCACTTCATTTCTGATCGCGCGACGGGCTCTCTCGTGGTCGCGACGTATCAACACTTTGCACGCTCCGGCGCTCGATGGTTTTTGGTGCACCATCTCCGGCCGCGGCTTGACGCAAGGAAATCCGCTCAATAACGGCAAGTAATCGAGCATGCGCTTCGTCACTTAGTGGCGCTTGCGGCTCCGAATCGGTCGGCGTCAAAATCGAGAGCGGCGTTTTGCCGTCGATCGTTTCTCGGATGTCCCGGTAATAGTCGAAATTTCCCTTCTTCGCCTCCGCGATCGCGCGGCGCACGATCGCACGCAGGGCCGCGAAGTTGTTACGCTCCAGCTCGGCAAAGAGCAACTCGGCAATGGGACGGCGTTTCGGTCGACCGCTCGGATTGCCGCTTTCTCCCGGCTTAAATCGAGTATCTTTTCCGACGGCCGGATCGACGTTTTTCCCGAATCGCGGTGAGCCTGTTTTGTGCCTGTTACCAGGCGCACGGCGAGTTCGAATTTTGCGAGGATTTTTTCTCTTGCGGGACGTCATCCCTCGAGATCCTTTCCGCGCGCGACGGACACACGTCCGCGATGCTCTTGCTCAGTTTTCACGATTTCATTTTTGCGATGGAGGACTACTCGGCAGGACTTGTGTTCAGAACTGTGTTCAATTAGCGCCGATAGTGCCGCATTTCGCCGCGCACCACCCGTTGTAAATGATTGGTTTGTCGTCCGCCGGAAGGTTAGCTTCAGCTTCCCAAGCTGGATGTCGCGGGTTCGATCCCCGTCTCCCGCTCCATCTGAAATGTCGCCTTCCCTACGTCCCCTCACTTCCATTCAACGCACGTGTGACTCTGCACTAGAATGGAATCCATTTCAGACCGCAACACCAGGTGACATTGGCCGCTCGAATCAGTGCAACTCTTCGTATCTATCTTTCCGCCATTGCCGCCGGACTCGTCACCGCCGCGGTGGTTCACGGAATTGACGCGTACCTGGGCCATTTGAAACTCCCCAGTGACGCCACAATCCTGGATGACGTTCTGCTCGGGGTCATGGTGGCAGTCCTGGTGTTGCTGCTTGAGCTGCATCATCAGAAGGAACTGGTGCAGGAGCAGAGGAAGATCGCGCTCGTCCGCGAGATGAACCATCATGTGAGGAATGCCCTGCAAACAATTGTGTTTGCTACATCAACCGCAAGCGATCGGGAGATTGTGGAAAAAGTGAAAGAAGCCACGGAACGCATCGAGTGGACCTTACGCGAGGTTCTTCCGAGCGAGCACCCAAACGATCCACAAAATCCATGACGTCAGATCATTTCCAGCGCACGTTTGCCTCGGGGCGGAGGAAAGGCTCGATCCAGTTCTTCGATGTCTTGGGTGGTGAGCTTCAGGTCCACTGCCCCGCGGTTTTCCCGAACGTGGTCCGCATTGGAAGTCTGCGGAATCGCGATCATGTTTTTCTGACGTAATACCCAGGCCAGAGCGATTTGGGCCGCCGTAGCCTCATGACGTTTCGCCACCGCTTGCAGAGGGCGGTTCTTTAGCACGCGGCCCTGTTCAATTGGCGAGTACGCCATGATCGGGATCTTGCGATCGACACACCACGGTAGTAGGTCGTATTCGATCCCCCGCCGCGTGAGGTTGTACAGAACCTGGTCGGTCGTCACGCTTCCGCCAGACGGCAGAGCAACCAGTTCCTCCATGTCAGAGGTATCGAAATTGCTCACACCCCAGCAGCGGATCTTCCCCGCCTTAACGAGAGCCTCGAAAGCTTCCACGGTTTGCTCCAGCGGAACTTTGCCGCGCCAGTGCAACAGATAAAGATCAATATGATCGGTTTTCAGCCGTTTCAGACTTCGCTCGCACGCGGTGACTGTCCCGCTACGGCTAGCATTGGTCGGCAAGACTTTGCTAACCACAAAAACATCTTCGCGCCGCCCCGAAATCGCTTCTCCGACCAACTCTTCAGCGCCCCCGTCCGCATACATTTCGGCGGTATCAATGAGCGTCAGGCCTAGTTCGAGACCCACACGCAACACTTTGATTTCCTGCCTGCGACGGTTGGCTCTCTCCCCCATGTGCCAGGTCCCTTGGCCAAGGACGGGGACAACCTCCCCGCAAGGCAGACGGGTGGTCCGCACAGGGTCTAGAATGCAGCACCTCCAGAACGCGTCAAAAGCGCGAGGGTCACGCTAAGCGGCGGCTTGATTGCTGTGGGATCTCGCCGACCATCCGCTCGTCCACGTAGCACCACACCCAACTTTCACCGGGCTCGGCCGAGCGCATCACCGGATGTTTGGTGCTGTGGAAATGCTTGGTCGCGTGTTTGTTCTTCGATGAGTCACAACAGCCGACGTGCCCGCAGGTCAGACACATTCGCAGATGGACCCACGTATCCCCCGTTTTGACGCAATCTTCACAAACGTGCTTGGTCGGCTCGGTGATCCGGATTTGATCGGTGTGCGTGCATTCCGTTGCCATGGGTTTCTCCTGGAAAATTGAAGTCCGTGAGCTCCTAAACTCAGGCGGCAGTTTACGAAAGTCCGGCGTTGCGATACGAAATCTTCGCGATAGCGGACCAGTCGGCCTCGCTCAGTCCCTGTGCCATTGCAGCGACGAAGTGATCGCGAATCAGACTGGCCATCGGCATGGGGACACCTGCTTCTTCAGCAGCCGCAAGCACCAGGCGGTTGTCCTTCATCCCCAGAGGAAGCTTGAATCCCGCCGGTTCAAATTTTTCGGCGGCAATCATACCCCCATAGGATCGATAAACCGGTACGGGAAAAAGCGTGTTGGTAAAAATGTCCAGGACCTGGTTGGGATCAAGCTTGGACTTTCTCGCCAAAGCCAGAGCCTCGGCTAGGCTCTCGATCACCGCCGTGAGCAGGAAGTTACCCGCCAACTTGACCACGTTGGCCGCGGACGGCTGCTCACCGGCAATGAAAGTCTTTTGCCCGATCGCATCGAAAATCGGCTGGCAGCTCTTGATGACGTCGGCGCGTCCGGCGGCCACCACGAACAGCTTCGCCGCCGCCGCCGCTTCTGGCCGGCCGAACACTGGCGCCGCGATATAACCTTGAGATTTTTTCTGGTGCGCGTCCGTGAGACGCCGCGATAACGCAACGCTTATGGTGCTCATGCAGACATGAGCCTTGCCGGCCGCCAGCGACTCCAGAACATTCCCCGGCCCGAAAACGACGTCCTCTTCCGCGCGGTCGTCGGCCAGCATAGTGATGACGACATCTGCGCCAGCCGCTGCTTCTCCGGCCGATTTCGCAACGGTTGCGCCAAGCCCCTGCAGCTCCTCCGCGCGGCTACGGGTCCGGTTGTACGCCACCAGCGTGTGACCCGCATTCATCACATTGCGCGCCATGCCCGATCCCATACTGCCCAGACCAATAAAACCTACTTTCATCCTCCTGTTCCTTTCCTGTTTCGCTACCAATAACCTCGCGCGCAGCAGCTGACTGAGAACTCTTTATTTCGATGGTGCGGCAAGGGCAAAGGCTGATCTTTTTGTCCGAATCGGATCTGGTGCAGATTTTCGAAGGCGACCAGGCGAGCGGGGGCGGCAGTGGTCCCGCCGTGCTGCCCTTGAAACAGGCGGCGTAGCAGCACATACAACTTGCGAACACTAACTAGCCTTTACGCCACCACTGACATGTGGCGTTCCATCACGGATCGGACGGCGCGCGCCAGGCGGCGAATGCCCTCACGGATGTGCGCCGGATCTGCGTTGGAGAAATTCAAGCGCAGGTGCCGGCCATTATCCGAGTTAGCGAAGAACGGATCCCCGGGCACGAACGCAACATTCTCGATGAGGGCTAGCTCAAAAAGTCGCTGCGAGTTGATTCCCTCCGGCAGAGTTACCCAGAGAAACAGACCGCCTGCGGGACGAGTCCAGGTAACTTCCCCGGGGAAGAATTCCTGCAGCGCCTCGAGCATGACATCGCGCCGCTCACCGTACACAGTTCGAATGTGCTCGATGTGCTTTTCCAAGAATCCATCTCGCGCCACTTCGAATGCGACGACCTGATTGAACGTGCTGGTGTGCAAGTCCGCCCCTTGCTTGAGTTGCACCAACTTGCTGATGACCTCGGGCGCGGCCACGATCCAACCCAGCCGAAGCCCGGGCGCCAGAGTCTTTGAAAAGGTGCCGAGATGGATCACATTGGCAAAAGGATTCTCATCGCGACGATGGTTCTGCTGATCAATGGAAACGAGCGACGGTAAGGCATCCCCTTCGTAGCGCAGCGCGCCATAAGGATCGTCTTCGAGGATGGGAACGTGATAGGTCTCTGAAAGCATCACGATTTCGTGACGGCGTCCTTCCGAGAGCGTCACGCCCGCCGGGTTCTGAAAATTCGGCAGCACATACATGAACTTGGGACGCGATTGCATGACCGCTTCTACCAGATCGGTGCGCAATCCGTCTTCGTCGATGGGCACGCTGACATAGCGAGCTCCGTATACATTGAACGCCTGCAGTGCGCCCAAATAGGTGGGTGCCTCGACCAGCACTCGGTCCCCTGAATCGATCAGGAGCTTCCCGATCAGGTCGAGTGCCTGTTGTGATCCTGACGTGATCAATACGTTATCGACGGTGGCGCGGATACCAGTGTTCGCGAGTTTTTCGGCGATCATTTGCCGCAGGGGCGTGTAGCCCTCGGTCGCCCCGTACTGGAGAGCGGCTGCGCTGTGTTTCGTAAGCACCCGAGAGCAGGCTTCCTGGAAGCGCTCCGTCGGGAACAGTTCAGGGGCAGGCAGACCGCCGGCAAACGAGATGATTTCTGGTTTTTGGGTGACTTTGAGTAATTCGCGGATGGTGGAACTCTTGATAGAACTCGTGCGCTCGGCAAATTTCTCAGCCCAGGGAATCGCCATTGAGTCGGCCTCTTTAGACAGATTTCTATAATGAATGTAGCGTTACTGGTGCAGGCGTGCAGTGACGTACGTTACCGGCGTGCGGGTCG
>Ga0070741_10016308_pt1 | contig 12418 bp, 16 predicted proteins | sample Coa_R1_4_FD_66440 | JGI IMG/M metagenome (GOLD analysis project Ga0070741, IMG submission 66440) | Surface soil microbial communities from Centralia Pennsylvania, which are recovering from an underground coalmine fire - Coalmine... | ecosystem: Environmental > Terrestrial > Soil > Unclassified ...
ATCTCCGACTACAAGAAGCTGCTCCAGGGCTTCATCTGGAAGGAGCGCGGCCACGCCAGGCACCTCGCCGACTTCCTGCTCGGCAACGGCCTGCTGACGCCGGCCGACCTGGACGAGGCCCGTCAGGTCGCGGCCGCGAACGAGCGCAACGGCGTCTGCGAGATGGCCCGCCGCCGCCTCCAGTACCGCCCCAAAGCCTGAGCGCCAGCGGCAGCGGCCTGCCCGGCTACAGGCGGACCAGGGCCTGGCGCAGGCCGTCCTCGGCCTGGTCGCCGAGCCGGGCCAGGGCGGGCCGGAACAGCTGCGCGACATAGCTGACCGGGCCCTTGAAGGTGAACTCGGCGGTGTAGGTCACCTCGGTCCCCGCTCCGGCCGGGCGGAAGGTCATGGTGTCGATGGCGGTGACCGTCCTGTTCTCCCCGCGGAGCCGGATCCGCTCACCGGGGACGAGTTCCTCCACCACGTAGCGCAGCTCCGTCTTCCGGCCCAGGAACTGGGAGGTGTTGAGGTAGCTGGTGCCGATCCCGCCGTCGCCTGACTCCCTGACGGTCGCCACCGTGCCGGGATCCCAGTCGGTCGTCGAGGTGAAATCGCTGAGGTAGTCGAAGACCCTGGCGAGCGGTTTGTCGGTGATGACGGTCTTCTGCAGCTTCATGACGCCCCCCTCCCCAGGATCGGCCCGAATATTGCTAGCCAGGCGTGGTGCTAGCCGGGCGCCTCGCCTTCCCCGGCACCACCCGTCACGGCCCCGCTGTCCTCGGGCTTGACCGGTGCTGGCTCGCGCCCCCTGACCATGGCGACCACCTCGTGGGTGATGCCGAACGACGGGCCGCCCATCAGCTCCCAGGACCGGCTGATCCCGACGAGGAAGCAGACGACCACCAGGATCGCGATCGTGTCCACCGCGCCACCGTCCCCGGGCCGGTCGAGCAGGTCCGCCCCCTCCAGGATCTGGAACACGAACAGAACGGTCAGCCCGACCAGGAACAGCGCGTCGCGGATCGTGCTCCAGCGCACCTGGCGCAGCCGGACCAGCGAGAGTAGCGAGGCGGCCACGAACGCGATGCCGCTGCCGCCCGCCGACACCGCGGTCGGCCCGATCGTGTGCCCGGGGATCAGGGCGAACAGCGACACCGCCAGCGTGTTGAGGAACGCGGTCAGCGCCGCCGCCGCCCGGATGCGGTGAACCTGGGCGTTCTCGCCTGACAGCCGCTCGGCCGAGACGGAGATGGCCACGAACAGCAGCCCGATCAGCGCGCCCGCCACGCCGGCGCTGCCCAGGTAGAAATCATGTATGTCGTCAGGAACCACCCGACGATCTAACCAGCCTGGCCTCAGAGCGCGCGCGTCAGGAAGACGCTGAGCGGGTCCGGGCGGTAGTCGGCGAACGGCCCGCAGTAGGCGAACCCGAACTTCTCGTACAGCCTGCGCGCGGGCGCGAAGAACTCGGCCGAGCCGGTCTCCAGGCTGAGCCGGGTGAAGCCCATCCGGCGCGCCTCGGCGATGATGTGCCCGAGCACCAGGGACGCGATCCCGCTGCGCTTGCGCGTGACCGCGGTCCGCATCGACTTCACCTCGGCGTGGCTCGCGTCCAGCCGCTTGAGCGCCCCGCAGCCGACCACGGCGCCGCCGTCCAGGACCGACCAGAAGGTGATGTCAGGGCCGCGCAGCGCCTCGAGGTCCAGGGCGTGCTTGCTCTCCGGCGGCGAGACCGACAGCATCTCGGCGACGTGCTCCGCGAGGAACCTGGCGATCTGCGGACCGGTCAGGTCGTCAACCACGATCCTCATCTAACGTGCCGACCCGCGGCTCCGGCAGCGCGCTCCCGTGCGGCATAGCTCCCAGGCCCTCCAGGAGAGCAGCGCGCATCTCGCCGACGTCGGCGGTGATCACGACGCACAGGCCGGGCCGCTCCATGCCGTCCTGGCGGACGGCGATGATCGAGGTGCCGTCCCATGTCTGCTGGGTGCCGAAGTAGTAACCGGGGAACTCGGCGGCCAGCTCACTCAGCCCCGCGGATTCGCTGCCCATGGTCATCAGCTAAAGTACGCGGCCGTACTTTAGGGTCATAGCGGCTACTGTAATCCCGTGACCGAACCCAGGCAAGCGGGAACGCTGGCCCGGACGCACGAGGGCCAGCCGGGGCTGCCGCGCGGCCGGAGCAGCCTGCCTCCGCAGGACGTGCGCGCGTCGCAGCGCCAGCGGCTGCTGCGCTCGGCCATCGCCGTGGTCTCCGAGTCCGGCTACCAGCAGGTCACCGTGGCCGACATCGTCCGCCGGGCCAGGGTCTCCCGTGGCGCCTTCTACGAGCACTTCGCCAACAAGGAGGAGTGCTTCCTGGCCGCGACCGGCGAAGGCCGCGAGCTGATGCTCGCCCGGGCCGTATCCGAGGCCAGGGAGCTGCCCGCCGGGGCCGCCGACGAGGACCTGCTCCGCGGCGCGATCCGCGGTTTCCTGGCGTTCCTCAGGGACGAGCCCGCCTTCGCCCGGGTCTTCTACCTCCACATGCCCGCCGCCGGGGAGGCCGCCGCCCGGCGGCTCGACGCCGGGCCGCGCATCTTCGCGAACCTGAACCGGACCTGGCACGAGCGGGGCCGTAAGCGTCATCCCGAGTGGCCCGCCCTGCCCGACGAGGCCTATCTCGCGCTAGCCGGGGCTACGGTCGAACTCGTTCGTTCCCTGGTCTATACGGACCGCACCGAAGCCCTGCCCGAGCTGGAGGATACGGTCGTCGCCCTGCACCTCACCGTGATGACGGGCCGGCCCTGGCCGGCGGTACCGTCGTAGCCGTGGGTACCAAGTCCGGCCGCAAGCCCGCAGAAACGAGCCTCGCAGAGACAAGCCCCGCGGAAACGCTGCCCGCCCAGACGCCGCCCGTCGAGGCCCGGCCCGGACCGCCCGTCAGCGACCGGCGCGGACGCCAGCCGGTCCGGATCGCGGCCGGGGACCGCACGGTGGTCGCCTACGGGTTCGGGGGACCAGCGGGTGGAGATCCCGGCCGGTTCTGTGTCCCAGGTCGTGCTCTACCGCGGGCAGTTCCTGATCCTGCTCGACCACAGCAAGCACATGCTGCTCAAGGCGCCGGGCGACTGGAACTCCTACGCCCTCGGCGCGGTCTGCCAGCGTGCCGGGCTGCCCCGGCCGGGCATGGTGACCCGCTACGGCTCCCGGACGGGACGAACGAACCGCAGGAGCCAGACCCGGCCCCGGTACCAGCGGGCCCCTGGCTACCGCAGGCTGCGGGTCCGCCCCCGCGGGTTCGCCGCCGGCGCGGTCCTGCTCGCCTGCCTGGCCCTCGCCCTGGCCGCCCTGATCGGCTGGGGACCAGGCGTGGGCATCGTCACCCTGGTCCACGGATTCTCCGACCAGGCGCTCGTCACCAACCTGCGGAAGAACGGGGTGAGGGTACCAGGCCTCGTGATCGGCGTACCGCGGTACCCGACGGACTCCGACGGCGACACCGAGGTCACCTACCAGCCCACCCTGAACTTCACGGCGGGCTCGCAGATCGTCGCGACCCCGGACCCGGCCATCGGCGGCCGCCGGTGGCCGGTCAGCGACGCCGTCGTGACCGTGGTCTACGATCCGGCGCGGCCCGGCCGGGCCGCGGTCGCGGGCCAGCTCCGCGGGTCGCCGTGGGGCGGCGCCCCGCTCGGCAACCTCATCTCCGGCGCCCTGCTGACGCTGGCCCTGCCGGTCCTGACCAGGGGGACGGCCCGGCGCATCCGCGACCGGCGCCGCGCCACCCGCGAAGGCCTGCTCGAGGGCATCTGGTGACGGGCTGGTGCCCGAGATGGTGACCGGCTCGTGCCCGAAGCACATGGTGATGGGCCCGTGCGGCGGGGTACGGGCCGACGGCACCTGCGAGGTCCGGGCGCATCCGTGCGTGTTTCCCGAGCCGGTGGCCTGGGATGAGCCGGTCGAGGCGGCGCGGCTGCCCGCGGTGCCGCTGATCCTGGCCGACTTCAGCTCGGAGCCTTACTCGGTGTCGGCGCACCGGGCGGTCGCCGCGGCGCTGGCGCCGTCCTGCGACGCCGTCCTGGTCGGCGAGCACCAGAACCGGCCCGACTTCCCGCCCGCGCTGCTGGCGCCGCTGCTGCAGGAGGCCGGGGCGCGGCCGTGGATCACGCTGGCCTGCCGGGACCGGAACCGGATCGTCCTCGAGCAGGAGCTGATCGGGCTGCGCCAGCTGGACGTCGACGCCGTGCTGTGCGTCACCGGCGACGCCCGGGCCTACGACGTCAGGCCCAGCGTGACGCAGGTCTTCGACCTGGACGGGCCGCGGCTGGCCGCGCTGGCCGCGTCGGTGGGGATGGCCGCCGTCGTGCCCGAGACCCCGGCCGCGCCGCCTCGGCACCTGCGGCCGTTCCGCCTGGCCCAGAAGCAGCGGGCGGGCGCGTCGGTCGCGGTGCTCAACCACGACTCGGTGGCGTCGGTGACCGCCTTCATGGCGGCCGCGGCCGCGGCCGGCGTGACCATCCCGGTCATCGCGGCCGTCGCCGTCTTCACCGACGAGCTGTCCGCCGCCGTCCTCCGCGGCCTGCCCGGCCTCGAGCTCGATCCCGCCGTCGTGCGCGAGGTCCTCGACGCCCCCGACCCGGTCGCGGCCGGCGTCGCCGCCGCCGCCCGCGAGGCCCGGGCCCTGCTCGAGATCCCCGGAATCGCCGGGGTGAACATCTCCGGGCTGGCCTCGGCCCGGGGCTACGGGTTCGCCGCCCGGGTCAAGGCCGAATTGGCGGCGCGGATCCGGGAAGAACGGGCCCCATGATGACCGGAAAAGACCATGACCGGACGGCAGGGGCCGGCGGCACCGACGACCCGATGGCGGCCGAGTTCGACACCGTAGCCGAGTGGACCGCCCAGGTCGCCGCCGACCTCGGGCCCGAGTACTACGTCCCCGCCGCCTGCCGGGGGAGCGGCCAGCCGATGGCCCTGGACTGGCTGCTCGACGGCCTGCGCCCCGGGCCCGGCGACCTGATGATCGACGTCGGCGCGGGCGTCGGCGGCCCCGCCGCCTACGCGGCCGGGAAAACCGGCGTCCGGCCCGTCCTGGCCGAGCCCGAGCCGGGCGCGTGCCGCGCGGCGGCCAGGCTCTTCGGCCTGCCCGTGGTCCAGGCCGACGCGACCGGCCTGCCCGTCGCGACCGGCTCGGCGGACACGGCCTGGTGCCTAGGCGTCCTGTGCACCGCGCCAGGCCCGGACGCCCAGCTGGCCATGCTGCGCGAGCTGCGCCGGGTCGTGCGCCCCGGCGCCCGGGTCGGCCTGCTCGTCTACCTGGCCGAGACCAGTCGGCTCGACGACCCCCCGCAGGGCAACCACTTCCCGTCCAGCGCGGGCCTGCACGCGCTGCTCGTCCAGGCGGGCCTGGACGTCGAGGCCGTCGCCGACGCCCAGCAGCTGCCGGATCCGCCCGCCGGCTGGGCCGACCGCACCGCCGGCGTCGAACGTGAGCTGCGCCGCCGCTTCGGGTCCACGCCGCAGCTGGCGGCGGCCGGCGAGCAGAGCGGCCGCATCGGCGCGCTGCTGAGCAAGGGCCAGCTCACCTCCCAGGTCCTGCTGGTGCGTACCAAGACGGAGGGATGTTCGTGACCGCACCACTGCTGCCCGGCTTCGCGTCCCGGCGCGTGGACGTCGAAGGCCTCACCGTCAACTGCGCCGTCGCCGGATCCGGGCCGCCCGTGCTCATGCTGCACGGCTACCCGGAGAACCACCTGATGTGGCGGCACGTCGCCCCGGCCGTGGCCGAGGACCACACGGTCGTGCTGGCCGACCTGCGCGGCTACGGCGACTCGGGAAAGCCGGAACCCGACGAGGCGGGGGAGGTGTACTCCAAGCGGTCCATGGCCCGCGACCAGGCTGGCCTGATGCGCGAGCTCGGCTTCGGCCGGTTCCAGCTGGTCGGCCACGACCGCGGGGCCCGCGTCGCGCACCGGCTCACGCTGGACCACCCGGAGGCCGTCACCCGCCTGGCCGTCCTGGACATCGTGCCGACCAGGCACATCTACGGGCACGTGACCCGCGAGATGGCCACCGCCTACTACCACTGGTTCTTCCTGCCGCTGCGGCACGGCATCCCCGAGCACATGATCGGCGCCGACCCCGCGTTCTGGATCAACTCCATCGTCGGCCCGCTCCTCGGGCCGGGGGCGAGCCTCGACCCGGACGTGCTCGCCGACTACATCCGCTGCTTCAGCGACCCCGCCACCATCGCGGGCTCGTGCGCTGACTACCGCTCGGGCGCGAGCCTCGACCTCGTCCACGACGACGAGACCTTCGCCGCCGGCCAGCGGGTGGAGTGCCCGGTGCTGGTGCTGTGGGGCACCCAGGGGTTCGTCGGCCGCGGCTACGAGCCGCTCGAAGTGTGGCGCGAGTACGCCACCGACGTCCGCGGCGAGGCGCTGCCCACCGGCCACTTCATCCCCGAGGAAGCCCCGGATCTCGTAGTCGCCGCGCTGCGTGAGTTCCTCGACTAGCTACCATCGGCCCATGCCTACCGTCGACCTCGCCCACGACGACGCGGGTGACGGCCCCGCCGTCGTGCTCATCCACGGCCACCCCTTCAACCGGTCCATGTGGGCGCCCCAGCTCGCCGCGCTCAGCGCCGGCGACCACGGGGCCGGCGACCACGGGGCCGGCGACCACGGGGCCGGCGACCACGGGGACCGCTACCGCGTCATCGTCCCCGACCTGCGCGGCTACGGCGACAGCCCGGTCACCCCGGGCACGGTCCCGATGGCCGAGCTCGCCGCCGACGTCAGCCACCTGCTGGACGGAAAGGGAATCGCCACCGCGGCGCTGGTCGGCCTGAGCATGGGCGGCCTGGTCGTGATGGAGCTCGCCGCGGCCCAGCCGGACCGCTGGTGGGCCTGCGGCTTCATCGCCACCACGGCGGCCCGGAGCACCCCGCAGGAGCGGGAAGCCCGCCTGGCCAGCGCCAGGACCCTGGACGAGCAGGGGATGACGCCGGTGGCCGAGGAGATGGCCGCCCGCCTGTTCGGCCCGTCACCCGCCCCCGAACTCGAGGCCGCGGTCATGGCCATGATGCTGGCCACCAACCCGGCCGGGGCCGCCGCCGCCGTCCGCGGCCGGGCCGAACGTCCCGACTACCAGCCCGTCCTGGCCGCCCTGGGCGCCCCCGCCCTGGTCTGCACGGGCGACCACGACTCCTACTCCACCGCGGAGATCACCCGCGAGCTGGCCGGCTGCCTGCCTGACCCCGAGGTCGTCCTGCTCGAAGGGGTCGGCCACCTGCCCAACCTCGAGCAGCCGGACGAGTTCAACCGGCACCTGCGTGGCTTCCTCGGCCGGGCCCTCACGTAGCCTGGGGCCCATGCTGCCGTCGGTGAACTACGAGCTCTGGCGCGAGACGTGTGACACGCTGCACGCGCACACGCAGGTCCTGGGCAAGCTCGCGGTGCGGCTCGCCCCGCCGGAGCCCCAGCTCCAGCACGCCGCGCTGCGGCTGACCGCCCGCGGCTGGGAGACGCTGCCGCTGCCCGCCCCTGATGGCTCGGGGTCCCTGGTCGTCGCCCTCGACCTGGGCCGGCACGAGGCGGCGGTCGAGCACAGCGGCGGCCGCGCCGTCCGCGTGCCGCTCACCCCGCACCGCCCGGTCGGCGCGGTCACCAGGGACGTCCTGGCCGCGCTGCGCGACCTGGGCGGCCCGGTGGAGATCGACCCCACGCCGCAGGAGGTCCCGTGGCAGGTGCCGCTGGACGCCGACGAGGAGCACGCCAGCTACGACACCGGCCAGGTCGAGGACTACTTCGCCGCCGCCACCGAGGCCGCGCTGGTCCTGGCCGCCTACCGGGCCCCGTACCGCGGCCGCGCCACCCCGGTCAACGCCTGGTGGGGGTCGTTCGACCTGGCCGTGAACCTGTTCTCCGGCCTGCCCGCCGAGCCGCCGTCGGGCGACTTCATCATGCGCAACGCGATGGACGCGCAGGAGGTCGCGGTGGGCTGGTGGCCGGGCGACGCCCGCTACGCCAAGGCCGCGTTCTACGCCTACGCCCACCCGGCCCCGCCCGGCTTCGCCCAGGCGTCGCTGCCCGGCGGCCGCTGGGCCGCCGCGCTCGGGGAGTACGTCCTGGACTGGGATGACGTCCGCGCCGCGGCGGACCCGCACGCCACCGCCCTCGAGTTCGCCCGGTCGGCGTTCCGCCACGCCTGCGCCGTCTGCGGCTGGGACCCCGCCCTGGCCGCCACCGCCGACAGCACCCCGCCGCCCGTGTCCTAGGACCTTTATGAAGAACGACGACGGTTACCCGCCCTGGCCGCCGCCGAACGCCTCGGCCGCCAGCCGCACGACCTCCTCGTGCGGCACGTCCGCGAGGTGCTGGTCGACCGCCCAGCGGTGCCCGAACGGGTCGATGAACTGGCCGGTGCGGTCCCCCCAGAACGCGTCGTGCAGCGGCTCGAACTCGGTCGCCCCGGCGGCCAGGGCCCGCTGCCACACCGCGTCCGCGTCGTCCACGGCCAGGTGCAGCGCCCCGTAGGTGCCGCCGAGGGTCAGCGGCGAGACTACCCCCATGGCCGGGAACTCGTCCGAGATGGCGATCGCGCTGTCGCCGAACCGCAGCTCGATCGTGAGCACCTGGCCGCCCGGCAGCGTGATCCGGCTGGTCTCCTCCGCGCCGAGCACCGAGCTGTACCAGGCAGCGGCCGCATTCGGATCCCGGGTGACGAAATGGCAGGTAAGTGAGCTCATATCCGCGACTATACATGCTGTCTAGACAGTTTGTATAGACAGCGGCGTGGGTAAGCTCCCGCCATGGCCACGTCCTCCCGGTCGCACGGGCGCCGGTCCGCCCCCGATCGAGCTGGCGGCGACCGGGCCGCCGGCGAACTCCGGGAGGCCATCCTGACTGCCACCGCCGGGCTGCTCGCCACCACGTCGTTCGGCGACCTGGCCGTCGGTGACATCCTGACCGCGGCCCGCGTCTCCCGCGGCAGCTTCTACTTCTACTTCGACAGCAAGCACGACGTCCTGGCCGAACTCGTCCGGCGCGCTGTGGCCGCCGGGCACGCCGCCGCCGAGCCCTGGCTGGCCGGGCCGGACGAACCGGCGGCCGCGCTGCGGGCCGGCATCACCGCCGGAGCCGAGCTGTGGCAGGCCAGCGCGCCGGTGCTGCGCGCGATCGTGGAGAACTGGCGCGCGGACCCGCGCCTGGAAGCGCTGTGGACCGAGCAGATGCAGACGTTCACCGACGCCACCGTGGCCCAGGTCAACGCCGACCCGCGCGCCCGCGAGCGGCTGGCCGGCCGGGATATCCCCGCCCTGGCCAGCGCGCTCACCTGGCTCGGCGAGCGCCTGTACTACCTGGCCGCGACCGGCACCCCGCCCTTCGACGACCAGGACACCCTGGTCGCCACCCTCCTGCACATCTGGACCAGCACCCTCTACCCGGACACGTCCACCCCGTAGCGCCCGGCCCGCGCCGCCACGGTCAGCGCCGCCACGGTCAGCGCCTGCCCGGTCAGCCCCAACGCCGCCCGCCGGCATCCGGCGGTCAGCCGGGCGGCTCGGCCGGCCGCTCCAGCCGGGTCGGCTTCATCCGGGTCCAGCTGGCCCAGCCGCGCTGGCGCATCAGCTCCAGTAGCCGCTCCACCCGCGGGTCGGCCTCGACGGCGAGGGCGTCGAGCAGCCTGGATGGCAGGTCGTCCTGCGCCGTCTCGCCGGGGCCGGCCGCGCCCGAGGCGTAGGCCTCGGCGATGTCGGTCAGGACGTCGGCCACTTCCTCCAGGCGCGAGTCGTCGTCCGGGCCGGTTTCGAGGAGCTCGGACCCGAGCCGGTAGAGCCGGACGATCCGCGGGTCCTCGAGCTGCGCGAACTTACTGGGCATGATCTCGCTGATATGTGCGGGCCAGCGGGCCGTGACCAGGATCCACCCGTCCCGCTCACCCTCGATCATCCGCTCCGGCACCCCGATCTCCCGGAGCCGGTCGAGATAGGCGGTCACCTCCGGCGGGAGGGCCAGGCTGTCCCCGGCGGCGAGCTGCCCGATCTGCTTGCGGCTGAGCTCGAGCCGCTCGATCTCGTCGCGCAGCGCTCCGTCGATCCGCTGGACCGCGTCGGCGAAGGCCGGCGCGTCGGCCTCCAGCATCTCGCCGATCGCCGACAGCGGCACGCCCGCGCGGGCGAGGGTGCGGATCTTGATGAGGCTCACGACCGCCCGGGCGCCGTACCGCCGGTAACCCGAGGCATCCCGCTCCGGCTCGGGCAGCAGCCCGATCTGGTGATAGTGCCGCACCGCCCGCACCGTCACGCCGGCATACGCCGCCAGTTGACCGATCGTCAGCATGCTCTGATCCTGCCCCCGATTCGCCTCGGCGCCCGACTCAGGAGATCGTGCGGCGGTAGGCCATGCTGGCGAGGCCGCAGGCGACCACGAGGATGCCGGCGCACCAGGCCAGGGCGGTCCAGATGCTGGTGCCGGCCGGCTGGCGGGCGAGCAGGTCGCGGATCGTGTCGACGATGGAGGTCACCGGCTGGTTGTCGGCGAAGGCGCGCACCGGGCCTGGCATGGTGCCGGCAGGCACGAACGCCGAGCTGATGAACGGCAGGAAGATCAGCGGGTAGGCGAACGCGCCGGCGCCGTCCGCGCTCTTCGCGGTGAGGCCGGGGATGACGGCGATCCACGTCAGGGCCAGGGTGAACAGGATCAGGATTCCGGCGACCGCGAGCCAGGCCGGCCCGCCGGCGCCCGAGCGGAAGCCCATGGCGACGGCGACGCCGACGACGACGGCGAGCGAGACCACGCTGGCGGCCAGCGAGGTCAGCACGTGCGCCCACAGCACGCCTGACCGGGCGATCGGCATGGACTGGAACCGCTCGAAGATCCCGCTCTGCATGTCCGTGAAGAGCCGGAGCGTGGTGTAGGCGGTGCCCGACGCGATCGTGATGAGCAGGATGCCGGGGAGCATGTAGTCCACGTAAGAGACCGGCCCGGTATTGATCGCGCCGCCGAGTACGTAGACGAACAGCAGCATGATGGCGATCGGCGTGATCACGGTCGTGATGATGGTGTCCGGGCTGCGCGTGACGTGACGCATGGTCCGTCCGGTGAGAACGGCGGTGTCGCCAGCGAAGTGCGTGGTCACTGTGGTTCCTCAATCCTTCTGGCCGACGACCGCGAAGAAGACGTCCTCGAGCGAGGGCTGCTTCTCGACGTACTCGACCGTGGCGGGCGGCAGCAGCTGCCTGAGCTCGTCCAGGGTGCCGTGGACGATGATCCGGCCCTGGTGGAGGATCGCGATCCGGTCGGCGAGCTGCTCGGCCTCGTCCAGGTACTGGGTGGTGAGCAGCACGGTCGTGCCGCCCGTGGCGAGCTCCCTGACGGCCTGCCACACCTCGACGCGCGCCTCCGGGTCAAGACCGGCCGTCGGCTCGTCGAGGAAGATGACCGGCGGATTCCCGATAAGGCTCATCGCGATGTCCAGGCGGCGGCGCATGCCACCGGAGTACGTCGCCGCCCTCCGGAGCCCCGCCTCGCTCAGCGAGAAGCGCCGCAGCAGGTCATCCGCGATCGCGCCTGGGTCTTTGAGGTGCCTCAGCCTGGCGACCAGGATGAGGTTCTCCCGCCCGCTGAGAACCTCGTCGACCGCCGCGAACTGCCCGGTGAGGCTGATGGACGCGCGTACGCCGGCCGCCTGCGCCGCGACGTCGAAGCCGCTGACCCGGGCCATCCCCGCGTCCGCCCTGAGCAGCGTGGACAGGATCCTCACCACCGTGGTCTTGCCCGCCCCGTTCGAGCCGAGCAAGGCGAAGATGCTGCCCCGCGCCACCTCGAAGTCCACGCCGCGCAGCACGCGCAGCTCCCGGTACGACTTCTCCAGGCCGTGTACCTGGATCGCAGGCCTCTCGGCCCGGTTGACTGCTGGCGGGATGCTCATGCGAGCCAGCATGGAGGGTTGACGCAACGTCAAGGTCAAGCCCGCCGAGCCGATTCGGTTCTATTCGTCCACTCACCTGGAAGCCACGCCCCGGCGCCTCGCTCCTGGCCCGGGGCGGCACTGGCGTGAAAGCTGGCGCGCAGGCGGTTCCTGATGCGCGGTGCCCGGGCGGTAGCGCGGCCGACCCGCCTTTTCGCATGTGGCATCCTTCGCTTTCCAGTGGCTCCCGGTCCGCGATCACCCGGTGGCCTTACCTGTGGCCTCCGGTGCGTCGGCGCCTGAACGATTAAGTGGTTTAGACCTGTTTCGCCGCGGCTCGCACCGGGCAGGGCGATTAGCGACCTGTGGCAGCAACAGCGAGGCTGACCAGTAACCCGGCTACCCAGGAGCGGTTGCGAATGACCTGCCCGGACATACCACGCCACGTCGAGATCAGGGACGGCGACCGGATGGTCGCCGCCGCCGAGGTTACTACGACTGCCGGGCCCGAGGGGACCGCCCGGACCTCGCTGCGCGCGGCGGCGGG
>Ga0070741_10016309_pt1 | contig 12417 bp, 8 predicted proteins | sample Coa_R1_4_FD_66440 | JGI IMG/M metagenome (GOLD analysis project Ga0070741, IMG submission 66440) | Surface soil microbial communities from Centralia Pennsylvania, which are recovering from an underground coalmine fire - Coalmine... | ecosystem: Environmental > Terrestrial > Soil > Unclassified ...
TTGACGACGACTCTCGGGAAGTAGCGCTGGCAGTAGCGCTGGACCTGGGTCGCCCGCTGCCGGTAGTCGTCGTGCGCGCTGTAGAGGTTGAACAGCAGGTAGACGACGTCGAACTTCCGGTGCTTGAGCAGCGAGAGGATGGGGCCGGGGTCGTTCGCCTTGCCGGTGCGGCGGTTCGTCCAGTAGGGGTCCCTGGAGCCGACCCAGGTCAGCAGGACGTCCACGGCTCAACGAGCCTGTCGGGCGCGGACGTGCGCCTGGCGTGCGCGGGCCTCCTCCGCCGCGTCGGCCGCGCAGACGACGATCCGCTTGACGGAGCTAGCGACCGCGGCGTGGTCGCCAGCGCGCGGAAGAGCGCCTCGGCCATCTCGTCGGCTGTGCCGTTTCGGTAGTCAGCCTTCTGGACCATCAGGTAGGTGGCGACGCTCTCGATCCGGAACAGCTCGGCCTTCTCGAGCGCCGTCCGGACCGCACGGTGGACGATCCTGGGGCTAGCTTTGACCCGCGTGCCGTCGGGCTCGTACCGGATCGTGATCGCCTGGAGGATCCACCGCCGGCGTCCACCCTGCGCGAGCTTCCCGCCACCCGTAACCACCGCGCTGCCGCGCGGAAGCCCCTCGCGACCAGTCGCCGCGGCGACCTCCCGGCACTCCGCGCAGTAGCCCGGCCGGCAGAGCCGCTCGCACTCCAGCGACCAGCCGGAACCCGCGTTGAGCTGGTTGTTCGCCGACAGCAGCAGCGCTGCGACCGGCTGGTCGACCAGCCGCCCCTGGGTGACCTCGATCATCGCTCGTGGAAGTCGGAGTCGAGCCTGAACCGCAGCACTCGCCCGTTCTCGCGGACGGTTCGGACGACCGAGTCGGGGACGCCCTGGGGCAGGTCGGCGGCGATCTCGAGCGTGACGGCGACCTTCGCGCCGGGCACGCCGAGCAGGTGCTGGATCACCTCCTCGGCGATGCGGGCGGCCTCGGTCCCCATGCGCAGCGGGGTCAGGTCGACCGATCCCTGGTATCGGGTGTAGGTGGGGCCGGTCGCCGGCGCGGTCGCACCGTCCGTGGCGTAGCTGGCCGAGCCGTTCTTGACCGGCTGCGCGTTGCCGGTGGGGTTCGGGGCGTAGATGATCGGCTCTGCGCCGGGCGACGCGGGCGCCCGAGCGGCCGCGTCGGCGTCGAGCTGGCGCCGCGCCGCCTCAGGCTTGACGACCAGGCCGGTCTCGAGCCGGACGCCGACGAGCTCGCCCGCGCGCAGGGCGTGGTACCGGCCGGTGGCGTCGTCGCGTCCCTCGGCGTAGGCGAACGTCTCGGCCTCCCAGGTGAGCTTGCCGCAGCCCTGCTGGACGGCGGCGCAGAGCACCTGGGCGTCCCTCAGCCGGGGCAGGTAGAGGTACTGGGCGAAGTCGTCCCAGAGCTGGCGCACGGGGACGTCGGCGCCGCGCCAAAGGGGGATCCGGTCGAGCTGCTGGCGGAGCTGGGTGGCAGCGTAGTCCTCGACCAGGGCGCCGTCGTTGACGAGGCGGCTGCTCGCGCGGGCGGCCAGGCTCTCGGCCGCGCTCTTCAGCTCGACCTTCTCCCACTCGAGCGGCCCGGTGGGCTCCTGCAGCGGCACGAGCAGCCAGCGGTAGGTCTCGGGCAGCCGCTGCGCGACGAGCTTGTCGGCCTCGGCCCGGCGGCTGCGCGCCTGGGCCAGCTGGCTCGGGTTCAGGTCGAGCGCCTCGCGGTCGTCGTCGATCGACTTCCAGGCCAGGTACTGGCGGACTGCCTGCTCGAGCTCGCCTAGCCGGGCGCGGTCGGCGGCGAGGAAGACGAGCGCGTTGCGGTAGGTGCGGGGCGCGGGGCCGCGGCTGGCGAGGATGGCGCCGGCCGCCTCGACCGCCTGGCTCTCGCCACCGGCCGCGTGGGGGTACTCGGGGTCGAGCACGACCAGGCGCGCCTCGCGCTCGTCGGGGACGTCGCCGGCGGCGGCCGGGCAGAAGTGGATCTTGGCGAAGGCGCCCCGGGGCTTCGTCCGGTCGTCGCGCTCGTGGCGCAGGCGCGCGCGGATCTCCTCGTAGACGTCTTCGCGTCGCTGGCGGGCGGCGCGCTCCTCGGCGGTCCGGTTGACGCTCGGCTGGGTCGAGAACCAGTAGCGGCCGCCGTCGTCGTAGAGGTGGGTGGCGCGGTCGGAGAGGTAGCGCAGCGCGTCGCCGAAGGTGGCGACGGCCTCGCCGGGCTGGACGCAGCCGAGCTTGACGTGCCGGTCGTCGAGGCCGTGCTGCGCGGCGGTGAGCGTCGGCGCGGAGCCGATGTAGAGCGTGCGGGCGACGCGGCGGCAGGCGGAGTAGCGGCCAAAGCTCGGGTTCGCGCGGTCGAGCTTGAGCGGCAGGGAGAGCGGCCCGTCGACGTCGGCGTTGATGACCGGCACCCAGTTGTTGGGCAGGTAGCGCGACTGCTCGCTCTGGACGGCGAGGTCGTCGAGCGGGACGGAGGCGGGGAGGATCATCAGGCTGGGGTCGCCGTTTTCCCAGAGGCGGTGGATGATCGTGGCCATCAGCCGCAGCACGCCGCGGGTCTGCTGGAAGCCGTCGAGCCGAGCCCAGTCGCCGTACAGCCGGTCGAACAGCTCGGGATGGATCGGGTAGGCGTTGCGCAGGCGGCGCTCGTAGGCTCCCTCGCCGCAGCCGTTCGGGAAGTCGGCGGCCTGGGCGCGGTAGAGGTCGGCGAAGGCGCGCACGACCGCGTCGCGGTCGGCGGTCCTGTCCGGCGGGATCGGCTGGAAGAGCCGGCGCCGGACGATCTCGAAGCCCTCCTCGGCGGTCGCCGGGCGCCAGGCCGACTCGACGCGGCCGAGCAGGTTGCTGAAGCGCTGGACGGTGTCTTTGCCGACGGTGCCGCCGACCTCGTCGTCGGAGATCGGGACGGTGGCGACGACCAGCGCGCGGTCGGCCTGGCCGGCGGCCTCGGTGAGCGACTGGACGAAGCTGAAGTTCGCCTCGTAGGAGCCGGCGGGCAGGCCGTCGACGCCCCAGAGGTTGCGGGCGTAGGCGGCCCACTCGTCGACCAGGACGAGGCAGGGCGCGTAGTAGTCGAACAGCTCGCGCAGCGTGTCGGAGCCGGGGTTGACCCCGCGCCGGTCGGCCTCGGCGACGAGCGAGTAGGCGCCGGCGGCGTCGCCGGCGGCCGCGCCGATCTGCCAGGCCAGCTCGCCCCAGAGCGTGCGCACCTCGATCCCGTCCGGCTTGCGGCGCGGCTTGCTGGGATCGAGCGCCTGGCCGACGAGCACGGCCCGGCGGGCGGCGACGGGCGCGGCGAGGCCGGCGTCCTTCAGCAGCGGCTCGATCCCGGGCAGGTCGGCGGCGGTGGCGCCAGAGGCGAGGTGGTAGAGGGCGATCATCGAGTGGGTCTTGCCGCCGCCGAAGCTGGTGTGCAGCTCGACGACCGGCTGGCCGCCGGTTCCGCCGAGGCGCTGGAGCGCGCCGGTCAGGAGGGCGCGCAGGCCGTGGGTGAGGTAGGTGCGGCGGAAGAACTCGGTGGGGTCGTAGTACTCGCTCGAGCCCTCCCGGCGGGCGACCTGGGCGAGGTTGGCGGCGAACTCGCTCGAGCCCTCCCGGCGGGCGACCTGGGCGAGGTTGGCGGCGAACTCGGTCTGCTTGAACCGGCCGGCCGCGACGTCGGGGTGCGGCGTCATGACCTCGCGCCAGGGGCGCAGGCCGGTCGAGGGCCGGCCCGCGATCGGGAGGGGCGCGCCGGCGGCCTCGGCGGCCGGCGCCTCGGCGGCGACGCGCTGGCGCATCAGCGCGAGCCGGTCGGCCTGGACGGCGGCGGCCTCGTCGGCGGCGCCGACGGCGGTGAGGAGCTGCTCGACGCGATCGAGCGCGCGGATCGCGGCGTCGGCCGAGTAGGCGCGCTGGTGCGCCCAGGCGTTGCGCTCGTCGATCAGGGTGTGGACGAGGTTCCGGTCCGCCTTGCCGAGCTTCCTGCCGAAGACGCCGTTCCAGTCGGGGGGCTGGCCCCAGTTGTCGAGCATGATCTGCAGGAGCGCCTGCGCGTCGAGCTGGCCGCGGTCGCGCTCGTGCAGCGGGCTGCGGTTCCGCTCGGCGAAGACGGCCTGGGCTTTCGCGAACCAGCCGTCGCCGGCGGCGGCCCTCATCTCGCGCTCGACGAACGGGTTGAGCCCGTTCTTCAGGTGCTCCATCGCCTGGCCGACGAGGTCGCGGTTGGTTGGCGGCACGTTTCTTCCTCCCCTCCAGGTGTGCTCTCAGAGGAGCCGGGTCGGCGCCCGCTCGGCGGGGCGGTTGGCGGCGAGGCGGGTGATCGAGGGCCAGGCGACGACGAGGTCGTTGTAGCCGCGCGCCTCGGCGGCCCAGCCTTTGCGGTCGGCGACGACGAAGAGCTGGTAGGCGAGCTCGCGCACGAGGTCGGCGGCGTCGGAGCGCCTGGCGAGCGCCTTCGCGAGCAGGTCGGCGACCGGCTCCTCGCCGCCGCTCGACTGGAAGACGCGGATGAGGTGGTGGGCGGTCTCCCAGATGGTGAAGCGGGCGTCGGCGGCGGGGTCCCAGTCGGCGGGGAGCTCGTCTGGGCGGAGGAGGCGGACGAGCCCGCCGCGCGCCGAGAGGATGCCGGCCCGCTGCATCCCGGCGACCGAGGTGGCCCGGGCGTTGGCGAGGGTGTTGGCGTCGCCGAACGGGCCGTCGGCGGTGCCGTGCTGGGCGTACCAGGTGACGGCCCAGCGGGTCTCCGGGTCGTAGTCGCCGTCGCCGAGGGCCTCGTCGAGGATCTGGTTGATGAGGGCGAGGGCGGTGCGGACGGGCAGCGGCTGGCCGTTCGGCTCTTGCACCTGGCGGTAGCGGGAGTAGACGGCCATGCCCGGGCCGATGGCGGCCTGGGCGAGGTCGACCGGGGCGATGTTCTCGCGGCGCATGACCTTCAGCGCGGGCGGGAGCTCGCGGCGGAGGGCGGCGAGGAACTCGCGGCGGGTCGCGGTGGGCGCGTCCTCCGGGCGCGGGCGGCAGGCGAGGAGGATCGAGGAGGCGAGGGCGTTGGTGCCGGTGGCCAGCATCCGGTTGCCGAGCTCGCTCCGCATCGGCCAGGTCCCGTCGACCTGGAGGCCGGCGTTCAGGAGGCCGGTGAGCATCGTCTCCCAGCCCGTGGACGCGACGGGTGAGCCGCCGGCGTCGTCTTCGCCCGCCTCCGACTCGGACTGCTTGAAGGCGTAGAAGAGCGTCAGCGGGTAGTCGGGCGACTGCACGGCCCGCATCCGTTCGAACGCGGCGGCCAGTCTGTCCTCGAAGAAGCTTCGCGCCTTCAGCTTGCTGCCGCCGTGCCGGTAGGGCGAGGCGATCATCTCGTCGTCCTTCGGCGTGAGGACGGTGCCGAACAGGTCCGGGTAGATGCTTCGGAGCGAGCGGCGGAGCCAGACGTAGAAGAAGTCCGAGAGGTCGGCGTAGCCGATGTTGTCGTAGTAGGGGGGATCAGTAGCAACCATTGAGCCGCGACCCACCAGGAGGGAGGCCGCGTTCATCTGGTATGCATCACTGGGTACGTCTCCAGTGGATAGACCGGCAACCGTTTCGGCTGTGTAGTCCAGCGCGTTGTCGACGCTTCCTGACTGTCCAGAGAAAGGCATGACCTCCGCGAAATCCCACGTCATCGGGATCGCCTGGCGCGCGAACGTGTTGCGGGTTTTAGTTCCCCAGGTGGGACCGCCTGCATCCCATGAGCAGATGGTCGACAGCCGATCTGCAAGGCCACTCACAATGAGAGCCAAGTAAACAGCCACCGCGTCGGCGTAGGCGGCCGCGCCGGTGCCGCAGTCGGCCAGTGGCACGCCGTCGTCGGCGCGGCCGGCCGCGGCGGCGTCGCGTCGCGCGCGCTCGCGCGCCTCGGCGACCAGGTCGCCGAACGTGGTCAGCGCGACGAGCTGGCGCGGGGTGAACAGATCGGCGAATGAGCGCATTCCATAATTCGGTGTCTTGAAGTCTCGAGGGTTGCGTGGCAGGTCACCGTCGGGCACCCAGGCAGGCATGGGGACGGGTGTAACCGCGCTGGCGGTCGGCGCCAGGTACGTTCGGCTCCCTCGACCCTCGGCGACGATGGCCATGAGTTGCTCACTCATTCGACCCGCGCGTCCCTCGGCGCGTATGTGGTCGAGGGGCACTGACGATGCACATACGATGCACCGCGCGCCGGTCCGTTCGACCGTTCCCGGTTGGGGAACCCCGCTGCCGGTCCGCACGTCGAAGCGGACGGTCTTCGCGGCGCGGTCGACGACTGGCTCGACCCAGGCGCGCTTGCCGGGCTTGGTCGACAGGTCGAACGAGCGGACGAGCGGCATCCGGGCGCCGCAGGCGGGGTTGGGGCAGGTGACCGTGCGCGCCCAGAGCCAGGCGATGACGGTGGCCTCGCCGCCGTCGGGCAGCCTGGCCTTGGGGTAGAGGTGGCCGATGCGCCGCTCGGCCTCGTCGCGCATCCAGCGGCCGTAGTAGCGGACGTCGGCGGCGAGCCCGGCCGCGCCCTTCCAGGCGGCGCCCATGCCGCGCGCGCGGTCGGCCGGGTTCACCGGCGGCTGGTCGGCGAACTTCGGCGGGATCTCGATCAGCGCCTTGGTGATCAGCACGGCGACCGGGTTGAGGTCGCTGGCGTGGGCCTCGAGCCCGAGCCGCTGCGCCTCGAGGGGGATCGAGCCGCCGCCGCAGAACGGGTCGAGCACGGGCGGCGGGCTCCCGCCGGTCGCGGCGTGGATGAGCTCGCGCGCGGTCGCCAGCAGCTCCTCGTTCGTGCTGTTCTCCCACTGGACGAGCCTGGCGATGAAGGCGAACAGCCGCTCGCGCCGCTGGTCGGCGAGCGGCCGGGTGCTCCAGTCGGGGGGGAGCGGGTCGGGCAGGGGCAGGCGGTCGACGCGGTCGAGCAGCTCCTGGGGCACGCCGTCCTGGCCCGGGTCGTCGATCAGCGAGCAGAACAGCACCGCCCGGCAGGCCGCCAGCGGCCGGCGGGCCCACCACAGGTGCAGGGTCGACGGGTGCCCGTGCCGGATCGACTTCTCCCTCGCGGCCGCCCGGTTGATCTCGTCGAGCGGGATCGCGACCTCGATCAGCTTCTTGCGCACCTGGACCGCACCTCCGGCGAGCTGGTGGGCGCATCGTAGGGGGCCGTCCCGACGGCGCGGCGGCGTAACGCGGTTTACGCTCCGTCCCGTCCCGCCCGGCGGCTGGCGAGCATCATAAGGGGTTCCCGTGGGTGCGGAGCAACGTCGTGGTTCACGAAACGGCCCGCCCAGGTGGAGCGTTGGCGAGCCAGTCCTCCAGGCGCAGGCCGGGGACGTGGCCGCGGCTGCCCCGGCTCGCGCACGCGGTTAGAACAGGTGGTCTACACTGTGGGCAGGCGGGGCTCTGTGGGGCTCGCCGCCGGAGGTCTGCTCTATGGCTGGTGCGTCGCGGATCGAGTGGACGAACGCGACATGGAACCCGGTCACCGGCTGCACGAAGGTGTCGCCCGGCTGCAAACACTGCTACGCCGAGCGGATGGCGCGCAGACTGACGCTGATGGGAAACCCGCGCTACGCCAACGGCTTCCGTGTCACGCTGCATCCGGACCTGCTTTCCGTGCCCCTCGCGTGGCGAGCGCCGCGGGTGATCTTCGTGAACAGCATGTCGGATCTCTTCCATCCCGCGGTGCCTGGGGAGTTCATCGAGCAGGTGTTCGCGACGATGGAAGAGGCGCACTGGCACACGTTCCAGGTGCTGACGAAGCGGCCGGAGCGGGTCGTGGCGCTCGCCGCCGATCTGCCGTGGCCGGCGAACGTCTGGATGGGCGTGTCGGTCGAGAACCAGCGCTATGCCTGGCGGGTCGATCGCCTTCGCCAGGTACCCGCCCGCGTGCGGTTTCTCTCGTGTGAGCCGCTCCTTGGGCCACTGCGGCTGGACCTGAACGGGATCGATTGGGTCATCGCCGGCGGCGAGAGCGGGCCCGGCGCCCGGCCGATGGAGCTCGACTGGGCGCGCTCGGTCCGCGATCAGTGCGCGGCCGCCGGGGTGGCCTTCTTCCTCAAGCAGCTGGGCGGGATCGTGAACAAGCGGGGGCACGACCTGGCGGTGCTGGACGGCCGGCTCTGGCGCGCGATGCCGCTAGATCGGCGGGAACGTGATGAGGTCGCCGTCGGTGAGCCCGTCCCGCTTTGACTTCCGCCGGTCGATAACTACTTCACCGGTCTTGTCGCGCTCCTTGAGGACCTCGCGGTAGTGCTTCTCCCCGAACGGCCACGAGAGCGTTTCCAGGATCACGCCTTCGAAGTCGACCGTTCGGCTCGCGAAGCGGTGGCGGAGCCGGCCCCAGAGCTGAGCCAGGTCGGGGCCGGGTAGCTCGAACAGCGGCATCTGCCCGCTAGCGCTCGCGGCGGCCGCCCAGCCGGCGAAGCCGAGGTAGGAGGCGACGTCGCTCTGCGCGTACATCACGTCCTTCATCAGGCGGGCGGCCTTCGGATGGCTCGAGAAATGGATCAGGTAGTACTTGGTCCTCCCCAATCCGCCGCGCACGCGATCTTCGGGGCTGTACCCGACCGGGAAGTCGATGTGGTAGGCGGCGCTGACCTCGCGAACGAAATAGTCGAGGAAGGCGTCCTCCCGAGCGTCGCCAGCCATCCTCGTGAACGACTCGCTCCGCCACCGCGCGTGTCCGAACAGCGTATCGACGTGCCGCTGCACGGCAGGATTGGCGAGATCCCGGTTGATTTGCGACCACATCACGTTGACCAGGATCTCGGTGCGCGGCACCCGGAGGATGCGTCTCATCACCGGGACCGTGATCGGGTGGCCGTACGGGTCGACGAAGAAGAAGGAGGGCACGAGCCGGCGCCCGGTCTGATCGACGCGCGCCAGCAGGTCGTCGACGAACGCCTGTGCCGTTCGTTCGAAGATATGGTAGCTAACAGACGAGGGCGGGTTGGGGCACTCCGCCGCCAGGAGCGCGCGCAGCCTCTCGGCGGTCGCGTGGTCCCTCTCGACGAAAAACAGGATGCGCTCGGCCCCCGGGCGCGCCGCGACGTAGTCGAGGGCCTGCTTCAGCGCGATCAGCGGAGACCCCGGCAGCGGGTTGCCGTCCTCGTCGGAGTAGATACCGCCGCCGGCGAAGCAGTCGACGTAGGCAACCCTGTCCGGCACGCCGATTCTGCGGCTGGCGCCGCCGAGGATCTCGCTCCATGGCCGCAGGTAGCTCGACAGGATGCGGTGCTTGGCACGCGAGACGAGCTTCAGGTACGGCAAGTCGATCGGCAGATCGGTCACGCGACGATCGGCATCGTGATGCCCCTCCGTCCGGGGCCATCGTATGAGCCCGTGTCCGAACCCGATAACGTAAAGGAGGTTACGTCGTCACGATCGAGACTCGACGGCATGGTGGCAGCGAGCCGTCACTCGATCTGGCGATCCTCACCTGAAAAGAAGCGGAGGACAGCGGGAAGCTCGTCGTCGTTCGCCTTCGACTGGAAGCGGGACTGGAGGTCGCGACTTTGACCGCTGAGCCATCGCCACGCCAGCTCGTCGAAACCTTCCTGGGTGATGCCGAGCGCGCGGGTGCATGCGTTGGGCACCGTCCGTGGCGACCGCAGCCCGACTTCCTTCATCCTAGCCATCGCGATCCGGCGGCGCGCCTCGCGCATCTCGGCGTAGCTCTGTGGGCGGGCGCGCCTCAGTTGGTCGAGGACCGCCAGGAGGTGCTGGATCTCGTTGCCCCTCTGCCGGGCACTGCTTTCATCGGCACCTCCATCGGAGACCGCCTAGCTTATAGCTAGCGAGGCTCGCGAGACACCCCGCTCCGTCATTGCTTGGTGGGGCGTCGATCGCGGAAGAGGATCCGTGCCCATTCCTGCCGGGCGGCTTGCCAGATGCGCTCTCCGGCGACCAGCTCCAGGACCAGCTTGCCCCCTCCCTTCGGGGCGGGCACGCGCGTCGGCCGCACGACGACGTGGTCGCCTTCGAGCACCGGCCCGTCCGCGTTGGGCACGATCTGATCGAGCTCGAGTTGCTGGTCGCAGTCGGGTGTTTCCGCCACCCAGTAGTCCTCGGGCGGGAGCGGAAGCCGCTCGGCCGGCCAGGATCCCTCCGGAGCTCCATTCCCCATGCCGAACGCGGAGGTGTTACCGCCCACGGGTGGCCTCCGGGGCGACGTAGCGCTGGCGGGGGTGGCTCGGCTGTTCGGGGTAGAGGAACCGCAGTCTGCCGGACGCGACCAGCTTCGAGAGCACGTCGCTCAAGTACATCTCGTCGCGCACCACCAGGCTGGCGATCTCTCGCAAGGAAAGGGGGGCGCGCGCGCAGAGCGCGACGATGATGGCGTCGCGGGTAGCGGTGTCCAGGCGTCTTCGGTTGCGGGCCGGACCGGCGATCTCAGTCAGCTCTCGCCGCGTCACGTCGTCGATGGCTCCGGCCGCTGCGCGTGGCTCCGGCTTGGCTGGGGGGCTGACGCGCGTATCTGGGGGGGCGGCCCCGCTACCTAGGGAGCTAGCCTCGTTACCTGGGGGGTTGACGTCCTTATCTGGGGGGCTCATGCCCTTGTCTGGGGAGCGCGCGAGCGAGGGTTCCAGCATCGCGGCCGAGCCCAGCTGGTAGCGGGCACCGCGTCCCCAGCCGATCATGTCCAGCAGCCCTCTGGACCGGAGGTTGCCGAGGACCTTCGTGACGTCGGCCGCGTGTTGGCCGGTCAGGCTCCGCAGTCTGAGGTTATCCAGCACGCCTTCGTGGCGCGCGAGCACCAAAGCGAGCTGCTCCGGCTCGGACCACTCGCCCCCCAGCGACTGGAGCCAGGTTCGGTCCTCGTCGGAGAGCAGGTGCGCGTGCCGCAGGTCAAGCGTGAACTCGTAACGCTCTGTGCCCGGATCGATGACCGGCAACTGGTAGCCGAGATCCCGCCACGCCTTGACGATGCGCGGCAACCCCGTGCCAGCCTCCTCCGCCAGGCCGACCAGGCGGAACATCCGAACGAGGTGGGGGTTCCGCGGATCCGACTGGTCGCCCGTCAGCAGGTCCACGTCCGGCACGCGCGAGCTCCCGGGGTTGCGGAAGCGAAAACCCGACGGCGACCTGACGATCAGCGAGGCCTGCGTCTCGGCGTAGTCGGCGTGGACGAGCAGGTTGACGAGCGCCTCGCGCAACGCGACCTGGAGTGGGCCTTCGTCGATGCGAACACCCTGCTCGAGGCGGAACGGCACCGGCAGACCCTCGACGAGCCGTGGGTAGATCGTCGCGAAGGCGTCGAAGAGGTTCCCCTCCCAGGTAACGCGATCCTCCCACCTAACGTCGGGATCGGCGCCAGCCGGCATCAGGCGGTAGTCGATCAGGTGCCGCGTCCGCCACTCGCGGATGGCTTCGGGGGTTCCGAACATCAGGAGCCCGGCGACGGTGAGCCCCCGGTCGCCCGTCTCGCGGTTCCGTCCGTAGCCGCCGATTGCTTCGAGGAAGCGCTCGTCCTCGTAGCCGTTGCGCACCGAGGTGGGGTTCTGGGTCTGGTGCCGCCGGCGGTAGCGCGCGAACGTGTCGCGGTCCAGGTCGTCCCAGCCGAACTTCGCCAGGATGCTGGAGTCCGGCGGCAACGTCCGATGCCTCGCGCATCATCCGGTCGACTTCCGGCTTCGTGCAGTGGTAGTCGCCGGACTGCCGCCGGACGTAGGTGCCGCCGTAGGCGTTCCCGTTGATGTACACAGGACGCGCCTTGCGCGGCGCGGCCGGCACCGGAAGGACGACGACGTCCTTGCCGTCGACGCTCTCGATCTTGAGGTCGTTGGCGCCGCAGGCCGGGTAGCTGATCTTCTGGCCGTTTCGCAGCGTGTTGGCGATATTCTGCAAGAGCGCTTGTGGGTTGCTCACGCCCTCGACGACGAACTTCCCCTCCTCCTCACCGATCCCCAGCAGGACCCACCCACCGAGCGTGTTCGCGAACGCGCTGACCGTTGGCCAGAGGCTTTGGGGCACGCTGTTCCTGGCCAGCTTGAGCTCGAGGTCCAGCGCCTCCTGGCCCTGGAGCCGCTCGAAGAGCGTTGCGAGCAACGACGGGACCGGCGTCTCGCTCACGCGGGCCCCTCGGCGCGCGCGAGCAGCTCGCCCAGGTCGTAGGTGACGCTGGTGACGCCGAAGTCGGGCTCGCGGCGGAAGGGGCGGCGCACGTAGCGCGGCTCGGCGGCTTCGCCGTCGACTTCGACGATCGCGAGGACGTATTCCTCGGGCGTGTTCAGGCCGACGACGATCTCGTTCCGGGTGACGGTGACGGTGGTGGCGCCGGGCGCGCGTCCTTTGACCTCGACGAAGCGGAGCGCGCCGGTCGCGGGGTCGCGGGATTCGACGTCGTAGCCGCGCCGCTCGGCGCTGACGTCGCGGGGGTCGCGGCCGAGGCGGCGCTCGGCGGCCATCACCGCGGCGAGCGCCAGCGCCTCGACGCGCCGGGTCTCGCGGGCGTG
>Ga0070741_10016310_pt1 | contig 12416 bp, 11 predicted proteins | sample Coa_R1_4_FD_66440 | JGI IMG/M metagenome (GOLD analysis project Ga0070741, IMG submission 66440) | Surface soil microbial communities from Centralia Pennsylvania, which are recovering from an underground coalmine fire - Coalmine... | ecosystem: Environmental > Terrestrial > Soil > Unclassified ...
GGATGAACTGAAGAAGGGTGAGCGCTCCATCAAGGAGATCGTCGCCTTCGATGACGACGAACTGACGGAAGACAAGGTGGCCGCGCGCCTGAAGGATGTCATTGATACCATTGATGAAATCGAGCGGCTTTCCAAGAAACTGGCACAGCTCAAGGCCCGGCGCGATTCGATCCCGCGCACCAAACGTCCGCGCGAGTTTCGCAAGTACAACTGGGCTGTGGCACGGCACAGGATTCTGATCTCGAAGTACATCCGATCCATCGATTTCACCCACACCGAGCGCAAGCGCCTGATCGACCGGATCCGCGAAGTCGTGGAAGAGATCCGCCCCATCGAAAGAGAGATCAGCAAGCTCGAAAAGCGGCTGGAGAGCAACCGCAACAACGGCAACAAGGACCTGAAGAAGGAGCTGCGCGATTTGCGGGCGCGCCTCGCCGAGATCGAAGAGCCGATCCAGGCGACGGCAGCCGAGCTCAAGCGAACCTACTCGAATATCGTGAGCGGCGAAACGGAGGCCGGCGCCGCCAAGGACGAGCTGATCGAGGCGAACCTGCGCCTGGTTGTATCCATTGCCAAGAAGTACACCAACCGCGGCCTTCAATTCCTGGACTTGATCCAGGAGGGCAATATCGGCCTGATGAAAGCCGTGGACAAGTTCGAGTACCGGCGGGGATACAAATTCTCGACCTACGCCACCTGGTGGATCCGCCAGGCGATCACTCGAGCCATCGCCGACCAGGCGCGGACCATCCGCATTCCCGTGCACATGATCGAGACGATCAACAAGCTCATCCGGACCTCGCGGCAACTGGTGCAGGAATACGGGCGGGAGCCGACCTCGGAAGAGATTGCCAAGCGCATGGAAATCCCCGTGGTCAAAGTGCGCAAAGTGCTGAAGATTGCCCAGGAACCGATCTCGCTCGAAACCCCCATCGGCGAAGAAGAGGATTCGCACCTGGGTGACTTCATCGAGGACCGGGGCGTGATTTCGCCCGCCGAAGCGGTGATCAATATCAATCTGAAAGAACAGACCGAAGCAGTTCTCAAAACCCTCACGCCGCGCGAGGAGAAGGTGATCAAGATGCGCTTCGGGCTGGACGACGGCAGCGAGCATACCCTCGAGGAAGTAGGGCAGAGCTTTGCCGTCACGCGCGAGCGCATCCGCCAGATTGAAGCCAAGGCACTGCGCAAGCTGCGCCATCCTTCACGAAGCCGCAAGCTGAGAGCTTTCCTGGAAGCCACCGTTCGCGAGTGACTTTCCCGGTTGTGCCGGCTCGAGATCGACGGGCCGGCATACTGCGGAGCAGAAATTTGCGGGCGGGCTTCTCTCCCGGCCAACAAAGGGCGGCCAAGCCCGGACACCTTTTCACTCAAGCCTTGGGTCCAATCTGCCGATAACCCAAGTGGAGGTCTTTTGACCGGCTATGACTTGTTCCGGGCAGGGCAAGCACCGGCGTCTTATTTGGCAACGGGTTTGAAGCGATGCCTAGCTGTCCTTACTGTGGTTGCAGCAATGCGGAGCGGGCCACAGAATGCCGCAAGTGCCTTTCTCCCCTTGTCGCACAACCGGTTATTGTCTATCAACCGAGGGTCCGCCGCGTCGGGCCCGGTAAAGCCCATGTGCTTCGCAACCACGCGCTGTCGCTCGTCGTATTGGGTCTCATGGTCAAGGTTTACTGGGGTGGCTACGGTCCCTGGCCCGTGATCGATTATGAGCCATGGGCAGCCTTGCGCCCCTGGCTCGAACCCATGCTCCTTTACGGGGGCGCCGGAGGCTACGTGCTCGGTTGGATTCTTTCCTGGATCTAAAACGCGCCTTGAATCAGGCTTGGGTACTATTCCCGCCGGCTTCCTTTCAACCCAAACCCTCGCTCGAACTGAAACTGCAGGATCACACCGTATCGCGGCGTGCCTCGATCAAGACCGATTGGGAATGAGACTCCGATTTCGACGAGAGTCTGTCGAGCGGTCAGCAGCCCGTAACGGATTCCCGGGGCGACCAACGAGTGAACATCGGTGACTTTACTTGTAACCCCGGAGTCTCTTGTGAGGTCCTGCTCCCAGCTTATTCCGTATTCGAAGAAGACATGGATATCATGATGAAATTGACCACGGTCTTTTTCCAGCGCGCGGTAGCCCAAGGCCGTGCCCCCGAAGAGGTTTTGCAGGTTGAGGCCGCGGCGGCTGGCGGTGCCCGGGGTTCGAACCTTGGGGAATAGGGCGTAGTTCCATGACGCGTAAAGGAATACGGGCCCGCCCCAATCCTTTGCCGCAGCCCAGTCCCAAGCATAACCCGGGCGCTCGAATCCGGTCCCTCTGGAGAAATCCCCGGAGGGCAGAATGACCTGCGGCCCCATCGTCATCGTAAAGGGAGCAGATGGCTCGGTGAGGAGGCGGTATCTGATGCCGAGGACTGAGTCGCTTGCCGCAAAGTCGGACTTGACCGTGACATCGTTCAGCCGATCCCTTGCACCCTCGGCGGGGACGATGACGTCGATTTCCCACCGATCCGTCAGGCCCCACTCTGCACGGAGATAGGTGCCGAACTCGGCGTGCTCGAGGGTCGACCCTCCGAGATTGGTTTGCCGCCGGCCGCCCTGGCCGGCAAAGATGAGCTGAAGGGAATTCTTCTTTTGTGTGTACGGTCCGCCGGCGATGAATGCATAATCCGGTTCCTCGGCATCGTCGTTACTTCCGTCCTTGGCATCTTTCGTCAAGGGAGAAGGGTCCACGGGACCTGGACCTTGGGGAGTCAAGAGGCCGGGTCCATCGTCCGGCAGGGCAACGCTGGACGCCACAAGAAAGACAAACAGGAAGTAAGTTGCTCGCCTCATGGTCGCATAAGAAATTCAGACAACTGATCGTGAGACTCTGAGTTCCCCAGGCAGGAACTTGTCCCTTCTTCATTGCAGCGATTGAAGAAAGGTCACAAGCTGCCAGAGCTGCGGGTCCGGCAGCCGCGACCAGGAGGGCATCCCTTGCTTCATGTCGCCATTCTTCAGGAACCAGAAGAGTGCGCCGGGGGCGGCCTCGTGGACGATCGGCCCTCGGAGGTCGGGAGCCTTCCCCTGCCCTTGCGCATTGGCTCCATGACACGAGGCACAAAAACGCACGTAGAGTTTACGTCCGGCTGCGGCAGCATCAGGGTTGCCGGCGAGGGGATTTTTGAGTGCCCGCGCTTTCTGCGGCGCCTGGGCGATTTTGGGATCGTTTTCGGCCGGTTCAGGACGCGGCTGGCTGTTCAGCCGAATGCTCACCAGGCTCAGAAATACTAGGGGGGTCAGCGCGAGTGCCTTAGCGATGGTCTTCTTTCTGATCATTTCTCCTCTCCGATCCTTACCACGCAGCCGAAACGCCTGGGCGGATCCTTCGGGACATCCGTCGCAAATTGATTGCGGACACAACTAATGAAAGGCCTTACGAATGCGGCGTCCGAACTGCGGCAACTCGTAAGAAATCCCAAGCCGTAACAGGAAGCGATGGCTCGTTTCGGTCAGCCCGAAGCCCGGTGAGAGTCTGAGGGTGGTCCCGCTCGGCAAGTTCCAGGCAAGAACCGGCGCAATATAGTGCGAAGTGCCGGCAAGTCCGAACTGACGCCATGTGCCCACCCCTCCATACAGTTCAGCTCCTGCGGAGAAGTTCTCCCGGCAGAGGGCACAAGGTCGAGGGGAAGCCGCCAACGCCAGTGGACGACTTGCGCCCACAGCGTAGCCAAACTCCCAGGGTCCGTTGCTCAGGTTCTTTTCGGCAATGAAGTTCTCTGCTACATTCCATCCCTTGAAATCGCTCGAAAGGATCAGTCGCATCTCGATCTCGTTTTCCCATTCACGCCGTGTCTCGGAGTTGGGTTCCGCATGTTCTCCTTCAGGACCGAAGCCGACGACCTCTTTCATGGTCTTGTCCGCCTCGCTAAGGTGCTCGAATTCGACGTAAAGGACCGGGTTGATCCAGTGCTCGCCCAACAGCGGACGAAAGCGATCTTCGAACCTGAAGCCCGTAAACACGGTGCTGTCGTGCCAGGTCGACTGCCCGTCCAGATAGAACTCGGCTGTCCACCATGCCTTTACGCCGTACTCGATTTCTGTGGTCGAGCCAATAAACCCGTTCGCTGCTTTCGGGACGCCGAACACCGGATTGAGGGAGATCTCCAGTTCGCCAGGTTCTTCCATATGGTGGTTGTAGGTGAGGAAATAGGGTTCTTCCGCAAACATGGCCCGAGATGAAATAACTGCCAGGACGAGGTAAAAGGTCCACTTCGACATGGTCTGTTTTCGCATTGTTCGTGGCGGTCCTATATGCAATGAATTTGCAACTAGATAGATCTAGTAACTATGAAGTTGGCCGAGCCTTTTTGAAATTAGAGTCATGTTGTCATCCATTAAATGCAACTGACTTGCATGTAGCCAATTCTACCTCGTCTGGAAAGCTTGTCAACTGGAAAAGCAGCGAGCCGGGGGTTTGCTGACTTGAGCAGTGGTTCAGGCGAGTTCAGCGGCGGCTGCAGCAAGGAACAAGGTTCAGTCTGAATGCGGTTCTGGGGTAAGATGCTGATGGTGCCAGCCCTGGGCGGGCAGAAAAGCAAACACAAGTCTAAGTCGCATTTCAGTACCAGGAGCGAACCATGAGCACAACAATTGCGGCCCCGCGTCCCTCCGAGGCTCCCTCAAAATCGTTCCTCTCTCGATTCTGCGGGGTTTACTTCTCGCCTGGGGAAACGTTTGAAGACATCGTGCGCAAACCAAGCTTTCTTGCTCCTCTCCTTACGTTGATTGTGGCGTCTCTGGCCGTCACGGAGACCATGCTCGTCAAGATTGGCATGCAGCGCATTATTCGCATCTCGCTCGAACAAAGCGGGCAGGCAGCCAAGATGAGCCCCGAACAGTTGGACAAGGCTGTCCAGGGAGGGGCTACCGTCGGGATAGTCCTTGCCCACGCTTTTGCCGTCTTGGGGACACCTGTGTTCCTGCTGATCGTGGCGGGAATTGGACTTGGAATCATTAACGCCATCTTTGGGGCGCGCGCCAACTTCAAGACAACTTTTTCGGTCTCCTGTTACGCAAGCCTGGTCAACGTCCTGGGCGCGCTCATGGGGATTGTGATGATTCTCTTCGGGGACACCGAGCATTTCAACATTCAAAACCCCGTCCCCAGCAACCTCGGATTTTTCTTGAACCAGGCCGAGACCTCCAAGCCGGTCTACTCGCTGGCGGGCTCGGTAGACTTTCTTTCGCTCTGGCTCATCGTGCTGTTGGGCATCGGCATGTCGCGTGCCGCCGGGGGGAAGGTGAAGTCGGCAACCGTGTCCGTGATCTACCTTGGCATGTGGTTGATCTGGGTGTTGGGCAAGGCTGGATTGTCGCTGCTGGGCTGACACCATTGTCGCGACGTCATTTCGCCGGCCCAAAAGCCGACAGTTTGCCCAGGTGGGCTGAAAGCAGGCGCCACTTCCGTTGAGCCCGGCTGTTACAGGTGACGAGATTTGAGATTTGAAATAACGGCACGAGACCCACACACCGGCGCGCGGGCGGGGCGGCTCTACACGCCGCATGGCGTGGTCGAAACGCCGGTCTTCATGCCCGTGGGCACAGCGGGCACGGTCAAGGGCATGACGCAGGACCAGTTGGAGCGGCTTGGCGTCCAGATTCTGCTGAGCAATACCTATCATCTATTCCTCCGCCCCGGGCACGAAATCATCCGGCAGTGGGGTGGGCTGCACCAGTTCATGGGCTGGCCCCACCCGATCCTCACCGACAGCGGCGGTTTCCAGGTGATGAGCCTCGAAGGCCTCAGCCGCGTCACCGAGGACGGCGTAGAATTCCGATCCCACCTGGATGGGAGCGCTCATTTCTTCTCGCCGGAGAAGGCGGTTGAGATCCAGTTGGCGCTTGGCGCGGACATCATTATGTGCCTTGATGAACTCGTGGAGTATCCGTCGAGCGTGGAGACCGCCCGACGCGCTATGAAGCTTACCGGGCGCTGGGCACGACGTTCCAAGCAGTACTACGAGCAGGTTTCAGGTTCCATCGCTCAAAGGTCTGCAAAACCCGAAATTCGCCCCTTGACCGAGGATTCCTGTTCTTCTCTCTTTGGCATCGTCCAGGGCGGAGTGTACGAAGACCTGCGCCGCGAAAGCGTCGAGGAAATCGTGGAAATTGGCTTCGCGGGCTACGCTATCGGCGGCCTCTCGGTGGGTGAGCCCAAATCAGAGCTGTATGACATCGCGGAGTTCACCGCGGGGCTTCTGCCGCAAGAGCAACCGCGATATCTGATGGGAGTAGGGACGCCCGAAGACCTCATGGAGTGCGTGGCGCGTGGGGTGGACATGTTTGACTGCGTCATGCCCACACGCAATGCCAGGAACGGCTGCGTTTTCACTTCGGAAGGGAAGTTGATCATCAAGAACGCGCGATACGCACAGGACCAGCGCCCCCTCGATCCGGTCTGCACCTGTTCCACATGTAGTCGATATTCGAGAGGTTATATCCGACACTTGTTCCTTGCGGGCGAAATGTTGGGAGGAATCCTTGCGACCTACCACAACATCCACTTTTATCTTGACACCATGCGGCAGATAAGGCAGGCTATCGAGCTTGGAGAGTATGGCAAGTTTCTCTCCCGAGAACGAGCGGGACTTTAAGCGTTTGACTCATCCCTGAAGCGATTCCGCAAAGTCCGATTTCTGAAGTTCCGTTTTTCCGAACCGGAGTGTCTTACTTAATCTTAGGTTTACGGCCCATCCTTGATCGAGTGCGTGCTCTTTAATCCTTTAGTCTTGGCGGCTGATCCGGGCGGTGGAGGCTCGCTCCTCCAGTTTCTCCTCCTTTTCGCGCCTCTTTTTGTCATCTGGTACTTCCTGGTCATTCGCCCGCAGCAGCAGCAAAGACGGAAGACGCGCGAAATGCTGGCGAACCTCAAGACAGGCGACCGAGTCGTGACCAGTGGCGGAATCTACGGTACCATCGTGAGCTTTCGTAACGGCATCGTGCAGCTTCAGGTGGCGAACCAGGTCAAGCTCGATGTCGCTCGCTCCGCCATTACCGGCCTGGTCACCGAAGAAACTGAAGAGGCAGCCAGGAAGGAAGGGGCGGCAAAGAAGAGGTGAAGCACTAAGCTCGGGACTGAAAGGATCGGGTCAGCGAATCAATGGAAAAGAAGCTTCGGAGCCGGGTTCTCTTCATCGCAGTCGTTGTTGTCGTTTCGATACTGGGCATTATCGGGTTGCCGAAGAATTTCACGCAGTTGAAGGATAATGTCCGCGACCGCATCCGTCTGGGCTTGGACCTCAAGGGTGGGACGCATCTCGTCCTGCAGGTGCAGGTCGAGGATGCCGTCAACATTACTTCGGACCAGGCCCTCGAACGCTTCCGGGATGAACTGAAGGTCAAGAACATTCCTTACGCTGACATTCAAAAGACCGACAGCACGCACATCCTTATCAAGGGCATTCCCCAGGAGAAATCGGCCGACGTTCAGACCCTCGCCAGCGAGCAGTTCTCGGACTGGGACCTGGTGCGGGTTCCCGGCGATGCGACGGCGCGTGTCCTGGCGCTCAAAGTCAGTGCGGCGCAGACCATCCGCAACCAGGCCTTGCTGCAATCGATGAATACCATCCGAAACCGGATTGACCAGTTGGGTGTGACGGAGCCCACGATTGCTGAATATGGGCAGGGCGAGTATGAGCTGGTGGTGCAGCTCCCGGGCGTGGACGACCCCACGCGCGTAAAGGACATCATGCAGAACACTGCCATGCTGGCCTTGAAACTGGTCCAGGACGGGCCTTTTCCCACACGCGAAGCTGCGTTGGCTGCGCATGGCGGCGTGCTCCCGCCAGACACGGAATTGGTGGCCGGAAAGTCCGAGTCCTCTCGGGAGGGTTCGAGTAGCGAAGCCTGGTATGTTCTCAATAAAGTGGCGGCGGTAACCGGCCGTGACCTGAGCGGGGCGGAACCTTCCCACGACATTAATGGGCGGCCCAGCGTGAACTTCACCCTCACCCGGGACGGCGCGGCCCGATTTTCACGGGTGACGGCCGCGAATGTCGGCAAACAACTGGCCATCGTGCTTGACAACCGCGTCGTTTCTGCGCCGGTCATTCAGAGCCAGATTAGTGATCGGGGGGAGATCACGGGACAATTCACACCTCAGCAGGCTCAGGATTTGGCGCTGGTGCTGCGCTCGGGCGCGCTGCCAGCCTCCATTAAGTATCTGTCCGAATCAACGGTCGGCCCTTCGCTCGGAGCCGATTCAATTCGTCACGGGGTAATTGCTTCGATTGTGGGGCTCGTCGCGGTCATGACCTTCATGCTCATTTACTACCGTGGGGCAGGGATTAATGCTGACTTGGCGCTCGTCCTGAACTTGATCATCCTGATTGCCGCCCTCGCCTACTTCAGTGCGGTGCTGACATTGCCCGGGATAGCGGGCGTCATCCTCACCGTCGGCATGGGCGTGGATTCAAACGTGCTTATCTTTGAACGGATCCGTGAAGAATTGCGCAACGGAAAGGCGGTAGGAGCCGCGGTTGCGGGGGGCTTCGAGCACGCTTTTGTCACGATTATCGATACGCACGTTACAACGGTGGCATCGGCTGCAATCCTTTTCACATTTGGAACGGGTCCCATTCGAGGTTTTGCAGTCACGCTCGTCATCGGGCTCATTGCGAACCTCTTCACTTCGGTCTTTGTGTCCAGGACGATCTTTGAGTATGTTCTTTCGAAGCGGAAGCCTGGGGAAGCCCTCAGTATATAGAAAATACTGGAACCCCCAGTTGGTCACTGGTGTCAATTGACATAGGAAGGCCTGATACGACCGATGGAGCTGTTTCACCAACCCAATATTAACTGGATGGGGAAAAAGTGGCTGTTCATAGGCCTGTCTTTGGCCTTGGCTCTGGCCGGGTTGATATCCATCGCTGTTCATCGGGGGCTGGTTTACGGGATTGACTTTCGCGGCGGAACGCTGGTCTATGTGAAGTTTGCCCAAGCGCCTGACTTGGACAAGATTCGGCGGGCCCTCGATGCCCAGGGCTTGCGCAACGTCACCCTGCAGCGTTACGGAGCGGCCAGCGATCATGAAGTGATTATTGGCTTGGATCTTCAAACCACCGCCGCTACGGATGCCCTTGACAAGGGAAAGCGTGATATCCTCAACGGCCTTGCAGCTATTTACGGGGTAGGGCCGGCGGGAAAAGTTGACTTCAACAACGCGAGCCCTCAGACCGTTGCCGATCACCTTTTGGCTACTGACCCTCTCCATCAATCGTCATTAGGCCCCGATGTGGCGAACAAGACTTACAAGGATCTGGCGGAGGCCTTAGTCAGCTACCGCAACACACCTCCGCGCAGCGGCCTGATCGCCGACTTCCAGGAGCTTAGGTCTGTTCCGAATGTAACCCCCGCCGTACTTTCCTCCTTGACAAATGACTTTTATCTGTCTACTTATGCTGTGCGCAACACGGAGATCGTGGGTCCGAAGGTTGGCGGGGATTTGCGGAGACAGGCGCTTTATGTGACCCTGGCCGGGCTGGGTGCCATGCTCCTTTACATCTGGTTCCGTTTCGAGCTGATTTACGGCGTGGCGGCGGTGGTGGCGACTTTTCACGACGTGATCATTACGCTGGGCTTCTTCTCTCTGCTGAACAAAGAGATCACACTGACGGTGATTGCGGCTCTGTTGACGCTGGTTGGCTACTCCATGAACGACACCATCGTGGTGTTTGACCGGATCCGTGAGAACGTCAAGCTGAACAGGCGCGAAAACTTCGTGGATCTGGTTAATCGCAGCATTAACCAGACATTGAGCCGGACGATCCTGACATCAGGCTTGACCTTTATCGCCGTGCTTGCACTCTTCCTTTTTGGCGGAGAAGTAATTCACGGGTTTGCTTTTGCGCTGGTGGTGGGAGTCATTATTGGCACTTACTCCTCGATTTTCATCGCCAGCCCTATTGTCGTGTTCTTTCAACAACGGGCGGGACGAGGCCGGGTGGGCGAAAAGCCCAAGGTGCTGGAACGAGAACCAGCCAGCGCCCGCCGCTAGCTGGCGCAGGCCGCCGAGCACGGTGGCTGGTGCGCAGGCCGAGCGGGCTTGAACCGAAGCCTCCGAACTTGCCCACAGGAGGTGGCTGCAATCCATGTTTGATGAAACTCTGCTTGACTCCTCGCCCTCGCATGCACCCGTTCTCAAGGGAATCCACTGGGCCATCTCTATCGGCGTGGGTCTGGTTTTCTTCCTGCTGATCTTTTTCGGCCTGCCGATTCTTTCCCCAGGAACGGAATCGAGGGTTCTCTTCGCCCAGGCGGCGATCATCGGATGCGTCTTTCTGTTCTACGCTCTGATGGTCTGTTACGCGTATGCTGACTCACGGCACCTCGGTTTTAATCCGTGGGTCTGGACCATCGTGGTGCTGTTGCTGAACCTGGTCGGTTTCCTGGTCTATCTTATCTACACGGCGGCCAAAACGGGCAACTGGAAACGCGCGACCCTTCCCATCGCGTACATTTTTGAGATCATCATTATCGGGGGCATGGTGCTGGTTCCCCTGATTTACACGGAAGCCCTGCCGAAAGCGCAACTGATGACCTTCCTCGCCGCGCCCCCGCCTCCGCCTCCTCCGCCCCCGCCTCCGGCTGCTGCTCCGCCGGTCAGGGTGGTCAAACGGGTGACGGTGGAAGACATCATGAAAGCGCCTACCGTCATTCCGAAGACGATCGCTCAGATCAAGGACGAGCCGGAACCGCCGCCTCAGGCGGGTGCGGTTGGAGTTGTGGGTGGTGTTCCCGGCGGGATGCCGGGCGGAAGTGTCGGCGGTGTTCTCGGTGGAGTGATTGGTGGCGTTCTATCGTCAGCGGCGGCTCCCCCTCCGCCCCCCCCGCCCAAGGCTGCGACCCCCAAGCGAATCCGCGTGGGCGGACAGGTGGAACAGGCCAAGTTGATCTTTAATCCAAAGCCGGAATATCCACCTCTTGCGAAGATGGCCCGAATTCAGGGCGTGGTGCGCCTGGAGGCCATCATCAGCAAGGATGGAACCATTCAAGACCTGAAAGTGCTGCAAGGACATCCGCTCCTGGTGAAGGCAGCTTTGGACGCCGTTCAGCGCTGGCGGTACCAGCCGACGCTCTTGAACGGTGAACCCGTGGAAGTTGTGACTGAGATCGATGTGAACTTTACGCTGGCCGAGTAATCGGGCTGGCTTCGAAAGGTATTTTGAAAATCTTCGAGGAGGAAACGAAAAACTATGTTAGGGGCAAAACTCTTCGCAATAGGGTTGTGGTTGTTTCAGGAAGAAAGTATCGGTTTCGACCCGATCAGCATGTGGCGGTCGATGGGATGGCCCGCCCGCTCGGTGGTCATCCTGCTGTTCATCATGTCAGCATGGTCGATCGGCGTGATGATTGACCGGTGGATTGCCTTCCAGTCGGCTCGCAAGCAGTCGCGCATTTTCGCTCCGGCCGTGGCGGGCGCTTTGAAAGACGGGAAGATCGATGAGGCCATCAGTATCGCCGAGCAGAACAAGCGCAGCCACCTGGCCAAGGTGGTCACCGCCGGTCTCCAGGAATTTCAGGCACACCAGGCTTCCACGGAAATATCGGGCGAGACAATTGAAGCGTCGAAGCGGGCGCTTGAGCGGGCTTCCGCCATCGTTCACGCCGAGCTGAAACGCGGCGTTTCGAGCCTCGCAACCATCGGCTCCACGGCACCCTTCGTCGGCTTGTTCGGGACCGTGCTGGGCATCATCAACGCATTCAAGGGAATTTCGGCGCAGAAGTCGACGGGTCTCGCGGCCGTGGCGGGCGGTATTTCGGAAGCTCTCGTCACCACCGCCATCGGGCTCTTCGTGGCGGTCCCCGCGGTCTGGGTTTACAACTACTTCACGAGCAAGATCGAGGGATTTGACGTCGAGATGGACAACTCTTCTTCAGAGTTGATCGACTACTTTATCAAGAGGTCTGCGAAGGGGAAGAAATAATGGCCATCAAGCTTTCGTCCGGCGGAACCGTATCGGACATCAACGTAACGCCTATGGTGGACATCATGCTGGTGCTCCTGATCATCTTCATGGTGATCACGCCCATGCTTCAGAAGAACGTCAGCGTTGACATGGTCAGGACTCAGAATCCCCGCCAGATGGTGGACGCCGACAAGGAAGACGCCGTTGTCCTCTGTGTGACCCGAGATGGCAAGGTATACTTAGGCGCCGACCGGATTGCGCTCAACGACATCACCCCCAAGGTCAAGGACCGCATCTCGAGCAAGCTTGACAAGACGGTGTATCTCAAGAGCGATGCCCGGGCCAAGTACGGGGATGTCGTCAGCGTGGTGGATGCCGTTCGAGCGGCGGGCGTAGATGCTCTCGGGTTGCTAACCGAGAGAGTGCAGCGACGGATCGGGGCCGGGGCAGCCGGAGCGCCTTGAGC
>Ga0070741_10016311_pt1 | contig 12415 bp, 11 predicted proteins | sample Coa_R1_4_FD_66440 | JGI IMG/M metagenome (GOLD analysis project Ga0070741, IMG submission 66440) | Surface soil microbial communities from Centralia Pennsylvania, which are recovering from an underground coalmine fire - Coalmine... | ecosystem: Environmental > Terrestrial > Soil > Unclassified ...
TTGCCCCTGTTCGCGCTGCCGGTGCGTGGCGGCTGCTCGTCAGCATCGGTTTCGGCGCGGTCAGAACCGCGCGCAGACGACGCGGCTGGGGGCCCCGGTGGACAACCCGAAGCCCCCGGGCGTAGGGAGGCTCAACGCCTCAAGGGGCTGCGGCACCCCGGTCAGAGAGGCGCCACGCCCGGCCGCATGGGCTCGACACTACTCCTGTTGTCTTGCCGTGCATAGGCGCGGAAACCGGGCAGCTTCGACGACCCGCCGGGGCCGGCAGCGTCCGACGTCTCACTGAAGGTTGCTTCCGCGCGTTTAGAGGCTGCGGGGCAAGGATTCGAACCTTGACTACCTGATCCAGAGTCAGGCGTCCTACCATTAGACGACCCCGCAGGGCGGCCGACAGTGTAGCGCCGCCCTCCGCTTCAGATCTCGAGCCGGTACAGCGGGACGAGGCGCTTCTCGGCTTCGGTGTCGATGTGCGCGAGAACCTCGACGTACGGCTCGAGCCCGGAGCCGCGGAGCTTCGCTTTCAGCAATCCGTCGACCTGGTAGATGCCGGCGGAGTTGTTCATCGTGATCTCGATCCGGATCGGCTTGTCCTCGCCGTCGCCGATCGCGACGTCCTCGATCGCGGCAGCCGAGAGCGAGTGGATGCCGACGTGCCCTCGCTCGAATGGGATCCGCGAGCGCCCCTGCTCCATGTCGAGCGCGTCCGCGACGCGGAGGATCCCGGCCTCGAGCGTCAGCGGAACGCCGTCGGAGCGATGGCTGATGATGCCCTGCAGCACCTCGGAGACGATCACCGTCCGGTCGGGCTCGTCGTAGATCCCGGTGAGGAGCTCGCGCAGCTTCGGCTCCGCGAGGAAGAGGCTGAACTCCTCGTGGTCGATCCGGTGGACGGACATGCCGACGCAGTGTGTGAGCGCAGTGAGGACCACCACCACCTCGGCGTCCTCTCGGTCCATCCCGTAGTCGGTCACCATCGCCGGCTCGACGCCATGCTTCGTCAGCTGCCGGAGAAGCTTGAGGGCGATGTTCGTGACGATCTGGATGTGGACCCACGAGTGGTCGTTGATCTCCATCCGGACGACCGCGTTGACGTTGGCGACATGCCACCAGCCTTTGAGCTGATCGTCCGCGTTCACGCGCTCGATCACCTTTCGGAGCTTCGGGTGGCCGCGATCCGGGATCCGGATCCGCATCTGCCTCACCGCCTGAGCGGGCGTCAGCCGCGTCTCGCGCTCGGCCTCCGGGGAGACGGGCTCGTCGATCCGTTCCTTCGTCGTCGGGTCGAGCTCCGACATCAGGGGCAGACTACGCCACGTCGGCGGCCCAGCTGCCGTAGAGCTCCGCGTAGCGGCCGCCGCGCGCAAGCAGCTGCTCGTGCGTCCCCTGCTCGACGATCAGGCCGTGCTCGAGCACGACGATCGTGCCGGCGTCGCGGATCGTCGAGAGGCGGTGGGCGATGATGAACGCCGTCCGGCCGTGCAGCAGGCGCCGGAGGGCATGCTCGATCTTCCGCTCGGTGCCGATGTCGACCGAGCTCGTCGCCTCGTCGAGGATGAGGATGCGCGGGTCGGCGAGCAGCGCCCGCGCGAACGCGACGAGCTGGCGCTGGCCCAGCGAGAGCCGGAAGCCGCGCTCGCCGAGCTCCGTGTCGTATCCCTGCTCGAGCTGCGCGACGAACTCGTCGGCGCCGACCGCGCGCGCTGCGGCCTCGATCTCGTCACGCGATGCGTCGGGCCGGCCGAAGGCGATGTTGTCGGCGACGGTGCCGGCGAACAGGAAGCCCTCCTGCGGCACGATCCCGAGCTGGCGGCGAAGCGACTCCTGCCGGACGCTTCGCAGGTCGACGTCGTCGATCGTGATCGATCCTCGTGTGGGGTCGTAGAACCGCGCGAGCAACTTTGCGATCGTCGACTTGCCGGCGCCTGTGTGGCCGACGAGTGCGACCGTCGTCCCCGGCGGGACGTCGAGCGTGATCCCGTGCAGCACCTCCGGGCCCGTGCCGTACGTGAAGTGGACGTCGTCGAAGCGGACGTGGCCGCGCACGCGGTCGAGCTCCGGCGCACCTTCGGCGTCCTCGACGTCCGGCCCTTCGACGAGGACCTCCATGATCTTGTCGAGGGCAGCTACCGCCGACAAGAAGGTGCTGTAGAGCTGCGAGAGCTGCTGGACCGGGTCGAAGAAGTTGGTCAGGTAGCCGAGGAACGCGGTGAGCACCCCGATCGACGTGTCGCCCTCGAAGACGAGGTAGCCGCCGTAGCCGAGCACGACCGCGGTCGCGAGCGACGAGAGCAGGTCGACGAACGGGAAGTACAGGGCGTTCTGGACGACCGTCTCGTGGTTCTTGCGCCGGTACTCCTCGCTGACCTGACGGAAGTGCCTGCGCGCTGCGCGCTCGCGCGTGAACGCCTGCAGCACCCGGATGCCCGCGATGTCCTCCGCGAGCGTCGCGGTCACCGCGCCGAGCTTCTCCCGCACACCGCGGTAGGAGCGGCTCGACTTCTTGCGGAAGATCGCGGTGCCGATCAGGAGGAACGGGACGACCGTGAGCGTCGCGAGCGCGAGCTTCCACGAGAGCAGGAAGAGGACGACCGCCGACCCGAGCAGGGTAAGGCTGTTCTGCAGGAGCGAGGTGACGCCGTCGGTGACGAGCTGGTCGAGCGCCTCGACGTCGTTCGTCAGCCGGCTGATCAGGACGCCGGCGCGGTTGCGCTCGTAGAAGCCGAGCGAGAGCCGCTGCAGGTGTCGGAAGAGGTGATTCCTCAGGTCGGCGAGCATGCGCTCGCCGGTCCAGCCGGTGAAGTACGTCTGCGCGTAGGAGCAGGCGATGCCGACTCCGCCCGCCGCGACGAACGCGATCACGATCCAGCCGAGCGCATGCGTGCGGCCGTGGTGGACCTCGTCGACCGCCCGGCCGATCAGGAACGGCGGCGCAAGCGACACCGCCGTGGCCGCGAGGAGCGACAGGATCGCAAAGGCGGTCTGCAGCTTGTACGGGCGAGCCAGCCGGTACAGCGCGCCGAGGCGGCGCCGCGTCGCCGCCCACGACCAGTCGTCCACCTTGACCGCGCGCTGCGAGACGAGGTGCGAGCCGGGCTGCCACACCCGCATCTACGCGACCTCCTGCTCTGCGACCTGAGCCTCGATCCGTCCGTGCTCCCAGATCTCGCGATACACAGGGCTCGTCTCCACGAGCTCGTCGTGGCCGCCGCGCGCGACCACGCGTCCGTCTTCGAGCACGACGATCTCGTCCGCGAGCGCGATCGTCGAGAGGCGGTGGGCGATGATCACCGTCGTCCGGCCGCGCATCGCCTCGCGGAGGCCGGCGCGAATCCGCGCCTCGGTCGCCGCGTCGACCGACGCGGTCGCGTCGTCGAGGATCAGGATGCGAGGGTCGAGCACGAGCGCGCGTGCGATCGCGAGGCGCTGGCGCTGGCCGCCGGAGAGGGTGATGCCGCGCTCGCCGATGACGGTGTCGTAGCCGTCGGGGAGCCGCACGACGAACTCGTGTGCCTGCGCGAGGCGCGCAGCCTCGACGAGCTCCTCCTCGGGTGCCTCCGGCCGCCCGAACGCGAGGTTCTCGCGCACCGTCGCGGAGAACAGGAACGGGTCTTGCGGGATCACGCCGATCTGTCGCCGCAGCGACTGCAAGGTCACGTCGCGGACGTCCGCACCGTCGATCGTCACGCGCCCGCGGTCGACGTCGTAGAACCGCGGAATGAGCGATGCAAGCGTCGTCTTCCCGGCGCCGGTGTGCCCGATCAGCGCGACCGTGCGTCCGGGCTCGAGATCGAGATCGATGTCGTGCAGGACCGGGCGGCTCCCGTAGCCGAACGTGACGTGCTCGAACCGAACGCGCCCCGGTCCCGCCGGCAGCTCCTGGGCATTGCCGCTGTCGCGGATGTCCTCGTGCTCGTCGAGCACCTGGAAGATACGCTCGCCCGATGCCGTCGCGCGCTGGCCCTCGCCGATCCACATTCCCAGCATGCGAAGCGGGAAGATGAGGAGCGACAGGTAGAGGTTGAAGCGCACGAAGTCGGCGAGCGAAAGCGACCCGTGCGCCACCATGCGGCCGCCCGCGAGCAGCACGGCAGCCTGACCGAGGAGCGGCAGGAACGACAGGACCGGCACGTAGAACGCCCGCTGCCTGTTCGCGCGCACGCTCTGCCCGAAGAGCGCCTCGGAGCGGCGCTCGAACTTGTCCTGCTCCGCCTGCTCCTGCGCGAACGACTTGACGACGTGCACGCCGACCACGTTCTCCTCCGCGACGGTGGCGACGTCCGCCATCTTCTGCTGGACGTCGCGCAGCACCGGATGCGACACGCTGCTGTAGCGGTACGCCACTGCGACCATCACCGGCGAGACCGCGAGAGCGATCAAGGCGAGCTTCCACGAGATCACGAACACGAGGACGCCGACGCCGACCACCGTGAACACGTGCTGGAAGAAGAAGATCAATCCGTAGCCGAGGAAGAAGCGGACGCCCTGCAGGTCGACGGTCGCGCGTGACATCAGCTGACCGGTCTGGTGCCGGTCGAAGTACCCGAACGAGAGGCGGACGAGCTTCGCGTACAGCGCGTTCCGAAGGTCGAGCTCGACACCGAGCGCCTGGTTGCCGGAGATCAACCTCCGGCCGACGGTGCAGACGGCCTTCGTGACGCCGACGGCGAGCACGATCCCGATCAGCATCGGCAGGCGGTGTCGCTCGCCGTCCTTGATCGCGCTGACCACCGAGCCCGTCAGCCACGGAAACGACAGCGCCCCCACCTGGGATGCGCAGGCGAGGAGGAGCGAGACGTAGAGCGAGAGGCGGTACGGCCGGAGAAAGCCGAGCAGGCGAAGGAACGTCTTTCGGTTTGCCGGTGCCGCCGACGCCATCCTTCCAGACTACGCGCCGGTCCGAATCCGGCCGAGCTCCGCACGGATCAGCCCGGCCGCGACGTCGACGCGCGCGCGATTCGCAGGCGCGTTCAACCACCCGCTCGCACCCGACGGGTGAGGGAGTGGAATCGCGACCGCGCCGTCAGGCCGCTCGTACCGGTTGCCGATGCATTCCGTCACCGTCGGGATTCCGAGCAGCCGTCGCGCCGCGAGGCCGCCGACGGTGACGATGAGCTGCGGCCTGAGGACGGCGAGCTCCCACTCGCGCCAGAACGAGCACAGACGCTGCTCCTCCGGGCTCGGGGTGCGGTCGCCGCGCCCCGAAGCCGCCTTCCCGGGATAGCAACGCGTCACGGACGCGCAGTAGAACGTCGCGTAGAACTCGTCCTCCTCGAGCGCGAGCCATCTCCGGAGCGTGCGGCCCGCTCGGCCCCGCCACGGCCTGCGCTCGAGCCCTTCCTGTGCACCCGGTGCCTGGCCGTACAGGTACGCGCGCTGACCGTCGAGCGGTGCGAGGACGGGAAGCGACTCCAGCGGATGGCCGGCCTCGACGCACGCGCGGCAGACGCGGAGGTCGCGCTCGAGCGATCGCAGCGACCGGTACGACGATCGGCGGCGGGTCACGGCGACCGGACGGCGACGAACCAGCGTCCGGCGAAGAGGGTCTCGCCGCCGCCGAGCTCTCGCGCGAGGCCGTCCGGCGTGAACCAGCGCTTGAACACCTGCCAACGCGACCCGTCGTTCAGCACGCGCTCTTGCCACGCTTCGTCGGCGTCGGAGCCCACCCTCGAAGAGTCGACGACCACGAGCTCGCGTGCAACGCGACGCGCCTCGCACAGGAACGCGCGTCGGTCCGGGGGGCTCGAAGTGGCCGTAGAAGTGCGCGGTGAAGACGCGGTCGAAGCTGTCGTTCGCACCGGTAGGGCGGACGCGTCGCCGCGCAGAAAGGCGGCCGTGGGGACACGGCTCCGTGCCTGCTCGAGCATCGCGGCGCTCTGATCGAGCGCGACGACGTCTCCGCACAGGTGGCGCGTGAGAAACCCTGTCCCGCAGGCGACGTCCAGCGTGCGGCCGGCCGACAGCGACGCGACGACCTCCGTCAGCCGGCGAAGCTCTTCTTTCCACCCCGGACGGTCGCGTGCGGCGAAGAGACCGGTGCCCGGGTACCACTCGTCGTACTCCGGAGCCCGGCGCTCGTAGTACTCGCGCACGTCCTACGACGCGCGTTTCGCCGCGCTGAGCACTCGAAGCCGGGCCATGCTCCTAGAGTACGAACGGTGATGCCCCTCGAGTCGGTGCCGAACTTCTCGGAGGGTCGCGACCGCGCCACGATCGACGCGCTCGCGGAGGCGCTCGCCGCGCACGCAGACGTGCTCGACCTGCACGTCGACGCGGACCACAACCGGAGCGTCTTCACAGTTGTGGCGCACGAGGCCGGCCTCGTCGAAGGGCTGACGGCGGCCGTCGAGGTTGCACGCGAACGGATCGACTTGCGCCGGCACGCAGGCGCGCATCCGCGCATCGGCGCCGCGGATGTCGTTCCCATCGTTCCGGTCAAGTCCGCCGACCTCGAGCGCGCCCGACGCACGGCGGCGCTCGTCGGCGAGAAGATCGGCGCGCTCGGTTTGCCGGTGTTCATGTACGCGCCGCCGGAGCGTGGGCCCGCGTTCTACCGGCGAGGCGGCCCGGGAGAGCTGCAGCGTCGGCTCGACGCCGGCGAGCTGCGACCCGACTACGGGCCGTCACACCTCGACCCGTCCGCCGGGGGCGTCATCGTCGGCGCCCGCCGGCCGCTGATCGCCTTCAACGTGAACCTCCGCGGGCCGCTCGAGGTCGCGCGCGAGGTCGCGGCGCTCGTCCGGCAGCACGACGGCGGCGGCTTCCCGGGTGTCCGGGCGCTCGGGCTCGCCCTCCCGCGGGCGGGGCTCGTGCAGGTGTCGATGAACGTGGAGGACTGGGAGGCTGCGGCGCTGCACGAGATCGTCGCCCGTGTCGCGGCCGCGGCGGAGGCGCGCGGTGCCGTCGTCGTCGGCTCGGAGCTCGTCGGCCTGATCCCGGCCGGAGCCGCGGTCGCCGCAGCGGCGCCGATGCTGCGGATCGACGGGTTCGACGCCTCGCGCGTCCTCGAGCTCCGGCTGCTCGACCTGTGAGCAGCCCGTCTCGATGTCGGCGCGATCCTGTCACAGACACGTCACCGCCTCGCCGATAGCCTCGTCGGCAGCGGGGAGGGAGGTGGGGGTCCCGCGTGTGACGCGTCTCCATGAATTACGCCTGCGGGGACGCAGGCGCCGGAGCGCTCCCGGCGAGGCGGGCAGCGAGCACGGCGCCTGCGGCGCCGACGGACGCGGTGACGCACGCAGCCGCGCCGAAGAGCGGGCGGGCGGAGGCAACGGCGAAGAGAGGCGCGACGAGGAGCAGGCCGGTCGCATGAGCGCCGCGGTGGACGAACGAGATCACGCCGAGGACACGGCCGAGCACCGCGTTCGGAATCTCCTCCTGCGCGGCCGAGTTCAAGAGGACGTACGAGATCGTCTCCCCGGCGCCGGTGAGAACCGCGGCGGCCACGAGCAGCGGGAGCGACCCGGTGAGCGCGATCAACCCGTAGCCCGGCAGGTACAGCAGCCACGCGAGCATGCTCGCGCGTGCCTTCCGGCGGACGCGGATGCGGGCGAGCCCCGCGCCGACGCCGATCGCACCGACCGCGAACCCGATCATCACGATCGAGAACCCGCCGGGGCCGCGGTGCAGGGTGTCGCGCACGAACGTCGGCACCCCGGCGATCCACGAGCCGGTGGTGACGGTCATCGCCGCGGCGAAGACGAGCACGGCAAGCGAGAGGGCGCGCCGCGGACGGAGCGCCGCCAGCCCCTCGCGGAGGCTCGGCTCCGCGTCCCCGGCTGCGCGCCCGGCGCCGGCGCGCAGGCGAGCGATGAGGAGCGCGGAGACGAGGAACGTCGCCGCATCGACGGCGAAGAACGTGCTCACGGGCAGAAACGCGAGCAGCGCCGCGGCGACGGCCCAGCCCGCGATCGACAGGGCGTGCGCCGTGGCGTGCACGAGCGCGTTCGCCTGCTGGACGTGCTCGCGGCCGACGACCGCCGGGACGGTTGCTCCGTATGCGGGCGCGAAGTAGCTCGTCGCCGCCTCGAGCACGAACGCTGCCGCGACGAGGCCCCAGAGCGGCAGCGAGCCGACGAGCCCGGCGGCCGCGACCGGAACGAGGACGCCGCAGCGGACGACGTCGGCTCCGACCATCAGCCGGCGCCGGCTCCACCGGTCCGCGGCGATGCCTCCATGGAGGCCGAAGAAGAACGCCGGCAGGCTGTCCGCGAGCCGAACGGCGACGACGCCGAGCGCCCCGCCTCGGTCGAGCGCGAGCCACATCAGCGCGATGTAGTTCAGCGAGTCGCCGAGCTCGCTCGTCGCGACCGCGGAGAAGAGGAGCCTGAAGTCGCGGTGGCGCAGGAGCTGCAGAGACGACGGCCGCTGTCCCCCGGCGAGCTCTCGCTCGCGCGGGAGGTCGAAGACGGGATCGGACACCGGCCGAGTGTGACTACCCTTGCACGTGAATGCCCAGCCGCAAGCAGCGTCGCCGGCGCGAGAAGACGTTCCGCCACGAGTACGGCTTCGTCACCTACGACGAGGAGGGGAACGAGGTCGAAGTCGAGGGAGCCGAGCTCAGGCCGAAGAAGGAGGAGAAGCCGAAGGCTGCGCAGGCGTCGGCAACGAGATCGGGAAGCAAGCGCTCCCTGCGGGAGCCGCCGGCGCCGTCGTGGTCACGCTCGCTGCGGCGCGGCGGGATCTGGGGTGCGGTGATGCTCTTCGTGGTCGTGTTCTTCTTCAGGGGCCAGTCGCTCGCGGGGCGTGTCGCCGTCGGCCTCCTCTACGCCGCCGCGTTCATCCCGCTCACCTACGTCGTCGACCGCATGGCGTACCGGAACTACCTGCGCCGGTCGGGCAAGACCCCCGGACGCTAGGTCGCCGCGTAGTGCCCGGCGCCGGGCCACGGCGTCAGCACCATCAGCACTCTGGCGCCGCCCGTGCTCGCGAGCGCGTGCCTCTCACCCGGGTCGAAGCGGAGCAACGCCCCCGGGCCGAGCTCGACGCTCTCCGACCCCGCGCTCACCTGCACGGAACCGTCGACGATCACCACCCACGCGTTCTCCTTCACCTGATGGTCCCCGAGCGCCTGTCCGGGCTCGAGCACGACCAGGACGGCGCGTGCGCCCTCGTCCTGGTGGACGACGTACGCATCACGCGTGCCGCGCGGCGCGTCGATCGCGTTCAAGTCCCAGTGCTGCACGGCGCGGATCTTGTCACAGAGCGCCACTAGACTCGCCCGCATGGTCCTCTCGGTCGATTGCTTCGTGCTCGATCCGCGGTACGCGTCGAACTGCTGGGTCGTGCACACACACGAGAACCCGTGGGCGGTGGTGATCGACCCGGGCGGCGATCCTGCGCTCCTCGGCGCGGACGGGGTCGAGACGGCGGCGATCCTCGTCACGCACGGCGACGTCGACCACATCGCAGGCGTCGCCGAGCTCGCCGAGCTTTCGGGGGCGGACGTGTGGATGCCCGCGGCCGAGGCGGACGTGCTGCGCTCCGGCGTGACGCGCGGCGGCATGCGCGTCCCGCCGTACGACCCCGAGCACCTCGTGGCGGGCGGCGACACGGTCGTCGTCGGCGACGTGTCGTTCGAGGTCGTGGACGTCCCCGGCCATTCACGCGGTCACGTCGCGTACTTCGTGGACGGCCGGCTCTTCTCGGGCGATCTCCTCTTCGAGCAGTCGGTGGGGCGCGTCGACCTACCGGGAGGCGACTGGCAGACGCTCCTCGAGTCGGTGCAGCACCTGCTCGAGCGGTTCGGACCCGAGACGGAGGTGTACCCGGGCCACGGCTCGATCACGACGCTCGGGCGGGAGCTCCAGACGAACCCGTTCCTGCACGAGCTTCGCACGTCGCTTCAGTGACCGCGAAGTTCCAGGCGCCGCGCGGGACGCACGACGTCCTGCCGGCGGATCGTCTGTGGTGGCAGCTCGTGCGCACGATCGAAGAGCAGGCGGCGTCGTACGGCTGGAGCCGAATCCAGACGCCCGGCTTCGAGGACACCGGCCTCTTCGCGAGAACCGCGGGCGAGGCATCCGACGTCGTGAACAAGGAGATGTACACGTTCACGGACCGTGGAGGTCGGTCGCTGACGCTGCGCCCGGAAGGGACGGCGCCGATCGCGCGTGCGTACGTCGAGCACGGGCTCCATCGTGAGCCGCAGCCGGTGAAGGCGTACACGATCGCCCCGATGTACCGCTACGGCCGGCCCGGCCGCGGGCGCTACCGGGAGCACTGGCAGCTCTCGCTGGAGGCGATCGGCGTGCCCGGGCCGGACATCGACGCCGAGGTGATCGATTTCTACGCGGAGCTGCTCGCACGCGTCGGCGTCACCGAGTGGGAGCTGCACCTCAACTCGATCGGTGACGCACGCTGCCGGCCCGGGTACGTCGAGCAGCTCGACGCGTGGCTCGATTCCCACGACGACGTCCTCGACGAGGAAGCGCGACACAAGCGTGCGACGAGCCCGCTGCAGGTGTTCGACGTCAAGAACACCGAGCTCCGCGCCGCGCTCGAAGACGCACCGAAGATCACGGACTTCCTGTGCGCAGAGTGTCAGCAGCACTTCGACGGCCTGCGCCTGCTGCTCGACGCTGCCGGGGTGCCGTATGTCCTCGACCCGCGGCTCGTGCGCGGCCTCGACTACTACACGCGCACGGCCTTCGAGTTCATCGGGCCGGAAGAGAACGTGAACTCGACGATCTGCGGAGGCGGGCGCTACGACAGCCTCGTCGAGGCGGTGGGCGGTCCGCCGACCCCCGGGGTGGGCTTCGGCGCAGGGCTCGAACGTCTCCGTCTCGCGATCGAGCGCGAGCACGTGCAGGGGGAGGCGCCGAAGCTCGACGTCTTCGTCGCCGTCGAGCCGGGCGTGTCGCCGTTCCCGTGGCTGCGCGCTCTTCGCCGTGCGGGGTTCTCGGCGGACACCGACTTCGCGCGGCGCTCGCTGAAGGGTCAGCTGACGCAGGCGCGAAAAGTCGCGTCGCGGGTCGTCACCCTCGGGCCCGACGGCACCGCCACCCTCCGTGTGCCGGGCGCGGCCGATCGCCGCGTCGACCTCGAGGGGCTTTTGCGAGAGTTGGGGTCGTGAGCGGCTGGCGCGACGTCAAGGCAAGCGCGCTGCGCGCGGGCGACGCGGGCACAGAGGTCACGGTCGCGGGATGGGTCGCGCGCCGGCGCGATCACGGCGGCCTCGTCTTCGTCGACCTCCGTGACGACGGCGGCCTTCTGCAGGTCGTCCTCAACCCCGCGAACGCACCCGAGGCCGCTGCGGCTGCGCACGAGCTTCGGAACGAGTTCGTCGTGCAGGCCCGGGGTGAGATCGTCCGGCGCGCGCCGGAGACGGTCAACCCGGCGATGGAGACCGGGGAGATCGAGCTCCAGGCGTCCACGTTGAAGATCCTGTCGCGGTCGACGGCGCTGCCGTTCCAGCTCGACGAGGAGGGTGTCGACGAGACGCTGCGGCTCCGCTACCGCTGGCTCGATCTCCGCCGCGACAAGATGCAGCGGAACATCCGCCTGCGTGCCAAGCTCGTCTCGATCATCCGCGAGGAGATGGAGGCCGACGGGTTCGTCGACATCGAGACGCCGATCATGGCGAAGCCGACGCCGGAGGGCGCGCGCGACTTCCTCGTGCCGAGCCGCCTCCAGCCGGGGCGCTTCTTCGCACTGCCGCAGAGCCCCCAGATCTACAAGCAGCTGCTCGTTATCTCCGGCTTCGAGCGCTACTACCAGATCGCGCGTTGCTTTCGAGACGAGGACCTTCGCGCCGACCGCCTGCAGGAGCTGACGCAGCTCGACGTCGAGCTCGCGTTCCCGGACCGCGAGTACCTCTTCGGGCTGATCGAGCGAATCTTCGCGCGACTCTGGCGCGAGCTCCGAGGAGTCGACGTGCCGACGCCGTTCCCGCGCCTGAGCTGGGAGGAGGCGGATCGCCGGTTCGGATCGGACAAGCCGGACCTCCGTTTCGGGCTCGAGATCGAGGACGCGACCGAGGCGGCCCGCGGCTCCTCCGCGCGGGTGTTCGCCCAGGCTCCGTGCGTTCGCTTCCTCGAGGTGCCGCGCGAGCTCTCCCGCGGCGACCTCGCGAAGCTCGAGGAGGTGGCGAGGCAGTGGGGGGCGCGAGGCCTCGCCTTCATCGTCCACCGCGGCGGCGGCGAGGTCGCGTCACCGCTCGCGGCGGCGCTCGGCGAGGAGGGGCTCGCGCGGCTCCGCGGTGCGCCCGGAACGACGCGCCTCTTCGCCGCCGACGAGCCGGCGATGGTCTCGCGCGTGCTCGGCGCGCTCAGATTGCACATCGGTCGCGAGCTCGGCATGATCGACGAGAACGCGCAGCGGTTCGTGTGGATCACAGACTTCCCGATGTTCGAGTGGGACCCGGAGCTCGAGCGTTGGGACGCGGTCCACCACCCGTTCACGCGCCCGAACGCGGAGG
>Ga0070741_10016312_pt1 | contig 12414 bp, 12 predicted proteins | sample Coa_R1_4_FD_66440 | JGI IMG/M metagenome (GOLD analysis project Ga0070741, IMG submission 66440) | Surface soil microbial communities from Centralia Pennsylvania, which are recovering from an underground coalmine fire - Coalmine... | ecosystem: Environmental > Terrestrial > Soil > Unclassified ...
GCCAACGTGCTCTACGAGGAGTTCAAGGAGCCCTTGTACGCGCCGCCGCCCCTTCTCAAGCGGATGGTCACCGCGGGACGGCTGGGCCGCAAGACCGGGCGCGGGTTCTACGAGTACGAGAGCTGAGGGCGGAGCCGGCGCGTCCGCGGCCTGGTCGATGGGCCGAGCTCAGGCGTCTCCCGGCCCGGCGAGGAGGGCCGGGGCCGTGAGCACGGCGATCGCGAACAGCCCGAACGCCGCGACGTGGGCCACGGTGCACCACTCGCAGATCGCCCCGATGATGAACAGCTCCGCGTAGACGAGCCACAGCACGAAGGCGACGCCGGCGATCGCGCCGAGCAGTCGCGCGAGGTGCACGAGTCTGTTCTCGGTGCTCCACGCGATCGGGAGGCAGAGCGCGCTCATCCCCACGAACCACACGAGCCCGAGCACGGCCACCGGTAAGCCCAGGAACCGCGACTGCGGGCTCGTGGTCACCAGGGCGCAGTCGATCGTGCCGTTCGAGCTGCACGCGAGCACGTCCGGCGAGGTGAAGTGGGCGATCGTGAGGTAGGTCGAGGCGCCGAGCCCGAGGAGCGCGAGGGCCAAGCTCGCCGGTGGTACCCAGCGGGCGACCCGGCTCACTGCCCCGTCTGCGCCTGCTGCAGGTAGGGCGCCGAGCAGACGGACGTCGGCTGCCCGCCGGTCAGGTCGCAGATCAACGCCGTGATCTGGTTGGCGGCTCCGTCGATCTCCCGCGCGATCGGGCTCGAGGGGTCGGCCAGCAGGTTGGCGATCTGGTCGAACGTGTAGGTGTTGAGCTGGTCCCCGTTGTACGTCGCGCCGGCCCACGCGTAGAGGTTGCCGATCATGACGAACGGGATGCCCCCGTCTGTGCCGCCCGTGTACTGCTGCCGGTCGTAGGTCTCGAACAGCCGCTGCTGCTCCGGGGTCATCGGGTCGAGCGTCGTGTACCCGCCGTTGGAGGTCGGCTTGTTCGTGTGGGTCTCCACGGCGGAGAAGATGAGGTAGTCGCTCGTGTAGGTCGACCCGTGGAACGTGAGCGTCGGCGTGTTCGGGTGGATGTCGTTTGCGGCCGAGGTGGTGGTCCCCAGGTTCGAGAAGGTGCCGAACCGGCTGAGCGCGATCACGACCGGCCACCGCTCCATCGCGCAGAAGGGACAGTACTCGGCGCCGACGTAGGTCACGACCGGCTTGCCGTCGCGCACGACGGGCGGAGTCCCGGCCGGGAGACGGGGGATCGTCGGCAGGTTCTTGGGGATGCCGATCGTCGCGAGCGTCGCCTCCGGGACGTGGGTGACCTTGGCGATCGCCGACGCGGACCCCCTATCGGTGCTCTGCGTCGTCGAGCGCGTGAGGAAGAGCGCGACCATCCCGGCCACGACGAGGACGACGACGCCGACGGCGATCCAGGACCAGCTCGCGGACCGACGCCCCCGCCGGGCGCCGGGGCGTCCGGACCCGGACGCGACCCGCGGCGAGCCCTCCCCCGCGGCCCGTTGCTGCTGTCGCAGCCGGGCCCGCTGCTTCTGGGCGGTGGTGCGTCTCTTCGCCACCTTCACCTCACCCCGATCGGCCGCGCGACGAGCCCCGCGGCCGCCGTCGCGACCCGACTCTAGCAGCGGACTGCGGGCCGGAGGCCTCTGCCTCGGGCCGGAGCGCCCGTCGCGAGCGGGCGAGGAGCCCCGCCGCGTAGCCGGCCATCTTCGCGACGTCGGTGAAAGCCATCAGGGCGGGTACGGCGACGAGCGCGGACGCGCGCTCGCCCGGTCGCTCGAGCCGGGCGAGCGCGCGACGCACCGGCCGCGCCGCGCGGGCGGCCGCGCCGAGCACGGTCGCGGCCTGGGGGAGCCGGCGACGCGATCCCAGCGCCCAGAGCGCCGCCCCGTAGACGCCGAACCGCAGGGCGTTGCGGTCGGGGTGCATCCCCGCGATCGCGTCGCCGCGGGCGTACCGGAAGTACTGGGCCCAGGTCCCGGCGAGCGAGCCGCGCAGACGCCAATGCACCACCGCCTCCCGGGCCAGGCGCATGTCGAGCCCGAGCTCCCGCCAGCGCAGGTCCACGTACATGTCCTCGCCGATGTCGAGCCACTCCGGCCAACCCCCGACGGCCTCGATCGCCTCGCGTCGGAACGCCACCGACCGACCGCTGGGCAGGAACCGGGACTCGTCCAGCTCGGCCGGGTCGGGCAGATTCACCGCCGCCATGCACGACTGGAGGAAGCCGTCGGCGATCGGCCGGTACGTGCCCATCGAGACGTCGGCGCCGCGCTCGATCGGCGCGAGCAGACGCTCCAGCCAGTCGGGCTCCAGCACGCAGTCGGCGTCGGTGAGCGCCAGCACGTCGTGCGCGGCCGCGGCGAGGGCCACGTTGCGACCCCGCGCGATGTTCGCGCCCGGCTGCTCGATCAGCGTGATCCCGGGGGCCCGGCGGAGGATCTCGAGCGTTCCGTCGGTGGATCCACCGTCGACCACGATCACCTCCTCGGGCGGGCGGGTCTGCGCGGCGACCGAGGCGAGGAACGCCTCGACGTCCCGCCTCGCGTCCTTGACGGTCGTGATGAGCGAGACCTTCACGCGGCGCCCACCACGCGCTCGTAGACCTCCAGCGTCATGCGCGCGGTCTCGTCCCAAGAGAACCGCTCGGCGCGCCGGCGCCCGGCGATGGACAGCCGGTCGGCGAGGTCGAGATCGGTGAGCACCGCCTCGATCGCCTGGGCGATCTCGCGCACCGATCGGGGATTCACGCCGAGGGCTGCCTCGCCGGCCACCTCGGGAAGCGAGGATGTGTTCGACGCCACCGTCGGGACCCCCCGGGCCATCGCCTCGATCACCGGCAGGCCGAAGCCCTCGTACAGCGAGGGGTACACGAAGACGTCCGCCGCGCGATAGACGGCGTCGAGGTCCTCCGGCGAGAGCGGCCCGGTGAGCGCGACGTCGCCGGGCCCCGGCAGGGCGATCTCGCGCATCAGGGCGTCGTGGTGCCATCCCAGGCCGCCGACCAGCACGAGCGCGTGCGGGAGGCCCGTCGCCGCCACGCGCCGGTACGCCCGGATCAGCCGGACAAGGTTCTTGCGCGGTTCGAGCGTCCCGACGAACAGCACGTACGGCTGCGGGACCTTCAGCCGGGACAGGACGAGCTCGGGGTCGGCGGTCCCCGGCGCGAGCGCCGGGGCGAGCGGGATGACGTGCAGCCTCCCCGGGTCGACCCGCGTTCGCGACAGCACGTCCTCGGCGGTGTTCCGCGACGGCGTGACGATCGCGTGCGCGCGCTTGACCGCGGCCCACAGGCCGGCCTTGTACAGGAATCGCCAGCTCCGCTCGAACATCCCCGGAAGGAGCTCGAACGCCAGGTCGTGCACGGTCACGACCAGCCGCTGTCGGCCTTCGACCGGGGGGATCGCGGCCGGGTTCGTGGCGTGCACGACGTCGGCCGACTGCAGTCCCGGCGGGAGCGGCGGGTGCCCCGTGAGGGCCCACCTCGGGTACAGCGTCTTGATCGAGGCCGGCAGCTCCTCGACCCAGAAATCCCGGATCCACCGCTCCGGCGGCTCCCGGGGGGGAAAGCGGCAGTGGAACAGCTTGACGTCGAGCGAGGGGTCCCGGCGGACGAGCGCGGGAACCAGGTTGCGCACGTAGGTGCCGATGCCGCCGGGCGTCTGGAACCAGAGCTGGTCCACGTGCACGGCGACGCTCGTCACGGGCCGCCCCCCGCTCCCATCGCTATCGCAGGTCGGCCCTGCCTGCGGCGCTCGGAACGCCGGGCCGGACGAACGGTGCGCGCTCGGGCAGGCGCCAGGCCCGCTCGACGTACCGGCGCGCCTGCAGCGCGCCGTGGCCGGTGGCTTCCAAGCGGCCGGCCAGGACCCACGGATCCGGGTGAGGGCTCTCCTGGAGGAAGTAGCGCTCGAGCGCCACGAGGACCGCGCGCTCCTCCTCTCGCGAGATTCCGTCTGGGAGCTCGAACCGCCGCTCCATGGCTCAGAGGGGGATGTTTCCGTGCTTTCGCGCGGGCACGGTCTCGCGCTTGGTAGACAGCACGCGAAGCGCCTGCACGAGCCTGGGTCGAGTCTCCGCCGGCTCGATCACGTCGTCGACGTACCCGCGCTCGGCGGCCACGTAGGGGTTGGCGAACTTGCGCTCGTATTCGGCGATGAGCTCGGCCCGGCGAGCGACCGGATCCTCCGCCTTGTCGATCTCCTTGCGGAACACGACGTTCACCGCCGCGTCGGGGCCCATCACCGCGATCTCGGCGGTCGGCCACGCGAAGGCCACGTCTGCCCGCAGGTGCTTCGAGTTCATCACGAGGTAGGCGCCCCCGTACGCCTTGCGCGTGATGACGGTCAGCCGGGGCACGGTCGCCTCGGCGAACGCGTACAGCAGCTTGGCCCCGTGGCGGATGATCCCGCCGTATTCCTGCGCGGTCCCCGGCAGGAATCCGGGCACGTCGACGAACGTGACGAGCGGGACGTTGAAGGCGTCGCAGAAGCGGACGAACCTCGACGCCTTCTCGCTCGAGTCGATGTCGAGGGTGCCGGCGAGCACCTTCGGCTGGTTGGCGACGACCCCGACGCTCCGCCCGTCCAGGCGCGCGAAGCCGACCACGACGTTCATCGCCCAGAAGGGGAAGACCTCGAAGAACTCGCCGTCGTCGACGACCCGGCGGATCACCTCGTGCATGTCGTACGGCTCGCGCGCCGAGTCCGGGATGATGTTGGTGAGGCCCTCGTCGCGCCGCTCGGGGTCGTCCACGGGGGCGAACGAGGGCGGATCCTCGAGGTTGTTCGAAGGCAGGAACGAGAGCAGGTGCCGGACCATGGCCAGGCACTCCTCCTCGTCCTGAGCGACGAAGGAAGCGACGCCGGACCTGCTCGCGTGGGTCATCGCCCCCCCGAGCTCCTCGAAGGAAACCTCCTCGCCGGTGACCGCCTTGATGACCTCGGGACCGGTGATGAACATGTGCGAGGTCTCGCGCACCATGAACGTGAAGTCCGTGAGGGCCGGCGAGTACACGGCGCCGCCGGCGCACGGCCCCATGATCACGCTGATCTGCGGCACCACGCCGGAGGCGCGCACGTTGCGCTCGAAGATGTAGCCGTAGCCGGCCAGAGAGGCAGCGCCCTCCTGGATGCGCGCCCCGCCCGAGTCGTTGATCGCGATGAACGGCGCGCCGGTCGAGGTCGCGAGGTCCATCACCTTGCAGATCTTCTGGGCGTGGACCTCGCCCAGCGATCCGCCGATCACCGTGAAGTCCTGCGACGAGACGAACACCCGGCGTCCGTCGACCGTTCCGAACCCCGTGACCACCCCGTCGCCCGGAGGGCGATTGCGCTCCATCCCGAAGTCGTGCGAGCGGTGGACGACGAGCGGGTCGGTCTCGACGAACGAGCCCCGGTCCAGGAGCAGGTCGATGCGCTCGCGGGCGGTGAGCTTGCCTCGCTCGTGCTGCCTGCGGACCGCCTCCTTGCGGTGGTCGTCCAGCAGCGCCGCCTTGCGCCTTCGGAGCTCCTCGATGCGCTCCTCCACCGTGCGGGTGGTCGAAGCCTCGGGCACGGGCGCCGGCGCGTCGTCCTCGGTCGTGGCCATGGTGCTCGGAGTCTACGGCCGCGGGCCTCGTCGGGTCACCCGCGGCCGGCGCCGCGGCCGGCCGTCCGGGGCTCGGTCCCACCGTTCAGCCGCTTCGGCGCGATGAGCGCCTCGGTCTCTCCACCGTGTCGGTGGGTCCCCCTACCATGTCTCGCGTGGAGGTGGCGGTCGAGCTCACGCCGGCGCAGCGACGGACCCTGGAGGGTCTGATCGGGGCCGGGGAGCGGCCGGTGTTCTCGCACGATCTGGCGCAGCGCCTCCGCGACCGGATCGAGGAGGCCGTCCGGACGGCCGAGCCGGAGCGGTCGATGTGGGTGGGCAAGTCGCTCCTGAACGACCTCCAGCGGTGCCCGGGGCTCTTCGACGCGGTGCGCTCGGGTGAGCGAGAGCCCTTCGCGTTCTCCTCGCGGTTCGCCGCGGGGCGCCTGGCCCACAAGGCGATCGAGCTCGAGGTCGCGGGCCGGGAGGACCGCGACCCTCACGCGCTCGCCTCCGCGGCGGTCGAGCGGCTGGGGGAGGACGAGGCGTTCTCGGCGTTCTGGGGCGAGCTCGACGATCTCCGGCGCGACGAGACGTTGATGGAGGCCGCCAAGACCTTGGAGCTCTTTCGCTCGACGATGCCCCCGCTGCGGCGCATGCGCCGCGAGCTCTCGCCGTCGACCGAGTGGAACGTCCGGGTCGAGCTGCTGGGCGGCGCCCTCGTCCTGTCCGGGACGATGGACCTCGTGATCGGCGCGGCCGCCCCCGCCGAACCCGGCCGGGCCACCAGACTCGTCATCGACCTCAAGACCGGCAAGGCCTGGCCGGAGCACGCGGAGGACATGCGCTTCTACGCGCTGCTGCTCACGCTCCGGTTCGGCACGCCACCCTACCGGGTGGCCACCCTCTACCTTGACTCGGGGGAGTGGCAGGCAGAGGACGTCGACCTTCGGATGCTCGAGCGGGCCGCCGAGCGGATCATCGAGGCCGTCCGGACGGCGTCGGCGGCCGATCGGGGTCACCCGCGGCCGGTGCGGCCCGGCCCCTACTGCACGTGGTGCCCCCGCGCGGCGACCTGCCCGTCGAGCACCGCTCCCTCCGCCGCGACCGCCTGAGCCCGCTGCCTTCCCCGCGCTCCTGCCTTCGTCGCCACGCAGGCTCGTTGCCGCGCGGCGTGTCGGTCGCATATGTTCCCGGCGCCCGCGACGCCCTGACGACGCCCGGACGAGGTGAAGCCATGGTCAAGGACCTGTACGAGATCGGAGAGATCCCGCCGCTCGGCGAGGTGCCGGCGCGCATGCACGCCCAGCTCGTCCGGCCCGGTCGGTTCGGCGAACCCGAGTCCGCGATCCAGGACGAGGTGATCGAGGTTCCCGAGATCGGACCGCACGAGGCACTCGTTCTCGTGATGGCGGCCGGCGTGAACTTCAACAACGTGTGGGCGGCACGCGGGGTGCCGGTCGACGTCACGCGGACTCAGGCCCGGTGGGGCGAGCCGACCGAGTTCCACATCGTGGGCTCCGACGCGTCGGGCATCGTCTGGGCCGTCGGGTCCGAGGTGACGAACGTGAAGGTCGGCGACGAGGTCGTCGTTCACGCCGGCCAGTGGGACCACGACGACCCCTGGGTCCTCGCAGGGGGCGACCCCGGGCTCGCCCCGAGCTTCCGCGTGTGGGGCTACGACACGTGCTGGGGGTCGTTCGCGCAGTTCTGCAAGGTCCAGTCGCACCAGTGCCTCCCGAAGGCGGAGCACCTGAGCTGGGAGGAGGCGGCCGCGCCGACGCTCACCGGCGCCACGGCGTACCGGATGCTTCACGGCTGGCCGCCGAACACGCTCAAGCAGGACGACGTCGTGCTCGTCTGGGGCGGCTCGGGCGGGCTCGGCTCGCTCGCGATCCAGCTCGTGCGGCTCGCGGACGCCCGCGCGGTCGCCGTGGTCTCCTCGGAGGAGCGCGGCGAGTACTGCAAGCGTCTTGGCGCCGTCGGCTACGTCGACAGGACGAGGTTCACCCACTGGGGCGTGCCTCCCAGGTGGAACGACCCCGCCTGGAGGGACTGGCTCGAGGGGGCCAAGGCGTTCGGCAAGGCGATCTGGGACGCGCTCGGCGAGCGCCGCAACCCGAACATCGTGTTCGAGCACCCCGGGCAGGACACGATCCCGACCTCGATCTTCGTGTGCGAGCGCGGCGGCATGGTGGTGATCTGCGCCGGAACCAGCGGGTACGACACGCTGGTCGACGTCCGGTACCTCTGGTATCTGCAAAAGCGCTACCAGGGCTCGCACCTGTTCAACGACGAGCAGGCGGCGGCCTTCAACGACCTCGTGCGGGAGGGGCGGGTTCAGACCACCCTGGGGCAAACCTACCGCTACGAGGAGACGGGACGCGTTCACCAGCTCATGGGCGAGAGCAAGCTCCCGGAGGGAAACGTGGCGGTGCTCGTGAGCGCCCCGGGGCCCGGGCTGAGGACCCTTCGCTAGGAATCGTCGGCCGGCCCGTCCGCGCGCGGGCGCTCTCGAGGGCTCTCAACGAGCTCAACGAGCACGCCTCCCATGCCGCGAGGGTGGACGAAGGCGATCCTCGTGCCGCGCGAGCCGGGGCGGGGCTCCTCGTCGATCAGCGGGACGCCGTCCGCGCGCAGGCGCTCGAGGGCGGCGGCGATGTCGTCGACGCGGTACGCGACGTGGTGGATCCCCGGCCCACGGCGCTCGAGGAACCGCCCGACCGGCGTGTCCGGTCCGAGCGCGCCCAGGAGCTGAAGGTAGCCGTCGCCCACCGCGAACATCACCTCCTCCACGCCCTGAGACTCCACGACCTCCCGGTGCGCGGGCTCGCGGCCGAGGACCCGGCGCTGGCGCTCGACGGCCTCCTCGAGGTCGGCGACCGCGATCCCGACGTGGTCGATGGCGGTGAACACGGCTCAAGCGCCGCGACGGGCTCGGCTGGGCGCGGGCTTCGGTCGCAGGCGCTCCATCAGGCGAACCGCGCGCGTGACGTGGTATGAGGGGGTGCCAAGGGCCTGCACGACGGCGGCCACGCCGAGCGCCCGCAGGTCCTCCTCGGGCTTGGCCTCCGGCCCGCGCGGTGCCCGGAGCGTGTAGAACTCCACGAGCTCCAGGAACTGCGCGAGCGAGGGCACCAGGCCGCCGCGCTCGTAGGCGTAGATCGTCTGCGCGGCCGCGGGGCACCCCGGCAGCGAGGCGGCATCGTGAACGGCGCGGAGCCCCGCGGCCCGTCGCAACCCACGCAGCAGCGCGCCGATCTGGCGGGCCTCCTCCAGCGGAACGGGCGGTTGCTTCTTGCGCGCCACCGGGTCCTTCTCTCGTCGGGTTCCAGCAGGGTAGCCGGTGCGACCCCTGCGCGGCACGCCGCGGGGCGGCCCGCTAAGCCGAAGGTCGCATGGCGCGCTCCCGCGGCCCCCGGGTAGGATGGCCCGTCGGCGACGGTGAGATCGTCGGCCGTGAGGCAGGCGCGGTGTTCCGGTGACGCAGACCAATCGATCGACCACGGCGGCCTTCCAGGGCTCGGAGATCCTGCGCAAGGGGACGGCCGACGTCGTGCGCATTCGGGAGCGAGCCAGACGCCGCCGGCTGCGGCGGCTGGTGCTCGCGTTCCTCGCGGTCGACGGCTACCTCTGGTACCGGTACCTGAGCCACAACCCCATCACGCCGCCGCACCTGGGGCCGGACTGGGTGATCTGGCTCCCCGTGGTCCTGCTGATCGTCGCGATCTTCCTGATGATGCTGATGCCGCTGTTCAGCGGCCGCTCGCCCCACGTGCTCGTTCAGCCCGAGGAGATCGAGATCGGGCTGGACCGGGTGCGCGGGCTCGACACGCAGGTGGAGGAGGTCGCCCGGACCCTCGACGTGTTCCTCGGCTACGCGACGTTCCGAAACGAGCTCGGGGGCAACCCCCGGCGCGGCATCCTGTTCGAGGGTCCTCCGGGGACAGGGAAGACCTACCTCGCCAAGGCCATGGCCAAGCAGGCCGGCGTGCCGTTCCTGTTCATCTCGGCGCCGGCGTTCCAGTCGATGTGGTTCGGGATGACCGGCGCCCGGATCCGCTCGTTCTTCCGCACGCTCCGCAAGCTGGCCCGCAAGGAGGGCGGAGCGATCGGCTTCATCGAGGAGATCGACGCGATCGGCGCCGACCGCGGCTCGCTCGGGGCCTCGGCCGATGCGACGGGCCTGGGCAGGACGACCTCGTCGATGCTCGGGCCCGGGGGCTCCGGCATGGTGAACGAGCTTCTGATCCAGCTCCAGTCCTTCGACCAGCCGAGGTTCTCCGAGCGCGTGCGGGCGCGCCTCGTCGAGTGGCTCAACAGCTACCTTCCCCCCGGCCGGCGCGTGTTCGGCGCCAAGCCCCGCTACAACAACATCCTGCTGATCGCGGCGACCAACCGGGCCGACAACCTGGATCCCGCGCTCCTTCGTCCGGGACGGTTCGACCGGCGTCTGTACTTCGACCTGCCGACCAAGCAGGGACGGCGCGACCTGATCGACTTCTTCCTCGAGCGCAAGGCGCACCACCCCCAGCTCGACGAGGACGACGTTCGCGAACGCCTGGCTCACGACACGTTCGGCTACACGCCCGTCATGATCGAGCACCTGTTCGACGAGGCCCTCCTGGTGGCGCTCCGAGGGGGGCGGCGCCAGATGAACGTCGACGACGTGTACGAGGCCAAGCTGACCGATGAGATCGGGATCAAGCAGCCGGTCATCTACACGGAGAGCGAGCGAGTGTCGGTGGCTACGCACGAGGCCGGCCACGCGACCGTCGCCTATCTGCGGGGGAAGGGCCGTCGGCTCGAGGTGCTCTCGATCATCAAGCGCCGGCAGTCGCTCGGCCTGCTGGCCCACGGCGACGAGGAGGAGCGTTTCACCAGGTCGCGCTCGGAGATCGAGTCGCACGTGGCGATCGCGCTCGGCGGGATGGCGGCCGAGGAGCTGTTCCTCGGCGAGTCGGGGACGGGGCCCGCCTCGGATCTGGCGACCGCCACGCAGCTCGCCGCGCAGATGGTCGGGGCCTTCGGGATGGCCGGCTCGCTGATCTCCTACGAGGCGATCTCGGAGGGGCCGATCGGATCCAAGAACCTCGTGGGCAAGGTGCTCGCCGACCGGGACGGCAAGCAACGGGTCGAGGACATCCTCGCCACGCAGAAGGAGCGGGTCACGGCCCTGCTCGACGAGAACCGCGACGTCGTGCTCGCCCTCCGGGACGCCCTCATCGAGCGCGACGAGCTCGTCGGCGACGAGATCGTGCGCGTCATCGAGGGAGCGCTCGCGGCCAGGCGCTGAACCGAACCGCGGTACGCCGCTACACTGAGCCGCATGACCTCGTCGGTCCTGGTGGCGGGGGCCCGGACGCCGATCGGCAAGCTCGGCGGCGAGCTCGCCGACCTGTCGGCGGTCGAGCTCGGCTCCATCGCGATTCGCGAGGCCCTCCGCCGCTCCGGCGTCCCGCCCGAACGGGTCGACTACGTGATCATGGGACACGTGCTGCGCGCGGGGACCGGTCAGATCACCGCGCGGCAGGCGGCCGTCGCCGCGGGGATCCCCCGGGAGGTCCCGGCGCTCACGATCGACAAGGTCTGCCTGTCCGGCATCGACGCGATCGCCCTGGCCGATCAGCTCATCCGTGCCGGGGAGGTCGACGTGGTCGTGGCCGGCGGGATGGAGTCGATGACCCAGGCTCCGTTCTTGGTGGCGAAGGCCCGAAGGGGCGTGCGTCTGGGGGACACCGAGCTCGTCGACGCCATGGTGCGCGACGGGCTGTGGTCGACCTTCACCGGGGAGGTCATGGGTGAGTCCTCCGACCGCGTGAACGCGGAGCTCGGCATCACCCGCGCCGAGCAGGACGCGTGGGCCGCGCGAAGCCACCGGCGCGCCCACGCCGCCTCGGAGTCGGGCGCGTTGGCCGAGGAGGTGGTCCCGGTCGAGATCCCGCAGCGGAGGGGTGACCCGGTCGTCGTGTCGCGGGACGAGGGGATCCGGCCGGACACGACCGAGGAGATCCTGGCCGGCCTGCCGCCGGCGTTCACCGAGGGTGGCACCATCACCGCCGGCAACGCGGCCCAGATCTCCGACGGCGCGGCGGCGGTGGTCGTCGCGCGCGCGGAGGTCGCCCGCGAGCTCGGCCTCGCCCCCCTCGCCGAGATCGTCGCCCACGGCATGTCGGCGGGCCCGTTCGCCCACCTGCACACGGTTCCCGCGCTCGCGCTGCAGGCCGCGCTCAAGAAGGCCGGTCTCGACGTCCACGATCTCGGGCTCCTGGAGGTGAACGAGGCCTTCGCCGCGGTCTCGCTGAACGTGACCCGGATGCTCGGCGTGGAGGAGGCGATCGTGAACGTCAACGGCGGCGCCGTCTCGCTCGGGCACCCGATCGGGATGAGCGGCGCGCGGATCGTGCTCACGCTCGCCATGGAGATGCGCCGTCGAGGCGTGGAGCTCGGCGGCGCCGCGATCTGCGGGGGCGGCGGCCAGGGCGACGCCCTCGTGATCCGTCTCCTCGACTCGTCGTAGGTAGACGAGTGTCGGCCGATCGCGAGCGCTTCGAGCTTCCCGAGGAGCTTCGCGAGTTCCGAACGCTCGTGCGGCGGATCGCCGAGGAGCGCATCGCCCCGCGAGCTGCCGACATCGACGAGACCGACGAGTGGCCCGAGGACGTCTACAAGGTGCTCGTCGAGAACGAGCTCATGAGCGTCGGCTATCCGGAGGAGCACGGCGGCTCGGGCGGCGGCTCTCTCGCGTTCGGCGTGCTGATCGAGGAGCTGTCGCGCGTGTCGGCCGGCGTGTCGCTCACCCCGCTCGTCGCCAAGCTCGGCGTGATCCCGCTCGCCGTGGCGGGGGAC
>Ga0070741_10016313_pt1 | contig 12413 bp, 11 predicted proteins | sample Coa_R1_4_FD_66440 | JGI IMG/M metagenome (GOLD analysis project Ga0070741, IMG submission 66440) | Surface soil microbial communities from Centralia Pennsylvania, which are recovering from an underground coalmine fire - Coalmine... | ecosystem: Environmental > Terrestrial > Soil > Unclassified ...
GGCTCTCTTCGCGGCGGGGCGTTCCGCCGCGGCGCAGCAGCAAGGGCAGCTCTACCTCAGCGTGCTCGATGCCGAGGGCAAGCCCGTCACCGACCTCAGGCCCGAAGAGGTCTCGATTCAGGCAGACGGCGTCGAATGCAAGGTCGTCAAGCTCGAGCCGTTCAGCAAGCCGATGCGGCTGGTCGTCATGATCGACAACGGCCCGGCGACGACGCAGGAGCTCCAGAACTTCCGGGCGGCCTTCCGCGCGCTCATCCAGGCCGTGCCGGAAGAGATTCCCGTCGAGCTCATCACGATCGCGCCGCAGCCGCGCTTCCTCGAGCGGTCCACGACCGACCATCAGAAGCTGCTGCAGGCCATCGACCGGCTCACGCCCGACAGCGGGGCGGGCCTCTTCTTCGATGCGCTGGTCGAGGCGGCCGGGCGCGTGGACAGGGACAAGGGCGCCTATCTGCCGGTCTTCCTGATGCTCGCCTCGGATTTCGGGCGGAACAGCTCAGCCATGGAGCGCGATTTCCAGAAGCTGCAGCAGCGCGTGGTTCAGTACGGGATCACGGTCGACTTCATCATGTTTCACGCCGGGGGCGAACGGCCCGGATCGGTCGCTGGGGGCATCCAGACCGAGGTCGGCCTGGCACTCACGAAGCTGAGCGGCGGCCGGTACGAGAACATCAACTCCAGCACGCGGCTCATGACCCTGCTGCCGGAGCTGGTCCAGGGCCTCGCGAGGAGTAACCTACGTCAGTTGAACCAGTACCGGATCAGCTACGAGCGTCCCGGCAAGGACTCGAAGCCGGTCCAGCAGATCGGCGCCGCGCTCAAGACGCTCCGCGTCGGACTCGAGCCGCAGATCTCGATCAACGGGCGCATGGCGCCCTGATCCGGAGTGCGGCCGTCGTCTGCTCGTCCTGCTGAGTTCATGCGGCCGCGGCTCGCGGGAATTGCCGTCTGGTGCACAGCGTCGGTCGGGCTGGGGTGGGCGGCGGGCTATCGGTCTCCCGGCGCCTATCTCGCCTTCTGGATCCTCGTGGCGCTCGCGGTCGGCGCGGCGCGTGCGATCGTCGACCGGACGATGCGCGCCGACTCCGCTGTCGAGGCGGGGCTGCGCATCGGCATCACCTTTCTGGCCATCGTCGTCGGATGCGGGCTGGTGTTGGGCGCCGCGCGTCGCCTGACGCTGGGGTGGCTCCTCGCGGCGGAGGGCGCGATCGCCGGGGGCGCGCTCGCGCGGCCCGCCGCGCCGCGGGGTCGGGCCGTCCGCGCGGGTCTCGAGCTCGATGCCCTTCCGGCATGGCTGGTCGGAACGATGGCCGCCCTTCTCGCGGCCGCGATCGCATATGCGTGGGCGCACGCCCCGCTGACCCTTTACGATGCCGTCAGCTATCATCTGTTCTTTGCCGGGCGCTGGGTGCAGGACCACGCGCTGTCCATCATTCCGACGCCGTTCAGCGACGAAGCGCAGGCCTACGCGCCTGCCAACGGCGAGGTGTTCTTTGCGTGGGCGATGCTCCCCTTTCACGGGGATCTGTTCGCGCGCTTCGGCCAGCTGCCGTTCGCGGTGCTCGGCGCCACGGCCCTCTACGCACTGGGCCGGCGGCTGGGAGCGTCAGCCGAGGGCGCGGCCTATCCGCCGGCGTTCTTCCTCCTCTCGCGGCCGGTGCTCGAGCAGGCGGTCGGCGCGAACGTCGATCTCATCTGCGCGGCGCTGTTTGCGGCCTCTTTGTACTTCGGCATCCTCGCCGTCGATCGCGGCGAGCGGCGCGACTGGACCTTCTGGGGCATCTGTCTGGGCTTGTTCTGGGGCACCAAGTACGTCGCGCTCGTCTACACGCCGGTCGTGCTGCTGATTGCGCTGGCCCGCGGCTGGCGCCGCCGGGCGCTCTGGGCGCTCCCTGGCATTGCCGCCTTCGCCCTGCCGTGGTACCTGCGAAACTGGGTGATCGCTGGAAGCCCGATCTACCCCTCGAGTCTGAGCCTCGCGGGCATCACGCTCGCGCGGGGTGCGTTTGCGCGGCCGGCCATGCTCCAGACGGTGTTCCACACGGACGACTTCCGCCTCTTTCCTGCAATTGCCGCGCACGGTATGGGTCCGACGCTCGTGTTCGTGTGGTTGCCGGCGGCGGTCATCGGCGGTGCGGCGATGCTCAGGCGCGGCTGGTGGCCCGCCGGCATGGTCTGGCTGCTGCCGTGGCTGATGGTTCCGCTCTATTGGTTCGGCTTCCCGGTGAACATCGACTCCCGATTTTTGATGCCGGCGCTCGGCCCGGCCCTCCTGCCGCTCGCGTTTCTGGTGCGTCCGGACGACGATCCTGCGAGGCGCGAAGGTCCGGGTTCCGCGACGGCGCGCCGCGACGGGGGGCTCCGGAACGGGACGGTCCGCGCGGCCCTCGCGATTGGCGTGGCCTGGATCCTGGTTGGGCGCCGTGTCGAGATCCCCGCGCAGCTGCCCTGGTTCATGCAGGGGTGGCTTGCGCTCGACGGCCTGCTGCCCTTGCGGTTCGTCCCCTGGTTTACCGCGCTGGCGGCTCTCGGCGGCGTGTTGTGGCGCCTGGGTCGCGCCCGCCCTGAATGGACGACGGTGCTGGCCAGCGGTCTGGTCGTCGCGCCCGCCCTCGTCCTAGCGGCAGGAACGGACCGCTGGTGCCGTCCGGCGCAGTGCGAGTATCTCCAGACCACGTCGCCGTTCATCCGGCAGGAGCTGCTCGACGCGTGGCGATGGGTCGGCGATCACATCGCCGGCTCGACGATCGCCTACACAGGCATCAACCTCCCGTATCCGCTGACGGGGCCGATGCTCACAAACCGCGTGGTCTACGTGAACACGGACGGCCGGCCGCACTGGCGCCTGCACGATTACGACCGCGCCTACCGCGCTGGACGCTTCGTCCCGCGCGCGCCGGCGCTCGCCGTCAGCTCGGGCGAGCTCGTGTCCCTGCCGCCGCGCGCCGGCCCGCGCGACGATGCAATTCGGCCGCGATACCAGCGGATGCAGGGCATCCGCGAGGCCTGGGTGGACAACCTCCGCCGGCTGCAGGTGGACGTCGTCTTCGTCGCGGCGCTGTCGGCCTATGAGGTCGACTACGTGTGGCACAACGAGGCCGGCTTTCCGATCGAGGACGAGTGGGCGCGGGCCGACCCTGGGCTGTTCCGTCTGCTCTACGAGAACCCGCGCGTCCGGATCTACGCCGTCTCGAGGAGCCGTTTCGAATGACGACCCGGCGGTCGCTCTCGGTCATCGTGCCGGCGTACAACGAGGCGGCCAACATCCTGGGGACGCTGGAGAACGTGACCGCCGCGCTCGCCGGGCTGCCGCTCGTCAGCGAGATCCTTGTGATCGACGATGGGAGCCGCGACGGCACGGGAGCGCTCGTCGCGGCCCATGCCGGCCGGTTTCCCGGCGTCCGGCTCCTGGCCAACGAGCGCAACATGGGCTTCGGCTGGACGTATCGCCGCGGCGTGAGCGAGGCCGCCCTGGACTACATCGTCATGGTGCACGGCGACAATGCCTGGGGGGCGGCGACGCTGCGGGATCTATTCGCGCGCGTGGGCGAGGCCGACGTCGTGATCGGGTACACGCGAGACATGTGGCGGTCGCGGAGCTGGACGCGGGCGGCGATCTCGAAGACCTTCACGTTCGTCGTAAACGCCATCACCGGGCGCCGGCTCAAGTACTATAACGGTCTGCAAATCCATCCGGCGCGGGTGCTCAAGTCGCTGCGCATCGAATCGACGGGCTTCGGGTTCCAGGCCGAAGTGCTCGCCAAGAGCCTCCGGCTCACCGATACGTTCCTCGAGGTCCCGATGGATCTGATGGAACGCGAGCGGGGGGAGAGCAAGGCGTTCCGGCTGAAGAACGTGATCGACGTCATGCGCACGCTGAAGCTGTTGTGGCGGCTCGAATGGGGGTCGGCGTCCGAATGAGCGGGGGCGGATCCTTCTCGAGCCGCTTTCTGGAGGAGACGGCGCGGATTGCGGCGTCGCTCGATCCGGAGGCGATCGAGCGCCTCGCCGGCCTCCTGGCGCAGGTTCGCGATCGGGGAGGCCGTCTGTTCTTTCTCGGCGTGGGCGGTGGCGCGGCGCACGCCTCACACGCAGTGAACGACTTCCGCAAGCTCGCCGGCTTCGAGGCGTACGCGCCCACCGACAACGTCGCGGAGCTGACGGCCCGCATCAACGACGAGGGATGGGCGTCGGCGCTTGCGGCCTGGCTCGCAGAAAGCCGGCTCGGCCGCGGCGACGGCGTGTTCGTCTTCTCGGTGGGCGGCGGCAGCGTCGAGCGAAACGTCAGCCCTCCGCTCGTGCGCGCGCTCGAGTACGCACACGCCGCCGGCGCCACGATCGTCGGCATCGTCGGGCGCGACGGCGGGTTCACGGCGGAGGTCGCCGATGCGTGCATCATCGTGCCCGTGGTGAGCGCCGAGCGGGTGACGCCGCATACCGAGGCGTTCCAGGCGGTACTGTGGCACCTGCTCGTCTCGCATCCTTCGCTGCAGCGCGCGCCCGGGAAATGGGAGTCGCTGCGGTGAAGGGCCCGGCGGTGTTTCTCGATCGGGACGGCGTGATCAACTGCGCGATCGTACGCGGCGGCAAGCCGTACGCGCCCGAGACGCTTGGCGAGCTGGTCGTGCCCGGCGAGGTCGGGCCGGCGCTTGCGCGGCTCAAGGCCGCGGGTTTCCGCCTCGTCGTGGTCACCAATCAGCCCGAGGTGGCTCGCGGCCGCCTCCGGCGCGAGACGGTCGAGGCCATCCATGCCGCGCTCGCCTCCACGCTGCCGCTCGACGAGTTCCGCGTCTGCTATCACGACGAAGGGGACGGCTGCGGCTGCCGCAAGCCGCAGCCGGGCTTGCTGCTGCAGCCGCCGGCGCACGATCTGGCGCGCAGCGTGCTCGTCGGCGATCGCTGGCGCGACATCGAGGCGGGTCGGAGGGCCGGGGTCGGCGCCACGGTGTGGATCGATCGAGGGTACGCGGAGCGATCGGCCGAGCCGCACGTCCGCGTGAGCTCGCTGAGCGAGGCCGTCGAATGGATTCTGGACCCGGTGCGGCGGCTTGGCGGGGCGGCATCGTGAGCGCCCCTGTCCCGGCCGTCGCCGATCTGCGGGTGAAGCTGTTCGCCGACGGGGCGGATCTGCGGGATATGGTCGCGCTCTACGCGCACCCGGCCGTCCGCGGGTTCACGACGAACCCGACGTTGATGCGCAAGGCCGGCGTCCGCGACTACCGCCGGTTCGCGCGCGAGGTGCTCGCGGCGATCCCGGATCGCCCGATTTCCTTCGAGGTGTTCTCGGACGAGTTCGCGGAGATGGAGCGCCAGGCCCGCGAGATTGCGGGGTGGGGTCGGTCGGTGTATGTCAAGATTCCAGTGACGAACACCCGGGGCGAGCCCTCGTACGATCTGGTCCACCGCCTCTCGCACGAGGGTGTCAAGGTGAACGTCACGGCCGTGCTCACGCTGCCGCAGGTCGAGCGGGCGGCGCGTGCGCTCGACGGCGGCGCGGCGGCGTTCGTCTCAGTGTTCGCCGGGCGCATCGCCGACACCGGCCGGGATCCGGTGCCGATCGTGGCCGCGGCAGCCCGCGCACTGCCGCCCGGAGCGGAGCTCATCTGGGCGAGCCCGCGAGAACTGCTCAACGTCTATCAGGCGGACGCCGCCGGCTGCCACGTGATTACCGTCACGGCCGACATCCTGCGCAAGCTCGAGCTCGTCGGCCGCGACCTCGATCAGGTCTCGCTCGAAACCGTCCGAATGTTCCACCACGACGCGGTGAAGGCCGGCTACCTGCTCAGCGCCGAGGTCGAACGCACATGATTGGCACCGTGACCCGCGCCAGCTGGCGCGACAAGATTGTCGCGTTCGACGATCTGCCGCGACTCCGCGAGCGCTTCCGCGGCCAGCGCATCGTCCAATGTCACGGGGCCTTCGATCTCGTGCACATCGGACACCTCATCCACTTCGAAGAGGCCCGGTCGCTCGGCGACGTGCTCGTCGTCACGATCACGGCGGACCGCTATATCACCAAGAAGCGCTCGGTGACCTTCAGCGAGGAGTTGCGGGCCCGCCAAGTGGCCGAACTGCACGTTGTCGACTACGTGGCGATCGTGCACGAGCCGACGGCGCTCTCGGCCATCGAGGCGCTCCACCCCGACGTCTACGTGAAGGGCCCGGAATACGCCGATCTCATGCTCGACAAGAGCCGCAGCATCTACCATGAAATGCAGGTGCTCGAGCGCTACGGCGGCCGCATCCACTTCACGTCGGGCGAGACGTTCTCTTCGACGAAGCTGTCGCACTTCTTGCTGAATGCGCCCGACGCAGCGCAGAAGAACCCGCTCCTCCGGAACGAGCGGGTGCTCTTCAAGGACGTCTCGGCGCTCGGCTTCAAGCTCGAGCAGCTCAAGGCCTTCCTGGCGAAGGCGGCCCCGCTGCGCGTGGCGGTGATCGGCGAGGCCATCGTCGACGAGTGGGTGGACGTCGCGCTGACGAACCTCTCGACCCAGTCGCGGTGCGTGGCCGGGCTCGAGACCGGGCGGGTGCGGCAGGTCGGCGGCGCGGGGGTGATCGCGCTCCATCTTGCCAATTTCGTCGCGCAGGTGGACTGCTTCACGAATGACATCGCCGCATCCTGGCCGCGGAACGTGCGCGCCCTTCCGGTCGCCTCGGGCGAGCTGGTCGAGACGCGCTTCGTGGACGGCGAGACGGGCCGGCCGGTCTTCAAGACCCGGAAGATGACACTCGCCGGCGCCTCCGCCGACGCCGTGCCGCAGTTCGACACCTACGATGCCGTCCTGGTTGCCGATTTCGGCCACGGTCTGATCGACGCCGACACGGTCAATGCCCGCATCCGCGCCCGCACGCGCGCCGTGGTGGCGACCATGGCGCAGGTCAACTCGAGCAACTACGGCTACAACCTGCCGATCAAGTACCGGGGCGCCGACTACTGCAGCCTGAACCGCACCGAGGCTGAGCTGTGCCTCCACGAGCGGAACCTGCCGGTCGAGGCGCTCGTTCGCCGCTCCGCCGCGCTGCTTGGGTGCCGGGCGGTGTCGGTGACCGACGGCTCCCACGGCGCCGGAGTCCTTGCCGCCGGCGAGCTCTTCACGCTGCCCTCGCTCGCGGTCAACGTCGTCGACACGATCGGCTGCGGCGATGCATATTTCGCGCTGAGCGCGCTCGCCGCCGCCGTCGGCCTGCCCGCACCGCTCATCGCGCTCGTCGGCAGCATCGGCGCCGCCGCGATGGCGCAGCGGCGCTGCAACGAGAGCCCGGTGACCGAAGAAGAATTCCTCACCATCGGGAAGATCGTCATCTGATGTCCATCCTCGTCACCGGCGGCTGCGGCTACGTGGGCACGCGCCTGACCGAGGCGCTGCTCGCGAGGACCGATCACGACGTCGTCGTCGTCGACACGGCCTGGTTCGGCAACTATCTCGCGCCGCATCCGCGGCTGCGCGTCGAGCTGCGCGACATCCGCGCGGTCGACGGCCTCGACCTCTCGGGCGTGGACACCATCTTCCACCTCGCCGGCATCGCCAACGATCCGGCCGCCGAGCTCAACCCGTACGCGTCGTGGGAGGTGAACGTGCTGGCGACCATGCGGCTCGCCGACCGGGCCGCGCGCCAGGGTGTCCGGCAGTTCGTGTTCCCCTCCTCCGGCGCGGTTTACGGCATCCGGTCCGAGCCGCGGATCACCGAGGACCTCGACCTGATGCCGATCTCGGACTACAACAAGACCAAGATGGTCGCCGAGCGCGTGATCCTGAGCTACAGCGGCTCCATGGTGACGACGATTCTCCGCCCGGCGACCGTCTGCGGATACTCGCCGCGCATGCGGCTCGATCTCGCGGTCAACGCGCTGACGATGCAGGCGCTCTCGAAGGGGCGGATGACCGTCTTCGGCGGCACGCAGGTGCGCCCGAACATCCACCTCGACGACCTCGTCGACCTCTACCTGTTCGTGCTGGAGCGACGGCTCGCCGGGGTGTTCAATGCGGCGTTCGAGAACCTCACCATCCGCGAGATCGCGGAGCTGATTCGCCGGCAGATTCCCGCGGAGATCGACGTCGCACCGACCACCGATCCGCGGTCGTACCGGCTCTGCTCGGATCGTCTGCTCGCGGCGGGGTTCGCGCCGCGCAGGAACGTCGCGACGGCCGTCGAGGAGCTCGCGGCCGCGTACCGCGACGGCCGGCTGACGGATCGGCCGAACTGGCACACCGTGAGCTGGATGAAGGCACACAACCTGGGATGACACGCGCGTGACGACCCCGAAAATTCTGGTGCTGGGCGGCGGCGTCGCCGGCTCCGCGATGGCGTACTACCTGACCGAGCGCGGCTACGACGTGACGGTCGTCGAGAAGAACCGCCGCGTCGGCGGCCTCGCGCGCACGTGCTACTACGCCGGCCACCCTTACGAGTTCGGGCCACACATCTGGTTCTGGCCCGGCGGCAGGGAGAGCCCGATCAACGCGACCATCGCGCGGCTGACGAACGACGAGCTGTACTACATCGAGCGGCGGCTCTTCACCTACGTCGAGCCCGACCGGCGCAAGTACCGCTACCCGGTGCACTACCAGGACGTGGCCCTAATGCCGGAGCGGGAGCAGATCGAGCGGGAGCTCCGGCAGAACCGCGACGAGCAGCTCAGGCTCATCGAGTCGCGGCTGCCCGAGATTGGACGCTGCAAGTTCGAGGAGTACTTCAGCGCTGCGATCGGCCCCACGCTGTACGGCAAGTTCATGGCAAACTACACCTGGAAGATGTGGAACATCCCGGGCCACGAGCTCGAGACCTCCATGGTGTGGGCCGACCGGTTCCAGAGCGAGAAGGGGGCGCCGACGACCGGACGGGTCACGGGCTACGATCCGCTGAAGTTCGAGGACCACACCCTCGGCAAGGGGATCAGGTTTCAGGTCTACCCCAAGCACGGGTGGAACGCGGTGTGGGACGCGATGGTTGTCCGCGCCCGCGTGGTGCGCGACACCATCGTGGGAATTCGCGACGAGCATCGCAAGCCGTACGTGCTCACCGAGAGCGGCGAGAAGTACTACTTCTCCGACTATCACACCGTCTTCTGCAGCATCGACATCGATCGGCTGTGGGGCGAGGACACGCTGCCCTACACGGGAAGGATGATGATCCCGCTCCTCATCCCGGGCCTCGCGCGCGCGTTTCCGGAAGGCGCCGAGTCGCTGCACTACTCGTCGTGTGAGTTCCAGACGCGGGTCACCGAGATGAAGGTGATCACGCGCCACGACAGCCCCGATACGCTCATCCTCATCGAGGTGCCGGTCTTGCCGGGCGCCGCCCGGGTCTTCCCGAAGAACACCATCGACTACGCGCTGGAGCACAATTTGTTTGCGGAGAAGGCGTACCCCCAGCAGTCGGAGGAGGCCTTCAGGACCTACGCCGCGTACGTCGATCGGGGCCGCAAGATCCCGAACCTCCGCTATGTCGGCCGTCACGCGGAGTTCAAGTACTGGGGCATGGCCGAGACCGTCAACTCCGCGTACCTCAAGAGCCTGGAGTTCCCGCCCGTATGATGCCGCCGTACCTCGTGGTGCCCTCGACCACCTCGCACAAGCACGAGTCGATCCTCGCCACGCTGGACGTGTTTGCGCGGCTGGGCATGACGGATCTCGACCTCAACCTGAACCACATCGTCGAGCGGGGGGCGGACGCGGGCGAGGTGCACGCGCGAATCGCCGCCAACGGCCAGCGCGTCCGGATCGTGTCGGGCGGCTGGTGCGACTTCTCCGATCCCGAGCCGCAGATCCAGCGCACCTTTGAGTCGGTGGAGCGGCAGATTTCGCTCGTGCGCCGCTTCGGGGCCGACCGCCTGCGCCTGTTCTTCGGCCGGCTGCCGGCCGAGGCGTACCGCGCCTCGGCTGCCGCGCGCAGCCGTATCCGCACGAACCTCCAGCGCCTCGCCGACCGGCACACGGATCTGCTGTTCGTGCTGGAGAACCACGACGGCGCTTCGTCGCAGCCGGAGGTGTGCCGCGAAATCCTCGAGGCCGTCGACCGGCCGAACGTCCGCCTCACCTTCGATCCGATCAACTTCGAGGCGGTCGGCGTCGACAGCCTCCACGCCGTCCGCCGTCTGGCCGACCTGGTCGGCCACGTGCACCTCAAGGGCCTCGACGCCGCCGGGTTTTGCGGGTTCGGCGAAGGGCGCGTCGATCTTGCGCCTGTGCTGCGCGAGCTCGTCGCCGCCGGCTATCGCGGCGGCTTCACCGTCGAATACGAAGGGCCGTTCGACCGTACCGTTCGTCTGTACGAGAGCCTCCAGCGGGCCAGGTCCGTCGTCGCCGATCTGACGCGCCAGCCGGTTGCGTAGTTCCGCTGCCGCGGCCGGCCTGGGTCTCTGCGGCGTCGATCGACTGGCTCGACCGGGTCGGCTGACAGGGCTAGACGCGCCCGCCCGGACCGCCTGGTCTCAGCATGTGCTGTCGGAGCCGGCGAGCCCGCTGAGGATGCAACCGCTGCGCGGCGCCCCGCGCCGCGCCGGAGGGGCTATGCCTGCACGAGTGCTCGTGGCGATCGGTTCGCTCGTCCTGTCCGTTGTGTCGGCCCCGGTGCGGGCGCAAGGCGTCGCCGCCGCGGAGGCGGCGTTCTACGCCGTCTCCTATGTGGAGGTGGCGCCAGGCTCGCGCTCGGAGGCGCTGGCCGCCCTGGAGCGATACGCCGGCGGCGGACGGGCGGCGGGGCTGATCTCGTTCGAGCGGTACGAACAGGTCGGCCGCCGCGGCCACCTGGTTGTCATCGAAGCGTGGCGCAGCCAGAGCGCGTTCGACGCGGCCGCGGCCGCGCGCCAGCAGCTGGTTGCGGCGCTCCAGCCAATTCGGCTGAGCGGCTACGACGAGCGCCCTTACAAGCCGCTGAGCGTCGGGCCGGGCGCGCCCGAACCGGCGCGCAAGGGCATGGCGATTGTGGTGGCGCACGTCGACACGACGCCCAATGCGCAGGTGCCGGATCTGCTGCGGCACCACGCCGAGGACAGCCGCCGGGACGAAGGGACCGTGCGGTTCGACGTGCTGCAGCACACGATGCGCGCCAACCACTTCACGGTCATCGAGATGTGGCGCGATCGCCGGGCGCTCGACCATCACGCCGCGGCGGCCCATACGAAGCAGTATCGCGAAGAGCTGGAACCGCTGACCGGCAGCCCGCTCGACGAACGGATTTACGAGGTCGTCGAGTGACCTCGATCGGCCTGCCGCATGGGCGCCGCATCTGCAGGTCTTGGTGGCGCCGCCGCCACGTCGGAGGCTACGGGCTCTCGACGCTCCTCATGACGCTGCTGGGCGCGCCGCCACCCAGCTGCTCGGCGTGCCCGGGCTGCGATGACGCCGAACACCGAAAGGAGACAGGTCCGTGTGCGACTCTTCCGGGACACCAGGCGGCGAGGATTTCTGAGGCCGGGGGCGGGGATCGAACCCGCACGCTGCTTTCGCAACCCAGGATTTTAAGTCCTGTGCGTCTGCCAGTTCCGCCACCCCGGCGTCCCTGTGAACAGGCCGAGTCCCCCGATTCTACCGGAGCGGTTAGGATCAGCGACCTGGAACGGTCGGTCTTCGCGCCCCTCCAGCTGAACGCGTCCTCTGCCGGCGCCGCGCGGTGAAGCGCCCGCGCGGCCGCTGAATCGACGGACGCCGCCCAGCCGCGAACGCGCCTGACCGTCGGTACACGGTGATGGCACACAGTGATGCTCGCGTGACGATCCACATGGCGGCCAGTCTGGATGGCTTCATTGCTCGAAAAGACGGCCGCGTCGACTGGCTCGACACGTCCGACGAATTTCCGGGCGGGGAGACGCTGGAACCGGCATCCGTCGAGGCCTTCCTCGAGACGATCGACTGCTACGTCATGGGGTCGCGGACCTACGAGACGGCGCTCGGGTTTGAGGCCCAGGGGGCGGTGTGGCCGTACGGCAAGACGCCCACCTTTGTCCTCACCCATCGCGATCTGCCGCGCACGCGGGAGACCGTCGCGTTCCATGCAGGCGACCTTGCGGAGTTCGTGGACGGACGCCTACGCCCGAGATTCCGCACCATCTGGTTCGTCGGGGGCGGTATCGTGTCGGCTGAGTGTCTTCGATTGGGCCTGGCCGACGAAGTGCGCTATTCGATCCTACCGGTCTTGATTGGCGACGGGATCCGATTTTTCGAGGGCCTCGACCGAGACATCGCGCTCCATCTGGCGGAGGTGAAGGCCTACACGAACGGCGTCGTGGAGCTTCGGTACGAAGTCCCCGGTCGATGCCGAGCATGAGGCCGTTCCGTGCCGCGTCGATTTCGCGTGCGGTGCCACGCGCCTTGCGCGAACCGGACGGGAAGAGCGGCGAGGGCCCCACGCGAGCCGCGGCAAGGCCGGAGTAGAATGCCTGCAGATGCTGCGAGCCTGGAGCCACGCCC
>Ga0070741_10016314_pt1 | contig 12413 bp, 16 predicted proteins | sample Coa_R1_4_FD_66440 | JGI IMG/M metagenome (GOLD analysis project Ga0070741, IMG submission 66440) | Surface soil microbial communities from Centralia Pennsylvania, which are recovering from an underground coalmine fire - Coalmine... | ecosystem: Environmental > Terrestrial > Soil > Unclassified ...
ATGAGATGACACGATTCTTTGGGTTTACGTTTCATCGGTCTGAGGAACCATTACTTCTCTCATCCTACCCACACAGATCAATATCGCCAGCTTTTAAGAACAGTGCGTGGATGCGCCCGGTGAGGCCTCAGTCTTGGATGGAAATAGCCTGTACCGAAGTGCGCCCGGAACGGGCGCACTCCGCTATCACTGAGGCATGGCCATCCAGGTAATACCTGAAAACCTGCTTCGGTAGGCGCGTCGCCCCCGCCACTGGAAAGTTTCCGCGAGGCAAGCCGTGCGCGCCAAAGCCGAGCAGAGGACTGCCCGCCCTATCGAGACACTTTCCAAGCAGAGTACCAGTTCCGGCCGCGCGTTTATTGTCCCGTATCAATACCGACGAGATGTACCCTAGCCTTTCTTCTTACAATCTCTGAAGTTTGTACTGTTTGCTCTTGCGTTTTCATTGAAACAGCAGAAGTTATTTGTGAACCACCCAAGCACCCATGGAGCAAGCTACCAGCTTGCAGACGGGTAGTATGATGGAGAACTTGCCATCGCAGCCGATTAAGCTCGCAAGCGGCCGACTCGCGGACGATGTCGCCAGCCTGGGGCTCATGGACAAATCGGAGGAGTTGCTTAAGACCCTCTCTTTGTTGAGCACCATCCTCGAATCCACCGCCGATGGCTTGTTGGTGGTCGATCTTACGGGAAAGGTGGTGACTTATAATCGCAAATTCGCCGACATGTGGAAAATTCCCCCGGCCCTGCTGGCCACCAAGGATGATGCCACCTTGTTGAATTATGTCCTGGAACAATTGACTGACCCCGACTGCTTTCTCCAGCGCGTGCGGGAATTGATGAGTCAGCCCGAAGCGGAGAGCAAGGATGAGTTAAGGTTTAAAGACGGCAGCATTGTGGAACGCTATTCCCAGCCGCACCGCATAGGCGATCAAATCGTGGGACGGGTCTGGAGTTTTCGCGATGTTACCCAACGCAAGCGCGCGGAGATGGAACTCAAACGCTGGAACCGCGAGCTCGAACAGCGCGTCCAGGAACGGACCGCGGAATTGGAAGCTTTCTGTTATTCCGTTTCCCACGATTTGCGCGGACCGATCCGGAGCATCGCCTCTTTCTCCCAAATGTTGAAGGAGGACTGCGAAGCGGAGCTCAATCAGGATGGCCGGGAGATGCTGCAAATCGTGATCGATTCCGCCAGGCGGATGGACCAGCTGCTGTTCGGCCTGCTGGCTTTGTCCCGCCTGGTGCGCACCGAAATGCAACAGTGCACCGTCAACCTGAGCGCCATCGTCGAAGCCATCGCGGCGGATTTTCGCAGTTCCGACCCGCAACGCGCCGTGGAATTTGTCATCGCGCCAAACCTGGTCGCCTGGGGAGACGAACGCATGCTGCGGGTGGCGCTGGAAAACCTGCTGAACAACGCCTGGAAATTCACGCAGAGATGCCCGCAAAGCCGAATCGAGTTTGGCATGGAATTGACCGAGGGTCATCGGGCCTATTTTGTCCGTGACAACGGCGTCGGTTTTGACATGGCTTATGTCGGCAAGGTCTTTGGGGTTTTTGAACGACTGCATTCTGAGACCGACTTCCCGGGCACCGGCATCGGTCTGGCCATCGTCCAGCGGGTCATTGCGCGGCACGGGGGAACCATCTGGGCCAAGGCGGTGGTGAACGAGGGCGCTACGTTCTATTTTACGCTCGAATAGGAACGGGTATGGAAAAGGGACGCAGCCCGGACACACACGCGCCGGGAAACCCTGGGATTGCTTGCTCAGCTTCCTAATTTGTTCGCTTATCAGGTGTGACGCACTTAAATTTCCCTTGAGAGGAACTATGGCTGGCAAATGGGTATTGATCACGGGCGCGTCCCAGGGAATCGGGTACGAACTGACCCGGTTGTTCGCGCAGGATGGCTATGATCTGGTGCTGGTGGCGCGTGATCGCGAGCGGCTGGCCCAGGTGTCGGATGAACTCAAGACACGGCATCGGGTGAACGTGAAAGTGCTCGCCAAGGACCTCGCCGTACCGGGTGCGTCGCGGGAGATCTTCGAGGATCTGAGCCGCGAGCAGGTTCCGGTTTCCATTCTGGTGAACAATGCCGGGTTTGGCTTTCAGGGACCGTTCGTCGCTCACGAGCTTCAGCGGGAACTCGATTTGATCCAGGTGAACGTGACGGCGCTCGTGGAACTCAGCCGGCTTTTTCTGCCGCCGATGCTCGCGCGGCGCGAAGGCCGCATTCTGAATGTGGCCTCAACAGCCGCGTTCCAGCCCGGACCGTTCATGGCCCTGTATTATGCGAGCAAGGCCTTCGTGTACTCCTTCTCCTGCGCGCTGGCGGAGGAAGTGAGCGGGAGCGGCGTGACGGTAACTGCGCTTTGCCCCGGTCTTACCCGCTCGCAATTCCATGCGCGTGCCGGATTGAAACGCCCCGGCGGCATCCTAATGATGGAAGCGGATAAAGTGGCCCGCATCGGTTATCGCGCCCTGATGCGCGGCAAGCCCATCGTCATTGCCGGCGTGTTGAACAAACTGGCCTCCGCCGGCGCGAAAGCCGCGCCGACCAGGCTGGCCGCCCGCGTCGCCCGCAAGTTTAATGAACCGTGACCGGAGCGCAAAGCTCCTGCTCTGCGTGAACCTGAATGGTAGGTCAGGTTTGAGTATCGAAGGCGTCCCGGTATTTCGAAAGGGGCGCTGCACGCCGCTCTCCAAGACGCTGGCGCATGGATCGGGTGCCTGGGAGAATTCAGCGATGGCTGGCTCCGGCGCGGTGTCAGGCACGCTGGTCATTCCAGGACCTGGCCATGAACCGCCCTTTCCCACCGGACAAGACATGCATGGCTCGTTGAACATTTCGAGCCTGGGCCTCGGATGATTTTAGATTGGAAAAATAACGTAAGATCTCCTTTTGACGGCTTGGAATGAGTTTATTCCAATTTTGTTTGGCACGAGCATTTCCATCCAGTGCCTTGCGAAACCAGGATGGCATGGGGTGAATTGGTCCGCCCTTGTAGGCGTCATCGAACTGCACTTCCACAGTGACGAGGTCGTTCACTTTTGTGCCGGATGCTTTGCGGACATCGCCATGCAGGTAGAGGTAAAAGGTGCCATCGCCAATCGGCATCAAGTTGATATGCCACGGCTGGTCGGGCTTGCCGTTCACCCGGACGCACACTGGAAGCGGCTTGCGCCAGCCCTTTTTGAGCCGCGCAGCGCGCCGGGCGCTTACCAGCACGTAGGGATTGATATTGTTGATTTGAATCGTTGCGCGAAAGCGCAGGGTGGTGCTCATCGCGGCGGAGTGGTGGTTTGTTGCAGCCGGCTGGTTATGCGTCCGCTTCGTCGGGTGGTTCAAAAGGCACGGCCACAAACTTTCCGAACCAGCCACGGCGTTCAAACGCTGAGCCAACGGGAGCATCCAGCAGCGCAATGATCCCGGGGTCATAATTCGCTATCGTGTTCACATCGTAGATCGCGGTATGGCCAGCATCTTCCAGGTAGGCTTCACTCTCCTGCCCGGAAAAGAACCGCCATCCGCTATCCTCGGGAAAGTCCGGTTTCTCACGATACATATAGCCGACTTTCTGTCCGTCGACCGTGATCATATCCGTGGCGAAGCACCCACCGTGTCCTTCAGCCAGCGGCTTGATCTCACTTCCAGGAATCTTGAATTGCTTCTCAGGCATGACGGCAAGAGCTTCAGGCACAACCGCGACATGGTCCGACCGCGTTCACTCCCGTGATTTTATTGGCCATGTCAGTCAAATGAATATCCGCCGAAAAATAGCTCATCTGGTTGCCCGTCCTTGTAGGCAATGATGTAAACGCCCTGACCGCGCTCCATGCCTTCAAATAGTTCGCCGCTCTGCTCGATCATCTCATGCGTCGGCTGCTCGGTGCCAAATAGCCGTTCCAGTTCTTCGGGGGGAAGCGGGGCAACCGCACAAAAGTCAGGCTGCTCTGAAACGTGATCGAGATCGAGAATGGACCGCGTGCCATCAGCGTCCGACGCTTCGAGCGCCTCCTGGATCGAATCGTGCCGGGCTCCAGGTGATGGAGAATCAGGGCCAATCGGAAACGAGAGGTGCCGCATCACGGGATTATATCTGCCCGCCTGGAACTCTTGGTCCCGCAGTTCCTGGAGAGCTGCATCGACATCGGCGTTGTACTTCACGAAGTAATAATAAGGTTCAGCTCCCATATCTTTGTTTCTGCCCAATTGGTGGCGAATAAGCCGAGCAAACATCAAGTCATAACATTCCACTCTCTCAAAAACCCACGCACCACCGCCGCCGTGATGCACAATGACCAGAACCCCTCTCAGTAATGCGTTTGAATGTCATAAACGTATGGCGCCGCCTGACACTTATTGTACCGCTTCACTTGCATCTAAGCGGATGCGCGGAAGCGCGGCAAGTTTTTTGCGCCTCACTGCGTCAAGGATTCTTGCAATGTTTTGAGGAGCTGGTGGTTGGGCCGAAATGGGGTGCGGCGCGGACCTCCCGGTGTGCTTCCAATGTTCGAGCAGAGCTGGAGTTCGGCGCTCCGTCCCGGATGCGGGGAGCGAAATCGACGACGAGGACGAGGACGAGAACGATTAGGGGCTGCGGAACACCCCCACTTGCCAATTCTCACTGCGCGTCGTAACTGAATTACCATGGACCAAGCAGGCGTGATTGGCGGGACCCGGCATGGAAATCAGCACCATAGGCCGGCCGCGTAATGTGGGTTGGCTGCGCGCGGCGGCGTTGATTTACGGCGACTGGGGGACGAGCAAAGCCTATGTCATCGGGCTGGCGCTTTATTCCATTGGTTTCGCGGCGCTGCCGCATTTGCTGGCGGTTTGCGCGGTGACCGGGTTGGTGGGGGTCAATTATATCTGGATCTGCAAGCACTTCCCGAACGGCGGCGGCGTCTATACGGCGGCGGGATTGCATTCGCGGCACCTGGCGATGATCGGCGGCCTGCTGTTGCTCGCAGATTTCATCGTGACCGCGTCGCTGAGTTGCCTGGACGCGTTTCATTACCTGGGCTTCGGCCACGACGACGCCAAAAAATGGGCGATCACGGCAATCTTCCTGATCGGCGCGGTGAATTTCTTCGGCCCGAGGCATTCCGGCGGTTTGGCGGTGGTGCTGGCGGTGCCCACGGTGGTTACGGTTGTGGCGTTGATTGCGGGCGGAGCGCCGCATCTGAGCCAGTTTCATGCCGTGCCGCCGAGCGGCGGATTGCTCCACAATTGGGTCGCGTTCGTGGGAATGATTCTAGCGTTGTCCGGCGTGGAAGCGGCGGCGAGCAACACCGGGGTGCTGCGGCTGGATTCTGGCTCGACCCCGGAACATCCCTCGGTGCATCGCACGGCGCGCCGCGCCATTCTCGTGGTGATGATCGAGGTGGTGCTGGGAACGGGCTTCCTCAGCGTGCTGGCCATGTGCCTGCCGAACGAGGCGGTGCGGCATGAAAATGATTTGCTGCGCTACATGGGGGAAACGTTCCTGGGCGCGCGCTTTGGGTTGGTGGTGGGATTTGTGTTCGGCGTGCTGTTGCTTTCGGCGGTGAACACGGCCATTACTGGAATGGTGTCGCTGCTGTACGTGATGGCGCGCGACCGGGAGCTGCCCGAGGGTTTTGATCAACTCAACGGCTTTGGCGTGCCCTGGATTGCGTTGCTGATCGCGACAGTTTTGCCGGTGATCGTCCTGAATGTGGATGATTCGGTGGCTGGACTGGCTTCGCTGTATGCCATCGGTGTCGTGGGAGCGATCGTCATCAACATTGGCTCGTGCGCGTTCGCAAAGAATCTCGGTTTGTCGCGCTACGAACGGATCGTCATGTCGGGCACGTTTGTCCTGCTGAGCGCGATTTGGATTACGATTGCGCTGACCAAGATGCATGCGCTGGTGTTCGTGCTGGTGGTTTTGGCGGTGGGTTTGGGCGTCCGCGAATTCGCGGTGCATCGGCGGAGGCTGGTTCCCGCGCCCGCTCCCGCTGGTCCGGCACCGCCCCCGGAGACCAGCCGACGCCAGGCGCCGTTCCTGGGCGAGAACATTCTGGTGGCCGTGCGCGGCTGGACGCCCGCGTTGGAATTTGCGCTGGAGGAGAGCCGGTTGCGCGAGGCGGAGCTTTATATTTTGTATATTCGCGAAGTCGCCATCCAAATCAACCGGCCCGTGGATTGGCGCGACGACGAAACCGCCCGCTCACTGTTCAGTCGCGTCCTCGCCGAAGGCCGCGATGGCAAACTCCACCCGCTTTTCAGCAGCAGCGATTCACCAGCGGACACCATCATCGATATTGCGGCCACGTTTGGAGTGGACACGGTGGTCCTGGGCGGCAGCCGTCGCGCAGCTCCGGTCAATCTGATCCGAGGAAACGTCGTGGCCAAGGTCGCGGCGAACCTGCCCGAGTCGATGCACCTGATTGTGATCGGGTAGGGAAAGGACGCGGATTCGCAGGCTTGGGAAACCGAAATTATTGCGGCGCTGCGGGCGCGGGAGCGCCGGCGGGAGATTCAAGCGAGGGCACGTTGGTCATACGATGCTGCCCACCCGGATGGTTCGAAGGAGAGTAATCGTCGCCCTTTTTCATTCCGTGCGGCTTCATGAGTTCGTCGAACTTTTTCTGCTGATCCGGGTTAAGCTCGTCGCGGATCTGCGCGTGGACCTGCTGGAGTTCCCGATTCATTTGGGGAGCGATCGGTTTCCAAAGCGCTTTCGTCCGTTCCTGGCTGTCGGCGATGATCTTCTCGATGCGGCCATGTTGCTCGGGGCTGAGGTCGAGGTCACGATCCATGCGGCGAACCAGTTCGCGATTTCGAAGCTGCCAGGGGGTCATAGCCGGCATCTGCGGAGGACGTTGCTTGGGGTTCGCGGCGGCGACGCTGGGGGTGGGGCTGGTGCTCACGTTGGTGCGGACGGCGTAGGTAACCAGCAAGCCGCCCGTTACCACACCCGCGCCAAAAATCACCAGGGTGGCCAGGATAACCTTCCAGGAGTTCACTCGGATTCGGCGGCTGCGTCGGCGGTGGGATTGCCCGCAGCGGCTAGCAGTGTGGTTTCGACGTCCTGCGAGAGGTTGTCGGGATGGCTGGCGGCGGGGAGGAAAAAGGTGCCGGCGCCGAGCAGTAAAGCGGCGATGACGCACAATGCGGCAGCACGTGAAAGGCCATGCGCCCAAAGTCCCCAGACGTCCACCGGATGGCGCGGCAACAAGGCCATGATCCGCTTTTCAAAGGCGTACGGCACATTGTCACCGGGCGGGTTGGTCCGTGCGGCAGCAATCAGTTTTTTCTCGAGTCCCGAAAGATTCATAGGGCCTTCAATGACTTAGACGCCGGATGGCGCGCCGGGGTTACATATACTTGTCCTTGGCCAGTTTGGCGAGACACTTTTTCATCTCCGCCCGGGCGCGAAATGCCCGTACTTTGACCAGGGGAACGGACCAGCCGGTTAATTGCGCGATCTCCTTGACTGAGCGGTCTTCGATCTCGAGCAAGGTTATAACCAGGCGGGCGGGCGGGGAAAGTTGTTCGAGCACCCGCTCCACCAGTTGGCGGGCGGCGGCGGCGGTTTCCCCAGCCTCCTCCGGATGCGTGACGAACCGCTCCAGCCAGTCCTCCTCGGGCTCCGTCAATTCCGAGAACGACATCTCGCGGTTGCGTTGGTGTGCCCGGAGGAAATCGTAGCATGTGCGCACGGTAAGCCGCATCAGCCAGTGCTCGAACGGAGCGTCCCCGCGAAAACTCGCCAGCTTCTGGAAGGATTTCAACCAAACCTCCTGAACGATGTCCTCCACCTCGCTCTCGCGGCGGGCGTAACGGCGCGCGGTGGCAAACACCCGCGGCGAATACTTGGCTACCAGCGGCTCGAAGCTGGCTGCGTCGCCATTCAATACCGCGGCAATCATTTCCGCGTCCGTCGGTTCCATCGGTGCGCGGAGTATGCCATACGAACGGCGGAATCAAATCCGAAATCACCCGACCCCGCGTCAGGTCTTAATCCTCGCTTGGCACTGTTATGCATTCTTCTTATACTCCCGGGGTGATCGGGTTTCTGAGATTCGTGGGCATTGCCAACGCGGCGGTTTGGTTTGGGGCGGCCGTCTTCTTCACGTTCGGCGCGGGACCCGCGATTTTTTCCCCGGAAGTACAAAAGCTTTTTGGCGAGGCATGGTATCGGTATTATTCCGGCGGCGTGGCGCTGGCCGTATTGAAGCGTTATTTCATACTGCAGGATGTTTGCGGGATCATCGCGTTACTGCACCTTTGGGCGGAGTGGTTGTACCTGGGCCGAAAGGCCAGTCGGATCACGCTGGCGGTGCTGGTGGTGCTCTTCACTTTGGGACTGCTCGGCGGCTTTTGGTTGCAGCCCAAAATGCGCACCCTGCGCCAGACAATTTATTTCGGCGCGACTGCGGAACAGAAGGACGAGGCCGCGCGTGCTTTCCGCCATTGGCACATCATTTCGCAGACCGCCAACCTCTTCATCATCATCGGTTTGGGGGTGTATCTCACCCGGATTACCCGCCCCCCCGAGGCGGGCCGATACACCTCCCTTTTTACCAAATTCCGGAGTTGACAAATCCTGATTGTGGCGAAGCTTATAAAAGCGGATCGCCTGACGTTTAGGAAGTCCGTTAAAAAATGTATGATTTCGAATGACCGCCCGTCTTACGGTAATCGTTCCTACGGGTCTTTCCCTCCGAAACCGCCCGTAAACGAGGAAACCTTGAAGACGGACAAAATCCAGATCGAGCGCAAGACGTTCGTCTTTACGCTCAAGGAAAATCCCCGGGGTCGTTTTCTCCGCATTACCGAAGATGTGGGCGGACGCCGGGATACCATCATTATTCCTGCTCCCGGCTTGGAGGATTTCAAGCGGCTCCTGGATGACATGGTGAAAGCCTCCGGCGAAGTCCAGCCCAAGGACGAAAAACCCGAAGGTTAAGCGCCTGGACGATTTTTTGGCTGGATTTCCAGGGTCACGGAATATTCGCTGTACCCCATCGCCCGCCAAAAGGCCATCGCGGGTGCGTTGTGCCAAAGCGCGCTGACGGTCAAACGCTTGTCTCCCGGCCAGATTTGTGTGAACAGGATGTTCATCGCCTGCCGGCCCAAGCCGCATCGGCGCCGCTCGCGCGCCACGAAAAATTGCCGCAAATAAATCTGCGTCAGTTCCTCCTGGTACAGCGCGTAGGCAATCACACCGCGTTCGTCCTCGAAGATGATGCCGCTGTAGGTCGTCGCCAGCCAGTGCCGCATTCGCTCCACCAATTCGAGCACGGTCATGGGGTTGGAATGCCCCTCGTCCTCAATGAGCTGCTGGTTTAAGCGCGCCAGCAGCAGCACATCCTGCGCCTTGGCCTTGCGATAGTTCAAGAAGCCGGTTTCGTCTTGGTCCGGGCTTTCGCGCGCGGCTTGCGAGGCGGTTTCACCGGTGACGGCTCGTCGCCGGTGACACGCGGCGCATCGCCCCATAGTCCTTCGAGATCATATCTTTCCCGCACATCCGCCCGCATCACGTGCACGATCACATCGAAATAATCCAGCACCACCCAGGCTGTCTGCAACGTGCCATCCACCGCGCGCGGCCGCAACTGGTGCTCGGCGCGCAATTTGTCGGTGATTTCGTCAGTGATTGCCCGCAGATGCGGCTCGCTCGTGCCCGACGCCACGACGAAATAATCCGTTACGGACGAAAGTTCCCGCACGTCCAGCACCACGATGTTTTCCGCCTTCCTGTTGTCCGCCAGTTCGCGGCAGACCAAAGCCAATTGTTTTGAATCCATCTAAGCAAAGCATTGCCCCAGCCAGCCCTTTGCGCAATAAGATTTGCGAACTCCGAGCCCGGCTGGCGCAACTCAATATTTTTCATGCCGGGAACGCAGGAACATCGCGGTGCGATGCCGGTTATTCGTTCCATCGCCTGACGCTGTCAATGGTGACAAGCCGCCGCAATCCGTACTTTGCCCGCAATAAAAGTCAGTATTTCCCTGACTTGTTTCGCCTCTGCGAAAAATTGCAGTATAAGGCTTGGTATCGTTGATGATGAATTGACGCCAACAACAGGTTTATGGAATGATGGACATGACGATGGATTCAGGAAAAAAAATGGGCCCGAAGGGTGGTGAATGGAATTTGCTTCTCCAAAAAGGAACCGCTTGTTACTTTCACCCTCAAGGACATAGATTGGAGTTGACCTTCCAATGAAAACGGTGCTCGTTCTGGCGCAACATCCGGAAATGGCCGAGACAATTCGGGCGGGGCTGAATTCTGAGGCTTACCGGGTCATTCACCGGCTCAATCTCGAGGATGCCGAACCGCTGCTGCACTACGGGTTCCTTACCGCCTGCGTTGTGGATGTCGAATTTACGAACGTCCAGGGCATGTGGATGATCGAGAAACTGCGCAAGCTCGTGCCCAACTGTCCGGTGGTGGTTTACACCGCGTCCAAGGGCTGGGAATGGGAGGAGGAAGCGTACCTCAAAGGCGTGGCGCACGTGCTTGCCAAGCCGGTTCGTCCGCGTCTGCTCAGCTCACTACTCGAGAAACTCATTGGCCGGGCGCCGGTTGCCACTGCGGTGCGAACCGCGACTGGGGTTCCACCATCGTTTTCCAGGCCGGCGGAAGTATTGCTCGCAGGTTCGGCGGTGCCGCAGAATGTTTTCCAGGCGCTTGAGGTTCTCCGGCATTTCTCGGCCATCCTCACCCATTCGCTGGACTCCGAAGCGATGCTCAAGAAATTCCTGCTCTTGTTGCGCGAGACGGTGGGTGTCAACCGCGCGGCAATTTTCCTCCGCGAACCTGTCGCCGCCTTCGGCGGCCTGGCGGGCGCCCAGGAGAGCCGGCATTTGCGCAAGGGCTGCGCCATCGGCTTGCCCTCGGGATTGCTCGAACACTTCGAACTGTCTTTTGAGTCGGGCATTGGCGGGCACCTGTTCCGTTCCGGGCGGATTCTCCGGCGCTACAGCGAGGAAGCCAGAATGGACACGGAGATCCAGCAGGAGTTTGAATTGCTGGGCACGCAGGTCGCCGTTCCCATCCTTGATCGTGAAACCCTGGTCGGCGTGGCTGTTTTCGACGGACGGGTCACCGGCGAACCGCTGGTAAACCAGGAACTGGAGCTGATTTTCCATTTGCTCGAAGAACTGGGCCTCGCCATCAAGAACATTTGGCTGCACAACCAACTCGCGGCCAATCACGAGATGATGGCCGATACCTTCCGCCATCTCAGCACCGCCTGTGTGGTGGTCAGCCGGGATTTGGTGGTGTTGCACGCCAACAAGGCCGCCCGCGGCTACTTTGGCAAGGCTGCCGGACGCGGCGCCGAATTGGAGTTCGGCGACCTGCCCCAGACACTCGGCAGCAAGGTATTTCAGGTGCTCAAAACCGGCACCGCCATTCCTGCCTTCAAGTATCGGCCTGAGGAACCGCCCAACGCGGTTTACAACGTCAGCGTCGTCCCTTTCCAAAAACACGATTCCGTCCTCCCCGCCTCGGCCTTGCTGATGGTGGAAGACCTCACCCAATCCGAACAACTGCGCAGCCTCGAAATTGAGGCCGCCAATCTGCGCCTCGTCAACACGATTGCGGACCGTTTGACGCATGAAATCGGAAATGCGCTGGTCCCGCTTTCCACGCACCAGCAATTGCTCAAGGAGCGTTACAAAGATCCCGAGTTCCGGTCCTCGCTTGAAGTGGCGCTGGGCGACGGCATCAAGCGGATTTCGCGCCTGATCAGCCAAATGCGTTTCCTTGCCCGCGATTCCGCGGTTTCCGTAGAGGCTTTCCCAATGGAAACCTTGATCCAGGAAGCCTATCAGGAAGCCCAAAAATATCAGCCGACGAAGGTTCCCAAGCTGGATTACGAAAATGGAATTCACCCGATTATTCTGACTGGTGATCGTGCCGCCTTGAAGCATGCGCTGTCCGAGGTCATGCTCAACGCCCTTCAGGCCAATCCGTCCGATCCCAAGATCGCCGTGCGGGCCCACGCCGACACCGGCACCAATGGAATCCACGACGTGCACATCGAAATTCAGGACAATGGCGCCGGGTTTTCCCCCGATCCCCGGCAAAAGATTCCCACGCCATTCTTTACCACTCGCAACGTTGGTTTGGGGCTCGGTTTGACTGTTAGTCGCAAGATCATCGAGACCCATCATGGAAAGCTCGAAATCGTAACTCCCCAAACCGGCCATCCCGGCGTCGTGCGTATTACCCTTCCGATGGCGGCAGGCGAGGGCGGCTAAGCCCAAGGGGAAACACCCAGCTCGAAATCAAACACCCGAACATTACCTGGTAGGGATGGCGCGCTGCGCCGTCCCCGTCGCCGAGCGCAGCGTCAGGCGACGGAACGAACGATCCGAATCGCCCGGCTTCGGCGGCGCGTTCCGCCCGCTGGAACGCGGGCGGGGAC
>Ga0070741_10016315_pt1 | contig 12413 bp, 13 predicted proteins | sample Coa_R1_4_FD_66440 | JGI IMG/M metagenome (GOLD analysis project Ga0070741, IMG submission 66440) | Surface soil microbial communities from Centralia Pennsylvania, which are recovering from an underground coalmine fire - Coalmine... | ecosystem: Environmental > Terrestrial > Soil > Unclassified ...
CGAAGGCACTTTGCTCCGCACCTGACCGCTTTCTACCTTGGCCGCGAGAGCAGCGGCTCACGTGTGGGATTTACGGTAAGCCGCGCGCTGGGCGGTGCGGTAGAACGAAATCGCATCAAGCGGCGAATGCGCGAAGCGGTGCGTCTGCAACGGGACCAACTGTCAGTGAGCGCTGATGTGGTTTTTAACCCTAAGAAGAGCGCTCTCAAGGCAGACTTTACTGAGCTAGAAAAGGAAGTTGCGGGCTGCTTCCAGGTGGTCAGCGGCAAACTGGCAAGAATGTAAGCCATGAAGCGAGCACTTCTCCTGCTGTTACGTGGATATAAATGGCTTCTCTCGCCTATGCTGCCGGCCTCCTGTCGCTTTGTTCCAACCTGCTCCGAATATGCCATGGAGGCGGTGGAGCGATTCGGCGCCCTCCAGGGAGGAATTAAAGCGGGGTGGCGGCTTCTGAGGTGCCATCCCTTTTCCAGGGGTGGCTATGACCCAGTGGTCCGTAACCGGCTGACTTCCGCGGAAAACAGGGTGAATTGAGTCAATGCGATTTCTAAATAATTTGTTTGATACAGAGACCGTTTGAGCGAATTTAAAAATCCCCAACAAGATCCCGGCCTCGAGCGCCGGCTGCTGCTGGTGTTTGCGCTGACGTTTTTAATCATCCTGGCAGTGCAGCCGATCCTGAAGCGCTTTGCGCCCGCCGCCCCGGAAGAACCCAAGCCGGTACAGCAGCAAGCGGCCACACCCACGCCGCCAGCGCCTCTAAGCCCGCCGTCCGCTCCGAAATCGTCCCGCAGTACAGCCTCCACGCCGGTTCCCACGAAGCAGGCGACCGCGGAATCCGAGGTTGTGATCGAGAACGACCTTTACCGGATCACGTTCACCAACCGTGGCGCGCAGGTCAAGTCGTGGGTGCTGAAGAAATTCGATGACGATTTCGGGCGTCCACTCGAGCTGGTGAATTCGCCAGCCGCTTCCAAATATGGTTTCCCACTCTCACTCTGGACCTACGATGAAACTCTCCGCAACAAGCTGAACTCGGCGATGTATGTGTCCAGTGCCACCGGCACGCAACGCACGCCGGCACAGGTTACGTTTGAGTATTCCGATGGCGATACCACCGTACGCAAAAGCTTTGGCTTCGATCACAGCTACGTAGTGCGCGCCGAGACTACGGTCACACATAACGGAAACCTGCAATCGGCATTTCTGGCATGGCCCGCTGGGTTCGGTGACCAGACCACTCCCAGTGCCTATGCCGCGGGACGTATCGTCTCGTACTCTGGGGGGACCAATTGGCATGGGGGCCAGGCGGTCCAGCAAATTCCCATAAAGAAGGTCAGCAGCGGCGCCACCATTAACGGGCCATTGCTATGGGCCGGGGCTGAAGATCAATACTTTGCTGCTGTATTCCTTCCTGACCAGCCGGAAACGGCGGCCCTAGTAACAATGCGCAATGTCATTGAGCTTCCCAAGAATCCCGAGAAGCCCAACCCACAGGAGGTGGTGAGGGAGGAGGTCATCGGCACAGCCGTCGGTGACCTTAAAGGACCTACGACGGAGAGAGTTTTCGTCGGCCCTAAGGAACTGGACGTTGTGGAGTCCGTTCACGCGGCAGCAATGGCGGGACAGCAAGCCCCCAGCGATCTGCGTGGACTGGTGAACTTCGGCACTTTCGGGATCATCGCGCGGCCGCTCTTCATCTGGCTGCGCTGGACCTACAAGTATGTTGGCAATTGGGGCTGGGCCATCATCATCCAGACCGTCATCATCACTCTGGTTTTGCTGCCTCTTCGCATTTCCGGCATGAAGTCGTCGCTCAAGATGCAGAAGGCGGCGCCACAGATCAAGGCCATTCAGGAAAAATATAAGAAGTACAGCATGCGCGACCCGCGGCGCGCGCAAATGAACCAGGAAGTCGCGGCGCTTTACAAAAAAGAGGGTGTGAACCCGGTGGGCGGGTGCCTGCCGCTTGTGCTCCAAATGCCTTTTTTGATCGCCTACTACGCCATGCTCGGCGCGGCGATTGAGTTGCGACACGCGCATTGGCTATGGGTCCGCGACCTTTCGTCGCCCGATCCGTGGCATATCCTGCCAATTCTTGTGATCCTGGGGACCTTGCTGGTCCAGCGCATGACCCCTGCCGCGGGGATGGATCCAGCGCAACAGAAAATGATGAACCTGATGATGCCGCTTATGCTCGGCGTGATCAGTTGGAATCTGGCGGCCGGATTGTGTTTGTATTGGGCGTTTAGCAACTTGATCGCAATCGTGCAGCAGGTTGTGATGAACCGCACCGAATTGGGACGCGAGATGCGCGCCGAATTGGAAAAGCGCGCGCGTAAGAGCAAAGGGAAGTAGTCGGTATTTCTTTGGTCGTCTAAGATAAGCCTGCATGGCCATTCAGGACAAAGCGGCAGCAGCAAGAAAGATTGACGAATTGCTGCGCGCCTTCATCGCCGCGGGCAATTTCAAGCTCAAATACCGCATCACCGTGGACCCGCCCTTGCCCGAAGATCGTGACTGGGAGCGGCCAGCTATTTTGGTGGAGTTCTCCGGACCTGACGCCAGTCTGCTCTTGGAGCGTGGCGCCGAACTTTTACGCGCACTCGAGCACATTGCCCAGGAGGCTCTGCGGCTGCACTCTGCGGAGCACGACAAGGTCGCTTTCGATTGCATGAATTACCGCAGCATGCGATTAGAAGAGCTGAAGTTGGCGGCAACTGTCGCCGCTGAGCGGGTGCGCAAGACCGGCAGCCCTTACACGTTCAGTCCAATGTCGTCTCGCGAGCGGCGAATTCTGCACCTGGCGTTGCACGAGGAAGCTGACTTAAGAACCGAGAGCGCCGGCGAAGCTGGCCGGCGATCGGTTGTGGTTTATCCAAAGGAATACAAGCCAAAGACGCCCTCTCGGCGATAAATTGATCCTGCAGCATCGCTCATGAAACCTGCATGGCTTTCGATTTTGGTGGTCATCCTACTGGCGGCCAGTGTTTTAGCCTTTCAGCAGTCCTTACCCAAAGAGATGACCTATGAAGAAGCTGCCCACCTGTTTGACTATGATGCCAAGGCGCCGCTTGCGTTTCAGGAGAAGTCCGTCGAAGAAGTACGCGGGGTCAAAGTTCACGATGTTTCTTATGCCAGCCCGAAGGGCGGCAGCGTCCCGGCGTACCTGGTAATTCCCAGCGGCAAGGGACCTTTTCCCGCGATCATCTTCGTGCACTGGGGACAGGGAGACCGCAGCGAATTTCTGGCGGAGTCGCTGATGCTAGCCAGAGCGGGAGCCGAATCGCTGCTCATTGAAGGCGTCTTCAATCGGCCGAATGGCCAGGGGGATGACTTCGCAGTGCCCGAAAAAGAGCGAGCCGGCTATATCCAGCTGGTGACCGATATACGCCGCGGAGTTGACCTTTTGCAATCTCGTCCTGAGGTGGACGCCAAGCGCATCGCGTATGTTGGCCACAGTTACGGTGCGACCTGGGCGGGAGTCTTGGCAGCCGTGGAGAAACGGATCAAAGCCCACGTCGTGATGGGCGGGTTGCCAACCTTGGCGGACTTTTCCGCCGGCACTTTCATTGGTGAATGGGTGCACAAGAATTACAATCAGCAACAGATCGAGAAGTATATTGCGACGCTCGCACCTATAGAGCCGGAGCGCTTCGCGGGGCACGCCGCGCCTTCAACCCTATTTTTCCAATTTGCCCACCAGGATCGCTACATCACTCCGAAGCTGGCGAAGGAATACTGGGACGCGGCTAGTCAGCCCAAGATCCAGAAATGGTATTACTGCAGCCATGAGTTCAACGATCCTGCCGCCTTAATGGATCGGGATGAATTTCTTCGTCAGCAGCTCAGGCTAAAGCCCGTGGCGCCGCAAATCCTGGAGCGTTTGGGCATGAGGGCGACTCCGGCACGGGTTGTTCGCCGCGGCGCGGAATAGAGTTCTGCGTTCGCTCCCTTTGCGGGCAGGTAGTCCAATCACGGTCGTCCTCCTACCATCCTGCTCACCCGCTAGAATCAAAAAAGCGTTATGCATCTGGATGACACCATCGTCGCCATTTCCACCCCACCAGGACGGGGAGGGATAGGAGTCGTTCGCCTCAGCGGGCCAGAAGCGCGCACCATCGCTGCTGCCATGCTGCGGCTGCGTCACGAACTTGAACCCGGGAAGGCGACCTTCACTGAGTTGGTAGAACCCGGCGTGAATGCCGATGTCAGCAAGATCGACGAAGTAGTAGTCACGTTCTTTGCCAAGCCACATTCCTATACCACCGACGATGTAGTGGAGATATCTGCGCACGGTTCACCGGTGGTGCTGCAACACATCGTGGCGACGGCACTGGCCAATGGTGCGCGCCTCGCCGAACCGGGCGAATTCACCATGCGAGCCTTCTTAAATGGGCGGCTTGATCTGGCGCAAGCCGAGGCGGTCCGCGACCTGATCGAGTCGCAAACCCTCTATCAGGCCAAGATTGCTGCCCAGCAACTCGGAGGCGCACTCGCGAAGCGCCTACAGCCCATCAAGCAGAAACTGGTTGAGTTGATCGCCCTCCTGGAAGCGGGAATAGATTTCGCGGAGGATGACGTCTCGGTGCTTCCTGCGGAGCAGGTCCTCAGCAGTATTGCAGCAGTGCAGCGCCCGTTACAGGACCTTGCGGGGTCTTTATCCTACGGAAAAATCGTTCATGAAGGATTGACCTTGGCGATCGTAGGCCGCCCGAATGTGGGCAAGTCCAGCCTCTTCAATTGCCTGGTCGAACGGGAGCGCGCCATCGTTACCGCCTCACCGGGCACCACGCGCGACTTGGTCAGCGAAACCGTTTCGCTGGAAGGTATCCCCGTAAAGCTGGTGGACACTGCTGGCATCCGGCACGCGCTGGATGAGGTGGAGAGCATCGGGATCAAGAAATCCATAGAGGCGCTCGCCGATGCAGACCTGGTGCTGATGGTAGTGGACGCGTCGCAGCCCACAACCGGCGAAGATCAGCGGCTTCTGCAGCAAGTGCAGCAGAGCCAAGGGATTATCGTCGAGAACAAGTCTGACATTGCCTCTTCAAGTTTGGGAATATCGAATTCCACGCTTCCCAAGGTCCGCACCTCGGCCATTACAGGCCAAGGAATTCCAGAACTGCGGAGGGAAATCCTGCGGCAAGTCGGTGGCGATGGGGTACAACGCGAGAGCGGGTTCCTCACCAATGCGCGTCACGGGGCGCTGGTTGATAGTTCTTTGCGTGCGCTCAAGAAAGCTGCCGACGCGGTGCATATCAAAGTGCCGCACGAAATGCTGCTGCTCGACCTTTACAACGCCTTGCGCTCCCTCGATGAAATCACCGGTGCCACGACCGCCGACGACATCCTCAACCTGATCTTCAGCACGTTTTGCATCGGGAAATGATAAATTACCTGCGCCGTCCTAGAATTTAAGCCCTACGCTATCGAAGGACCTGGATCAATGTCTTGGGTAGTAAAACTGGAAGATGAGCTCGGGGAACGTAGCGAATGGGTGATGCTGCACGGAATTGTTCCCACCTATGAAGAAGCCGCGTTTCCCATGTTGCGGTGTATTGACCCTTACGGCCATACCATTTTCAATCACTTGCAGATGGCACCCCTTATTGAAGAATGGGAGCGGGTACGCGACCGTGCGCACGACGATTCACAAGCCGAGGCCTGGCGAAAAGTAAAAGAAATGGCGGAAATGTGCCAGAAAGACCGCGACCTACGTTTGAAGTTTGTCGGCAATTAACGGCTGCGCGGCCTATTTAGATAAGAGCGCCAGGGTTTCCCGGAATAGCCCCTCAAAGGGGGCCTCTCTTCCGCGAACACCATTTCCCGATCCGCCCGTCACCTTGGAGAGCGCCCGCTCGGCTGCAATTCGCTGATACCCCAGGTTGACCAACGCCGAGAGCACATCTTCCTCTACCGGAGTAGCGGCAGCCACCGGCGGTGCAGCCCCAAAATCTTCGAGCTTGTCCCGCAGTTCCAACACCATACGTTCGGCCGTCTTCTTGCCGATCCCGGGTATGCGCGTAAGCCGAGCGACATCGTTTCCGCGAATAGCGGCAACCATCTCTTCGCCGGACATACCACTCAGAATTGTGATCCCCAGCTTCGGTCCAATTCCGCTGACTGAGATCAACCGCTCAAAGAGTTGTTTGTCACTGGACCGTAGGAACCCGTACAGCGCAATCGAGTCTTCGCGCACGTGGGTGTGAACGTGCAGCGCAACTTCGCTGCCTAATGCCGGGAGCCCGGAAAACGTCGGCACGCTAATGGTTACGTCATAACCAACGCCCGCGGTCTCAATAACAGCCTGGTTAGGATGTTTGGAGAGCAGTCGTCCGCGCAGGTGCGCAATCATGGCAAGCTCATTTTAGTCATGAAGTGATTCAATCCTAAAGGAAAACCGCCGGGCACCTATGTCCGCCGCTTGTAGTAGATCGCGAATTCGAAGCCTGGGTTGGGGGGAAATAGTTCTGCAACCTTCCGGAGGCGCTCCGCCAGTGCAGTGGGAGCGAGCAGCGGGTAATCGCGCTCCCGCAGGTCATGATAGTCAACGTCTATGTAAAGCGAGAGCAGGTAAACCGCAATAGCATCGGAAAAGGCCGCCGCAAAGTAGTCGTTGGTGTGTTTTTCCGTCTCCGGTCCTGGAGTTGTAGCCAGCTTGCGTAGCTCAAACGCGTCCAAGCTGCCTTCGCCGCGTACCCCTTCTTGTACCTGCTTCCAAGACAGATCGGAGAATGCGCCGGATACACCCGCCCTCTCTACTATCGCGTGCGCCACGTTTATATAAAACTCGAATGCGACGGAGAATTTGTCATCCATCAATCGCGTCGAAATAAAAACGCATTGCGAATCGCCCAGAGTCAGGTTGCGGTGGCAAACCGCGTTGTCGCTCAAAGTGACATCGTAGCGATCAGCGATTATCGTCTCGTCTCCTTGGCTGACCGTCAGCGGAACAAAGTAATACGCTTTGTCCCGGAGCGCGGCTGCGGCAGAGCGTGGCACCGCGGCAACCATGCGTTCCAAGTCGCTGGTTGCAAGAGTGACCTCGCCGCTGGAAGCAAAGCAGATCCCGTTGGCTGCCTGCGCCACGGGGGTTTGCTGGACCACCTCCGAGGGGCTGCGCGTAATCACGTTTACCGCTTGTGGCATCGCCTTTATTCTAGCGCAGCGATTAGAACAGCAAGGTTTTTGTTGCTTCTGGCCTCAGGTGTGGACAGGTGCCTAACCGTTGTATGCTGGGCACTGGATGCCCGCCTCCGACGAGCTGGTGACTCGCAAACCCCGCCTGGCGGGTGTGCTATTTCGCGCGCTATTCATCACCTTGCTGCTGACGCTGCTCAGCTTCGCCGTCAGCCTGCTGTTAGGGATTCTCGGAACGGCCGTAGCAGGCGCGATCGGCGGGCAGCATTCGGACATGGCCAATGCTTACCGCCATGTGGCACTCCCGGTAGCCGCTGCCGTAGCCGGAGTAGTGTTCGTAGCGGCATTGGTCAACGAGTTTCGCCGCTACCGGCAACGCCTGACAGCGTGGCGGGGGTTCTGATGGAAAGCAGAAGGAAGCCGCGAATTGCTATACCGGTGCCCCACTCCGACACCGAGTATGCTCAGCGCACCTTGCCACATTATGAACGAGCGGTGGAACAAGCAGGCGGAGAACCGGTCCGCATCCCACTTGAAAGCGAACTCGACCAAGCTGCGAAGCTTCTCCGCGAATGTGATGCTGTCTTGTTGCCGGGCAGTCGTGCGGATATTGATCCCGAGCAATACCAGGCTCAAAGACATCCTAAAACGCATGCGCCTGACCCCCGCCGCGATGAGAAAGATACGCTCCTGCTGAAAGAAGCCTTCAAGAATCGCAAACCGATCCTGGGAATCTGCTACGGGCTACAGGCACTGAATGTCTTTTGCCGGGGAACATTGGTGCAGCACCTCGAAACTGGCATTGACCACACGGACAAAGAAAAGAAGGAAGCACACAGAGTGCTGATCGAACCGCAATCACACTTTGCGAAAATTCTGAGCACCGCACCGGGCAAAGGCAACGCCCCCGAAATCGGCGTGAATTCCAGTCACCACCAGGCGGCCGAAACGGTCGGTGAAGGTTTGCGGGCGGTGGCGCACAGCCAGCCCGACGGCGTTATAGAAGCTCTGGAAGGCACCTCTCCTGATCACTTCGTTCTTGCTGTGCAATGGCACCCAGAGCGCTCACCCCACGAGCACGCTTCACAGGCGATCTTCGGCGCATTGGTAGAAGCTGCGCGCCAGCGGCAAAACAAATAAACAGTCCGCTGTGTTTCCCAAAGGAAGCTGCTGATTATTTCTTGAGTTTGGTAGCAGGTTTGCGCGATTTGTCTATAGCCGGAGTAGGAACATCCCGTAAGACTTCATCAACAACCTTGTCAATTTCCGGCTGTGGAATGGCTTCCATCGCCGCCTTTTGCCTCCGATCATCGCCCGGCTTTTTAATCAGCAACACAACCACATGCGCGATGGCCGCATTGTCGGTCCCCATCCCTTCCGGTGTTTTGGCTTTGATACCAACACACGACCCCGGTACGCCGAGCAGTTCCGCCACCCGCGCCTGAATCTTCGCCGCATGGGGGCTGATCTTCGGTTCGGCCACAATCAGGGTGGAGTCCACATTGGCTACCGTATATCCGGCTTGCATGACCCTGCGCAGAGCTTCGCGCAGGAAAGTTACGGAATCAGCGCCCTTCCACTTAGGATCAGAGGCAGGGAAATGCGTTCCGATGTCGCCGGCTGCCACTGCGCCCAGCAGGGCGTCGGTCAAAGCATGCAGCAAAACGTCGCCATCAGAGTGCCCGGCGAGACCCCGCCCATGCGGGATTACAACCCCGCCGATTTTGAGCGGAATGCCCTTTTTGAACTCGTGCGAATCCCAGCCGTAGCCAATTCTCATGGGTGGACGAAAACTAACCCGCGGCCCTTCGGGCGGGCTGTGACATGTAGAACTCGGCCAGTTCCAGATCGGCCGGGGTTGTGATCTTCAGATTCCGCGGCGAGCCCATCACCACCGCGACTTCATGTCCGAAACGCTCTACCAGCGAGGCCTCATCAGTGCCCACAAAGCCGGCCTCGGCCGCATCCTCAAAAGCTTTTTTCAGAACACTGAAGTGGAAGCCCTGCGGCGTCTGCGCCAGCACTATGCGTTCTCTCGGCAAAGTAGAGCTGATGATCGCACCTTCGGCTGTGCGTTCCACCTGCTTCACCGTGTCCACGGCAGGTAAGCCGGCAATGGCGGCTCCATATTTCTTTGCGGCGTCAACCACATTGGCAATGACTTCTTCCTCCACCAGGGGGCGTACCGCATCGTGCACAAGAATCACGTCGCTCGGCTCAGCTTTCACCTGCGCCAGAGCGTTGGCTACCGATTGCTGGCGGTGCTCACCCCCCTCAACCAGGAAAATCTTCTTGCTGAAGTGTTCCTTCTCCAGCCGCGGACGAAAGTTTTCCGCTTCAGCTTGTCGTAATGCAACGTAGATTTCCTGTACATACGGACTGCTCACAAATCTGCGAAGGGTATGTATCAGGATGGGCGTCCCTAGCAATTCAGTGAATTGCTTGGAAGGTGTCTTGCCGATTACGGCGCGCGGCGCATTTTCGGCGGCTGCCATGCGCGTGCCCAAACCCGCAGCGGGAATGATGGCGACGACCTTCACTGGGCCGCCAGTATACGAGCGGGTCTGCCGCAGTTCAAATCTCGAAGTTTCTTCCGACTGGACCGCCAGCCAAAAATGGATTACTACTCCAGCGGCCGTTCGGCCATGATCGGGTGGGGCTTACGCGACTCCTGTAGAGGCTCGGCCATCGGCGCTGCTTTGGGTACCTCTGGGCGCATGTTGCGTTCGTCAAACTTTCCGAAAATCATCTTGCCTGCCGTGGTCTGGAGCACTGATGTGACCGAGATATCTATGTTCTTCCCAATCATTTTGCGGGCATTGTCTACTACCACCATGGTGCCATCGTCGAGATAAGCTACGCCCTGGTTATATTCCTTGCCTTCCTTAAGAATGAAAACCTTCATAATCTCGCCGGGCAGCACGATCGGCTTGAGCGAGTTCGCCAGTTCGTTAATATTAAGGACCTCTACTCCTTGAAGCTGAGCGACCTTATTAAGGTTGAAATCGTTAGTAATGATCTTTCCCTCGTACAATTTCGCCAACTCGATGAGCTTCAAGTCCACTTCTCGGATGGTGGGAAAGTCGTCTTCCACAATCTGAATATTTAGGGAAGCCACTTTCTGCAGACGTTGGAGAATATCCAGCCCGCGACGGCCTCGGTTGCGCTTCAAAGAGTCGGCAGAATCGGCTACCAGTTGCAACTCCCGCAAAACAAATTGAGGAGTTACGATGATGCCATCCAAAAAACCGGTTTCGGCAATGTCTGCGATTCTGCCGTCGATGATCACGCTGGTGTCGAGGATCTTGTGCGCCTTGCGACCCTGCTTTTCCCCTCCGAAGACACCCCCCAACGCAGCCAGGTTCAGCAGGTCACCTTTATTAGCACCCACGATCAGGCCGATGTAGGCCATCAGCAGCATGACCATGAGCTGTAGGAAACTTTGGGTGTGACCGGGAGCGATGCTGTCTTTTATGACCAGACTGAAGAGGTACGCGCCTAAAATTCCGAGCACGCTGCCAATCGCGGCTCCGATCAAGCGTTTGAGGCTGACTTTGTGCAGGCGTACTTCGAACAGAATGACGCTCAACCCGATCAGACCGCCGACCGCTGCAGCAATGGGAGCTCTTAATCCGAACGGCTGAAGAAGGTAACAGGAACCCGCCACGACCAGAATAAAAATAAGCCGAACCAAAATAAGGTCCAAGGGAATACCTCCCCGGGACGCGCTCCATTAAAACCTTGCCGATGTACCTAATCCAACCGTAATCAGCCCGGCCCAAAAGCCGTCCCGCACAGCTAAATTCCAGCCACTGATACTTCGACTGGAACCCAATCATATGGCGAAGCGTATGAACTCGTATGAACGGGCTTCGCGCGCGACCGTATGCGGTCGCTATCACCTTTATCGCCGCGCAGTATATACCAGAGAGGCGTGGTACAGCACTCGGAAAAGCGCCTCTTAAAATTTAAGGACTCCACCCCTCTGCTACTTGTGAGTTAGTGTGGAGTGCGATTATGTGCCGACAACTATGAAAGCCATTGTGATTACGCGATTTGGAGGTCCCGAGGTTCTCGAAGTGAAAGATGTTCCTCAGCCCGTTCCCGGCGCCGGCGAGGTGCTGGTTCAGGTTCAAGCAGCAGGTGTGAATTTTGCGGACATCATGACCGCGCAACGAAGCTATCCCGGTACTCCTCCGGCCCCGCTGGTTGCAGGTAGGGAGTTTGCAGGAACCATCGCAGGCAGTGGCGAGCGGGTCATGGGCTACGCGCAATGGGGCGCCTTCGCGGAGTTCATTGCCACCCGGCGCGAGCTCCTGTGGCCGCAGCCAATGGGGTGGAGCCCTGAAGAGGCCGCAGCCTTTCCGGTGAACTACTTCACGGCCTATCTCGCTTACTGGAAGGCCAGCCTCTTAGATGAGGCCACTGCAGACCTGCGTCCGCGGGTCCTGATTCATGCCGCCGCTGGAGGGGTAGGGACGGCAGCGGTTGAGATCGGGAAAATCCTGAACCTGGAGATGTATGGCACTTCATCATCGGAAGAAAAATTGGCCAAGGTAAAAGAACTCGGCCTGCAGCACGGAATCAATTACAAGCAAACAGATTATGAACAGGCCATTAAAGAATTAACCAATGGTGAAGGGGTGGACGCCGTCTTTGAAATGCTTGGTGGCGAACACACTGCCAAGGGCTTGCGATGTTTACGCGACTTCGGCCGAGTAATTTTGTACGGCACCGCCACTGGGCAACAGCCCAAGTTCGACACCGCGTCAATGTACGCCAAAAGTTCTAGCGTGCATGGTTTGTGGCTCAGTCGTTTGGCATTGAAGCCGGAGATCATGCGGTCAGCATGGGAGCGCCTCTCCAAGTGGATTGCGGAAGGTAACATCCGCCCAGTCATAGGGACTGTGCTGCCACTAGCTCGTGCCGCAGAGGCATTCCGGTTGATGCTGGAAAGAAAGAATTTCGGAAAAATAGTACTGAAGATTTGAGGATGCTGTTTTCCACCGGAACGAAACTAGCAACCAGGGATGTTCCGCGCCATTTTTGTGACGAGCGGTCATTATCTGGTTGCAAGACAACAATACACCTACAAACTGTGCTGAACCTCATCAGGTAACCCGGTGAGATTCTCCGCTAACCGACGCTAGACGAGCACGTCCAACAGTTCGAATTCACAGAAATGCCAGTCGAATTTCGAATAACTGAATCGCTCAAGGATTGATGAGCATCTTTAGCGGCAACGGAACTTCGACAGAAGTTACAACGTA
>Ga0070741_10016316_pt1 | contig 12411 bp, 13 predicted proteins | sample Coa_R1_4_FD_66440 | JGI IMG/M metagenome (GOLD analysis project Ga0070741, IMG submission 66440) | Surface soil microbial communities from Centralia Pennsylvania, which are recovering from an underground coalmine fire - Coalmine... | ecosystem: Environmental > Terrestrial > Soil > Unclassified ...
ACGCGCTCGACGGCAATCTTCAGGCCCACAGTGGTGACGGACATATCCGCGTGCGTGGCCGCTTCGATCAGGTGCAGCTGCATTCCGGCGACGGCAACATTGAGCTGGAAGCCGGGGCCGGATCGAAAATGGCTTCCTCCTGGTCGGTCAGCAGCGGCGATGGCAGTGTGCGTCTGGCCGTCCCCGATAACTTCGCCGCCGAGCTCGATGCTCACACCGGCGATGGACATATCACCGTCAATTTTCCCGTGACCATGTCGGGATCATTCAATCAGTCCACCGTCCGCGGCAAGATCAATGGCGGCGGGCCCACCCTGGAGATTCGCTCCGGGGACGGCAACATCACCCTCGACCGGATGTAGGAAGATTTTGTAATTTTGTAATTTGTAATTTTGTAATTTTGTAATTTGAAACGCGAATGGATTTGTAATTGTGTAATTTGTAATTGGTAATTTGCCGATCTGAAGAGTACGCCGTCCGACCAGCGCGATTTTGAGTTTCACCAAATTACAAATTGTCAGTCGCTTTCTGGGTTTCAAATTACAAAATTACAAATTCACGCGACGTCGTCTTCTTCGTCGGCGGATTCTTCGACATCCTCGGAGTCAAGGATGGGCTCGGATAATTCCAGCAATTGCTCTTCGCGAGGCGTGAGGTCGCGCTTCAGGAACAGGCGCAAGCGCAGCTTGAGCCGCTCCAGGCGGGAGTTATAGCGGGCACGTGCAGGCTTAAACGAAATGGCACACGACCGGCGGACGAGCTTGACGAGGCGGCGCACGGTCATAACCAGTGGGGTCGGATGTCAGCTGCCCGATAAAAGGTTGTCACCATCGTTGACCACTTTTCCACAAACACAGAGCCGTTTGACAACCCCCTGCCACCGGTCCTAATCTATCGAGGCGAATAAAAAGCGAAGTTGCACAATTCGCCGAGTCCGTCATGGCCAGTCTTCCCCTTCTTCCCGATCCCGAAGAAAATCCCGCGCTCGTCGGCATTGCGCGGCTGGTGGCGCAAGGCGAGCCCATGCGCCAGGGCCACGACGTCGAGTACTTCACGCTGCCCGTGCGCTCGCTGCTCAACCGCTGCACCGGCGTGCGCATGCCGTTTACCTGGACCGTCAATCCGTACCGCGGATGCGAGTTCGCCTGCAAGTATTGCTATGCGCGCTACACGCACGAGTTCATGGAGATGCGCGACGGCGTGGACTTCGAGCGCAAGATCTACGTCAAGCAGCAGGCCGCGTGGATGCTGCGCCAGGATCTGAAGAAGGTGAAGCGCGGCGAGGAGATCGCCATCGGCACCGCGACCGATCCCTATCAGCCGGCCGAGCGCCGCTATGAGATCACGCGCGCCATCCTCGAAGAGATCGCGCGCCATCACGGGCTCGAGCTGGGCATTGTCACCAAGTCGAACCTGGTGCTGCGGGATGCGGAGTTGCTGCGCGAGATCGCCCGGCACAACCAGCTGTTCGTGAATATCACGGTGACCACTGCCAGCGTTGAGCTCGCCCGCATCCTCGAGCCGCGTGCGCCGCGTCCTGATCTGCGCCTCGAAGCCGTCCGCCAGCTCAACCTTGCGGGCATCAATGCCGGCGTGATCTGCGCGCCCGTCGTGCCCGGAATCACCGATGCGCCGCGCGATCTTGAGGGTTTGGTCAAGGCAGTCGCGGAAGCCGGCGGCAAGTACGTTTACGCCAATCCTCTGTTCCTGAAGCCCTGCTCGGCAGCCGTCTTCCTGCCGTTTCTGGAGAAGGAATTCCCGCAGCTCGTCGAGGATTACCGCAAGCGTTATCGGGAAAGCGCGTTTTTGCCCGCCGCGTACGGAAAGCGTCTGTCACAGCTCATGGCGAAGCTGCGCGAGAAATATGGGATCGGCCGCGAGTTCGGCCGTCGCAGCGAGCGCTCGCACCCGGTCATCGCGGATGAGCAGATGAGTCTGTTCTGACGGCAGCTACTAGCCACTAGCTGCTAGCTCCTAGCTTCTAGCTTCTTGCGTGCTGCTTGCCTCTCCTTGCTGCTCGCGGACGCGAGAACGTGTAGCTGATGGCTGTGTGGAAGAGCGGGCCTTCAGGCCCGCGTTGCGACCTGAGGAAGAGGGCTTTAGCCCCAGTGAGCTCTGGCTAGGAGCTAGCGGCTAGTAGCTAGTAGCTTCTTCTATCGTCTCGATCTTCTCCACCCCAGGATCATCCCGAACATCAGCCCCCCAAACGCCGCGGCCGCGAGCTTCTTGCGGTCGCTGATAGGAATGAACTGCGTTCCCTGCCCGCTGACCTCGATCACGCCGACGGGCACGGCGCGCACTCCGCCTCCACCTCCGCCGCCTTCCTGTCCACCGGGATTTCCCTCGGGATTGCGCGGCGACATGCGATTGGTCCCGCCGCCTCCACCGAAGCCATAGGTGATCTTGGCCACGGGAATAATCGTGCGGCCATCCGCCGTCACGGGCTCGCCGAACACCGCCTTCACGTCCGAGTGCGCGATGATGCCGTCGCGTAAGAAGGTCCATAGCGGCTGGATTTCCATGATGCCTCCGAAGAAAGTAGTTAGGAGTCAGTAGTCAGGAGTTAGCAGGCAGCGCTCCTGACCACCGGACTTAGATGGTCGCATACAAGCCGCCGCTACGGAAAATGCTGCCACGGCCTGCGCCGGCCCTCGCGAATACATCACCTGATCTATCCGTGCAGGTCGGCGCGAATCCGTGGCCGCGTTTGAGTTCATGCGGCGCGCTGGTGCGTGAGGGCCTGCGCCACCTTCTTCATATCGGCCACGAACAAGCGCATTTCCCGGTGGCGGGTATCGTCGTCGGGTGCCCGCAGGATCGAGGACGGGTGCACGGTCGCCGTGACGAATGGCGCCAGGTTCGACTGGATCATTTCACCCCGCTGCCGGCTGACGCGGAATTTATTCCCCAGCAGCGCCTGGGCCGCGGTCGCCCCCAGACATACGATCACCTCCGGCCGCACTACTTCGATTTCCGCATCCAGCCATGGCCGGCACGCGGCAATCTCCAGCGAGTTCGGCTTCTTGTGGATGCGGCGCTTGCCCCGAGGTTCCCACTTGAAATGCTTCACCGCATTGGTGACGTACACCTGCTTGCGGTCGATCCCGGCTTGCTCGAGCGCTTTGTCCAAGAGCAACCCGGCGGGTCCCACGAACGGACGTCCCTGCAGGTCTTCCCGGTCCCCCGGCTGCTCGCCCACGAACATCACGCGCGCATGAGGCGCGCCCTCGCCGAAAACAGTCTGGGTTCCACGTTTCCACAGATCGCAAGCGCGGCACCCTGCTGCCGCCGCCCGCAATTTGGCAAGTGTGGGATGTGCTGGAACCGGGGCGGGAGGATGAGAATCGAGGCGCTTTTTGGGCATATCGGCCTCCGCGGCTTGTGATCCATGAGGTGAGATGCGCCGTGAGGGGCAAAGAGGCGGAGTGCCAAATCAGGACACCCGATTCGGATCTGGAAAAGTGACTCTGACAATTTGCGGTTCTCAGATTGACATTTATTGTCAGGATTGACCTCCGGAGAGACAGAAAGGACGGCCAGCTCCTGAAGGTAACCTGGGGTGTTAAGCTAAGTCTTTTAACAACAAATAGTTAAACGTCCCGTTACCAATGGGCAATTGTCCCCGGAGTTGGCACCCCAGCTGCCCTTATTCCTGACCGGAAGGGCTGCTACAAAGGCCCAATAAGCGACAAGAGACGAGGACAAAAACGAGATGCGTAAACAAAAAGGTTTTTCACTAATCGAACTTCTGATCGTGGTGGCGATCATTTTGATCATCGCTGCGATTGCTATTCCGAACCTGTTACGGGCCCGCATTGCAGCCAATGAGTCTTCCGCTGTAGCTTCGGTCCGTACACTTAACACATCTGAAGTTGCCTACCAGACAGCCTATCCCGGCGTTGGTTTCTCGGCGAACATGGCGGCCCTGGGGCCCGGCGGAACCAGCTGCACCGTGCCGGCTTCCAACAACGCCTGCTTGATCGACAATGTTTTGGCGACTGGCACCAAGAGCGGTTACACCTTCGTGGAAACTCCGTTCGCCGTCAACGGCATCAACACCACCTACGTAATCGGTGGCTCCGCGTTGACGTTCAACCAGAGCGGTGTGCGTGACTTTTGCTCGGTGGACGATTTCGTGATCCGCTCGCAGACTCCGACCTCGCAGAGCACGCCGGTTACGGCGTATGCCACCTGCCAGGGTTGGATCGCTCTGCAGTAAGCAAGGTTTGTCAGTTGGCGAAGTACCTGGGGGAGGGTACCAGCCGGAAGCAGCGAGCCAAACAACTCGCTGCTTCCTTTTTTTTGTGCCGACATCCTTCCGCTCTGCCAGGCAGTCACCTCCAGTTCCAAGTCCGTGTCGCCCTTTGTCATTCTGGATCGACAAATATTGTCAGTTTGAGACGGCGGCAAAGTTCAACGAACTTTCATGCATCTCGATCTGCAATAAGTTATTCCTTTCCTTCTACTTACATTGCTGCCCATGACGCGGAGCCTCATGCGCAGGATGGCCAGACACGTGCAACTGTAGCCAGTGTAGGAATTTAACTGTTCAGGCACCCGGTTGTTTCCGGAGCGGAGATGCGCAAGCAACGCGGCTTTTCATTGATCGAGCTGTTGATTGTGGTGGCAATCATCCTGATCATCGCGGCGATCGTGATTCCCAATCTGACACGCGCGCGCATAGCCGCGAGCGAAGGCTCTGCCGTAGCCTCGATGCGGACACTGGTGTCTGCCGAGACCACTTACAATACGGCATACCCACAGACCGGTTATGCCCTGTCCTTGGGCCAGTTAGGGCCCCCGGGACCAACTTGTGCTGCGCCTTCTTCGGCGAATGGCTGCCTGATAGACAGTGGACTGGCCAATTCGGGCGCCGTGCCGCATAGCGGGTATCTTTTCAATATCACCACTGGAAGAAGTGGAGGCTCCGTACCGCAAATCGACTTCACCATCGGAGCCGCAGCGGCTTCCTACAACGTCACCGGAATTAAGAATTTCTGTGCTCAGGAGGATGGCACGCTGAAGTACGCCATTCCTTCGTCACAGACCAGCGTTACTTCGATTGATTCGAATACGTGCCTCGCGTACACCACCGTCACTACGGATTACTAAGGACGTGAGCATAAGGTTTCGGCCGAAGTACCTCGGGGGAGGGTATTCAGCCGGAGAGGGCGCGGAGCAATCCGCGCCCTTTTATCATTTCAGCTCTCGTCATCGGGCGCTACACGTTGCCCAACCGGGTGCACAGGACCTCTGGTCATCTTGGTAGCGCCCTTGAATCGCATATAATTTTTAATAAGCACATTTCTAAAGCATGGGATAGAACAACTGATTCCACGCGTCGTTCGGAATCGTTGCTCCTGAACGCCAAGCTGAGCTATGGTGACGCCCGCAATCGAAATCTCGAACCTGCAAAAAACCTACTCCATTGGTTTTTGGCGTAAGAACCCCCGTGTGGCTCTCCGGCCGCTCTCTTTGCAGGTCCTCGAAGGCGAAATCTTCGGCTATCTAGGCCCCAACGGCGCAGGCAAGACCACGACGTTGAAACTTCTGATGGGCCTGGTCTTCCCTTCCGCCGGCTCGGCCAGGATCCTCGGCATGGATGTGAGCGACCCCCGAGTCAAAGCGCAGATCGGATTCCTTCCCGAGCAGCCCTATTTCTACGACTACCTGACCGCCCGCGAACTGCTGGAGTACTACGCGCAACTGTCCGGTGTTCCTGGCGGCGATCGTTCGCGCTCCGTCCAGGCTGTGCTGGATCGTGTGGGCCTGCCTGACGTCGCCGGCGTGCAGTTGCGAAAGTTTTCCAAGGGCATGTTGCAGCGCGTGGGCATCGCCCAGGCCATTGTTCACAATCCGCGCGTCGTATTTCTCGACGAGCCTATGTCCGGCCTGGATCCTATGGGCCGCCGCGAGGTGCGCGATCTCATCGAAAGTTTGAAGCAGGAAGGTAAGACGGTCTTTTTCTCCACCCATATTCTTTCCGACGCTGAGGCTCTTTGCGACCGCGTCGCCATTCTGAACCAAGGTGAATTGCGCGGCATCGGAGCGGTTGCCGAACTTACCTCCTCCGTTCACGGCAAAGTCGAACTCATCTGGGCCGGTACTGGTATTCCTGCCGGTCTGAAATCCATCGGCGCCGAATGCCGTGTCAGCGGCGAAACCGGCCGCGCCATCGTTGGCGAAGAAGCGGTGGATGCCGCCATTGATGCCATTCGCGCCGCGCATTTCCGCCTTATCTCCATGACTCCGGTTCGCGCTACCCTCGAAGATTACTTTGTGCAGCATCTGGGAACGAATACCGAGGTGACGCGATGAACACTCGTATCGCGGCCATTGCCTCCAATACCTTTCGCGAAGCGGTGCGCGATCGCGTGCTCTACAACCTGATCGCTTTTGCGCTGCTCATCGTGGGCGCTGCTTTGCTCGTCGGCCAGGTTTCGATCGGCATCGAGCGCATCGTTCTGGTGAACCTCGGATTGACCGCGATCTCCCTGTTCGGAATGGTGATCGCAATTTTCATCGGCATCGGCCTGGTCTCCAAAGAAATCGAAAAACGTACGCTCTACACCGTACTTTCTCGTCCCGTGCGCCGCTGGGAATTCATCCTGGGAAAATTCTTCGGCCTGGCAGGAACGCTGGCGGTCAACACATTTTTCATGGCGGTGGGATTTTTTGCGGCGCTCCTCTATCTTGCCCACACCTTCCAATGGTCCGACACCAGCCTGCTGGTCGCGCTGTACTTCATCATGTTGGAGTTCGTGATCCTCACCGCTCTGGCCCTGTTCTTCTCATCCTTCTCTTCCCCGCTTCTCTCCGCGGTGTTCGCGTTCGCGCTGTTTGTGATCGGCAGCTTCGCGGAAGACTTGCGCGGTTTTGCCGCCATCGCCCACGGCCCTGTGCGCGCGGTTGCCACTTTGGCCGCCTTCATCGTGCCTAATTTTTCTTCTTTGAATGTCATCGCCTCCGTGGCTCATGGAGACGCTGTTGCTCCCGCGCTCGTTTTCTACAACACTGTTTATGCAGTGCTCTACTCAGCCGCCGCCCTGGCCGGTGCGGTCCTTATCTTTGACCGCCGTAACCTCAAATGACATCCAAGCGCACCACCGTCGTTGCCGCCGCCCTCTTGCTGGCTTCCATGTTGGGCGCCGCTGTCGTTCTTCAGCGCGTCGATCGCTTACGTTCCGGCGCGTCCGTGAAAGAAGCTCTCTACATCACGTCGCCTGCCGCGTTGCGCCGCATGAGTCTTGGCTACACCGGCCTGCTTGCCGACATTTACTGGACGCGCGCCGTTCAATATTTCGGCCGAAAGCATTTCGGCGGCGCCATGCAGTATCAACTGCTCTATCCCTTGCTGGACATCACCACCGAGCTTGATCCGCACCTGCTCGCCGCTTATGAATTCGGATCCGTCTTTCTCGCCCAGCCGCCCCCGAACGGCGCCGGTATGCCCGACCAGGCCGTACAGTTGGTGGAGAAAGGCATTCGCGAAAATCCGGACTACTGGCGGCTCTATTACCAGCTTGGCTTCATTCACTTTGTGGAGCAAAAAGATTACGTCGCCGCTGCCAAAGCTTTTGAAGACGGCTCCAGGGTTCCGGGCGCGCATCCCTTCATGAAGTTGTTGGCTGCCCGGATGGCCCAGCGTGGAGGCGATCTCGAAACCGCTCAGTTCCTGTGGTCAAAGACCTATGAAGAAACCAAGGATCCCATGATCCGCGACAGCGCCGCCGCCCACCTGCGCGCCTTAAAAGTGGATGACGACATCATTCATCTGCAGGACATCGTGGGCAAATATCGCGATAAAACTGGTCACTGGCCGGAAAGTTTTGCCGATCTCGCCGCCTCCGGCTATCTGACAGGAATCCCCGTGGATCCTCTGGGAAATCCTTACAAGCTCATGCCGGACGGCCGCATCGAGGTGCGCGATCCCAGCCGGTTGCCGTTCATTGATCATGGCCTGCCGCCCGGCTACCAAGCACCTGCTCACGTCAAATTGGAATCAAACCAGGAACAGCGCCGGCCATAGCGAACCCTCAATGATCAAACACCTCAACCTTGCCGGCCTTCTACTCGCAATCCTGGCGTTTGTGACCAGTATTGCTGTCGCCGCACCCCCAGACGTGCATTCGCTCGCAGAAGCCGTTGACCATCGCTATAACCAGATGCGCACGTTGCAGGCGCATTTCACCGAGAGCTACCGTGGCCCCGGCATCGACCGCACCGAATCCGGCACGCTCTGGCTCAAGCGTCCCGGCAAGATGCGTTGGGAATATCGCGAGCCGAAAGAAAAGCTGTTTGTAACGGACGGGAAAAATGCCTGGTTCTATGTCCCGGGCGAACGCCAGGCACGAAAAACTTCCGTCAAGAAACTCGAGGACCTGCGTTCTCCTTTACAGTACCTGCTTGGCCACACCAAGCTGGAGAAGGAGTTTGAAGGTTTGTCGTTCGCCCCGGACGTGCAACCAGTGCTTGTTGGCGACGTGGTTTTACGTGGCATTCCCAAGCACATGCAGGGAATTAATGAAGTTTTACTAGAGGTTACTCCGGAGCATCAGATTTCCCGAATCACCGTCCAGTCGGCGGACGGATCGGTCACCGAGTATCGCTTCAGCCGTCTGCAAGAGGACGTGCAGGTCGGCGACCAGGAATTCCACTTTGCCGCTCCGGCGGGTACTGAGGTCGTGGAGGGCGATATTGGGCAGTGACCGTGTGACTATTTGTGGATCCAGAGTGTCTAATTCAGTTGCAGGACACGGCTCTTTTGAGCCTGAGCGAAGTGGCGCGGGATGCGACTCTAAGTAGCTGTTAATCAGCTGGTTAGCGGTCAACTTACGATTCATCGGGATGTTAAACTGGTCCACAGGAGCAGGAACCCAGTAATCCAGCACATATGGCCGAGTACCTGATCAAGGTCGCGGACGAGCGCGGCCACCAGCACCAAAGCGTCGAGCACGGCTTCTCCGAGGCCGAGGTGCGCGAGCGCTACGTTCAGCAGGGTTATCTTGTTTATTGGGTGCGGCCTCGCGGCATGCTGGCCGGCGGGCAACTGCAAGTCCGGCGTCGCAAGATCAAGATCGACCAGTTCGTCATTTTCAACCAGCAGTTCCTAACCCTGGTCAAAGCTGGATTGCCCATCATGAACGCCCTCGATCTGCTGGTGAAGCGGCAACAGAATCCCTACTTTCGCCAGCTGCTCGAGAATGTTCGTGACCGCGTTCGTAGCGGCGAACTGCTTTCCGAAGCCTTTGCCGCGCAGGGAACGTTTCCCAAAATCTATACGACCACCATTCTCGCCGGTGAAAAGAGCGGCAACCTGGAAGAAGTGCTCAGCCGCTACATTAACTTCCAGCGCCTTGCCATGAGTTTCCGCAAGAAGCTGGCGGTGTCGTTGGTATACCCGGCTCTGCTGGTCGTTGCGGTCACGGTGATGTTGACGTTCCTGGTCACGTACGTCGTGCCGCAGTTCGCCAAACTTTACGAGGGACTCAACGCCCAGCTGCCCGGTCCGACTGTGGTCATGTTGGCGGTGGGCATCGCGGCGCAGAAATATTTCGTTTTTATCCTGGCCGGACTCGCGCTTTTGATTTTCCTCGGCTGGCGCTGGAAGCAGAGCGATCAGGGCGCCCAGGTCCTCGATCATCTGCGCCTTCGCCTGCCGATCATCGGCGGCGTCTGGCTGAAATATCAGGTCGCCACTTTTTCGCGCATGATGTCCACCCTGCTGAGCGGTGGTCTGCCCCTTGTCCCTTCCCTCGAAACTGCAGGTAGCTCGATGGGCAGCCGTTTCCTCGCCCAGGGCCTGGCGACTGCTTCCAAGCACGTTCGCGAAGGCAAGCCGCTCTCCACCAGCATCGAAGAGCAGAAGATTTTTCCCGATATGGCGGTAGAAATGCTTGAAGTTGGTGAGTCCACGGGAGCCTTGCCGGCAATGTTGAACTCCGTGGCCGAATTTTACGAAGAGGATGTGCAGAACGCTCTGACAGCGGCCTTGTCGCTCATCGAGCCCGCCATCCTTATCTTCATGGCTGTGATCGTTGGATTTGTTTTAATTTCGTTGTATCTGCCGATCTTCTCGTTAGGACTCGGCGGAATTCATTAGGCCCCATCATTTGGAGTACGGGATAAACTAAGTAGCTGGAACATGGCGGAAAAGAAATCATTATTCGTGAATGGCGGGACCGGCCCCCGGGTTGCCGTCGAGAACCCGGCGGAGGAATCCGCCAAAGCCCAGGACATCGCCCGCCGCTACCGCTGCGAGTTTGTTGATCTCAAGAATTTCCAGCTGCAGCACGATCTGTTTCGCAAGGTCCCCGTGGACCTCATGTTCCGCTACAACTTCGTGCCGCTCGAAGAAACTTCCGACGGCAAGCTTGCCATCGCCATCGCCGACCCCAGCCAGTTGATGATGATTGATGAGATCAGCCTTCTGCTCGGCAAGCGGATTCTCACCAAGGTCGGCACGCTCTCTCAGATCAGCGACATCCTCAAGAAGACCGAGCAGTCGCAACGCGTGCTCGAAGAAGCCAGTGAGGGTTTCACTCTCGACGTCATTCACGAGGATGAGACCACCGGCGAAGAAACCATCTCCATTGAGCGGCTCACCGCCCAGGGCGACATCAGTCCCATCATTCGCCTGGTGGATACCACCATCTTCACCGCGCTGCAGCGGCGCGCCAGTGATATTCACATTGAGACCCGCGACGATTCCGTCGTGATCAAGTACCGCATCGACGGCGTGCTTCAGCAGGCGATGAACCCCATCTCCAAGGAGCATCACTCGACCATCATCTCGCGCGTGAAGGTCATGAGCGAACTGGACATCGCCGAGCGCCGCGTCCCCCAGGACGGCCGTTTCCGCGTGAAGTACAACGGGCGCCAGATCGACTTCCGCGTCTCCATCATGCCTTCCATTCACGGCGAAGATGCCGTGCTCCGCGTGCTCGACAAAGAGTCGATGAGCGAGAAGTTCCGCACGCTTACCCTCGACGTGGTCGGCTTCAGCGACGACGATATTCGAAAATTCCGCCGCTATATCGCCGAGCCTTACGGCATGGTGCTGGTCACCGGGCCTACCGGCAGCGGCAAGACCACCACCCTGTACGCCGCGGTCAACGAGATCAAGACCGACGAAGACAAGATCATCACCATTGAAGATCCCGTCGAATACCAGATTCGCGGCATCACCCAGATTCCCGTCAACGAGAAAAAAGGCCTGACCTTCGCCCGCGGCTTGCGCTCGATTTTGCGCCACGACCCTGACAAGATCATGGTGGGCGAAATCCGCGACACAGAAACCGCCCAGATCGCGATTCAGTCCGCCCTCACCGGACACCTGGTGTTCACCACCGTGCACGCTAACAACGTGGTGGACGTGATCGGCCGTTTCCTCAACATGGGCGTCGAGCCCTATAACTTTGTTTCGGCGTTGAACTGCATCCTGGCGCAGCGGCTCGTGCGCATCATCTGCTCTTCCTGCCGCACCGCCGTGCATTATCCGGCCGACGTCCTGGAAGGCAGCGGATTGGATCCGCAACAATGGGCTCCGGCCACGTTCTATGAAGGCGTGGGATGTATCGAATGCTCGGGCACCGGCTATCGAGGGCGTACCGCCATCCACGAATTGCTCGATTTGAGCGATCGCATTCGCGAAATGATTCTGGCCAAGAAGCCGACCTCGGAAATCCGTCGCGCCGCCCGCGAAGAGGGTATGCGGTTCCTGCGCGAGTCCGCGCTCGATAAAGTCCGCGCCGGCGTCACCACGCTGAAGGAGATTAACAAGGTCACGTTCATCGAGACTACCCGGTAGTATCGGGCGGGAGTTGCCCGAACGGTCACCTGACTTTTCCTCGATAATCAGCGAAAATTGAAGTAACGCATTCAATGAAAACCAGCAACTCTAAAAACCGGGCGCGCCCGCGACTGGCGTGTGAGATTTCCGCCGACCGGGTGCTCGCTGCGCGTGTCGACGATCATTGGAACGGCATCGAGGTTTATGCCGCCCAGGATTTGCACGAAGGCATCGTCGTTCCCGATCTCACCGAACTCAACGTCCTGCAACGCCAGTCCTTGAGCCATGCGGTCGAAGACGTGCTGGGCCGCGTCGGCGGTCGCACCCGTGATGTCACCGCCGTCCTTCCCGACGCCGTCGTGCGCGTTGCTTTACTCGATTTCGAAACCCTTCCCCCCAAGCGTGAAGAAGCTGAGGCGGTGGTGCGCTTCCGTCTCAAGAAGTCGCTGCCCTTCGACGTGGATAAGGCGCGGGTCTCCTATCACGCCCAGACTGCCGGGGCCGGCCTGAAGCTGATTGCCGCTGTGGCGCTGACCAGCGTCATCGAGGAATACGAGGCCGCGTTCCGTGACGCCGGATACACACCCGGCATCGTGATGCCCTCGATGTTGGGCGCCTTG
>Ga0070741_10016317_pt1 | contig 12410 bp, 23 predicted proteins | sample Coa_R1_4_FD_66440 | JGI IMG/M metagenome (GOLD analysis project Ga0070741, IMG submission 66440) | Surface soil microbial communities from Centralia Pennsylvania, which are recovering from an underground coalmine fire - Coalmine... | ecosystem: Environmental > Terrestrial > Soil > Unclassified ...
CTCCAGGCCAGGGGCTACGGCTGGCTGGCGGACCCGCGCTACACCGGCGCGGCGGCGCGGGCACCGGCGCTGACCATGCCGCCGACGGTACAAGCGCCTGCACCGCGGCCGCAGACGTGTCCGCCGGGCGGGTGAGTGCGCTAGGGAGAAGCCTCCGTGCGAGGCGAAGGAGAAGCGATGCGCGTTGCAGTGGGTTTGGGCCTGAGCGCTGCCGTCGCCGCCCTCTGGGTGGTCTGCTACGTCGTCGGCTACGGCCAGGGCATGGACCACGGCACCGCCAAAGCCATCGCCGCCTTGCAGCCGAAGTCGGAAGCCCCGAAGGCAGAGCCGAAGACGGCGCCGGCGACGGAGGTCCGCTCGGAATACCGCGCCGGCCAGCCGCCGGTGCCGGTCCCCTGTCCGGCGCCGGCGCCCTACGGCAACCCGACGCGGACGCTGCAGCAACTGGCGCGACTGACCGTGACCCAGCTCGACGGCACGCCCGTCTGGGACGGCGCCGTGCGCGGGCCGGTCGAGGTTACGCAGACCGTGGACCGGCGCGTTTCGCTCCTGCGGTGGACCGATGAGGACTGGAACGGCCACTGGCTCAGTTCGCCGCCCGGCGGCCTGCGGATGCGCGTCTCGCAGTCCGAGGACGAGCTGCGGGTGAAGGTGGGCAGCGTCATTCGGCCCGAGATGCTGCCGTCGCCGCGGGAGCATCGGTACGGCGTGACGGTCGAGCTGCGCGACGGCCGGGGCAACGTGTTGCGGCGGGACGGCCCGTACTTTCCGAAAGCACCGGAGTAACGCCATGGCCTTCGAGAAACCGACCCTCGAGCAGTTGAAGAACCGCTTCTCGTACCACGCGCCGAAGGGCAACCAGGCGAGCCGGTACGAGTCCATCCGGTCGCGCGTGCTCGACCTGGCCGAGTTCATCGTCGCGGCGACGCCGTGCTCGCCGGAGCAGGCGCGGGCGCTGAACGCGCTCGACGAGGTCATGATGCTGGCCAACGCGGCGATCGCCCGCAACGAATGAAGCCGGCGACGTCGCACCCGCTGGGCGTCCGGGTCTGCTACCTGGAGCTGCGGCACGAGCTGGCGATGGAGCTGCTCGACGAAATCATGAGCACCTTCGCCCTGGAAGTGAACCGGGAGCGGCTCAGCGCGAACGCGACGGGGCAGACGCTGCTCGCCGCCGCAGACGAGTGGAACGAACGGTACCGGAGGTTGAAACGATGACACGCGGCGTCTACACCACCGAATTTTGGGTGACGATCGCCGGCAAGGCGCTGGCCCTGCTGGTCGCCGTCGGCGTGCTGAGCGCCAACCAGGAGGCCAGCCTGACGACGGCCTTCGCCAACGCAATCACCGGCGTCTTCGCCATCGTCTCGCTGTGCTCGCTGGTCAAGAGCTACGTGCAGGCCCGCACGGACCTGAAGCGCGACGCGACCGACGCGGCGGCGCCGGACATCCACAGCAGCCCCGCGCTGGGCAAGGCCGTCGCCCCGCTGCTCCTGGCCGCGCTGGCGCTGGCCCTGTTCGCCGGCGACGCGCCCGCGCAGTGCCTGCCCTGGCGCCGCGACGTCCAGCGCCAGCTCAACGACCTGAGGCGCCAGCAGCAGCCGGCCCCCGCGCCGATCGCCCCGCAGTTGCCGCCCGCGCCGCCCCCCGCGCAGCACGAGGCGCCGCCGCAGACGACCGACCCGCTCGTGCTCAAGCTGCTCGACGGGCAGCAGCAGATGATGCAGCAGCTCATCGCGCAGCGGTCGCAGCCGCCGGCGTACTACCCGCCGCTGGGACAGCCGCCGTCTTACGTGCCCCCGCTGGGAAGCCCGCCGGGCTGGTCGCCGCCCCTCGGGCAGCCGCCGGCCTACGCGCCGCCGCTGGGCGCGCCGCCCTCGTACAACCCCCCGCTCGGGGCCGCGCCGCCCTACGTGCCCCCGCTGGCCCAGCCGGCCCCGGCGCCGCCGCCCCTGGCGCCGCTCGCCGGCGAGGCCAAGCCCGCGCCGGCGCCGGTCTACCCGCCCAAGCCGACGGCCCCGCCGGACGGCCCGTACACGCCCCCGCTGGGGGCGCCGCCGGCGGGCACGCCCGCGCCGTCCGCGATGCAGCGGTACACGACGCAGACGGCGCTCTACCGCGGCCGGTGAGCGCGTCCGACCCCTTTCGACGCCCTTGGGAGGAACGACCCGTGGAAGTGCAAGCGCTCAAGCTCGGCCTGATGGCCAACGGCACCATCGCGGCCGTGGGCATCGTCGGCGCCGTGATCCAGGCCAACGGCGGCAAGATGCCCGACGGCAAGCCGGTCCTGCTCCAGCTCGCCGACCCCGGCACCCAGGAGGCGCTGCTGGCGGTCTACGAGCTGAGCAAGTCGGAGTTCTGGGGCTACGAGAAGGCCCTGGCCGACCAGACCGGCGTGTGGCCCGACCCCGTCGTGCAGGCGGCCGCCCAGAGCAACCCCGTGGCCGCGCTGAACGGCATCCTCAAGCTGTCCGGCGTCCCGGCCAACGTGGCCGGCCTGGTGCAGCAGGCGCTCGGCCTGCTGTCCGGCAACGCGTCCAGCCAGCCCGTGCCGGCGCCCGGCTCGGACATCGCGGCCGCGCCGCCCACCACAACGCCGGCGGCGGCCGCGGCGGGGTCGTAACGAGGCCCGGCATGAGCGTCCTGGCGACGGTCGAGCTGACGCCGGAGGAGCTGCTCACGGTCCTCCAGTGGGCGAAGGCCGACTTCGCCTTGGACGGCAGGGGCAGCCATGAGGTGCAGAGCATCGGGGCCAAGGCCCAGGCTGCCGGGGCCGCCTTCTTGCCGGCGGCCGAGCGCGTGATCGCGGCCCGCAAGGCGGAGGCGGCCGCCGGCGAGCAGTGCCTGACGCCGAACTGCCGGCGTCCGGTGCGGACCGCCGGATGCTGTGGCCCGTGCCACAGCCGGCACCTGCGGGACGTCCGCAAGGGCCGGACGACACGGGCGCAACTGGAGGCCGCCGGAAGGCTGAGGCCGGATAGCCGGCGGCAACAATGACCACCCGAGGTGACCAATGGACTCGACCCTGCGTTTCGCCGTGGCCGTGCTGATCTTCACCGCGGCCATGTGCCTGTGGGACGTGACCCACGAGCCCCGGTTCCGCTGGACATCGTTCGCCGCGCGACACTCGGCGGCGCCCGCGAAGTGCCGCGCGCCGGCCTGCTCGTGTGAGGATTGCGAGTGCTGCGGGTGTGCCGCGAAGCCCGCCAAGTGACGACACCCGATCGCGGCTTGCGACGCGCCGGGCGCACCGGCGCAGGCCGGGCCTGTGCTCCGGGGCACCGGATAGCGATACCGGCCGCGCCGCCTTTCCCGAGGTCAACCATGAACCGCGTTTCCGCACTGCTGAGCACCGCCCTGGTCGCCGCGAGCGTCGGCGCCGGGGCCGGCGTGCAGTTCGCGCCGCGGGCGGCCTACCAGGTGCGCTACTCGCCCTCGGGCGGCTGCACCGCCCTGGCCGTCGAGGCGGTCGAGCAGGCGCGGGAGACGGTGCTCGTCCAGGGCTACGGCTTCACGTCGGCGCCGATCGCCGCGGCGCTGGTCGCCGCCCAACAGCGCGGCGTGCGCGTCTCGGTCATCCTGGACAGCAGCAACGAGACGGCGAAGGACAGCCGGGCCGGCGCCTGTGCCGCGGCCGGCATCAGCGTGCTGACCGACGCGAAACACGCGATCGCCCACAACAAGGTGATCGTGATCGACCGCAAGACGGTCCTGACGGGGTCGTTCAACTGGACCGCCGCCGCCGAGTACGCCAACGCCGAGAACCTGCTGCGGGTCGACGACGCCCGGCTCGCCGGGTCCTACGCGGACAACTGGCACGCGCACGCGCTGCACTCGACGCCCTGGAAAGGAAGCAAGTAATGCGGACCATCTCGATCCAGAACAAGAGCACCGTGGTCGGCCCCGCCGACTTCGCCGCGGCGATCCCGGCACTGGCCATCCAGGTGGCGCGCGACTTCGCGCCCTGGTGGGCCTGCGCCGGCAACGTGCAGGTGACGACGAATCCGGCCCCGGAGCAAATCCTGATCCTGGACAACACCGACCAGGCCGACGCGCTGGGCTACCACGACCTGGCCGCCGGCGACAACCCGGTCGGCTACGTCTTCGCGAAGACGTGCCAGCAGTACGGCGAGGCCTGGACCGCCACACTCTCGCACGAGCTGCTCGAGCAGATCGTGGACCCGTTCTGCACGGCGATGATCGAGGCGCCCTGGGCCGGCCGCGTCGCGGCGCTGGCGTACGAGGTGGCCGACGCCGTGGAGAACCAGGAGTACCCCGTCAACGGCGTGAAGGTCAGCAACTTCTGCACGCCGTACTGGTTCCTCGCCGGCGCACTGCCGGCCGGGGCCAAGGCGGACTTCCTGGGCCTGGCGCGGCCGCTGACGCTGACGCACGGCGGCTACATGAGCTACACGCTCACGCTCAGGACCTGGCTGCAGAGCTTCGCCGAGCGGACGCCCGAGCACCAGCGGCACGTCGGCCGCTACAGCCGCCGGCACCGGCGCCACTACCGAAGGGTGGCGTGATGCTCCCCGACCCGGTCGGCTGGATCGTCTGGCCCGCGGCAGCCGGCCTGGCGCTGCTGGCCCTGGCCTGCTGGGTCAACCCGTACCCCGGGCGCCCGACGCCCCCGGCGCCCGACGCCCCCGTCCCGGAACCGAAACGAGAGGCCCGAATCATGGCACCCGTAACCATCGACCTGACCGCCCACCCCGACCTGGCCGCCGCGCTGCAACACCTGCTCGACACGAGCGCCGACGCCGACACCGCGGCCGCCGCCAAGGGCGGCACCGCGGCCGACGTGCAGGCCAAGCAGCAGGCACTGGCGGCTAGCCAGCAGGCCGACGCCGCGGCCGACGCGACGCTGCGGCTCAAGAACGCCGCCAAGGCCGACGCGCTGGCCAACGTGGTCGCGGTCGCCACCGGCGACTTTCCCGCGGCCGCGCCGACCAGCAGCGGCGGCGGCGCCGCCCCCGAGCAGGCCCCCGCGCCCACGGTGGTCGTGGCTCCCGCGCCGGACGCCGGCGGAGCGCCGGGAGTTCCTGTGCCGGGCCCGGCCGTTCCTGCGGTGGCTGGAAACGATCCGGGCGCCGCCGGGGCCTAACCCGTGGCCGCCGACGGGATACTCGACTTTCTCGCCCGCTGCTGGGCCGACAGCCCGGCCCTGTGCCTGGTGGCGGCGCTGCTGGCGGTCCTTCTGGCCTGGGGCGCCGCCGAAGCGCTGAGACGCTGACGCTGACCCCGACACCGGTTGCCAACGATGCCAACCACCACGACGCGACGCTGCCGGCACTGCCGGCGGCCCAAGGGCTATTTACGCCCGCGCCGCCTGTGTGCGGCGTGCTACCGCGACCCGAACGTCCGGCGGCGCTACGCGCCCCGGATCAACCAGAACAGCGGCCGCCGGCGGCCAGACGGCGCGCCTGACCTGTGCGGCCGGCGCCCGCCGCCCGCGGAGCCGACGCGGTCGCTGCCGGGCAGCGAGCAGCGCATCCGGGAGCTGATGCGGCGGGCGGCCCGCCAGGAGGACCTGCACCACCCCGGCGACCGCCGGGACGACCTGGCGCGGGGGCTGGTCCAGGGCACGGACGGCAAGCGACACGAGCGGCGCCAGCTGCCGCGGCCGGTCCCGCGGCGGCGCAGGCGCGTGTACTCCTAGCCGGGCCGGTGCGGGTGATCCGTGAGCAAACGGGCGAGGCTGGAGCGGCGGGCGCAGGAACGGCAGCAGGCCCAGACGCGGGCTGCGGAGGGCCGCCGCTATTACGTCGAGGCGCAGTGGCTCGTGAACGGCTGCCGGACCTACGGCGGCGCGGACGGCTGCTGCGTCGTCTGGATCGGCGTCGGCGCGCGGGCGGCCGACGCCGCGATGGACCGGCTGGAAGAGCAGGGCTGGGTCGGCGTGCGCCGCCGCGACGCGGCCTGCGAGCACGCCGACGTCGGCATGTGCGACCGGTGCCTGGCGGCCCGCGAGGCGGAGCAGGCGGCGGCGGCCGAGGACACCCCATGCGACCCCGCCGCAACCTCGACCTGGTGCTCGTGCCCATCGCCACCTGGGTGCGCAGGGCCGACGGCTGCCGGCTGACGCTGCGGCGCGACGGCCGGCTCATGGTCCGGCGGCGCGGCCGCTCGCCGCGGCCGCTGGGCCGGCGCTGGTCGATCGCTGAGGTGCACGAGTTCGCCCGCGGCGAGGCGTACGAGCGGCTGCCGAAACAGACATGGGCGTAGAATGGCGACAATGATCGATCCCCACGACAAGTCCGGCGTAGTCTTCGAGGACCAGTTGCCGGCGGCCGGCCACACCATGCCGATCGCCGGCTGCGTCCCGGCGCAGACGCAGGCACTGTGGGACGAGCTGCGCGACGCCCGCCGCGAGGTCGCCCGGCTGCAGGCCGCGCTGGCCGCGGCGGAGCAGCAGCGCGACGCGGCCTTGCGCCGGGCCGAGATGGCCGAGCGGTCGCTGCACGAACGTGTGCCGCACACCCGGACGCTGGATTGAACATGCGGAGGCGAAGGTGGCGACTCATCCCGTCCAGGTCAACCGCGACCGGCACCTCACTGCACAGGTGCCGGTGGCTGTTTCCCTGAAAGCCTACGAGGTCTACAGGCACCTCTACGGAGAGCAGCAATCCCTCATCACCGGTTCGTGCCGAGGCGGCTTCGGCGCCAATGAACTAATCGCATTCTTGTACGCCGCCTCCTTTCCCAAGGCAGAGTGGCGGAAGCGAGCTGACGAGGCGCTCGACGGGATGCAGGGAATCTGACAGCGAGACCACGGCCCGACACAGGGCCTTGGGGCGCCGTTCCGGGAGAGCGGCGCCGGCAGCTGGCCCGGCACTACGAGGGGTGGTGCCGGGCTTTTTCGTTCGCCGGCCGGAAGTCGTCTGCTACGCTATCCCCGGCCGCGCGCGGCCGGTCTGTCGTGGATGGGCGACCCGACGGGCTGACGCCGCGGCCGCTTTTTCGTCCCCGGCCGCGGAGCCTGGAGCCCGGAGCCCGGCCTCTGGTCGCCAGGCCCAGCTCGGCGGATCCCCATCCGCGGCCCGCCCTTTCTCTGGTCCCCGGCAGTTTTTTTTCTCGTCGCGCTAAAATCCTGCGTCCGCCTGCGCCATCATTCTCCGAAGGCGCCCGCTCCGGGCTGCCATCCTCTCGGAGGTATCCCATGCTCCCTAGTGAAATGACGCCCGACCAGTTGCGCCGCGAGGTGACCGGCGCCGCAGCCTACTTCGCCTTGCTCTGGTACCGGCGCGAGTGTCCAGGCGCGACCGAGGAGCAGTCGGAGCGCTGGGCTTGCCGGCACTGGCGGAAGTTCGTGGACCGGGCCCTGGACTTCCTGGCCCTGCGCGCCGCGGTCGAAGAAAAAGAGGGGCGGGGCTTCCGTTCCCCGCCGCCCGCCGGTTAGCCGCGGAGCCGCTCACGCAGCGCCTGTTTGAGCTGACTCAGGCGGCCCTGAGTCACCCCGATTTCGCGGGCGATGTCGCGTCCGGGGAGGCCGTCCGCCAGTCCCCGAACGATCGTCATGTCCCGCGGCGTCAGGCTCGCGCTGAAACGCTCCAGCCGTTCCCGGGCCTCAACGATCCGCTCCGGTCCCGGACTCCAGTCCGGGGTTCCTCCCATGTCGCCGGCCCAGACCGTGTCCGGCCGGTCGAGCGCGTCGAGTTGATTCCCCGCCCCGCCGGTCCCCGGCAGGTCCCTCCCCTTGTAGACCCACGCGACGGCGAACCGCGCGAAGGTCGTGGCGGTGATGGCGAGCCGGTCGTCGGCCAGCTGGTACATGTACCAGCCGTTGCCGACCGCGTCCTGCTCGCGCTGCTCGTCGCCGCCGAAGAGTTTCCGGCCGAGGTTGCGGATGACGGGAAGGACTCGCGTCTCGAAGTCGTTGTCGCTCATGGCGACCTCCACAGGAAGATGCGTCGGATCGTCTGTCCTGTTTCCCTCTCCCCTTCAGGGGGATGGTCGATCCCGACTCCTCACTGGCTCACGGGCCGCCGTCTCAGGCATGGCGGGCTGACCGGGTTGTCAAAGAGCAGTCATTTCCTACACCCTAACTATATCCGATAACGGATACATAATCAAGCGAAATTCGGAAAAAACAGGAAAAAAATACGGTTTGACGTATCCGTTTCCAGATACTAGGATAGGTGGCGGAAAGCGAGGTGCGTCATGGCGAAGAAAGGGCCGCCCACGTTCGGCGAGCGGCTAAAGGCACTGCGGGAGGGCGAAGGGTTGTCACAGCGGGAGCTGGCCGGGCGCGCCGACGTGCCGCTGTCGCGCGTGTTCAAGCTGGAGCAGGGCCAGGAGAACGACCCGCGCTGGAGCACCGTCTGCAAGCTGGCCGCCGGGCTGGGCGTGTCGGTGGCCGCGTTCGCGGGGGAAGACTATGCGACTCCGGGCGATCGATAAGGAGCATCCCCTCGGCTTCTGGTCCGACGCGCCCTGCGTCGGCTGCCGGCGTCCGCTCAGCACGACCGACCCGGCGTGGCGGCTGTGCCCGGACTGTGCCCTGGAGATGATCGTGCGGCTGGCCCGGCGCATCGACCCGGCCGCCGACGTCGAGCCGCGCTGGGGCAACATCCCGCGGCCGGGGCGCGTGATCGACGGCGTGGAGGTCGACCGTGCCGTTGCCCGCTGGTCGATCGAGCCGGACTTCAACGTGCGTCCGCCCGGCGAGCTGTGGCCGCAGGCCCGGGCGCTGGCCGTCGTCGAGTGGTACCAGTGCGCGGCCTACGAAATCGACCCCGAGGAACTGGCCCGCGGCGTCGCGGAGGAGATGCGGCGCCTGGAAGGGCAGGGACGGCGGAAGGGCGGCCGCCCGGGCTGAACGATTCGATAGCCAAATTATTCCCACAAAACCGCGCCTACCAACCTCGCACGACTGCACGTCCGGCTGCTACCGTTCGCGCGCCACGGCCGACCGGGGCGCCAGCTGCGCAGCTGGCCCGGCGGTCCTCACCCCGTTCCCCTCACCCCCTTGGGGAGGGAGAAGGCATCCCATGGCGTGCGTCCGCTGCGGCCGGGACACCCGGACCGGCTGCGAGTGCTGGGAGGTCTGTAGCTGCGGCCGGGCGGTGGCGCGCGGCGAGCGCTGCGGCAACGCCGACGACCCCCGCTGCGGCGAGTGGCGGATGTCCGCGCGCGAGTGGGAAGAGCTTTGGGAGCGCGAGGCGGTGACGATCACGGTCGGGCAACTCTTCGATCTGATCTTCGGCGCCCCCTGGGAGCAGGTGGTCGGACGACCGCGGAAGAAGCCGCCCGAGAAACCCGGCTGAGCGGCCGCTACTGACCTGGCAGAACCGCTCTGCTGACCCTTACGCTCCTTACACACCTGGCGCATCACCTGAGCAGCTGGAACCATCGCCATGCAGTACCCCGCCGAGCCGACCCTGCGGCAGCTGAACATCTACGAGTACATCCTGGCCCACGTCGAGGAGCACGGCTGCCAGCCCAGCTTCCGGCAAATAGGAGCTCACCACGGCATCAGCTCGCCCAACGGCGTGCTGTGTCACCTGCGGGCGCTCGAGCGCAAAGGGCTGGTCCGGCTGGGCGGCCGCGCCATCGAGCTGGTCGGAGTGAAGTTCCGGAGGGTGAAGGTTGAGGCACCGCCGGGCTGACCGGGTCGCGGCGGCATTCTTGGGGCGGGTGATGGGGCGCCGAACGACGTGCTGCCGCTGGCCAAGCGCAGCTGACAGATGCTAGAATATTCGCATGGCCAAACCGAAGACCGTCGTTGCCTGGGTCCGCTGGTTCGATTCAGCCATCTACAAGGGCGAGCCGTGTTCGCCGGATGCGATTGAGGGATTCTTGGAGAACGAGAGCGCTGGCGTGCTGGTGAAGGAAGATAAGACGACGATCACGATTGCCCTGGACCGCTGCCTGGACACAAAGGACGTTCGCCTTGTGCTGTCCATACCCAAGGTGAACGTCCGATGTATCCGCCGGTTCCGCGTCTAGCTCTTCTTCGGTGGCTTGGGCGGGTCTTTCTTGGCCTGAGACAAGTCGGAGGCCGCGACCCGCTTGACCGGCTTAGGTGTGTCCTTGCCCCCAAGCAACTTCCCTGCGTCGTGTGCTGGCTTCTTTCCAGTGCTCATCACTGTCCTCCGGTAACGATGGGAAAATGTACACTCCGTGCACTGTACGCAACCGTCCACCGGAAACGCAAGGGCAGTAAGCGCAGCTGCTTGTAACAAAACCAGCCGAGATGAAACGGAACCCCGCTGCCGAAGTGACGTTTTATCGCAAAGCCCTTGGGGCGGCTTCCCGGCGCTTTAGCCTTCGCCCCAAGAACCGCCCCAAGACGGCCGGCGCCGGCGCGCAACGGGTTGCCGGGCCAGCGCTTTGGGTGGCCGGCGGATCGGTTTGCTAAACCGGTATGGGGGTAACACTCCATCACGGGTTCGAATCCCGTCCTCTCCGCTTTACGGCCCTGACGTGCGGCGGAAACGCTGCAAATCAGGGCTTTCTTTATGCGCCGACCGGCCGCAAGTACCGGCGCGTGTACTCGCCTGCCCCCGCCCGGTTTCGCCCGGTTTCGCCCCAAGAGACCCCAAGAACCGCCCCAAGACGGACGCGCCGGTTTGCCGCCCCAAGCGCTACTCCGGGCATGGCGGGTCCGCGCCGGTCTGCGGCGGTGGCGCCGGCAGCTTGGCCGCCTCGCGGGCCAGGTCCTCCGTCTCCAGATGGGTGTAGTAGTTGCTCGTGAGTTCGGGCTTGGAGTGCCGGGCCAGCTTCTGCGCGGCGATCAGCGGGACGCCCGCGCGGGCCAGGCCGGTAATGAACTGGCCGCGCAGCGCGTGGAAGTCGAAGACGCGCCCGCGAGCGTCGCGGTAGGCGATCCCGGCCGCGGCCAGGTCGGCGCGGAGCATCTGGGCCGCGTGGTGGTGTTCCGCCCAGTCCCCCGGCCAGAGCTTTTCGCCCGGCGGCCGCAGCGCCAGCCAGGCCTTGAGCTGCACGGCCAGTTCGGGGGTGAGGGGAATGGTGTCGAGGCGCCGCCGCTTCGAATAGCCGGCCTCGACGGTCAGCGTGGCCGGCTCGCCGGCGAGCTGCACCAGCTCCGGCGTCAGGCTGGCCAGCTCGGAGGCCCGCAGCCCGGTGTAGGCGGCGACGACGTAGAGCATGGCCCGGTCCTTGCCCGCCTGGCAGCAGACCTCGACCGGGCTGCCGGCGGCCGCGGCGACCAGCCGGCCGAACTCCTCGACGGCCAGCGCGCGGCGGACGTGCCGGCGGTCGGTCTCGACGTTGACCGGCCCGACGGCCGCCAGCGGGTCGGCGACGCCCATCCGCTGGGCTAGCCAGGCGACGAAGCCGCGGAACTGCTGGAGGTAGTGGTTCGACGTGCGGGCGCTGATCCCCTTCTTCCGCTTGCCCGGCGCCCGCTTCCGCATCGCCGCCAGCCAGCCGCCGAGCTTTCCGGCGTCCAGGTCCGACCAGCGCACGAAGCCGCAGCCGTCGAGTGCCGCGCGGCTGCGCGCCTCGACGAGCCGCACGTGCAGCTCGGTGTCGCCCTTGTCGCGCAGGCCGGCCAGGTAGTCGGCCAGGTGCTCGGCCAGCGGCGTCTTGGCCAGGCCGACGCCCGAGGGCAGGTAGCCGGCGCTGACGCGGGCCTGCTCGCGCTCGAGCTCGGCCAGAAGGTGCTCCGTCGCCTTTCGGTCCACGTAGCCCGGCTCGCGGCGGCGCACGCGCCGGCCGTCGGGCGAGACGCTCCAGTACTCGACGTACCACTTTCGCGAATAGCGCAACTCGCGCCGACCGGTCTTCTTGTTGAGGACGGTATAGGTGTGCTGAAAAACGTGCCCCATGGGCGTGTTCACCTCCCCTTGGCCTTCCGTGGTCCGGGCCGCCGGCGGATAGTAGACGAAAGCGCGGAATTTCGCTACTGCCCAGCCGAAACCTATGTATACTTCTGTATACTATAGGTCGCCCGGAACCCCTTGCGCGCAGCTGAGTTAGGCCGAATCACGAGCCCGCCCCATGTCCGCCCGCGACGACGATTTCGACCTGTTCGCGCTGTTCCGGCACCTTCGGGCCTGGGCGGACGCGATCTACCCCGGCCACCAGGAGCTCACGATCCTGGTGCGGCTGCCGACGGGCAAGACGGCGCGGATCATCGTGCCGACCTACACCATGCGCCTGGCGGCCGGCGGCGAGACCGCCGCGGCGCCCGGCGCCCCGCGGCCGTCCCACTGGCGCCACGACCGGGACTACCGCGAGGTCCACTGGCACGGGCGCCGCTTTCGCTTCTCGAAGACCCAGGGCGCCGTCGTGGAGCTGCTCGACCTGGCCCGCCGCGAAGGGTCGCCGGCGGTGGACCAGTCACTCATCCTGCGGCACATCGGCTCCGACGCCACGCGACTCATCGACCTCTTCCGCCGCGGCGACGCCAACCGGGCCTGGGGCACGCTGATCGTCCCGGACCC
>Ga0070741_10016318_pt1 | contig 12410 bp, 11 predicted proteins | sample Coa_R1_4_FD_66440 | JGI IMG/M metagenome (GOLD analysis project Ga0070741, IMG submission 66440) | Surface soil microbial communities from Centralia Pennsylvania, which are recovering from an underground coalmine fire - Coalmine... | ecosystem: Environmental > Terrestrial > Soil > Unclassified ...
GCCCGAGTACTTGAAGTACAGCACCTGGATCATCACCGACAGCGTCTCGGCCACGAACACGCCGCCCATGATCAGGAGCACGATCTCCTGCCGCACGATCACCGCCACCGTGCCGAGCGCACCGCCGAGCGCGAGCGCGCCGACGTCGCCCATGAACACCTCGGCCGGGTAGGCGTTGAACCACAGGAAGCCGAGGCCCGCGCCCGCGAGCGCGGCGCAGAACACGGCGAGCTCGCCCGCGCCCGGGATGTAAGGGATGAGCAGATAGCGCGAGAAGTCCACGCGGCCCATCACGAACGCGAATATGCCGAGCGCGCCGGCGACCATCACCGCCGGCATGATCGCGAGGCCGTCGAGGCCGTCGGTGAGGTTGACGGCGTGGCTCGTGCCGACGATCACGAAGAAGGTGAGCGTGATGAAGCCCCACACGCCGAGCGGGTACGCGATGTTCTTGAAGAACGGCACGATGAGGTCCGCCTTCGGCGGAAGGTTCATCTCGAAGCCGCTGCGCACCCATGCCATGAAGAGATCCAGCACCTGGGTGTTCGACGGCGCGGAGACCGCGAACGCCAGATAGACCGCGGCGCCGAGGCCGATCAGGGCCGACCAGAAGAACTTGGCTTTGGCCGAGAGTCCCTTCGGGTTGCGCTGCACGACCTTGCGGTAGTCGTCGACCCAGCCCACCGCGCCGAAGCCGAAGGTGACCAGCATGACGACCCAGATGAAGCGGTTGGTGAGGTCGGCCCACAGCAGGGTCGTGATGACGATCGAGAGCAGCACCAGCGCCCCGCCCATGGTCGGGGTGCCCGCCTTGGTGAGATGCGATTTCGGCCCGTCGTCGCGCACCATCTGGCCGATCTTGTAGGCCGTGAGCTTGCGGATGACCATCGGCCCCGCGATCAGCGAGATCGCCATGGCGGTCATCGCCGCGAGCACGGCGCGCAGCGTGATGTAGCCGAAGACGTTGAACGCGCGGACGTCCTGCGCGAGCCACTGGGCCAGTGCTAGCAGCATGCCGCCTCCTCGACCAGCGCCGCGACCACGCGCTCCATGCGCATGAAGCGCGAGCCCTTTACCAGGACCACCGCGCCCGGATTCGCGTCGTCCACCGCCGCGGCGACCAGCGCCTCGAACTGGGCGAAATGCGACGCGCCTTCGCCGAAGGCGTGCGCCGCGCGCGCGCTGAGCGGCCCGGTCGCGAGCAGCCGCGCGACGCCCTTGGACTTCGCATAGCGCCCGATCTCGTCGTGGAACGCCTCGCCCTGCTCGCCGACCTCGCCCATGTCGCCCAGGACGAGCACCGCGCGGCCGGCCTGCGAGGTCAGCACGTCGATCGCGGCCCGCACCGAGTCCGGGTTGGCGTTGTAGGTGTCGTCGATGACCACCGCGCCGCCGCGTCCGCGCTTGCGCTGCATGCGCCCCTTGACCGCTCGGAACGCCGCGAGGCCGCGCGCGACGGCGTCGAGGCGCGCGCCCGACGCGATCGCCGCGCTCGCGGCCGCCATCGCGTTCAGCACGTTGTGGCGTCCCGGGACCTGCAGGCGCACGGAAGCCGGGCCGGCGGGCGTGGTGAGCGCGATCTCGCTGCCGAAGCCGGTGAACGCATAGCGTCCCGTGACCTGCGCGGGATGATCGAGGCCGAAATCGACGATGCGCACCGGGCCTTTCGCTGCGGGCCTGCCGACGACGGCGCTGCGCCAGTAGGCCGCGAAATCGTCGTCGGCGTTGATGACGGCCACGCCGCCCGCGCGCACCTCGCCGAACACCGCGCCGTGCTCGCTCGCCACGTCGGCGACGCTCTTCATGAACTCCTGGTGCTCGCGCTGCGCGTTGTTCACGAGCGCGACCGTCGGGGCGGCGAGCGCGGCGAGGTAGGCCGTCTCGCCGGGATGATTCATTCCCAGCTCGATCACCGCGCACCGGTGTCCCGGGCGCAGCTTGAGCAGCGTGAGCGGCAGCCCGATGTCGTTGTTCAGATTGCCCTCGGTCGCGAGCGTGCGCTCCTCGCCGTGCTCGGCGCGCAGCACCGACGCGATCATTTCTTTCACCGTGGTCTTGCCGTTCGAGCCGGTGACCGCGACGAGCGGGATATCGAAGCGAGCGCGCCAGTGCGCGGACAGGCGTCCGAGCGCGAGGCGCGTGTCGTCCACGAGGATCAGCGGCAGGCCCGATTGCGCCGCCGCGTCGGCCGCGTCGGCGGCGACCATCGCCGCGACGGCCCCGTGCTGCCGCGCCATCGCCACGAACTGGTGTCCGTCGAAGCGCTCGCCGCGCAGCGCGACGAACAGCTCGCCGCCGCGCAAGGCCCGGCTGTCGCTACCCACCGAGTCGAACGTGGTGTCGGCGCCGCGCAGGGTCGCGCCGAGCGCGGCGGCCGCTTCGCCGAGCTTCATCATGTCGGTCGCCTCGCGAGCGCGCGCTCGGCTTCGGCCGCGTCGGAAAACGGCAGCCGGCGTCCAGCCACCTCCTGGTACGGCTCGTGTCCTTTGCCGGCGAGCAGCACGATGTCGCCCGCGTTGGCCATTCCGACCGCGCGCTCGATCGCCGCGCGGCGGTCCTCGATCACCTCGTGCGCGCCCGGAATGCCGGCGACGATGTCGGCGATGATGGCGCCCGGGTCCTCGCCGCGCGGGTTGTCGCTCGTGACGACGACGTGATCGGCGTTGCGCGCCGCGACCGTGCCCATCAGCGCGCGCTTGCCGCGATCGCGCTCGCCGCCGCAACCGAACACGACGATCAGCCGTCCGCTCGCCGCGCGCGCGACATCCTTCAGCGTTCCGAGCGTCTTCTCGAGCGCATCCGGGCTGTGGGCGTAGTCGACGACGACGAGCGGCGCCGCGCCGCCGCCGAGGCGCTGCATGCGCCCGGCGACGGGCTCGATGCGCGCCAGCGCGGACACGGTGCAATCGAACGGCACGCCCGAGACCAGCATCGCCCCCGCCACGCCGAGCAAGTTCGATACGTTGAAACGCCCGAGCAGCCGGCTGCGCACGCGCGCATCGCCCCACGAGCTGTGCAGATCGAACGCGACCCCGTCGGCGGCGAGCGTGATGGCGCGCGCCTCGACGTACCGATCCAGGCCCGCGCGCTCGGCCACGCCTTGGAAGCAGCTGTGCCCCGTGCGGGTGATGCGGCCGCCCGCGAGCGCGCGGGCGATCTGCACGCCCTGCACGTCGTCGAGGTTCAGCACCGCGTGGCGCAGGCCGGGCGTCTCGAACAGCCGCCGCTTGGCGCGCGCATAGCTCTCCATGTCGCCGTGATAGTCGAGATGGTCGCGCGACAGATTGGTGAAGACGGCCGCGCCGAACGCGATCCCGTTCAGCCGTCCCTGGTCGAGCCCGATCGAGGTCACCTCGATCGCCGCGCCTTGCGCGCCCGACGCGAGCAGCCGCGCGAGCGATCGGTGCAGCAGCACCGGATCGGGCGTGGTGTTCACGCCCGGCTCGAGCGCTCCCGGAAATCCGGTGCCGAGCGTTCCGACGACCGCGGTCCGGGCTCCGCACTCGCCGCAGGCGCGCGCGATCCATTGCGTGCACGATGTCTTGCCGTTGGTGCCGGTCACGCCGATGATCCAGAGCTTCTCCGACGGGCGCCCGTACACCTCGTGCGCGAGCGGTCCGGCGAGCGCGCGCAGGCCCTCTACGGGAACGTTCGGCACGCGCCATTCCGCGCTCCAGTCGAAGCCCTCGCGCTCCCAGACGACGGCGGCGGCGCCGCGCGCGATCGCGGCGCCGATGAAGCGGCGACCGTCGCTGCGCACACCGGGGTAGGCGAGGAACGTCTCGCCCGGCGCGATGGCGCGGCTGTCGGTCGACAGGCCCGTCACGCGCGGCCCTTGCGCGGCGAGCTGCCGCAGGATCGATTCCACCGTGTCGGACACACCTATACGCTTTCCTTGATTTCGTCGGACTCGTCGGGAAGCTCGATCGGCTTGATCGGCGCATCGGGCGCGACGTCGAGAATCCGCAGCGCCGAGGCCATGACCTCGGCGAACACCGGCGCGGCGACCTTGCCGCCGTAGTACTCGCCGGTCGGCTCGTCGATCATCACGGCGATCGCCAGCCGCGGACGCGACGCGGGCGCGAAGCCGACGAACGACGAGACGTACTTGTCCGGGGCATAGTGACCGTCCTCCTGCTTGTGCGCGGTGCCGGTCTTGCCCGCCACGCGGTAGCCCGCGATCTGCGCGCGCGGCGCCGTGCCGCCGCGCTGCACCGCGAGCTCGAGCATGGCGCGCACCATCCCGGCGGTGCGCGCGGACACGACGCGGCGAACGGCCGGCGGCGCATCGACTTTCAGGAGCGACAAGGGCACCAGCTCGCCGTCGCGCGCGAAGATGCTGTAGGCGCGGATCAGCTGCACCAGGGAAACCGAGATCCCGTGCCCGTACGACATGGTCGCCTGCTCGATCGTTCGCCAGGTGCGGTACGGCCGCAGCTTTCCCGAAGCCTCTCCCGGGAAATCCAAGCCGGGCGGCGCGCCGAATCCGACGTGCTCGAACATTTCCCACATCGACTGCGCCGACAGCGACAGCGCGATCTTGGCCGCGCCGACGTTGGACGACTTCTGGATGACCTGCGCGACGGTGAGCGCTCGCTCGGCGTGCGCGTCGTGGATCGTGGCCGGGCCGATCGTCAGGCTGCCCGACCCGGTCGCGATGACGGTGTCGGGGCGCACGCGCCCGCTCTCCAGCGCGAGCGCGATGGTGAAGGGCTTGAGCGTCGAGCCGGGCTCGAAGGTGTCGGTGACCGCGCGGTTGCGCAGCTGCGCTCCCGAGAGCCGGCTGCGGTTGTTCGGGTTGTAGGTCGGGACGTTCGCGAGCGCGAGAATCTCCCCGGTGTTGACGTCCATCACGACGATGGCGCCGGCGCGCGCGCGGTGGCGCAGCACCGCCGATTTCAGCTGCGTGAACGCGACGTTCTGGATGCGCGAGTCGAGCGCGAGCGCGAGGTCGCGGCCGTTCTGCGCCGCGCGTATCGATTCCACGTCCTCGACGATCTGGCCGAGCCGGTCCTTGATCACGCGGCGGCTGCCCGGCTTTCCGGCGAGCTGATCCTGGAACGCGAGCTCGACGCCCTCCTGGCCGACGTCGTCCGCGCCGGTGAAGCCGAGCACGTGAGCCATCACGTCTCCGAGCGGGTAGTAGCGGCGGTACTCGCGGCTCTCGGAAAGGCCGGGGATCCTGAGCTCGGCGACGCGCGCGGCCGTCTCGGGCGGCACCTGGCGCTTGAGGAACACGAACTCGCCGCGCGCGTCCTTCAGGCGCTTCTGGATCTCGCGCGGGGACAGCTCGAGCAGCGACGCGAGGCGTGCGAGCTGCTGCTTGTCCATGCGCACCCCGTCGGGCGCGGCCCAGATCGATTTCACCGGTGTGCTGATCGCGATCGGCTCGCCGTTGCGGTCGGTGATCCGCCCGCGGTTCGCCGGGATCTCGAGCACGCGGCTGTAGCGCGATTCGCCTTTCGCCTGCAGGAAGTCGTTGTGCAGGCCTTGCAGGTACACCGCCCGCGCGAGCAGGAAGGCGAAGCCCGAGGCGAACACGGCGAGCAGCAGCCGCGAGCGCCACGGCGGCAGCGTCAGCGTCAGCACCGGGCTGGGCGCGAAGTTCACGGCTCGTTCTTCGGGGGCTCGACCCGCTGGACGCCGCCCGGGGCGGGATGACGCATGCGCAGCCGCTGGCTCGCGATGCGCTCGATGCGGGACTGCGTCGACCACGTGCTTGCCTCGAGCTGCAGCTGCCCGTACTCCACGTCGAGCGCGCGCGTGCGCTCCTGCTCCGTCTCGAGCTCGGCGAAGAGCTTGCGCGCCTTGTGCTGGGACGTGATCAGGCCCAGCGCGCAGGCCACCAGCACGGCGAGGAGGATCAGCGTGACGCGCAGCATCGGGGGCTCGGCTCGGCGCCCGGGTTCAGGCGGGCTTCTCGGCGACGCGCAGCACGGCGCTGCGCGCCCGGGGATTGGCCGCCACCTCGGCGGGCGCGGGCCGGATCGGCTTGCCGACGAGGCGCAGGCGCGGCGCCGGCAGCTCGCGCGCGCGCAGCGGCAGGCGCTCGGGCGCGGTCGGCCGCGCCGCCTCGCGCATGAAGTTCTTGACGATGCGGTCCTCGAGCGAATGGAAGCTGATCACCGCGAGGCGGCCGCCGCCGCCGAGCGCCTCGAGCGCGCGCGGCAACGCTAGCGACAATTCCTCAAGCTCCTGATTGACGTGAATCCGTAGAGCTTGAAACGTGCGCGTCGCCGGATCCTGCCCCGGCTCACGCGTCCGGACGGCCTGACCCACGAGAGCGGCAAGCTGCCCGGTCCTCCGGAGAGGCCCTGCTCGCCGAGCAGCAACAATCGCCTTTGCAATCTGTTTAGCAAACCGTTCTTCCCCATGGCTGCTCACCACCTCCCTGATTTCCCCTTCCGTGGCGCGCGCGAGCCAGTCGGCTGCGCTCGTTCCGCTCGTCGGATCCATGCGCATGTCGAGCGGCGCGTCGAAGCGGAAGCTGAAGCCGCGATCCGGGTCGTCGAGCTGGGGCGAAGACACCCCGAGGTCGAAGAGCGCGCCGTCGATGGCCGCGAGCCCCTGCTCGCGCAGGATCGAGTCGAGCGCTCCGAAACGGCCGTGCACCGCGGTCATGCGCGGATCGCCGAGCCCGGCCGCGGCCGCGATCGCGCGTGGATCGCGGTCGATGGCGATGAGGCGGCCGCCGCGTCCGAGCCGCGCGAGGATCAGCCGGCTGTGGCCGCCGCGGCCGAAGGTCGCGTCCACGAAAACGCCGTCCGGACGGCGCGCGACCGCGAGCGCCTCGACGGCCTCGGCTGCGAGCACCGGGACGTGCGCATCGGCCGTCACAGGGAGAAATTTTCGGTGCCCGGCGGCGGGTTGGCGCCGACCTGGCTCAGGGCGCGCGCGAGGCGCTCGTCCCACGCTTCGGCGCTCCAGAGCTCGAAATGGCTCCCCTGTCCCACGAGCATGATCTCCTTCTCGAGGTGGGCGAACTTGCGCAACGCCGGCGAGATGAGCACGCGGCCCTGGGCGTCGGGCTCGGTCTCCTCGGCGAAGCCGACGAGCAGCCGCTGCCACCAGCGTGCCTGCTCGTTGAAGCTCGACAGCGCCTGCAGCTTCGAGCCGATCGGCTCCCACGCGAGCCGCGGGTAGAGCAGGAGACAGCCGTCGGGGTGCGCGGTGAGAACGAGCCCGCGCCCGCCCGAGAGCAGCCCGTCGCGGTGCCGCGTCGGCACCGCGAGCCGTCCCTTGGCGTCGAGAGTGAGCTCGGTCGCCCCTTGGAACACCCGTCCTCCTATATGTGGCGGAAAGCTTGCTGTGTAACACCACAGTTTCCCACCAAATTCTACTTATTACCACTTTAGAGGAAAGGATGCCGCCCCGTCAAGGCGAGATCGTGAAAATTTGCAGTTACAACAGATACTTAAGAAGAGTTCCTCAGAACAATTCTGAACTTGAAATAGTCTTAATAATGAAACCCTTACCTATGAAACCTCATGTGAAGCCTTAAGAAAATCAACGGCTTGAGGCTACGCGGGAATTCCGCGCGAAGGGGGCGCGACTCGTGGCGAGCCGAGGGCACATTCTGCCCTGGCGGTGACGCGGGAAGGCGGGGGGTTAGTGGGTACTCAGTGCAAGTGCCGCTTGCCCGGGACGCGCATGGTCCTCGACTGCTCACGCTCCGCCCCGGCCGTCGGATTGCTCGCCTTGCGGGCGAAAAGCTGGTTGAGCAGCGCGGACACCTCGCCGATCTCGGCGTCGCCGAAATGACGCGCGAGCAGCATCGAGACGTCGTCGACCAGGCGACGCCGCTGCATCTCGTGGATCGCCTCGTGCGTCGGTCCGACGAACACCCAGCCGTGCTCGTCCTGACCGTCCTCGTGGTAGTAGCTCACCTCGACGGCGACGGCTTCCTCGGAGTAGGGCCCGAGCAGCTGGAAGGCCGCGTCGAGCGAGTTCTGGAAGTTGCGGCCGACGTAGCCCGTCCAGCAGATCTCGAGCGCCCGTCGGCGGCGGTCGAAGACGATGCCGGGCTCGTCCTGGATCGCGCTGCGAGCATCCGCCAGCCCGTCGATGTCGACGTAGTCCAGCCAGGGCCGCAGCGCCTGCTCGACCTCGGGCTGCGTGACGCCGTTCCGGAGCGAAACGGTGCCGTGAACGTGGACCTCGGTATGCATTCGGGGGACTCCTTCGGAAGGGTCGATGCTATTCCGACCGCCCGGGAACTTCAACCCTGGCCGGCACGCGGAAGTTGTGCCGGCGATCCTCATCCGACATAATGGCCCGCCGCGGCGCTCGCCCGGACATCCTTCCCTCCTCATCCATGGCGAACCCCATCGACACGATCAACATGGCGCTGTTCTGCGACTTCGAGAACGTCGCGCTCGGCGTGCGCGACGCGAAGTACGCGAAATTCGACATCAGCAAGGTGCTCGAGCGGCTGCTCCTCAAAGGCAGCATCGTCGTCAAGAAGGCGTACTGCGACTGGGAGCGCTACAAGGAATTCAAGGCCGACATGCACCAGGCCTCCTTCGAGCTGATCGAGATCCCGCACGTGCGCATGTCGGGCAAGAACTCGGCCGACATCCGCATGGTCGTCGACGCGCTCGACCTGTGCTACACCAAGTCGCACGTCGACGCCTTCGTCATCATCAGCGGCGACTCCGACTTCTCGCCGCTCGTCTCCAAGCTGCGCGAGAACGACAAGACGGTCATCGGCGTGGGGGTGAAGAACTCGAGCTCCGACCTGCTCATCGCCAACTGCGACGAGTTCATCTTCTACGACGACCTGGTGCGCCAGAAGCCCGCGCGCCGACCGGCCGCGAAGAAGAAGCAGGCCGAGAAGGCGCCGCTCGCGGCCGACGGCCCCGAGCCCGCGAAGGACGGCGAGGACAAGAAGGATAAGGCGATCGAGATGGTGACCGATACGCTGGACGCGCTGGTCGCGGAGCGCGGCTCGGAGGAGAAGATCTGGGGCTCGATGGTGAAGCAGGCGCTCAAGCGCCGCAATCCCGGCTTCAACGAGTCGTACTACGGCTTCTCGTCGTTCTCCAAGCTGCTCGAGGAAGCGCAGGCGCGCAAGCTCCTCGAGCTCGAGCACGACGAGAAGTCGGGCGGCTACATCATCCGCGCCACGCACTAGCCCGGGCGCTCACACGCGCTCGAGGATCACCGCGATGCCCTGCCCAACGCCGATGCACATCGTGCACAGGGCGTAGTGCCCCTTCGTCGCGCGCAGCTGCGCGACGGCGGTCGTCACCAGGCGCGCCCCCGAGGCGCCGAGCGGGTGCCCGATCGCGATCGCGCCGCCGTTCGGGTTGACGTGTGGCGAGTCGTCGGGCAGCCCGAGCGCGCGCGTCACCGCGAGCGCCTGCGCGGCGAACGCCTCGTTCAGCTCGATCACGTCCATCTGCGAGATCTCGAGGCCGGTCTTCTCGAGCACTTTCTTCGACGCGGGCGTCGGGCCGATGCCCATGATCCGCGGCGCGACGCCCGCGGTCGCCATCGCGAGGACGCGCGCCTTGGGCTCGAGGCGGTGCTTCTTCGCCGCCGATTCGCTCGCCAAAATCATCGCGCACGCGCCGTCGTTCACGCCCGAGGCGTTGCCCGCGGTGACGGTCCCCTCGGGCTTGACGATGCCTTTCAGCTTCGCGAGCGCCTCGAGCGTGGTCTCCGGGCGCGGATGCTCGTCGCGGTCCACGGTCGTCAGCGTGCCTTTCTTTCCCGGCACCTGCACCGCGACGATCTCGGCGCGGTAGAAGCCCGCGTCTTGAGACGCCGCCCAGCGCTGCTGGCTGCGCAGCGCGAAGGCGTCCTGGTCGGCGCGCGCGACCTTGAACTCGGCGGCGACGTTCTCGGCGGTCTCCGGCATCGAGTCGATGCCGTACTTCGATTTCATGATCGGGTTCACGAAGCGCCAGCCGATCGTGGTGTCCTCGATCCTCGCCGCGCGCGAGAAGGCGCTGTCGGCCTTCGGGATCACGAAAGGCGCGCGCGACATGCTCTCGACGCCGCCCGCGATCATGAGCTCCGTCTCGCCGGCGCGGATCGCGCGCGCCGCGGTCCCGAGCGCGTCCATGCTCGAGCCGCACAGGCGGTTCACCGTCGCGCCGGGGACGCTCTGCGGCAGCCCGGCGAGCAGCAGCGCCATACGCGCGACGTTGCGGTTGTCCTCGCCCGCCTGGTTGACGCAGCCGTAGACGACGTCGTCGAGCGCCGCCCAGTCGACCGCGGCGTTGCGCTCCATCAGCGCCTTCAGCGGCAGCGCGGCGAGGTCGTCGGTGCGGATCGAGGAGAGCGCCCCGCCGTAGCGGCCGAAAGGCGTGCGCACGGCGTCGCAGATGAAAGCTTCGGGCATATCGGAGGCGAAGCGAAGGGTGACTCGGAGGCGCCAAGCATAGCGCCCGCCGACGCTTCAGACCAGTCCCGTGACGGGAATCGCGGCGCCGTGGATCGCGGCGGACTTGTCGGAGACGAGGAACAGCAGGACGTCGGCGAGCGCCGCGGGCGAGACCCAGCGCCGCGGATCGGCCTTGGGCATCGCCGCCCGGTTCTGCGGCGTGTCGATGATGCTCGGCAGCACGCAGTTGACGTTGATGCCGTCGTCGCGAAGCTCGGCCGACAGGCTCTCGGTGAGCCGGATGACCATGCTCTTCGCGGCGGCGTACGCGCCCATGTGCGCCTTGCCGGCGAGCCCCGCCATCGCGCCGACATTGACGATCTTGCCGTAGCGCGCCGCGCGCATTCCCGGCACGGCGGCCCGCACGGTGTTCAGCATCGTGCGCACGTTGAGGTCGACCATGCGCTGCCACAGCTCGTCCGGAGTCTGGTGCACCGGCGGCCCCATGTCGAAGCCGCCCGCGAGGTTGCAGACGACGTCGATGCGCGCGAAGCGCGCGAGCGCCTGCCCGACCGCGACCGCGACCGCCCCGGCGTCCGTCAGGTCGGCCCCGACGAGCATCGTGCGCGCGTCGCCCGATCCGTACTCCGGCCGCAGCGACGCCTCGGTGCGGCCGAGCAGCACGAGCGCGGCGCCCGCGGCGCCGAACGCGGCCGCGACCGCGCGGCCCAGGTTGCCGCCGGCCCCCGTGATCAGCGCGGTCCGGCCGGCAAGCACGTTACCGCGGCGCCTTATTGCGGCTTGATTCCCGCGTTCTTCACCACGCGGGCGTACTCTTGGACTTCGCTCGCGACGAACTTCTTGAACTCGTCCGGCGACATGTCCATGGTGTCGTTGCCGAGCTGCACCAGACGGTCGCGCACGTCCTTCTCCTTGAGCGCCCTGCGCGTGTCGGAGGAGATCTTGTTCACGAGCCCGGGCGCCATTCCCGCCGGTCCCCAGAGCGCGAACCACAGCGGCGCGTCGGCGCCCTGGATGCCGGCTTCGCCCGTGGTCGGCACGTCGGGCAGCGTGCTGTTGCGCTTCGCCGTGCTCACCGCGAGCGGCCGCAGCTTGCCGCCCTTGATGAGCGAGAGCGCCGCGGAGATCGGCGCCCAGTAGCAGTCGACCGAGCCGCTCAGCATCGCCGATACGACCTCGGGCGTGCCCTTGAAGGGAATCTCGGTGACCTTGATCTGCGCCGCGGCGATGAACTTCTCGGTGTTGAGGTGCGTGCCGCTGCCGACCCCGGCGTGGCCCCAATTGATCGCGCCCGGCCGGGACTTCGCGTCGTTGACGATGTCCATGAGCCTCTTGTACTTGGAATCGACCGGGACGACCAGCACGTTCGGCTGCAGCGCGAGCGGAGCGATGTCGGTGAAGTCCTTGGACACGTCGTACGGCAGCTTGGCGTAGATCGACGGCGTCACCGTGTGCGCGTTTGAGTCGACGAGCAGCGTATAGCCGTCGGGCGGCTGCTTGACGACGTAGGCCGAACCGATCGAGCCGCCCGCGCCCGCGCGGTTCTCGACGACCACCGGCTGGCCCCAGATCTCGGCCAGCTTCTGCGTCACCACGCGTCCGACGATGTCGGTGGAGCTGCCCGCGGTGAACGACACGATCACGTGGACCGGCCTGCTCGGGAAGCCCTGCGCGGACGCGTGCCCGGCAAGCGCCGCCAGCACGGCTCCCACGACGTATTTGTGCGTCTTCATCTCTCGTTTCCTCCTCGAATGGCAAATCGCTGCGGCTACTGCGGCTTCGCCCCGGCTGCGCGCATGATCTTGCCGAGGTCTTCGTATTGTTCCTTGATGAACGCGTCGAATCTTTCCGGGGACATCGGCATCGGCTCGGCGCCCAGCTTCGCGATGCGCGCCTTCACCTCCGGCGCCTGCTCGGCCTTGGCGATCTCGGCGTTCAGGCGCTTGACGACGTCACGCGGCGTCTTTGCCGGCGCGAGCATCCCGACCCAGAAGTTGAACTCTCCGCCCGGGTAGCCCGCTTCCTTGATCGTGGGCACCTGCGGCAGCGTCTCCGAGCG
>Ga0070741_10016319_pt1 | contig 12410 bp, 18 predicted proteins | sample Coa_R1_4_FD_66440 | JGI IMG/M metagenome (GOLD analysis project Ga0070741, IMG submission 66440) | Surface soil microbial communities from Centralia Pennsylvania, which are recovering from an underground coalmine fire - Coalmine... | ecosystem: Environmental > Terrestrial > Soil > Unclassified ...
CTGCCTTGTAGTTATTGCGCAGATCGCGCACGGCATCGTGGTTCTTCACAGCACCGTCGTGCTGGCGCTGGATCACGGTGCGGACCTGCTCCGGCAGTGTGGCGGTGAGCGCCTTGGCGTAGGCGATCTTGGCGTGATCCTCGGCCCGCTCCACTTCCTCGAGCATGCCGATGTCGGCGTCGCCTACAGTGGCCTTCACCTTGGCCCAGCCGCGATGGGCGGCCCCGCCGATGGTGCCGCCGACCTCGGGAGTGCCGCCTAGCGACTTGACCAGCACCTGCAGCTCGGTGGCGGCGGCATCGCATTCGGTGGAGCGCTGGTGGAACATGGTCTTCAGATCCTGCTTGGTAGCCCCGTGCTCGGCTTCGGCAAAGCCCTTCTTGCCGTCTTCCGAGGTCTGGATCAGATCGTTGAGTACTTTGATGACGTCATTGTTGGACATGATGCTTCCTTGACTGGCCGCCGGGAAGTCCGGCGAACTGCGATCAAGATGGGCTCCGGCGGTCCGGGTGTCTGTGCGTTCAAGCACAACGATCGCGCAAGGCCGCCGCCGCGCCGGAATAAAGTTTCTCAGGCCAGACCGGGCACGAGACCGAGGTGCTCTGGACGAGCATCAAAGCCGTGCCCGGGCAAGCATAGCGCCCCATGCGCTTTGGGCCTGCCCGCACGGTGCGCGCACATCCAGATCGGGATCTGCTGTCCGATGGATTACTTCCCGCTTTTGATTTCTTCCTTGAGGTTGCCGTAGCTTTTCTGCACCTTCCCGGCGGCGTTCTGAATCCTGCCTTTGTTTTCCAGGCTCTTGTCGCCGAAGATCCTGCCTGCGACCTCCTTTACTTTGCCCTTCGCTTGCTTGATGTCGCCTTTGACCTGATCGTTATTCATGAAGTGTTCCTTGAGTGTGGCGTGGGATGCGATTGAAGTCAGCACATGTCCCGCGAAGCATGAACGAAGAGCGCGTGATAATCCGTGCGGAAACCCGCTTAGACGTGCGGAGGTTGCGCCATGTATCGAGCATGCGCCATGGCATTCTCCAGGCCTCTCAGCGCGATCGGGCGGCTGAAGGCAGCTTGCGGGCAGAAGCACTGCACCAGCAGGTGTCCTGGAAGCCATAAGTGCCGCATCGAACAGACGCCGCGCGTGCATCGGCCGATAGTCACGGCTGCGGCGCCTTAGCCGCGTGTTGCCAAAGAGGAACCGCTATGAAATATCAAATGCCACTCGTTGCCTTGCTCGCGGCGCTTGGACTCGGCGCCTGTACCGGCCCGATGGGCCCGCAGGGCGATCAGGGAAACACCGGCAACACCGGATATACCGGCGCAAAAGGCGCGACCGGCAACCAGGGCAACACCGGCAACCAGGGCAATACCGGTGCGCAGGGAATGACGGGTAATCAGGGCAACACCGGATCCGCCGGCGACACCGGCGCCACGGGCAGCCAGGGCAACACCGGAGACACCGGGGCTACCGGCGCGCAAGGCGCCACCGGCAACACGGGTGCAAAAGGAGCCAAGGGCAAAGCCGGCTCGGGCGGCAGCACCGTCGTAGTGGTGCCGGGTTCGCAGTAGTCGGGAGATGGGTGACTCACCGGAAGGGCAGCAGTCCTCCGCTGTCTTGAAGATCCAGGTGTCAACAAGGAATTAACAATGAACGGTAAGTGGAAGAGATCGATTGTGCTGGGTACGGCCGGAATACTGAGCGTGCTTACGGCGGGATGTGAACGCGGCGCTTCACCGGCGGAAACCCAGGCGGCGGTGGCGAACGCGCAGGTCGCCGGTGCCAAAAGTGTCGCGGAGGCCAGCCGCAATGCCACTCTCAGCACGATGGACGCACAAAAGGACGCCAATAAAGCCAACGACCAGTTGGCGCACGAGACGGCCGAGGCGACTCGCAATGTCAGAATCGCCCAGGCCGAGGCGGGGTACAAAGTGGCGATCGAGAAATGCGGAGCGCTCACCGGGGACGATCGCGTAGCCTGTACAAAGCAAGCGGACGCCGACGTCGCCAGCGCAAAGTCGGACGCCAAAGCAGCCGAGCGCGCGGCCGATCCAAGACCGTAAAGACCATGCTTCGCGCCCATGCTGCCGGAGCAAGAACGTGAGCTGCCTGCCGCTCCTCAGCGGACAGCGCTCCCGGGTCACGGCATGAAGGAGCACATAGACAAAGAAGGTTTGCTCGCGGAGATCAACGGGCGTGTGGCCGTATTGGCCGCCGCCCGCGGCGTGAGTCAGCCCTGCTTCATCGGCGCCATCGAGCGAGTGACCAACGCCAGGGCTCCAGCCAACTGGACGTGGCATCGCGCACGCCCGGACGTCTCAACGGAATGCACCCAGATCCTCGGCGACGTCGTCACCGAATTCGCAGCGACGCACGATGTAACCTGGTGACGAGGGCGAGCCGGGTTCGGATCATCCAAGAGCCGCCTTCTCTGCGCTCGCTCTCGTCCGGCCGCCGCTCACGACGGCAACTCCGGATCCGCATTATTCCCGTTGGTGCCGACGGCTTCCTGATCCGGCGCAACTGGTCAATGCCGCCGAACGCGCGCTTGTGCTTTTGTGGCGGGAAAAGTTCAACCCCGCTCATATGAGGCTTGCGAAGCCTGTCTGCTCACCGCAACGCTTATGCAGGCTGAACATCGCGCGGCGCCGGTGTGCATCCAGGCAGCCCTACAGGAAAGCCGTCTAAGTCGGGTTAATGCGGTTCGCCGACGTCTCATGCGGCAAGGTGCGCGTGCCCAAATGACATGGCGCGCTTATGTGTGCGGCCATACAGACGCAACCGCGCGATCCATGTAAACCCTTATGCACCACAAGCCCGGAATGGTGGCTGCAGTTGCCGATGTTGCAGCAGTCGCTCCAGGTCCACGATCAGATCATCACAAGGATCACGTCATGAAAACATTGCCTCATCCCTATCGATCCCTCGGCGCCGGTGGCAAGGAAGGCCGCATCGCCACGCTTGTCGGAGCAAGCTTGCTCGGCTTGTGCGCCTGCGGCGGCAATAACACTCCCCCGGGGACCGGCGCGGTCCGGCTAGCCAACGGCGTCACCGATTCCAGCGGACTCAATGCCAGCATCAGCAGCGTGGCTACCTTCAGCGGCATCAGCTTGGATACTGGCAGCGGCCTCACTGAGGTCCCGGTGGGCAGCTACAACAGCCAGCTCACCAGCAGCAGCGTCCAGTTCAGCGTGGACAATGTTGGCATCGACCACAACAACGTCACGACCATCTTCGCCTATGGTGTCGTCGGCAGCGGCACCCAGGGCGGGTTCACGGCCGAAGAGTCCATCGTCGCCCCGACCAACGGCCAGGCTGTGGTACAGCCGGTGCACGATGCACGGACGGCTTCTGCGGTGACTCCAACCCTCAGCTTTTACCTGATCAGGCCGGGCGCCGGGATTGCGGGAGCGACGCCGGTAACTGCGGCATTCCGCGCGTCCCCGCCGTCGTCGTCGATTGCCGGTGGGAGCTACGAGATTGTCGTTGCAAACGGCACCTCGGTTGTCTTCGACAGCGGCCCCATGGGCATTACCTTGCCGGCTTCCAGCGGAGCCGATGTGTTCCAGATTGCCGCCCTCGATGCGACTGCCGCCCAGAACACCCAGTATGGGTCGGCGATCGTCCTGCTGCTGCTGGACAACCTCGGCGGCAATACCGCCTTGTACAACCTGCAGAATTGATCCGTAAAAGCGCGCTCTGGCAGGAGAACCTCCATGAAAGTACCCCTGGGTGCTCTACTGCTGGCAGCGCTGGCCGTTCTGATACCGCTGCCGGCGGTCGCGCAGGGCGACATGAGCAAGTCGCCTGCGAGGGCTGGAACTGCGCCAGTCCGTCAATTACAGCCGGAACCTGCTCACCAGCCTTGACCGGGTGGTTCTGATGGGGCGGCGCAGCGGCGCCGGCCGGCTAGCCGAGCAACTGCCGGTAGTCCCTTTTCACCGTGGCATAGCATTCGCATGACGCCTCTTCCAGCCCTTCGCGGGCAAGGACGCGAATCTCGCCGCGGGTGTACCGGATCAGCTTCCGTTGCTGCAACGCGCCCGCGGCGATGGTCACCGCGCTGCGCTGTACGCCGAGCATGTCGGCAAGATACTGATGCGTAAGGTGGAAGTGGTCGGCATGCGCACGGTCGTGCGTCATCAGCAGCCAGCGCGCCAGCCGCGCATTGACCTGGTGGAAGCGATTGCACGCCGCGGTCTGCGCCAGTTGCGACATCCACAGGTACAAGTAGAGGTTGAGTGCGCGTGCCAACGCCGGGCAGCTGTAAAGCTCATGCCGCAGTTGCGCCGCGCTCATGCGCAGCGCCGCGCCGGGCGCCTGGACGACGCCGCGCAAGGGTGCAAGGTTCAATCCCAACGCCAGGCTCGCGCCAACGATGCCCTCGCTGCCGACCTGTCCCATTTCCAGCGGAGGGTGGCCGGCCACTATCGCCACCATCGAAACAAAACCGTTGAGCGGAAAATAGGCCTGCCGGAAAGCCTGGCCGGACTCGCACAGCACGGCGCCTAACGCCAGGTCCACGGCTTCGCAGCCATCCACGATCCGCTCGCGCTCCCTCCGCGGCAGGGCCGCGATGAGCTGGTTGACCATTTGTGCCCGCATTTGCGTCTGATACCCCAACAGGCCTGCGGCACGGGGGCCAGGAATGGCGCGAGAAGAGTGCCGGGACGGGTCTCGTGCCCCCAGCGTGGGCGATGAGCGGCCGTTTGTCCGTTCGTTGAAACACAGAAGGCGCGCCGGATCCGCCGGCGCGATGCCGGTGCGGTGTGCCGTCCGGCCTCAATACTAGGCGTGCCGCGGAACGTAGGGCAGGAGACGGTCGGTTTCCTTCTTGACCACGGCATAGCACTCGCAACTCAGGGTCTCCAGCCTGGGCCGGTCGAGCACCGTGATCTGTCCGCGGCTGTATTCGATCACGCCGAGCTTCTGCAGCTTGCCGGCGGCGTCGGTCACCCCTTCGCGGCGCACGCCCAGCATGTTGGCGATCAACTCCTGGGTCATGGTCAGCTGGTTGCTGGGCAGCCGGTCCAGCGACAGGAGCAGCCAGCGGCACAGTTGCTGGTCGATGGAGTGATGCCGGTTGCAAACTGCGGTCTGCGCCATCTGCGTGATCAGCGACTGCGTGTAGCGCAGCATCAGCAGCAGCATCTCGCCATGACGGTTGAACTCGTCCTTGAGCCGCTGGCCGAGCAACTGGTAGGCAAATCCCGCGCTCTGCACGATGGCCCTGCTGGGAGTGCTCTCTCCGCCCATGAACAACGCGACCCCGATCAGCCCCTCGTTGCCCACCACCGAGATTTCCGCGGAAGCCCCGCTCTCCATGACGTAGAGCAGCGACACGATCGAATCGGTCGGAAAAAAGACATGGCGCATTGCGTCGCCGGACTCGTACAGCACCTTGCCCAAGGGCAGCGGCACCAGTTCGAGATATGGCAGCAGGCGTGCCTGGACCTCGGCGGGCAGGGCGGCCAGCAAATGGTTTTGTTGCGGCGTCGGGGTTTTGGGCATTGCCATATCCGTCCATGTCAGTGACAGGACACCCCGTCCAACCCAGCATACGCCAATGCGCCGCTATGTGCTGTCTCGCACCGAGCGCGGCGGACGGACGGCATCGTGCATGCAGGCGTTGATCACCCTAAGTTCGCCAGCGAACAGCCCTTTGCCGGCCGAGGTGCTCAAATGAATCGCCGGGTTCCGCTCCGACCGTTTCGCGAGCCCCTTCGGTGAAGGAGAGTCGACATGATATTTGGCGGCGGAATTCTCGGAACGATCCTGGTGGTCGTCCTGATCATCTACATCGTGCGGCGCATGTAATCATGAAGTCATTCATGAAACCAGCCCTGGTGTTGCTCCCGGCGTTGCTGTCGCTGGCGTCCTGTGTGTTCCCCATCGAACGCGGCAATGGCGGAACGGGGCCGCAGCCTTATTATGAAGGAGATCGCGGTGGGGGCGACCGCGACCACGGCGACGGCCGCGACCATGATCGCGGCCGCGAACACTGCGATCACGACGGACGCTGCGACCAGCACCACGAACACTAGCGCTCGCACGGCGTAAGGCCGCTGCTTCGGCCGTAATCCCGCTGCGATGCGCCTTGATCCTCGGGCAGGTCATCGCCCCGCCACGCCCGCCTGTCCCGGATCGACTCGACCATGCTGCTCCACGCACCATCCGCTTTGCGGGCTTTTGTCGTCGGCGTCCTCGCTCCATCGGCATTGCTTGTGGATGCTCAGGGCACCTTCGATCCCGCAGCAACGCCGCCGCCGGCCGCAACTGCTGCTGCAGGAGGCGAGCTGGCTCGGCGCGACCCCAGGGATGCCGGACTGCCGCTGCCGTGAACCGCCAACCTTTGAAGAACCCTCCGCGCAGCCGGCGGCATGGCTGCCGGCTCCTGGTGCTATCCGCGGTATTGCTGGCGGCCGGCCCGGGCTGCGCTGCAACAGGCGTCAGGGAGGCTGCACCGGTCCGGACCTTCGACTTCGACCAGGACACGTTTTCTTACGTCAACGAGCTGGACTGGGAATATCGCATCGATCCGGCAACCGGCCGGACCACCAGCGTGCGCAACGAGCCGAAACCGGAATTTAGCCGCCGGTGCTTTGCGGTGTCGCATATGGCCAGGCAATTCTTCCGATACGCGCGGTTCGATCCGGCGAGTCCGCCGATGAGCGAGGAATCCTACCGGCGGGACATTGATATGGTGATCTCGCGCAGCCCCGCCGAGGGCCGGCGTGCCGGCAAGGTTGTCATCCCCGGCTATGCCAACCTGCGCAGCTTCAGCAGGGACAGGGAAGCCTTGCTCAAGGATGCCAGCGGCGGGTACCTGCACAGCCTGTTCCAGTGGAGCAATTGGCGAATGGTTTTTCCGTTCAGCCGCGGACATCAGCAGGCGACGGCGCAGCATCTGCTCGACCAGGTCGCCGGTCATCGCCTGCCCATCGTCCACCTGATCCGGTTCTCGCCATTTCCAATCACGGCGATCGATCATGTCGTAGTCGTATACGGCGCGGCCGAGAACGCCGGCCAAATCCGCTTTCGCATCTACGATCCGAACTACTCCGATCGCCCGGGTCTGCTGAGCTTTGACCGGGGCAGCCGCACCTTCGTGTTTCCAACGACAAAATACTTCGCCGACGGCCCGATCGATGTCTATGAAATCTACGACGACGAGCTCTGAGCGATGGCGGGATATGCCCGTAGCCCCGCAATGCAGTGCCTGAAGCAGGCCGACGCATGACCCGATTGCATCGGCCTGCCGCTTCCCGCTGGTGTGGTACCCAGGGTGCTAGCGAATGTGGATCGGGAAAAACAGGCTGACGCCCGACGAAGGCTCCGGGGCGTAGTACACCGGAGGCGGCGCATACACCGGGTAGGGCTCGTACACCGGGCCGCCGCGCCAGTCGTTCCGGTCGTAGCCGTGGCGCCAGTGGCCGCGGTCATGGTCGTCGCCCCGGTTTCCGCGGTCGCCGCGGCCATGATGCCCGTGGCCGCCGTCAGCGGACGCGGGGTACATCACCATGCCGCCCATCATCGTGGTGAAAGCCAGAACTGCGCCGAGCCTGGCCGCGCTGGGACGGCCGCTGCCGCGCCGTGTTGTTGAAGTTGTCATAGTAATTCATCCATGCGTGGAGCGATGCCGTCGCGAAGGCGGCTATCGCATGCTGGTGGTAAAACGCACGATCAACCGGCCTTTGCGGCCGTGTGCTTCGTCGCTTTGTAGCTGCGCGCGCGGAAGATCGCGTCGGCGTTTTTCTTTTGCTGGTCCGACATGCTGTCGTAGAGCGCTCCGAACACCGGCGCGAACTTCTCGATGCCGTCGGCATGCGCCTGGGCGATTTCGGCATATGACTTGAGATCGTCGACGGCCGTCATGACGTTGGCCTTGCCGGCCCGGGCCTGGGTGAGTGTAACCATGGTGGCGGCGTTGTCGCGCATCACCTTGGCTACCTTGGCCCAGGAATCCTCCTGCGGCGTGGTGATGGCCAGGCGGGCATGAAGATCCTTGATGCGCGCCTCGACCCGCCGGTCCGCACCGGCTGTGCTTTCCGCAGCACTGGCCTGTTCCGCGGCGGCGGGGGTCGGCGCCGGGCTTGCCGCCGCCACGATCACCCGGATCTCCGGGGCCTGCGCGCGCGCCGGGATCATGGCGCCGATGCCGGCAATCAACGCGGCGGCGGCGAGTGCGCGCGCGGCCGGGTGGGGGGACTGAAGGACAAATCTTTGCATGATGGAGCTCCGGTTTGAGAGGGGTGCGCCCCGCGGCCTGTCTGCGGTGCTGTGGCGTGCCGGGCAGCGATCCATTCGCTGGCCTGGTGCGTGGAGTGACTCGTCCAGAGTAGGCGCCCTGCGCGCGGATGTCGGTGCGTTGCCGAACGCGGGAAGCAGCCTTCGGTTCGTCATCGCACAGAGAAAGCGCGCGCCAAGGGCTAGGTTGGCGGTACTGCGCCGCAGGCTCATCGCCGAGCGTGGCGGCTGTTGCGATCATCATTACGACGAACCGCCGCCGCACCGGCGAGGCCATCCGGTGCATGCGGCTCCGGTCCGTTACCACAGGAGGAACATCCGATGGATACCATGCAAGATCAGCTGGAGAAAAGTCCCGCTGTGGAACTCATGCGGCTGTTGGCCAGCATCGAGGCTCATGCCGGCAGGACCAACGAGCTGCTCTATGCCACGCTCAATCGTGAGCAGAGGCAGGCGTTTGACGCCGCCGCCGCCAGCGTGGCCAGAAGCAAACCTTAACCGCTGTCGCCATCCTGCTGCCGCCGCCGGAACCTCAATCGCCGCGTGGTCTGCTGTCGCACAACGCTGGCTGGCGCCTGCACCCAATGTGTTCACAAGCCCGGTGTATGCCGGGAAAAAAGGAAACCGTGCCATGCTCGAAACAATCGCAATCATCCTCCTCGTCCTGTGGGCGCTGGGGCTCGTAACGTCCTATTCCATGGGCGGATTCATCCACATACTGCTGGTCGTCGCGGTGGTCATGCTTCTGGTGCGTGTCATCCAGGGGCGCAGGATCTGAGCGCGCCGCCGGCACATGCGTTCGATCGCGCACCGTGATGCGGCGCTGGCCCTGCTGTGCGCGGCCTGCCTGTTCAGCGCCGGCGCTTGCGGCGCGGACCGGACCGTTGCCGACGACTGGATTACCGGAGACCTGCGGTCGGCGTTCCGGCTCACCGGCTGGATTGATGCGAGCCAACTCTCGGTGACGACCCACAACGGCGTGGTCCGGCTGAGCGGGCGTGCCGCCAGCGGCGCGGAACGGGCCCTGGCCATCGAGCTCGCCAGAAACGTGCGCGGCGTCAGGGGTGTCGATGCCAGCGGTCTCCAGCAATGATGCGGATCACCGGCCTACTCAGCTGCAACGGTTGCATATGACTCACGATCAGATGGAAAGAAGCTTCGGCGGCGGCACGGTGATCGCCGGCCGCCCCTGGCGCCCGCCCGGCGCCCGCTGGTGGCAGCGCAGCTGCGACAGGAACCTCTGGTGCGGCCGCTGTGCGCGGGCTTTCCCCAACGGCGTCTACCGTCTGCTCGGCGGCGGCAAGACCTGCCCTTACGCCGACTGCGAGGCCAGCATCGCGCAGGATGCTCTGGAGTGGAAGCAGGTCAGGGGTGAACACCATGGCTATCCGGTGACCCCAAGCCTGGGCATCCAGTATCCTCTGCGGCCATAGGCATTCCGCCATCGCCGGGATGGGAAGATCTCAAGGTCCGGATTGGGCGACAGGCAGCCGGGACCGCGTGTTCTAAAAAAAGGCCGCATCTTTCGATGCGGCCTCGTCTTCCCTGATGCCCCAGCCGGCTGATTCTCGCCGGCCGAATCCCGTATAGGGGCCTAAAGCGAAGAGTTCTGAATAATCACTTCGACCCGCCGGTTGGCCTGGCGCCCGGCCTCGGTGGCGTTGTCCGCTACCGGAGAGTTGTAACCCTCGCCGACAGAGGTGATACGGCCGCTGGCCACGCCGTGCCCGATCAGGTACAGCGCAACGGCTTCGGCGCGCTTCTGCGACAGCGCCTGGTTCATGCTCTGGCTGCCGCGGTCGTCGGTATGGCCTTCGATACGGACATTGCGGTCCGGGGCCTGGCCGAGGAAGCTCGCCAGCCGATCGAGGTTGGCGACGCCGCCCGGCTTCAGGTCCGAGCGCCCGCTGGAGAACAACACGTCCCCCAGGGTCAGCACCATGCCGCGGTCGGTCGGCTTGGCCTGCAGCGCCGCCAGCTGCGCCTGCAGCGCGTCGTTCTTCAGTTTCGCCGCGTCGGTCTGCGCCTGCAGGTCGCCGTTTTTGGCCTTGGCCGCATCCGCCTCGCGGGTCCGCGCGTCCAGCTGGATCTTTCCGTTCTGGTCACTCAGCGCCTGGCGCTGGTCCTCGTCGAGCTTGGTCTGCGCCTGCGCCCGGGCGGTCTGCACCCTGCGGTCGGCGATATAGACCAGGTGCGCCGCCACGGTTGCGTCGGTCTGCGGTTGTTCGGCTTCCTGTACCGCCGTCTCGGCGTCGTGGATTGCCAATGGTGCACGGCTCGCTAGGCTGGAGTTGGACTCCAGCTCGGTCAAGGCGGCGCGGGCCCGCGAGGCGCCGGGGTCATTCACCGCGTCCACAGCGCAGGCGGCGAGCAGCAGGCCGGCGCCGCCGATGGCGGCTCCGGCCCAGGTGTTTCCAATCGTGCTGGTGATCCTGTTCATGCCTCAACCTCCCGAGCCGCGTTGTGTTTCCTGACGCAAGGCGTCGCCGTCCTTTTTCAGCGCCTGGTTCACTGCGTCGGCCTTGGCCAGCCGCGCCTTGGCCGAGGCCAGGTCAGCGTCTGCGCGCGCCTCGTCGGCCAGCTGCCGCGCCTGGGTCACGCTCTGTTCGTCAGGCCGCTGCGCCGCGGCGTGCGCCACGGCGATCTTTTCGCGCGCCGTGCGCATCTCCAGCGGGGCGTAGTCGGTGGCGTGGTCCTTGTCGGCGTTGGCGATGGAAATGTCGGCGGCCTGCAAGGCTTCGACCGGAGGCTGTGGCAACGCCGCGCAGGCGGCCAGCGCCAGCGCTCCGCCGACGCCGGGCAAGGCGTATGACCTGAATACGTTTTTCATTTGATTGATCCTTCACGATGTGAGCTTGAGGCTTGAGCGCAAGTACGGAGACCCGGCCGGAACGCTTCGATAATGGCTGCTCGGCCGGAGTACTCATCGCTCGTTGAGCCATACGGTTGTACACCGAACCTCATGCGGCGTCCGTCTGGTAGCACACGTAAGGCCTTGTCTGTCTTATTTGTAGCTCATGTGTGCCAGCGAACAGAAGCGACGCATTCCGTGCCGTACCGTGGGGCCCGATTCGTTAAGAACTCTGATCCGCGCATCTCCCCCCCCAGAGCATCCGATTCTGCTCCTCCTGATCGAGAGCTCAGCGCGCGGATTCGACCTTCCCGTCCGCCCCGACGTCTTTGCGGACGGCTTTTTTTGTTGGGTGTTGCGCGGCGGTGGATGCGCCGGTTCCTTGGTGCGGCGTAGCACGGACATGGCCGCAGCGGCAGCCTAATCTTCATCACCCAGCGACATACGGCTGCCGCACGACGGCGCTCGCTACGTGGTGGCTTTCTCAGTCGGAGAAAAAACGTGATCCGGCACGATCCCAGTCAGTACTTCCATGACGTTGTTCCCACGGCACCGCCGATGCAGGTGAACACGAAGCTCGGCCCGCAAGCGGTTCAGGCGGGTGCCCTCGCCGCCAGCCATGGCCATTCCGGCACTGCGTCGACGCGCCCCTCCGCCGACCATGTCGGCGTATGGCCAGCCCTGGCTGTGTCCATGTCATTGCTGCTGATTTTGTCGTGGATGGCGTCCCGGAGGTTCTCCGGGGTGCACCGTCTTCTGGCGGTCCCGAGCAGCACCCTAGGCGCCCGAGCGGAATGTCCGCCGGAATCGAATGCGAAGCTTTCAGGTCGCTGAATGATCGATCATGGACAGCTCTTCGCGATGTCCGCCGCCGCTCTGCAGGCCAACGCCCAAGGCGTCGCCGCGTATGTCGACGACCTGGGCCGCATGAGAGCGGTGCTGGGAGTCGCCCCGCAGGGGTTCCCGTGGTGGACAGTCTCCTTCCTGGCCGTACTGTTGCTGCTCTGGTGCGCGGGCCTGGCGGCCGCATGGAGGTACCTGAGCCGCCGCGCGAAGCATCACGCCTATGCCGCCCCCGCCTTCGGTTCCCGGATCGGCCCCTCGCACGCTGGCCTGGTGGCACCCGGTATAAAGCCGGTGCCGGACAGTGGCCAGTCGCCGGGAGACACTTCTCTCAACGCGGCAGCGCGCGGGTCTCGAACGGGAGCACCGGATCATGGCCGCCGGCTTTGAAGCCGTGGGCACGGGGCGCCTTGCCGGCTGAAATGCCACGCACCGCCCGGCCCGTCACGGCGTGGTCGGCCGTCATAGCGGA
>Ga0070741_10016320_pt1 | contig 12410 bp, 11 predicted proteins | sample Coa_R1_4_FD_66440 | JGI IMG/M metagenome (GOLD analysis project Ga0070741, IMG submission 66440) | Surface soil microbial communities from Centralia Pennsylvania, which are recovering from an underground coalmine fire - Coalmine... | ecosystem: Environmental > Terrestrial > Soil > Unclassified ...
AGGTTGCGCGCGGGATCGTAGCTGCCTGAGGTCCAGACGCCGCCACCGAAACGCTGTTCAAAAGGCGCGCCGTTCCAGCTATCGCCGCCCGGCTCGCCGGGCTTGGCGATGGTATTGAAACGCCAAGCCTCTTCGCCGGTTGCCGCGTCCAGCCCGACAATATAGTTGCCACCGCCGGTGTTGATGCCGAGGCTGGTGCCGATCAGGACCTTGCCTCTGGCGACCACCGGGCCCCCGGTCAGATTAAAGGGAGCGGCGCCCTCCGCTGAGCCAGCAGCCGCACCGTTGCCGCGGCCCATCACCGCATGATCCCAGACCAACTTGCCTGTTTTGGCCTCGAGGGCGATCACATGTCCATCCGGCGTGGGGGCATACAGCAAGCCGCCCTCAATCGCGAGGTTCTTCATCCGCGCGTTCCGCCCATTTTGCAGCCGGTCGGGGAGAGGCCGGGTGTATTGCCAGAGCACTTCGCCGGTTGCACCGTTGAGGGCCTGGATGCTGGCGCCGCTCTCGACAAACAGGATTCCGTCGTGTACTAGGGGCGTCATCTCATTGCCGCTAACCGGCAGAGCGAGCGTCCAGGCGATACCGAGACTACGGACGTTGGCCGCACTAATCTTCTTGAGAGGGCTGAACGCGAGATTTTGATAGCTGCCCCGCCACACCAACCAGTCGCCGTCGGGGGGATGCTGCAGCATTTCTTCCGTCACCGGCGTCAGGCTTGCGAGCAGCTTCTTGCGTGCCGCCATCACGGATTGGTAGGTGGCGTCCCGATTCATCGCGCGGGCGGTATCGGCCTGAGTCCGTGCGGGAGCCAACTCGCGGGTGCCGGCCGCAACGCCGTTGGCTTGGAGGACATAAGCTTCCACATCGCCGTAGGCGCGGTCACTGATCCCGCCCGAACCACCTGGTGGCATCTTGGTGGCGATGTAAGTAAACAGCGCGTTCGCGGACTGGCTCGCCCAGTGCGTCTTGAAAGCGGAGCCGCGAAGCGGGGGCCCGAACTGTCCGTTGTCGAGAGTAGCGCCATGACAGTTGCCGCAACTATCGTCATAGACCGCCTTGCCGTGGCTTGCCTGTTCCGCGGTGAAACCAACTGCCGGGCTTCCGGTAAAAAAGCTCTGCTCCTGGGCCAGTACGGCTAACGCGGTCAACCACATCACACCGCCACCCAAAAGAACAAACCGGCGCACTGGATTCCGCCAAATCATGATCGCCCTCCCGCTTAGTCTGCCGCTACGAATTGCGGTTGCACTTGAAAGCCTCGGCGTTCTCGCTGCTCCCTCGTCACGCCGACGGCTCGATTGTATCCGCTTCGGCATGGTTTAGTCGATTCTATCCCACCGAATCCGGCGCGGGGCCGCGCTCGGGCCGGATGACGCGCCACTCTTCCATTGCTGCCTGGGTCGCAGGCCAGTTGGTGCCGAACCAGGGCCTTCTACGAGTCGGCGACCAACAGAGCCCGGTGCGCATTTCTCAAAACGACATGGAGGAAATCTATATGGCGGCTGAAACACAACTGCCGCTGCCCGAGGCTCTCGCCTCCGAGATGTCCCTGTTCCAGTTGGACGAGACGCTTTCGCTCCTAATGGAATCGGCGACGGAGGAAGCCACCGCAGGTAATGGCGAGATCCCAGACGAACTGCGCCAGGCGCTGCTTGACTACTGTGAAGCGTTTGGAGTAAAAGTCGACAACGTCGCCAATTACATCAAGGCACATGAAGGCGAAGCAAGGAATGCCAAGCTCGAAATCGAGCGTCTGCAAACCAGACAGGTCGCCGCCGAGAACAAGGTCGAGCGGTTGAAAGGCCTCCTCAAATACTTCATGGACACGCGAGGCCTCAAGAGCATGAAGGGCCGGCTGAACACAATCTCATTACGGCGAAACAGTCAGGACTCGCTGATTGTGGCCACTCCTGATGGCATTCCCGCGGAGTTCTGCAAACTGTCCGTAACGATCGGGCTCCCGGACTGGGAGGAGCTCGTGGCTTACCTGCCGGACGATCACGACCTGCGATCGCGACTTGCGAGTGATGGCAGGGCGATCGGGAAGCGCGAACCAGACAACGCGAAGCTGAGAGCGGCACTTCAAGCTGGCGAACGTGTCGAGGGTGCGGAACTCCGTCGAGGGCAGCACGTCAGGTTATCTTGAGGGGCAATCAGATACGCTGTTTGCATATGGTTGCTGGGTATCTCTTCGGGAATCACCGCTGGGAGTGCCAATGGCAGTAGGACTCTCGAAACGGTGGTTTGCATGGGCGCTGTGCCATATGGCGAAGCGCTATGATGCCTTGCTTGCCGACCGTAAGCGAGATTTGCTGGGTAGCCTCGACGGGACTGTCGTCGAAATAGGGCCGGGCACCGGGACGAACTTCCGTTACTACCCTGATGGCGTTCGGTGGATAGGTGTTGAGCCAAACCCGTACATGCACCCTTACCTGCGCCGTGCGGGAAATGCAGCGGGGTTCGCCGTGGATGTGCGCCAGAGCCACGCCGAAAAGATGGACCTCGCCGATGGGTTCGCTGATGTCGTCGTTGCAACGGCTGTCTTGTGCTCTGTCCGCGATCAGTCTCTAACGCTTCAGGAAATCAGACGTGTTCTGAAGCCTGGAGGTCGCTTTGTGTTTCTAGAGCACGTCGGCGCCGGCCGGACGACAGCGCTGAGGAAAGTCCAGCGACTCGTCCGACCGTTCTGGCATTTCATGGCAGATGGGTGTGACCCGGCTCGGGACACGGGCCAGGCGATCATCGACGCTGGGTTCGAGCCGATTCACGTCGAGACTTTCAAGCTGCCGCTCGGCCCGGTAGCGACGCACATAGCGGGCATCGCCACGTCATAGACTTGTCACAATTGACAACGGGATCACACGGTATTCTTCCGCACAGTGCGGTTATTTGCGCCTGGACGGTCCTGTGCTCTATTAAGAAGAAGCGCGGGGCCGCCCTCTAGCTCAGGTGCCAAATCGACAACCGCTGCGTTGCATTGCTCACATTCGGCCCAGTGACGAATCGGATCGGTCTAGCAGTGCCAGAATATGCGGAAGCGCGGCAGCAACGGTCGTCCCGTTGGGGAGAAGAACCGTCTCTTGGTTCTCTCCCTAGTAATGGCATTCCTGGGTTTTGTAGCGCCTGCCGGACGCGCTCCGGAACCGTCGATTCGAAAGCATCTGACTACAGCGCCCGAGATTCTAGTTGAAGCCTCGCGACTGGCGTTCCTTCATAACTGGCAAGCTGCGGCGCCACTCTTTCACCAGGCGGAGGGTCTATTTGCAGCCCAAGACGACAAGCGAAACGTCTTGTACGCCCATGTTGGATGGCTTCGTGGCGAAATCGAATCACGGTCGCTGGCGGAAGTATCGGGGTACCTGGCTGGCATCCTGAGGTCTCCTCTTACCCAGTCCGATTTGAGACTCCGGTTGTTCTGCCTGGTGGCGAAGGGAGACATCGACTTTCAGATCGATCCCAAATCATCCGAGGCCGTCTGGACCGAGGTCGCTTCGGCGGCCACGCGCCTTCGAGATGGTGTTTGGGAAAATCGCGCGGAGGCCGAGCTAGGCGCAATCACGTTCTATAAAGGCCAAATTTATCGGGGCGCCCGAATGGTCGCGAAGTCGTACATAGGTGCGGAGCTCCGTGGCGACACGGCATACGTCATACGGCTCCGGGCGGCGCTGGGCGAAGGGTTCGCCGAATTTGGGCATCCCAAGGACGCGTTGGTCTACTTCGACGGCGCCCTGAAGTTGGCAAGGGAGACACCCGATGCCGGATTCCCCTTCACGGCATACCTCGGCCGGGCGCGCGCGCTGATCGCCCTGGGCCGGCCCGCAGAGGGGGAAAGGATTCTGCGCGAAGCTCTAAGCGACTCCCAGCGCGATCATATGAGAGTTCGCGAGGCGAGAGTACTGATAGCGTTAGGGAATCTGGCGAAGGGCCGGGGCGACGAAACGGAAGCGCGGTCGTGCTTCGAACGTGCAGCGCAGCTTGCCGAGGAGCAGAGTTTACTGCGCCTTGCCGCCTCAGCCAAGTCTGCTCTTGCCTCGCTATCGGCAGCCGATGGCGGCTCATTGAATGATGCCGAGCAGCTTATCAAGGCGAGTATTCAGGACAGCGCTGTCGGGGAAGACATGTTTCATCTACCGCGCCAATTGGCGGCCGAGGCGGACATCGAATCCAGGCACGGCAACATACTCGCAGCCGAGCGTAATTACAGGCTCGCCAGCCAGGTCGTTGACCGTCTAATCACAAATGTAACGCCCTTCGAGGAGAAGGATTTTCTACTGGCCTCAATGGGCTCGATATACTTTGGCCAAGCACGCTTGGCCTTGCAGCAGCACGATTCCGAATCGGCATTCAAAGCTCTGGAGCAGGTCTATGCTCGTGGAATCGCCGAATCTTTGCGTTGGCATTCCGGGCGCGATCGCTTGGCTTTGGAATTGACCGAACCGGCAGCAAAACGGGTCAGCCTTCTGCAAGAGTCGTTGTTGCGCGAACGGCAGCCAACGCGCCGAGGTCAGATCCTCTCTGAGATTTGGGAAGCGGAGAAGCGCGGCATCGTGATTCGGGACTCGGACGGGATCGTGGCCAAGACAGCAGGCCTGACTGTAGGCCTTTCGCAATTGCAGCGCGCCCTACGACCGGACGAACTGATCTTGGAGTACGCGCTCGATCAGGCCGATTCGATTCTGCTGGCGATTGACCAGCATTCCATCGCAACATTCAGGCTGCCACCGCAAGCAGAAATCGAGGCGCTTCTTACGAAGTACCTCGACGGTATCAATGGTGGAGACCAAAACATGGCAGTTGGGCAGGAACTGGGGAATCTGCTGCTGGGACCTGTGTGGAGCCGCCAGCAGAGGCGGCTGATCGTGGTCACCCACGGTGCGCTGCAGACGGTCCCTTTTGACGCTTTGGTTACGCCTGATGGCCATTACGTCGCCGAGACATACTCTGTCACATCGTCGCCATCCGCAACAATCCTGTATGAGCTCCGCTCGCTCGGTGAAAGCCGCGTGCAGAGAGGCCTTTTGGGCATCGGCGCAGTTCGGTACGGCCAGGGTGCAACCCTCCCTGGCGTATTGATTTCCCTGACTCGCGGCCTCAACGACGGATTGCAAGGTGGCTTGTTCGCCTCCGAAGGCGCGCCTGCATTTGGTATGTTGCCTGGCTCGCGAAGAGAATTAATAGACGCCGCTTCCGCCCTTTCGGATAGCACGCTGCTGCTGGACCGCTCAGCTACCGAGCAACGGTTGAAGTCAGAGGTGCTGTCGTCCTATGAGGTCCTTCACTTCGCTGTTCACGTGGCCGTGGACAACGAGCGGCCCGACCGAACGGCACTCGTGCTGGCAGACGGTCCGAATTCCAGTGAGGATGGACTTCTTCAGGCACGCGAAATCGCCCACCTGGAGTTGCGGGCACGGCTCGTGGTCTTGTCCGGATGCGACACCGGCAAGCCGGTTTTTGAGAGTTCGTTCGCCAATGCCAGCCTGGTCCGGTCCTTCTTGTTTGCCGGGGCAAAGAGCGTGGTAGCGACGCTCTGGACCATCGACGACACGTTCAGCGCGTACCTGATGGGGCGATTTTACGCCAATCTCAGCCGAGGGTCGGATGTAGGTGCAGCTTTGGAACAGGCCAAGCGCGATGCGATTCATACGTACGGGAACTCTGGCGTGGGTTTATGGGCCGGATTCCAAATTGTCGGGAACGGAGACGAGACGATTGAGCGAGGAGGCAGTCTGTGAGTACTCTGGCCGGATCAGCGGTTTCAGTCCCTGCGGCTTTGAATCTGAAGCAGAAGGAATCTATTATCGAGCGAGTATCGAAGATCGTTGAGGAGCGGATCTGGGACCCCGCATTCCCGCGCGATCGGTGGCGGGCGGCGGTCAACACGTGCCGCAGCGCTTTGCTGAACGGCGTCGACGCAAATGAGTTTGAACAACAGATGGATACCCTGGTTCACCGTGCCGGGGACCTGTTGCCGGTCAAAGCCCAAGATTTAGGCTTTTTCCACAAGAGCAAGGGAAAGGCTCACGTGAGCCGCCTCGCCTCTCATTTCCGGTACTGCCAGCCGAACGAATGTGCTCCGTCTCTTACCCGCGCGTCCGAAGGCGGCGATGTCCTGTATTCGAAGCTCAACCATGAGACTGGCTGGCTCAAGGTGACGAAGTTTCCCGGTGCGGTTGGCGTTGAAATTGCCAATCAAATGGCGGAAGCTGTTCGCTGGCTCGCCGAGTGCAGGCGGTTGATTGTGGATCTTCGTGGCAATGAGAGTGGCGGCCTTGCATTCCTGCGCCTAGCTGGCTATCTCACTCCGGAGCGCCGAACCATCGGCTATAGCGTAACCCGGCGAGGAGCCGAACGAGGGTCGATGGACACCCTCAAGACCTTTGGGTGGATACCCAGTGGGAAGTTCGGACTACCGTGGCTTGCGGTGAAGTATGGTTTCTCGGATCCCTCGGTCCGGGTTGCCACGGAGGGCCTTGGCGCCTACCCGTTTCACGGCAGAACGGTGTTACTTGTGGATGGAGCGACCACCGGCGCGGGCGAGCGTATTGCCGCATTTGCAGCCGATGAACATCTGGCTCCTCTCGTGGGCAGCCGGACCGCCGGCCAAGTGATCTGCAGTGATTCGAAATCAGTCGGGAACGATTTCTTTGTGAGGATTCCGGGCCGAGCCTGGTACACTCCATCGCGCCGGCTAGTTGAAGGCACTGGTGTCGAGCCGGATATTTGTGTGCCCCCTAGCGACGACCCTTCGCGGGATCCCCAGCTTGACCGAGCCGTAGAAATCGTGTCGTCCCTCTGACCCAGGCCGTCCGCACCTCAACCATCATTTGAGTTTAGGACGCAGAGGCGTGGGATCTTCCAGCAAGCTGAAGAAGGAGCAACAAGAAGTGTTTACAGAATTGCTACCCATATTGAAGCAGCGGGCGCTCATGATCACGGTTTCGGATATCGGCGATGGAATGCTGCGAGTGAACGTCATTCCCCGTAAGCTGGATGCCGATTCCGACCAGAACCCGGTGCTGACCACGCCTCTCTCAATTACCGCCACCGCGGACGAACTGGACCGGGAATTGCCAGCTCAACTCGCGTTATTCACAGAATCGGTTGTCAAGACCGGATCGAATCTAGATGAGTTGAGGACGCAGCACGCCGCTGCTGTGACGGCAGTCGAAGCAGAGAACAAGAAAAGGCTCAACGAAAAGAAGAATGCCAGCCGGAGCAGGACGCCAAGTGCCCCTCCGGCGACTACCGCGACATCAGAAATCGAGGACCGAAGACTGGTCTTCGGAAGCAAGCCGGCGCCACTGGCCGGCGGGTGCCGGAACCTGTTCGACGCGTCGGCGGAAACGATGGATGTCCACGATGTGAGCGAAGATGCTCCATGTGATGGTTCAGTAGAAGCTGATTGAATCTCGAGTGGGCGAAACGGTTCTTTCACTATCTTTTGCGTGCATCGGGTTTTGGCGCATGAGAAACCGGATCTTCGGTCCAAACCCGGAGGCTTTGGCAAATGACGACAGCAGGCAAAAAGTATTCGTGCGATTTGACCTGTTCGCCAGAACCTCCGATTATTCGGCCCTCACTAGTGGAACTAGAAAGCTCCCACCGCATCAGCCGACGCACCCGTCGAAGCCCGCACCTCACTTCATCCGAAGCCAGTGCTCCCGGATGACGACGCGCGGATACATGACCTTCATCAGCCGCCTGGAGTATGCCAGCATGTCTCCGAGTTGCGCTAGGGTCGGGGCGTAATCAGCGGTCCCGGAAGGGTGCGTGATCTCGTTTCGGATGTCCCGATGAAGGTCGAATTCCCGCTCGTCTGGCGCAGGCGAGCCGAGCCTGCCGAATATGAACTCCAGTTTGGGAAACAGCCTTGCGCCTCGGCAATTCCGCGGATAATCAAGCTCTGCCTCCGCCATCCACGAGGCCATCGCGTCATCCACCGCCACCCACGCCAAAATCGCTGCTGCGCGCAGATGACGCTCCCTTATGACCTTTCCGGCCTTCGTGTCGGAAGTGCTCTTCGCCTCATAGAAGTAGAAATACGCGTCCTCCAGGGTTGTGAAGCGCGTGATCAGCCCCATGGCGCATGAGCATAGCACGCCAGAGTGGTAGAATTCGCAACAAGTCTCACGGGGCTCTTTCTGGCGATCCGCCGTTGCACGCATTTCGCCTGTGTCAAGATCCGGACATAAGCGGCCTCAAGTCGGAGGAATAATGAGTGATCTGGCACCCATAAATAGGCCGGTTATTTGACTTCCAGTGAGAACATATTGAGGTTCGTAGTGTAGGCCCTCTTTGCGGAGTTGTGCAGACTTGCCGATCAGGATGCCGCGACCTTCCCCGAAGCGCTCCCTAACATGATTCGCTAACAGCGGAGGGCTCCGGTTTGAGTACGCTGTCCGAAAAATGGAAATATCCGCGATATAGTCGCCGAACACAACCCAGCAGTGACCATCCCAGGACCGGGTCGACTCGTCGAAAGCTGATTGCCAGTCTCTTGACGCTGCACCCTCGCCAAAGACGCATGTTGCTCCAATTGAGAGCGACCCTGCCACAGCGTAGACGGGTACTTCCGGGATGACGATCTGCAAACGCACGACGTAAACAGCGCTCATCAGCGCACATCCGCCAGGCATTGGCGGAAAATGAATCAGCACATCCGTTCCAGTAGCCGTGACTGCGTCTAGCTGCGGCTGTGTGGGAACAAGAGTTCTATGGGACTCCGCTGCGACTGGGCCGTGAGAGGCCGCGATGAGGTTGCCGAGGTCAACTTCCAAGCTTTTCCACCTCGCCGGCGATGTCCGGGTTGTTGGCGGCGGCAAGAGCCTTCACTTTGGCAATGTACTCGTCCGGGACGTTGTGCTCGCGCAGGCCGCACACGATATGCCGGACATAGTCGATATTCGTCTTCAATCCCGGCACGGGTTCTTTGACCGTGTAGGTCAAGGCCGGTATGACTTCACCATCCTCGCGCCGGACATTGATAGTCTCGCGCTTGTAGTTCCTGCCCTCTCCTTCGATCGCGTCGAACGACCTGCGTCCGCACGCCTTGGCGGTTTGACGGCTGATGAGATGATCGGCGACTTCGCACAGCACACCCCAGACTTTACTTCCGTCCTTTCTTACGATGTCCGATGCGGCACAACCGCGTCCGGAACTCTGCACATCAAACGCGAGTTCGAAGTCGTCGACCGTTTCGGCAATGCCGGCGAACTTCGCATCGCCGCTTAACCGGGTCGCGCTGTTGATCTCACTGTCCGAGCAATTGGAGCCATACTGAAACACAAGCGCCACTGGCCATCCTCCGTAACTAGAAGCTTACCTCCGGTGTGGACAAACTCCTATCCGCAACAACAACACCCGGCGGGCTGGTTACCCGATGCTGTGGAACCCCCGCCGCCAAGCTTGCCGGCCTGAATCAGATTTCAGGCATAGGCGTTTCACGCGAGAAGTTCTGGAGTCCCCTATGTTGGCATCTGCCTACGCGCAGCCGGGGTTCTCAGAGATGGAAGTGGCGCGTCATCCGCCCAAAGCGCCGCCGATTAGCGTCTACAGAGCGACTTCCCATGCGTGGTTCCCGAAGGCCCTCTTCACGATTGGGCCATTTCTCATTTACCTGAAGCTAGCGCTTAGCCACCGGCTGATTAACGTACCACTCGAAATCGAATCCAAGCTGCAGTCGGCCTGTCAGACCGAACAAGACTTCTCGCGCCTCTCGGTATACACGCTTGGCTTCCGCCTCTTTTGGACGATAAGCGTCTTTGTGAATAACCCGATTTCGTAAGGTATTTACATCCGCGCGGAGCAATTTGACCAGTAGGGCTTTCAAGCGCCAATCATTCATCTGGTCGATCTCCGCACGTGTTACTGGGCGTATGCCGGTCGCCGCGCCCGGAATCGCGAGGATGACTGGTTCAGCGGCCACAAGCGATGGCGGCGCCACACCATCGACAATCATTCTCAGGACCAGTCGGCGCATCGGCTCAAAAGTGAGCCCCTTCATGCGCTGGTAGAGCAAGCGAATCAACGTATTTAAGCGCGTCAGATCACGGCTCTCGTCTTTGGCGAATGCTCTAAAAAGAAGCTGCACATACATGAAATGGCTGAAGAACACCTCATATGCCTGCGCCGCCGTCAGAACGCATTGCATATAACGTTTGCCCTGAATGAATTCATGGCACTCGAACAACAGCATCTCGTGTGCGGCGTTGATGCAATCTCCGCCAATGCTGAACGGCTGATTGCATCGCTGACACTTCACTTCACGAAAGTCAATTGGCCGGAGCGTGTGGAGATCAGAAACTCGGTTGAAGATGTTCGTGCTCCCGCAACTCGGACACTCTGCTATGACATTCTCATAGGTCGCCGCGTTTGTTACGGCTCGCAAATCGTCAGCCATTATGGTTTCTACCGACCAAATATGCCGCCACAAGGGTAAATGGCTTGCTCAGCGCGCAAACGAGCAATTCGCGCTTACTGCACCCTGATCAATTTGGCCTTTACTTTCATTTCCGCAAACCCGATGGCGCGAATGCAGCGTGAGCACCTCAGTCTGCTGATTCGTTCCAGGATTTGTCCTGGAGGGCCGCAAGATAGGATTGTACATCCCTGTTGGACTCCAAGAAGGCCGCCGGTAAACCGCTCAAAATTTTAAGGGCTCGATCGCGTATGGCATTGTCGCGAGAGAAAGGGCAACCAGAGCTGCAGCCGCTCCATACGGGTATTGAAGATTCGCAGGCACTGGATCATCAATTGTCAGAAAGAGATCGCGCGCTGTCTCTTTCCTTCCGCCGCGCAAACGGGCATCAATGATCAGTACCTTTGCAACGAGGTCGCCTTGCTTAATCGCATCAGCAAGAAAAGCTTCTGCCTCGTCATATTTGCCTTCATCAATCAAGTCCCCCCCATAGCGACCGCGATCAGGGTCGCGACGCATAGCATCCATGGCCAATTCAAAGTCGCTGTCCGCTTTTGTTATCCTCCAACGCAGAAATCTTGCGGCGGCGAGTGCCCCAATTAATCCGCCCGGAGTACGAGCTTCGGCGATGACCGCCTCGGCAAGGGTCAGCGCCTCTTCTTTCGCGTTACGTCGCAGCAAGTCCTCTGCGAGTTCCAGCCGAGGCGCCCAACTGTCCTCTTTAGAAAGAGCCGATGACGAGGCTCTTCGAAGTGCCGCTTCGCGGTCGGTCGCATCGAGACCGCAGAATCGGGCGGCCATCATCAGCGCGCGAGTATCGTTTACTTTGCGGAGGTCGCCGAGGCTGTCCAGTTCGAGGACGCCTTCCTCTAATCTTCCCGCCTCGAAAAACCATCCGCTGGCCAAAGCAATGAGCCGGGCACTGATTGTTGGGATGCCTATCGTGCGTGCCAAATGGCGCAACTGCGGGACGAACGCAGCGTCTGTGCCATTGGCTTTTTGGACCATTCCCAGATCTAGAAGTAAAACCTCCAAGGCGAGCGTATCAATATCGGCTAGTTCTTGATACAGCCCACGCGCGGTATTAATAGTAAAGGTAGTGTGTTCCTTCACCCAGATAACATACTGAGCGACATCAGCCCGGGCGTGCTTTTCGGCGAGCGCGAAGTCTGACGCCTCCATTGCGGCAACGCGGGCCTTCTCGTGATCACCCTTCTGGTCCACCAACTCCTTGCAACATTCGGCAAAGCGTAGCGGGCCTCCACAAAAGCAGACATCAAGAGGGTCTGGCTCCCAGAACCGCCGAGTGGCGGACCCATTCGCGACTTTAATATAGCCCTGTTTCCGCCAGACTTTCGGCTGCAGGTAGAAGGGGACCTCATCCTCAACCTCATGAGTGTTCCCAATCTTGATGCCTCCAAACGGTCCTCTTCTGAAGGGCGTGATGAAGGTTCGACTAATGCCATCGCGTGTCCTTACGCCAACAAAGAGAACCTCATGGCGGTCTGTACTCAACACCTTTGGATTGAAATTCCCTCCTGAGACGGGTTCTGCAAGGTTTATCCATGCCTCTCCGACCTCGATAAGTGCGTCGCAGCCCTTGCGCTCAACGAACTCGGCGGCCGACTGCATCAGAACATGCTTTTGTGTTCGATCGGTAGCAAACAGAGTGGCATTGTGCCAGTCGCCATGGCCGTCACGGACAAACATCATTCGTTGGTGGCATTTGTCTTTTCGGAGTATTCGCTTGGCTCGATATAAAACATTTTCCGCGACGGCAACTGGGTCCGACCTCTGCCATGCAGCCAGCTTTCCTTCTTTAATGAATTCATAGCGCGCTGCTGCTTCGTCCAGAAGAGCTGGGCTGGAGGGGGATGTTGCCCTGGGGACCAACTCATCCAGTGTGGATAACTTGGTAAGCGTACGGTGTTGGCCGTCTAGATTTGGCGCGTACTACAGATCATTCTGGATGCCGGGAGACCGTAAG
>Ga0070741_10016321_pt1 | contig 12409 bp, 8 predicted proteins | sample Coa_R1_4_FD_66440 | JGI IMG/M metagenome (GOLD analysis project Ga0070741, IMG submission 66440) | Surface soil microbial communities from Centralia Pennsylvania, which are recovering from an underground coalmine fire - Coalmine... | ecosystem: Environmental > Terrestrial > Soil > Unclassified ...
GGAGATCCCTTGGCAGTTCCGGTAGCGATGGAAAATATTGGAAAGACTATCGCTAAACATATCAGTGGCAAGATGTCCGTTTATGTTTTGAACGCGGGATACGACCCGGACCTTAACTACGGTCCCGGTCACAGTCATTACGAGTTTGGGCCGACCGGAAGCTTTATTCCAGGCACGCCTGACATCATGAACTGGATTGCAATTCGCAACGGCGATCAGATTATTCTTACACCGCCAATGCACAAGGCGATTCTTGAAGGCACAACCCTGATAGTCATACACGGACGAATCGAATACTGGGATATTTTTGGAATCCAGCATTGGGTTACGTTCTGTCAAGAGGCTGGTGGAGGAACGATGCGCGCACCAGGTAGCAACAAATGTGCCGCATACAACGATACGGATAGCAATTAACGCCGACCTGTCACGCCGAAACCACCTTAGCATAATTGATTAGCGAAGTATATTTATACCGATTTAGTTGACATAATATCTGTTATCGGACGTTTAGGATTTCAACAATGCTTTTTGGACACGGCGATCCTTGACCTCCCCTATGCTTTAGCCGACCACCTTTTCAGGCCATTCCTCTAACAGCCGTTCGTTCAGTTGCTTTAGAAACTTGTCAGCCGTGCCTTAGGGAGCTAGGTACACAAATGTGTCTTTCCAGGCGGGATCTTCGTTGGGTACCCAATACCCTACAGTTATGAGATTGTGCGCGGCCTGTAGCTTTGACACATCTCGAAAAATGTCTTCAAGATCCGCCACTCTCCCTGGCTTGGTGTGATAAATCATGAGCTCGAAAACACGATTGTTGTCAGCCCGCACGTCAGTTGGCCGCAAAAACCCCGCGCTCAGCGATCCAGCGACGAAAGAAAGCACGGCGATAGCCAAGACCGACAATTCTTTAAATAGGTGCCGATCGAGGATAGCCATAACACGTCTAGCATTCCTGTTCATAACGCACGCCACGACATGACAAGAGCATATCGGATTTGTCCGCGTTGCCCCGCTCTGATTTACTGGACCCGCTCCGAAGCTTACGATCATTGCCGCGGCTGATCGAGCTTTACAGCAGAGTCAGCTCACATCCGCGAATTCGCGAGATGCCCAGTACTCATTTCCCGTATGTTCGCACTTTTTTATAATTCCTTTTTCTTGCAATCCTGCTATATTCCAACCAAACAGTCTCCGAATTTGACCCGCATAGGAGTTCGTTAAACGTGTACAACAACATCTTTCGTACCAAACCAATGGACCTTTTCCGCAAATGGGTGGTCGCTCCGCCAAGCCGAGGCGTTCAAGAGCTTACGTCTATCGGAAATGTCAAAGACGTGACGCCGGGAACCGTAAAGGAGGGCTTGGAGCCGAAAAAGGTAGAACTGCTTAAAGTAAATGAAGCGGATCGAATCCGCTACATCAACTTCATCACCATGCCATATCGCCCCAACGCGCTCACGTTTGAGGTGTCTGCGACTGCTAAACCGGGGTGGGTTCCGGTTTGGTATCTGCCTTGGCAGAGCATGAAGATGATCGAGGTCAGCATCGACCCCGTGGGTGGCAGTCCGAACGCACCGCTTCTCGAGCCGGACAATCCCAACAATCCGGGATTGTTCTTCACAGCCGCAATCAACGGCTGCTCCGTGTTTGTTAGAGGCCAATCCATGAACCCGACCGTCTATCACGGCGGCATTGACGGCAAACTGAATGTAGATGCAGCGGAGTTCTGGGAATCTTGCATGGCCGCCGTCGGCACCCTGGACGGCACGAAGAACACCAAGTTGCAAAAAGGTATAAATCGATCAGCTTACGTCAATGACCCCAAATTGGGTGTTGACAGCTTCAAGACCGACACCTCGGTTGAGTTCGAGAAATGGCTTAAAGAAAAGAAGGCTGGCGCAGTCACGATTGAGGCGGTCTACGCCTCGGGCTGCGTTTTTGGAATCCGTTATGGGCGAAATTGGAGCTTTTATCTGCAAAAATCCGCTCAAGTGAAGACGACACGGGTGATGAAAGAGGCCGATGTTGACACCAGTGGAAGAAATCCGCAGGTAAAAGGGTACAGCCCCGCCACCGAGGCTACTATTGTCCGTGAAAAGACCGAGTCAACTTATTGGGGCTTTTCCTCTCGTACTACGTACACGGCCGAGATGAGTCATGATCGCCCCATGGTCATTCAGGAGTTTTATCCCTCTTCGACGGGCATCGTAAAAGTCGCAGACGAAGTTCGAATCATCCGCTAGCACGGCTCGTTGGCGGCGTGTCGGCCGGCGCTTGATACCGAAGCTCGTTAGCGCATTCTCTATTCCGACCGCAGCGCTTCCATAACGTCAATTCGTGCCGCCCGGGCAGCGGGCAAGGCGGAAGCGATAATAGCCGCGATCAACAGCAGGAAGCCGGAGCCAATAATGGGAACGATTCCGGGCATCTTGAGATCACTGAGATAGCTCGCGGCTATTCGCTCAAGCGCAAAGCCGCAAATTGCGCCTGCGACAATGCCTGCCGCCGCCATTAACGCGCCATCTTTGACGACCGATCCAAGAAGCTGACGGCTCTGGGAACCGATGGCAAGACGTATGCCGAATTCGCGAATGCGGCGGCTGACGGAAAACGCGAGCACGCCTGCAACGCCCACGACCGCGATGGCGAGCGCCACACCCGCAAAAACGCCAAAGACGAGGGCATTGAGCCGGTTCGGCGTCAATACTTCGGCGCGGATGTCGGCAAGCGTAGCGGCATGTTCCACTGGCTGCTCGACGGAAAGGCCGCGAATGATGCGCGTGACAGGGCTGATTAAGGGATGCGGATCGACATGCGTATGCACAAACATGCGGCCGCCCCAGAGATTCGCCTGTTCGAAGGGTTGATAAATCGTCAGCGCCGGACTGGGCTCGACGTTCTCATCGTCTACGTCAGCGGCAACGCCCACAATACGCCTGGGCGCGGTACTGACATCAATGAACTTCATGATTGGGTCGGTCCACATAATATGGCGGTTCACCGCATCCTGGTTCGGAAACATGCGCTGTGCCAAGCTCTGACTTACAATCACGACCATCTCTTTACCCGCGCTATCTGCGTCGTTGAAATCCCGGCCGGCGACGATAGGCACTCCTAGTGATGCAAAGAAGCCAGGAGACACACTTCGAAAACGTCCGCGCGGATCTTCCTCGCCTGGGGCGCGCACGTGCCCATCGGCTGAAAACAGAAATCCGGGTCCGAATGCACCGGCATCACGCCACGGCACTATTGTTCCCACCGCGACAGCATCTACTCCCGGCAACTGTTTAATCCGCCGAATAGACTCTTTGTAGAGGCCGGCAATCTGCTGCGGAGTCTTTCCGTAGGACATTACCGGAACATTCAAAGCAAGAACGTGGCGAGTGTCAAAGCCTGTGTTGACGGATTGCAAATTCAAAAGCGTAGTAACCAGCGCGGTTGCCCCGGCAAGCAGTACGAAGGATGCGGCGATCTGGATCATGGCAAAGATGCGCAAACGGCGATTCGTGCCACCGGCGATGCGCAGACTGCTTCCCGAGAGGCTCAGACCGCGAGAGGCATCAGACGCGGGCAGCCGCGGAACAAATGCGAGCATCACTGCCGCGGCCACAGCAAGCAGTGCTCCTACCCAGAGCATGCTGGAATCGACGGTAATATCCAACGCGCGAACCGAGAATCGTGAGGCATAGCGGCCCAGGATAGCCACCATAGGCCGTGCGATCAGCACGCCGATAATTGCGCCCCCCAGACATAGAAGAAGGCTTTCAGCCAACAGAGTGCGACGTAAGGCGCCGGGAGATGCGCCAAGAGCGGCGCGAACCGCCAGTTCACCCTCGCGCTGGACGCTCCGAGCAAGTATTAGGTTGGCAACATTCGAACAAGCGATCACAAAAATCAATAGCGATGAGGCCAGCAAGATCCACAGAACCGTAGAAGCGCGAGAGTTAATCTGATCACGAAGTTGCGTCACCTCCAGCGCAAAATGCGCTTTTGGCGAATACGCTTCCGGATGGTCGTGTATCATGCGTGCATTCATTGCGCGGAGTTCGGCACGTACAGTGTCGATTGTCGCTCCGGGCGCGAGGCGGCCAAAAAGTTCGGTCATGCGATGCACCCGGCCGGTCACCATCGTGGCCGACAAATGATGCGGACTCGTGACCACGTTTGCAATCAGTTCGGTTTCTGCCGGGTACGGGACGGAGGGCTCAAGGACCCCGACAACGGTCGCCGTCCGCTCACCGAGCCGGATGCGTTTTCCGAGGACGGATGGGTCGCTCTTCAAAACCGTGGTCCAAAAACGATACGTCAACACCGCCGCGCCTGCCGCATTCGGCCCATCGTCGGTGGGTCCTAACAACCGCCCCAGCACAGGGCGCAATCCCATGACATCGAAATAGGTGCCGCCTACCACTCCGGCACGAACTTCGCGCGGTTCGCCTAAGCCGACCATCGTGAACCCAATGACCGAAAAATCGCCGAATTCGCTGATGCTTTTCATCCCGGCGCGCAGATCCCGGATTTCGGGCACCGAAAACGCCACGTCGTCGGCGTCCATGCCACGCGCGCTGTGACGGATATAGAGAAGCCGGTCTTCATCGCGGTTGACCAGCGGACGAAGAAGCACTCCACGGACGAGGCTAAAGATCGCGGCGTTCGCTCCAATCCCAAGAGCAAGAGTCAGGATGACGGTTATCGAAAGGCCTTTCGTCCGTAGCAAAGATCGCGCTGCCAGTCTCAAATCGTGTGGGAAGGCCGTCAGGCTGTCGTAAATAATTGATCGGCGGTAGGTTTGATCTTCCAAAGTTTTGCTCATGAGATCCGGTTGTTATAGATACGTCGAACCACGTAGCCCCAAATCGACAACTAATACATGACAAGTACCACATATTTTTATATCGAGTTTGCGGGCGGAATGTCTGTTTGGAAGTAGAACACTGCCGCCGGTAAATGGTACGGCTCGGAGAATTCGACTAGCCGCGCAGTTCTTTAAGGGTTTTGCCGACTGCGCCGGGACCGAAGTCAACGCGCGCATCTTTAACGCTCACGCCGACAACTTCGATTCGGTTGAGATCGGTAGTGCCGATGCCGACCGCTTCGGCGAGTTTGAGCATGTTGTCGCCGCGGATGAACGGCGATGTGCCGCGATCCGCGCGCGGGTTGTAACTCAGCACCGCTATGCCTACGGTATCCACGCAAATGGGGTTGCGTCCCACGATAATCAAACCCGGCGTCATTCGCTCAAGACCAGGCAGCCAGGGGCCTTCCCCGCCCCGCACCGTTTCCACGCCATCTACTATCGCGAGATCGATAGGCCGGATGCCGATTTGATCAACGACGATGCGCGGAACCCGATACCCTGGATCGCGCGGAGAATCGGGATGTAATTCAGCGTCGACGCCTGCGGGCGCTGGCGTTTTGCCGTCATGCAGTACCGCGCCGCGTTCCGACGTGGGGCGTTCGTTGCCATTCGGCCCGCAATCGCCGCCATACAACGAACACGGCGTGTCACCAAAGTTGTTCTTCATCGACATGGTGACGCCGCCAATCCAATGATTTTTCAGCTTCGAAAGCGACGCATACACATCGCACTCGGTAAACGCCTGGTTCAGGTGATAGGCCGGATACATGTAGCCGCCCCACGGCACCTTGAGGCGCACATATTGCTTGTATTTTCCTAAGTTCTGAACGTTCTCCCAATCCACATTCACGCCGAGGTTATTAATCGCATTCACGTCGATGCCATAGCGCGCCCATAGCGCAAGATCCTGGTCCGCCGGGAAAAAGCTTTCGATTATGCGGACACGCTTGGCGCCGGCTTTGGCGAGAAGGTGTACGGTGGAAGCTATTGTTTCGCCGTTGGTGCGGTAGGGAAGATCGGGCGTAAGCGGAAATCTCTTCGGATTGCCCGTCAGGTTTAATTTCAGCGCCACGGTTTTTCCGCGAACCAGCTTGTCAATTCCGCCAATCTGATCGAAGCCAGTTGCGAGACACCCTGTAAAATCGCCGTAATTGCGGCAGCGAACGATGGCGACGCTGCTGGCGGGAGCGTCCGCATTCAGAAGCTTTGCCGAACCAAGGGCGGCAATGCCTGTTGCACCCGCCGCCAGCACATCTCGTCGGGTTGGGTTCGAATGCTCATGTGAATGCATAATTAGCTCCTCAAGAACATCGTAGACCCAAATGCCGTCAGTGTTGGCTGCCGCCCACCGTCAAAACGACGCAGCCCTCCTCATCAACGCGAACCGGATACGTCTTCAGGCTGCATGAGCCCGTCAGGGCTTCTCCCGAATTTAGATCGAACTTCCAGGCATGCAAGGGGCAAATCAGGATGCCGCCACCAACCAAACCATCGGCAAGCGGCCCGCCTTTGTGCGGGCAGGCGGCTTGGACGGCGAAGACTTGCCCTGAACGGGCGTGAAATACGGCGATCCGCTCACCCGCCACGTCAAAATTACGCCCTTCCCCTGGAGGAATGACGTTTATCTGCCCGATCGTCACATCGAGTTCTGTGTTTGTCATTGGATTGTCGAAAGCGTGGAAGCAAATTCAGCCGGTCTGGCCGCCGTATATGCCTCTTCCCATGGGTCGCGGTAGGCAGCGATCGACGCTTCTATCGCCGCATCGAGTGCCGCTCCGGCCCCTTCTTCGTCGTCGAGTATAATGGCGCGGATTTTATCGATGCCGACGCGCTCGACGAAGCCGTAACTGCGCTCTAGATATTTGGCGTTCTCGCGATAGTACTGCATAAATCGCGCGGCATATTTCAGCACATCTTCGTGGCTATCCACTACGCAAAGGAGGTCTCCTTTTCGCACGTGTGCGCCGGCCGCTCCGCCAACGTAGATTTCCCATTTGCCACCCTCTACTGCGACGGCTCCGATGTCCTTGACCATTGCTTCCGAGCAGTTTCTGGGGCATCCTGCTGTGGCCATTTTTACCTTGTGCGGCGTATCGATTCCCTTGAACTTGTTTTCGATTTTTATGGCGAGCGAAGTACTGTCGCCGACGCCGAAACGGCAGAACTCGCTGCCTACGCAGCTCTTGCAGGTCCGGTAGCTTTTGGCATAAGCGTGACCGGAAGGGATGCCGAGATCGCGCCAAATGTCGGGCAGTTGGTCTTTTCTGATGCCGAGTAAATCGATTCGCTGGCCACCGGTCAGCTTCACCATCGGCACGTCATATTTCTCCGCGACGTCCGCGATACGGCGCAGTTCGGCGGGCGTTGTAACTCCGCCAGCAATCTGCGGGACCACAGAGAACGTACCGTCTTTCTGAATATTTGCGTGTACGCGCTCATTAATGAAGCGCGCGTCCGGTTCGTGGATGTACTCTTCTGCCCAGATCGTGTTGAGCAGCGAAGCAAGCCCCGGTTTGCTGGCGGCATCTTCTTTCCCGTCGGCAAGCACTCGGAATACGGACGAGACGGACTTCAGGTTGAGTTCACGACAGATGCGGATAAGTTCAGGTTTAGTGAAGGGCACGCCCGGCACATAGTAGTGAATCGAGGGATCTTCCTCGATTTCGCCGCCACAGGCGAACTCCACGATCTCTGCAACCAAGCTCTTACAGGAGCCGCAACCCATGCCGGCACGAGTCGATTCCATCACTGCTTTCGCGTTGCGCTTCCCATTTTTGGTGCAGGTGAGGAGGTCGCGTTTGCTGACACCATTACAATTGCATATCTGCATCTCAGGCGGCATCTCTTCCACGCTCAATTTCTTTGACGACGCACCGATATCGAACAACAACGTCAGGCGATCTTCAGGAAGCGGCGTGTTTCGGTCGAACGCTTGCAGCAAGTACGCCGCCTTGCTGATGTCGCCTAGCAAAATAGCGCCCGCAAGCCGGCCATCGCGCACAATCAGCTTTTTGTAGGTGCCTTTCTTAGGCTCGGTGAACTGCACGATTTCATCGCGTTCGTCTTCCGCTTCAATCAGGCCCATGGCGGCCATCTCGACACCCATTACTTTGAGTTTTGTCGCGACCTTTGAACCGTGATAGGCGGCATTGGGAACGGCGCCCGTGATGTGATCGGCCAATACTTTGGCCTGCTCCCATAGAGGAGCGACCAGCCCGTATACGTGACCGCGATGTTGAGCGCACTCACCCACGACATAAATGTCGGGATCGTCCACCGAGCGCATCTGATTGTCGACGAGAATTGCCCGCTGGACTTTCAAGCCGCAACGCGCGCCGATCTCGGCGTTTGGCTTGATACCCGCTGCCATGACGACCATGTCGCACTGCAGGACGCCTCCGTCGGCGAAACGAATCCCCGTTACGCGATCTTCGCCGAGCACCATTCTTGTGTCTCTCGAGAGCAGAACGCCAATGTTCATCTGCTCGATCGTCGCCTTCAGGATCGCGCCCGCTTGCGCATCGAGTTGCTGGTTCATCAGGTGCTGGCTGCGATGAACAACATCCACCTGAACACCGTAATTCTGAAGGCCGCGTGCGGCTTCGAGACCCAGTAGACCGCCGCCGATTATGGCTGCGCGGCCCCGGCATGACTGCGCGTATTCGGCAATTTCTCGGCAATCGTCGAGCGTTCGAAATACAAAAACGCCGGGCTTATCCCGGCCGTCCGGTAATGTGATGCCTTCAATCGCCGGCACGTGGGAGCGGCTGCCGGTAGCGATGATGACCTTGTCATATGGTTCAATGCTGCCGTCTTGCCCTAAAACGCATTTGGCTTTACGGAGAATGGATTCGGCATAAACGCCAACGTGAAGCGTAATGTTGTTGTCCCGATACCACTCGATCGGATTGAGAAAGATTTCGTGTTCATGCTGGCTGCCATTTAGGACGTTGGACAGAAGAATGCGATTGTAATTGCCATAAGGTTCGTCACCATACACCGTGATCTCGAACATGTCGCCACCACCGCGGGTAAGTATTTCCTCAACCGCGCGTGCGCCTGCCATGCCGTTGCCTATGACAACAAGGTTCTTCTTTCGCAATTCGCTTACACCTCCGTGAGACATTCCGCAGCCTTTTCAATACGCGCTGCGCACACCTTGAATTCGGGCATTCGAGAGACCGGATCGAGGGCCGGATTTGTCAATAGATTGGCGCGGCCACCTTCCGGAAAATGAAATGGGACAAAAAGCGTGTCCATACGAATCGCGAGTGACAGCCGCACTTTAAGCGTCACCACGCCTCTTCGAGTAATCACTCGCGCGCGATCTCCGCTCGAAAGTTCGTGCGAGCTCGCCATGGACGGATGTATTTCAACAAACACCTCGGGAACGGCATCTCTTAACTGCCGGACACGCCGCGTTTGCGTACCTGATTGATACTGCTGCATAACACGCCCTGTCGTGAGATACAGAGGAAACTCATCATCCGGCTGCTCGCACGGACCGCGATATTCGACAGCGTGAAAACGGGCGCGCCCATCGGGTGTAGCAAATTGGTCCAGAAACAGGCGCGGAGTGCCGGGATGATCTTCCGCCGGACAAGGCCAGAAGACGCCATTCTCTTGCTCGATTCGTTCGTAGGTAATTCCGTAGTAATCGGCGGCGCCACCGCGGGAAGCGTGCCGCAATTCGGTGAAGACTTCCTGCGGTTCAGCCGGGAAGCGTGAGACGGCACCGAGGCGCTCGGCAAGCCCGGAGATAATCTGCAGATCGGAACGCACTCCGTCGGGAGGCGGCACAGCCGCGTTTCGAAGGATAACTCGACCTTCGACATTGGTCATTGTGCCTTCTTCTTCGGCCCATTGCGCTGACGGCAGAACAACGTCAGCCAAAGCGGCCGTTTCCGATAGAAAGAAATCGGAGACACATAGAAATCGAAGCGCGCGCAACCGGCGTTCGATGTGCGCTGCACGAGGCGCGGACACGGACAGATTCGAACCAAAGATCAACAGTCCGCGGATGCCGTCTTCGCTCCCGGCGTCTTCGAGCATCTCGTAGGCTGATCGTCCCGGACCGGGAATAGACTCTTCGGGCACACCCCAAACCGCTGCTATGTGGGCCCGGTGTTCGGGATTATCGATTTTTCGATAGCCGGGCAGTTGGTCCGCTTTTTGGCCGTGCTCGCGGCCTCCTTGTCCGTTGCCCTGTCCGGTCACACATCCATAACCGCAATAAGGTTTACCTGCTTTGCCCAGGGCGAGTATGAGATTGATAAATCCCAGAACGTTGTCAACCCCTTTACTCTGCTGTTCCGGGCCGCGCGCGGTCAACACCATGGCGGTTTGTGCCTCACCCAACAGCCGCGCGGCGTCTACCAGTTGTTTTTCCGGGATGCCCGTGATTCGTTCCACTCGATCCGGCCAATAAGCGGAAACTGTACGGCGAATGGGCTCGAAGCCACTGGTGCGCGATTGAATGAACTGCTCGTCGATGTAGCCGCCACGAATTGCGAGGTTGAGAAGTCCGTTTGCGAGCGCGACATCGCTGCCCGGCGTGATCTGCAGGTGCAGCGTTGCGGCCGCGGCCGTCGGTGTTTTACGCGGATCGACGACAATTAGCGATCCTCCGCTGAGCTGTTGGGCCTGAAAATACTGCATGACGGGCGGCATCGTTTCAGCAACATTGCTGCCCACTAGAAGAATGGTGCGCGCATGCTCAATGTCTGCTATCGGAAACGGCAGGCCGCGATCCAATCCGAATGCCTTGATAGAGGCTGCCGCCGCAGAGGACATGCAGAACCGGCCGTTGTAGTCGATTTGCGAAGTGCGCAGCGCCACCCTGGCAAACTTCCCAAGCATGTACGCCTTTTCGTTCGTAAGGCTACCGCCGCCGAAGACGCCCACGGTGTTGCGTCCATGCTGCGCATGGATGGAGCGAATCTCATCCGCTATCCGGTTCAGTGCGTCATCCCATGAAGCCGGTCGCAACTCACTGCCTTTGTTGTCTCGAATCAGCGGTGTTCTCAGGCGCTCGGGATGGTCGAGAAGCTCGGCTGCGCTCCAACCTTTCTGGCACAGGCCGCCGCGATTGACAGGGAAGTATCGTCCCGCAATTGTAGTTCGTCCATTCCGCGAACTAACCGTCATGCCGCATTGAAGCGCGCAATACGGACAGTGTGTATGACCAGCTTTCTTGGATGCAGATAGAGACAGTTCTCACCCCGCGAAAAATCTGTACGATTTAGAGCCGGTTTCGCGGACAGTGCGAACGGTTCAACGGGGAATAGAAACAGTCGCCAAGCCTGGGCGGGCTTGCTGTTTAGTGTAACGGAATTGCGGTCACAAACGCAATCGGAAATACCTCATCAATTATTTATTGCGATTTGAACTCAACGCCGCTTATCAGTGCGGTTGCTTTTCGTAATTTCAAATTGAGGGGCGTTATTCAGAGCGCGGCGGCTATTTTCATGCGATTTGGAGAGCCGGGGAGAGTTCGGTTTGGCACGCGATTTCGTCATTTGAAAAAACGAAGCCATTTTGGGTAGCCGCCTTGTTTTTAGCGAGTTGCGCAGCAAGCGAGGGCGGGACATAACCGGCATCGAGAGCGGCGAAGAATTCATCGTCTGACGTTGCAGTTTCACACGGCTGCTCATTCGCTTTGCGGTCTTTCTGCAGACGTTCGAGTTCGGCCATGGCTTTGGCACGTTTGCGATCCAAGCGTGCTTCCTGAATTTGAAAATTGCGGAATTGCTTTTCGTAGGTCATATGCGTTTGCAGGACAATCCGGTTGTAGCGATGCTCTTCTGGAGAATCGTTGAAGGCGTCCTCGAATTGTTCGTGGCCGTGCGCGTATAACGCGAATTCGAGAGCCTGGATGCGGCGCTGACGCCAGAAACAATCCACGATGACCTGGACGAGTTCGCATTCAACCTGACCAAGCGGCTTGAAATCGTTCTGGAAGCCGGTAAGGAAGCGAGCGTATTCTTCGACATCGTCGGTGGGAAGCAGCACGGTGCGTCCGGTGAGCGCGGACTTAACCGCATTTTGGGAGGATCGCGCCAATCCAGCAGCGCTGCGCGGGCCGGTGGAGAGTTGGGCATTGGCCCTGTTGGCGGCCAGTTGGGCGGGGGAGATGGGCGCGATGGCAGGCGCTTCCGGCTCGGTCAACGTCGGCTCGGAATGAACGTTCGTGGACTGCGGCGCAGGTTTCCGCCATGCAGTGCGGTTCTTCTTGGACATATTTGGCTCCTAAAAACAAACGGCCCGCGAAGAGGATTTGACCTCTTGCGAGCCTGCCAGAACATAGCACATGAAACCTCAAAAACGAACTTTCCACAGGCCGAGTTTGGTTGTAAGAAGCAGATTCAGAAGGAGAAAGAAAAATTTTCTAGATCTGTCACCGACTTGCGAGACTCCTGCAGTTGGGCCGGATATCGATTCGGGGCAATTCCGCGCTGATTTGTCGAGAATTCGTAGCCGTTAATGCGCTCTGCTTGATGCTTTCCGCTTTAGTATTGCCAAGTCGAGTTCCATTTGCGCGCGAACCCCCTC
>Ga0070741_10016323_pt1 | contig 12404 bp, 14 predicted proteins | sample Coa_R1_4_FD_66440 | JGI IMG/M metagenome (GOLD analysis project Ga0070741, IMG submission 66440) | Surface soil microbial communities from Centralia Pennsylvania, which are recovering from an underground coalmine fire - Coalmine... | ecosystem: Environmental > Terrestrial > Soil > Unclassified ...
GTGCTGATGCCGATTTTTGCCGACCGCATTCTGCATGGCGGGGCGCGCGGGCTGGGGATTCTTCTCGGCGCTACCGGCGTGGGAGCCTTGCTTGGGGCTCTCACGCTTGCGGCGCGCTCGGGACTGAAAGGGCTGGGCCGGTGGGTGGGATTTTCGTGCGCGGGATTCGGTGTGAGCCTGATCGCATTCGCCCTCTCGCGATCGTTCTGGCTGTCGGCAGCGTTGCTGATCCCGGTGGGATACTCGATGATGTTGCAAATGGCCGCGTCCAACACGCTGATTCAGGCCATGGTGCCCGATGAGCTGCGCGGACGAGTGATGGCCGTCTATTCCATGATGTTCATGGGCATGGCGCCGGTGGGATCGCTGTTCGCTGGCGTGGTGGCCGACCGGGCGGGCGCGCCATTCACCATTATCATCGGCGCAATCGGCTGTCTGGTGGGGGCGGCGATTTTCGGATCACGTTTGCCCGCGCTGCGTGTACAGGCGCAACAGTTGATCATCGCGCAGGGGATGGAGGGCGGCAGTCCGCCGGAGGAGATGACGGCGAGAGTGCCGTCGTGAGTTGTCAGTTCTAGTTGTCATTGTTACTAAATTGATGTCAAACCCCTTCCTAGGCAAACTCATAAGAACTGGCCAGTGGGAACTGGCAACTGGCAACTGGGAACTGACAACTGACAACTGACAACTGGGAACTGACAACTGACAACTGCCAACTGACAACTCCCTCACGCCACTCCATCGAAAAATGCAGTGGTCTGCTCCGGGGCGTGCTCGCCAACTTCCGCGGCGGGAGTAAGGCCGTAATCAAATCCCTTGTCAAATGCTTTCAGGTTGAGTTCGCGGAAGCTCGCCGGCACGGAATCGGCGACGGCGCGGCGCAGGGCGTCGGGGTCGAGCAGACGGGTCACCGCGGCAAAAAATCCCACCATCACCGCGTTCAGCACCATGCGTTTTCCGAGTTCTTCGGCGAAGCGGGTGGCGGGCACGCTGAACACGCGGACGCCTGCCTTGATCTCCGAGAGTCGGACCAGATCCTGTTCGACGATCAGAATGCCGTGTTCTTTGATCTCGGGCAGAAAGCGCGTGTACGCCTCCTGCGACATGACCACGAGAATGTCGGGCCTGGTAACGTACGGATACAGCACCGCATCGTCCGAAATAATTACCTGCGCACTGCAGGCTCCGCCGCGCGCTTCGGGTCCGAAGCTTTGCGTCATGGTGGCGTAGCCGCCCTGAAAAATCGAAGCAGCTTTGCCGATCACAATGGCGGAGAGGATAACGCCCTGGCCGCCGAATCCCGCGATGCGAATTTCCGTTAGCTGCATACCAGCTCCGTTTCGTCAATGTAGCGCTCGCCCAAGGTTTCGGACATTTGCGCGTGCAGTAGCTCGCGATAGTCGGGGCGGTCGCGGTCCACAAACTTGCCGACTACGATCTCGCCATTCAGCGTGAGACCGACTTCCGGCGTGGGCGCGCCGTGGCGGATCTTGCTTTTTTCTTTGTAGTACTTCATCGTGTCGAGCCCGTCGCCCATCTTGTTGCGGCGCTGGTACAGCGTCGGGCAGGGAGAAAGCACTTCGATGAAGCAGAATCCCTTTTTCTTGAATGCTTCCGACATGGAACGTGCAAGCTGGCGAACGTGGAACGTGGTCCAGCGCGCGACGTACACCGCGCCGGCCGCGTCCACCAGGTGCGGCAGGTTGAAGCTCGGCTCGTAGCTGCCGTAGGGCATGGTGGAAGTAATTGCTTTGCCCGGCGTCGTGGGCGCGCTCTGGCCGCCGGTCATCGCGTACACAAGGTTGTTCACGCAGATGACCTTGATGTCCACGTTGCGTCGCGCAGCATGAATCAGGTGATTGCCGCCGATCGCGCTCAGATCGCCGTCGCCCGAGTACACCACCACGTTCAGCTTGGGATTCGCCAGCTTCATGCCCGTGGCGAACGGAATGGCGCGTCCATGCGTGGTATGGAAGGAATCGAGCTTCACATAACCGGCGACACGGCCGGTGCAGCCGATACCCGAGATCAGCGCGAGGTGATCGAGATCAACTTTCGATTCGATCAGCGCGCGCGTGAAGCAATTCACGGTGGTGCCGATGCCGCATCCGGGGCACCAGATGTGGGGCATGCGGTCGGTGCGGAGGAACGGTTCGACAGGGTTAACCACATTGAGGTCGCTCATCGGGCCGCCTCCTGGATTGCTGCAACAATGGCTTCGGGACGGTGGACGCCGCCGCCGGCGTGTGACACAGGAATCGTCTTTGCTTTCCCGCCCGCGGCGCGCTCGACTTCACCCACCATCTGTCCGAGGTTGAGTTCGGGAACCACGAACGCTTTGACCTTGGTTGCGAGTTCGGCGATGCGGGCGTGCGGGAACGGCCATGCCGTGATCAGACGAAACTTCCCGACGCTCAGTCCCTCGGCGCGTGCGATATCAATGGCACGCTGCGCCACCCGCGAAGTGATTCCGTAGGAAACCACGACCACGTCGGCGGTTTCGACCCCGTCCTCTTCATAAAGCAGGACGTCTTTCGCATCGGTGATTTTTTCTTTCAGGCGGCGCACCAGCTTGTCCTGCGTGGCGGCATTCATGTTGGGATAGCCGTGTTCGTCGTGGGTCAGGCCGGTCATATGAAAACGGTAGCCCTCACCGGCATGAGCGATCTCCGGGACTTTGTCGCCGTTGGTGCCGTACGGCAGGTAATCGGCGGGGTCTTTGTGAGTGTGGCGGCGCGGCTCGACTTCAATCTCTTCTGCTTTCGGAATGATGACCTTCTCGGTCATGTGACCCACAACTTCGTCCATCATGAGCAGCACGGGGACGCGGTAGCGCTCGGCAAAGTTGAAGGCGCGAATGGTGAGATCGAAACATTCCTGCGGCGAGTTGGGACAGAGGGCGATCACTTCGTAGTCGCCATGCGAACCCCAGCGCGCCTGCATCATGTCGGCTTGCGCGGGGAGCGTCGGCAGGCCCGTGGAAGGGCCGCCGCGCTGCACGTTTACGAACACGCACGGCGTTTCCGTCATGATGGCGTAACCGAGGTGCTCCATCATCAGCGAGAACCCCGGGCCCGAGGTGACGGTGAAAGCTTTGGCGCCGCCCCAGACCGCGCCTTGAATGGCGATCGAGGCGGCGAGTTCGTCCTCCATCTGAATGAAAAGGCCGCCGACCAGGGGAACACGGCTGGCAAAACGTTCGACCACCTCGGTCGAGGGCGTGATGGGATATCCGGCCGCGAATCGGGCGCCCGCCGCCAAGGCGCCTTCGCAGCAGGCGTGATCGCCGTCGAGAAAATGCACGCCGGTCAGAACGCCGCGGGGATCAGCTTGCATCATCCACCTCCGTAGCCGCGCCCGGTTTCGCCGCGGCGAAGCGGTAGCCAAAGATGGCGAAATCGGGACAGTACATGCCGCACAAGTCACAGCCGCTGCACTTCTCGGCCGCCACCACATGCGGCGGGTGATACCCCTTGGAGTTGAACGCGGAGGAGAGCGAGAGAACCTTGGTGGGACAAAATTCCACGCAGAAGCCGCACGCCTTGCAGCGCTCCACCACGATGGAAACCGTACCTTTAGCTGCCACGAGCACCCCCACGGCGGGGCAGATGACCCGCCCGTGATTTCTGATTATCGGCAGCGATGACCGCCGGGGGTGTGACGCGCGTCACCAGACGCAGTGAGTTGGATTACACGAGGCGAGCGGGCGAGGGACACCGCTATTTCGGGTAGTCGAAACGGTAGCCGACGCCGTGCGCGGTCTTCAGGTACCGCGGGTTCTGCGGGTCGGACTCGATTTTTTCGCGGATGCGCCGCACATAAACATCCACGCTGCGCGGGGTGACATAACGAGTGTCACTCCAGACATGGTCGAGGAGTTGATCGCGGGTGAAGACCCGGCCGGGATGCAAAGCAAGAAAATGCAGCAGGCGGAACTCGGTCGCGGTCGTGGGCACTACCTGGCCGCCCACGTTCAGGGTCATCGCGGCGGGATCAATTTCCAGCTCACCGGGTTTGACCATCGCGATGGGCAACTCGGGATTCGTGGCGCGCAGGACGGCACGCACTCGCGCCACCAGTTCGCGCGGACTAAATGGCTTGATGATGTAGTCGTCGCCGCCGAGTTCGAGGCCACGTATGCGGTCCGCCTCTGCACCCTTGGCGGTCAGAAAAATCACCGGCGTCCGGGAGAACAGGGCATTTTCGCGGATCTGGCGGCACAGTTCGAAACCATTTCCGGCGGGCAGCATGATGTCGAGTAAAAACAGGGCTGGGATTTGCTGCAGCGCATCGGCGATGACTGAAACGGCCGACGCGAACGAGCGCACGGCAAAGCCCATGTTTTCGAGATGATGGCGAACCAGGCGGGAGATATCAGGATCGTCCTCCACCAGGAAAACCAGGTCTTTACGGGCGCGCTGGCCCGCGGCCGGTTCACGCAGAGTACCCGAGGGATCGCGCACCGAGGCAGAGTCCGGAGTGAAGGTCTCGTGATCGAAAGGCTGCAATGGCGCGAAGCATAAGCGGGGAGCGTTTCAGCCGTGTTTCACCGAGATTAAAAAATGGTGAATTCGACGGGCGAAAGAGTGGGAGGAAGGAGTCGCCGACCAACAGGAATAGAGTCATGGCAGCGCGAGCCGCGGTTAGAGGCGAGCGACAAAATGTCGCGCCGCGAGCACGCGGCGCGAGTGCGGGGGAGAAAGTTTAGCTCTTGCTCTCGGGTGGCTGCGGCTGATCGCCGTCGCTCATGGCTTTCTTGAAGCCGCGAATGCCTTCGCCCAGACCTTTGCCCAGCTCAGGCAATTTCTTGGGACCAAACACCAGGAGCGCGATTCCCAGAATCACGAGCAGGTGCATCGGTTGAAACAAACCTTCAAACATAACTCCTCCGTCTGTTCAAAACCCTTACGGGGCATGAAAGTTGCCCCTGCCGGACACAAGACCAGCTTCCGTCAGGTTACCACAAGGACGGCGCATCGCCGCTGCGGCCCGATAAGCAGTATTCAGCGATTCAGCCCGTCATGTTGTGACCCAGATCACGAGTCTGTGTGCGTTATAACCTCACCGGCTACCGGATATTCCCGCCTTCTTCCCACCAGGCTTGGCCTTGATCTGCCCGGCCGGCGGGTTCTGCCGTGGAATGAACGTGTTATCGGGACCGAAATGGGTGCTCAGGTACTCGATAAAGCCGTCGCGATCGGCCGGATCCACGAGGGCGCCCCACTTGGTCATCTTGTCCACTTCCTTGATCCACAACTTTTTTTCGAGGCGCTGCTGGACGAGGATGTTGGCGTCGTGACACTCGGTGCAGGTGGTGGCGACTTTCTGTTGCAGGGGCCCCGCCGGCAACTGGGGCGCGGGGGTTTGTGCCCAGACAGTTCCGCCGAGGATCAACGGGAAGAGATACGCGCTACGCCACATGGATTTTCACCTGATCAATGGCATTCCATAAATATCCGCTGGGATTCCACGCCGCCTGGGACGGCTGGACGCGGCCGGTGCTGTCGCTGGCGCGCGACATGATTACATAGTCCCCGGACTTTTTCGGCGTCCATGAGTACTGCCACAGGCGCCACGAATACCGGGCGTGGTCGGAGCCGAGTTCGGCCGGCACCCAGCTGTGGCCGCCGTCGGTGGAAATGTCCACGCGAACCACATCGGCTTCTCCAGCCCACGCCGCGCCGTGAACTGGGATCACGCCGGCGCGCGCAGTTGAGCCGTCCCCCGGGCCGGCAATCACAGATTTGACATTCAGCCGGGTGACCGGCACGGTCGCCTCGTCGGGCTTGAGCTCTTCCCCCGGGGCGAGCGAGCGAGTGGGAATCCGGTAGCCGGGCTTCATGTAGAAGCCGTCGAATTCGTGATCGAGCACTGTAATTTCGGTCACCCATTTCATGGAGGCGGCGCCGATCCATCCCGGGACCAGGATGCGGGCCGGGAACCCGTGGTGCTTGGGAAGTTGTTCGCCGTTCATCTGCGTGGCTAAAAGCGTGTCGGGATCGAGTGCCTTCTCGATGGGAATGCTGCGCATGAACTGCGGCACCTTGCCCGGGGGCTCCTCCAAACCTTTGAACACGACGTATTTACCCGTGGGTTTCACGCCCGCGCGGGCCAGAATGTCTTTCAGGCGCGGGCCCGTCCAGCGCGCATTGCCGACCGCACCGCGCTGCCACTGAATTCCGGCGGCGTGCGGATCAAAAAATGCGCGGCCATTTCCGGCGCACTCGAGCGTGTTGATGATCGTCGCGATCTCGAATTTCGCCAGGTCGCCGTAGCTGAGTTCAACGGGATGCTCGACCTCGCCGCCGATGCTCAGTTTCCAGGTTGCGACATTCACCGAGTACGGCTCGCCCACGTGATTGCGCACGAAGAAAAGGTCCACGGGGGTAATCCAGTTCTGCAATTGATCGAGCGGCATTTCCAGGTCGAAGAAACGGCGGGAGCGAACGATCAGGAGTTCTTTGCCGGGAATGCCGGAATCCTGGGCGCGCAGCAGGGAAGGGAAAGCGAGATTGCCGGCGACGCTCGCGGCTGCACCCGAGATCAAGCTTGCCTTGAGGAAATCACGACGTGAAAGCATGGTTCGGCTCCAAGCGAATCAGGCGCAGGCACTATAAACACAAAACCGCCACAGGGCCAGTGGGAAGGCAGGTCAGCATTTTCGCAGCCATCCCGGAGCGGGCCTGGGACGAACAGAGGAGCAGAGAATTTTCTTGCCTTTTAGTCCATTATGTCTATTAATTTACTAGAGATTGCCGCGGCGGACCGCGATTTGCCGTGCCCGGGCCCGCGGCAGCCTCGCGGGAAGAACGGGAAAACGGTTGCTGTGAAGGTGAAATGTGCTGCACACTCTCAAGGCGTTGGTGAGCGCAGCGGCTTTAAACTCAGGGGCTTACAAATAGGCAAGTGGCCCCCGGAATGCACATTGGGACTATGTCTATTGGAATAGTAGACATATCCTGACAAGCTGAAAGACTCGAAAGCCAAGGATTAATTCGCGATGAAGATTTCCCAAAAAGGCCTGTACGCACTGCAAGCGCTGACCATGCTGGCGCGCAATTATAAGAAGGGCGCGGTAAAAATCCGCGAGATCGCCTACGAAGAGAACCTGCCGGAAAAATTTCTGGAACTGATTCTCCTGGAATTGAAGAACGCGCGCATGGTGGAGAGCGTGCGCGGCGCCCATGGTGGGTACCGCCTGCGCCGGCCGCCCAGCGAGATTTTTCTGAGCGAAGTGATCCGCTTGATTGACGGCCCGCTGGCGCCCCTGGGCGATGCGGAATCCCTGCGCAGCGTGATCGCACAGGACAAAGAGCGGCGCGCGCTCTACTCGGTGTTCCTCGAGGTGCGCGATGCCGCGGCACGCATCCTGGAAAACACGTCAATTGCGGACATCGCGGGCGCGCCGGGCAAGAAATCGAAGAAGACCAGGAACGTCCGCAGCATGCCGGAACCAGCGTCGGCCGAAGGCGAGTGATGTCCTTCCGCAGCTCCACGGCCCTGGTTCTCTGTGTCGTCTTCCTGTCGCTTTTCACGGTTGCGCAAAACGGCCCCATCCCAGTGCGTGTGGCAGCGTTTGCCAACATCACGCATTCGCAGGCGATGGTCGGGAAGTCCATGAGTTGGTTCGAAAAGCAGCTCGGCCCCTCGGCGCGCGTCGAGTGGAAGACCTTTAATGCCGGCCCCTCGGAGATCGAGGCGATTTTTGCCGGCGCGATTGACCTTGGGTACATCGGACCCAATCCCGCGGTTTCCGGCTACGTGCGCTCGAATGGCGAAGCCTTGCGGGTGATTGCCGGCGCGACCAGCGGGGGAGCGGCCCTGGTGGTGCGCAACGATGCAGGCATTCAGAACGTGGGCGACTTTCATGGCAAGCGCGTGGCATCGCCGCAGATCGGCAACACGCAAGATGTTTCGCTGCGCTACTGGCTGATGTCGCACGGGATGAAGTCCCGCGACCGGGGCGGCGATGTGCAGGTGATCCCGGTTGCGAATGCCGATCAGTTGACGCTTTTCCTGCGCAAGCAACTGGATGCAGCCTGGGCCCCGGAGCCGTGGGCATCGCGACTGATTCATGAGGCCAACGGGCGGTTGTTTCTCGATGAACGCGACCTGTGGCCGAACCAACAGTTTGTGACCGCGCACCTGATCGTAAGGACCAAGTTTTTGCAGGAGCATCCCGACATCGTGAAGAAGTGGCTGGCGGCGCACGTCGAGATCACGGATTGGATCAATGCGCATCCCAGCGAAGCCAAGCGCGCCATGAACGCGCAGATTCAGAGAGAAGTCGGGAAGGCGCTGCCCGCGGACGTACTGGACGAGGCCTTCGGACGGATGCAGGTCACCTACGATCCGATCCGCTCGTCATTGATGACGGCGGCCAAGTGGGCTTTCGACGCGGGATTTTTGGGGCGCAAGATGCCCGATTTATCGGGGCTGTACGACGTCACATTACTGAACCAGGTGTTGAAGGAGAAAGGCAAACGGGCCATCCCATGATGCAGAGATTGCGGAACTCGGCAGTACACCATGGATTCGGCGCAGCAGCAGTGGCGCGAGTAGCGCCGGTCGTCCCCATTGACGAGGCGCCCCTGGGACCGCCCAAGGTGCGGCTGGAAGGCATCACGCAGCGCTACCAGAATGGCAGCAAGACGCCGCTCACCGCGATTGAAAACATCAATCTTGAAATTCATGCCGGCGAGTTTCTGTGCATCGTGGGTCCGTCAGGCTGCGGGAAATCCACGCTGCTCCACATGATCGCGGGTCTGATGCGGCCGAGCGAAGGCGAAGTGTGGATTGACGAACGCCGCGTAGAGAACACAGGCACGGACCGCATTTTGATCTTCCAGGAGCTGGGGCTGTTTCCCTGGCTGACGGTGGCAGAAAACGTTGAGTTCGGCATGCGGCACGGCATGGGCCTGAACAAGCAGGAGCGCCGGGCGCGGGTGGCGCAATATCTCAAGCTGGTTCATCTCGGACAATTTGCCGACAGCTACATCCACCAGCTATCGGGCGGGATGCGGCAGAGAGTCGCGCTGGCGCGTGCGCTCGCCACCGAACCGGATGTCCTGTTGATGGACGAGCCGTTCGCTGCGCTGGACGCGCAAACCCGCGATCTGCTGCACGACGAGCTGGAAAGGATTTGGGCGGAAACGGGACGCACCATCATTTTTGTCACGCACAACGTGCGCGAGGCGGTGCGGCTTGGGGACCGTGTCGTGGTGTTGACTTTCCGCCCGGGGCGGGTGAAACGGGAATTCAACGTGGACCTGCCGCGTCCCAGATCGCTCGAAGATCCCGAGGTGGCGCTGACCGCACGCGACATCCTGGATGACCTGCGCGAGGAAATTGATAAGTCGCTGGAAGTGGAGTACGCGAAATGAAGAAAGCGGGCAAGCACATCGCGTTCTACGGCGCGCTTCTGCTGATCTGGGTGGTGCTGGCAAAATTGAAAATCTGGCCGCCGTATGTTTTCCCCGATCCCAAGGGCGTTTTCGAATCCCTGTACGCGGGTTTTTCCGACAAGACATTTCTGATCGCCATTGGCGTCAGCATGAGACGGATGCTGCTGGGGTACGGATTATCCGTTGCGCTCGGGATGGTGCTCGGCCTGTTAGTGGCGAGCAACAAGTTTTTTGAAGAGACCCTCGGGGGATTGCTGGTCAGCTTGCAGAGCTTACCCAGCATCTGCTGGCTGCCCCTCGCGGTGCTGTGGTTCGGTCTGACCGAGAAGGCGATTCTGTTTGTGGTGGTGATGGGATCGCTGCTGTCGGTCACCATCAGCATGGAAACGGGGCGGCGCCAGATGCCGAAAATTTACGGCATGGCGGGACGCAACCTGGGCGCGCGTGGCCTGCGCCTGTTCTTTTTCGTGCTTCTGCCGGCAAGTTTGCCCTACATCGTCACCGGGCTGAAGCAGGGATGGGCCTTCGCGTGGCGGTCGCTGATTTCCGGCGAGATGATTTTTGTCAGCCTCGGCCTGGGCCAGTTGCTCATGATGGGGCGCGATTTGAACGACATGAGCCAGGTGATCGCGGTCATGCTGCTCATCATCGCGATCGGCTACATCGTGGACGGACTTGTTTTCCAGACGGTCGAACGCCGCCTGCAGCGGAAGTGGGGCGTGGAAGAGGCGGCGGCGTAGCAGTACCGAGTACCGAGTACCGAGTACCGAGAACCGAGTACCGAGAACCGAGACTCATGCTCCCTGAGATGAATGCTGAGTGAAGCGCGAGAGTCCTCGCGTCTTTCAACAAATCTTTACAACCTTCAATAAAAAAAGCGGTGGGCATTTTGCCCACCGCCTCGTCCACCTGTCGTCCAACTATTATTCTGATTTGCCTTCCTTGTTCACGGCTACCGATTTGGCGTGTGAAACGGTGCTCAGGAACGCCTGCGCGCCTGCCGGTGGCGGGACCTTGCCCGTCAGCAGAGCCTCATTGGTCAAGTCCTTACCGTAATAGGATTCGGTCGAATCCTTGTCCTGACGCAGGACGGCACCCTTCAGTGCGATGCCGGCGAATGCGCCCTTGGTGCGTGAGTAGCTCAGAATCTCGGCATTGAGCTTCACGTCGGTGTCTGCCGAGGCATGGCGGCCGACCGGGCCGGCTGCAACCGAAGCGTCACCGCCCAGTTCAACTTTGCTGTTGAGCAGTTGCTGCATGCCTTTGTCGTTCATCGCGAGCATGACCAGATCAACCGCTTCGCCACCGATCTGCAGACCCCAGCTTCCGCCCGTGACGGTGAAAAATGATGGCGCGCTCCAGCCGTTGCTGGTGCGGCACGTCATAACGCCCTTGCCATGTTCGCCGCCGATGCCGAGGCCGGCCTTGATCATGTGCGGCACGACGGCAATGCAGCGCGATTTTGCGAGAATCTCGTCAGGAATGCCGGTGTCGGGAGCCGCCTGAATCTGCTGCAGAACTTTTGCCGCATTGTCCAGGCGATCCTGCACATCCCCCTTGTTGGACGCCCAGGCCGCACAGCCCAGGCAAAGCACAATCGTGAAGACCAGAAGTTTTTTCATGCGTCGCCCCCATCCGATGCGAGACGTGAGTAGCAGTCCCGCTGTCCTGAACTTAGAAGCCAGGGGCCCGTCCCGGGTTCGCTGCAAAACACAGCAATTGCCCTGAAGCAGAGCTGCGGGCTGGGAGGCAGCAGAGCTGCGGGACAGCTAGCCTCGTGCAAATAAAAACAGCCGCCCAAAGGCTGAGCGGCTGCCCGGCAGGAACTGAGCTGATTTATTTCGTGGTCGCCTTGCTGCTGGCATTGGTCGTAGTTGCGCGATGCGCCACGACATCTCCGCGGATCTTCTCGTACACGGAACGCGGAATGATGTTCTTGCTCACCAAGTCGCTCTTCGCGCGATAGGGCCGGCCGTCAATAATTTTCTGCGAGTACTTGGGGCCGATCCCGGGAAGCGCCTCGAGCTGCTCCTTGGTAGCAGTGTTGATATCGAGCTTTTCGCCGGCGTTGGTGCTGGAACTGGCAGCCGCGGACTTGGAATGGTGGACCGTCGTCTTCTTGGTGGTGGTTGTGGTCGTTGTGGTGTCGCTGTTAGCGGACTGGCCGGCATTGCTCGAGGATGGTGTGCTCTGGGCAAAGCTCAGGGCCGCGCTCAACACCAGGGCAAACAGCAGCGATACGAGTTTCTTCATAGACCCTCCTGGTTTCGTGGTGCGAGCGATGCGGGCCAGAACGGAGCGATCGCTCCCAGCTCGCTAACACCGGAATGGTGCGGTTTACAACGTTAGTTGCGGAACCAAGGTGGTTGGTTGGAAGTAGTGCCGAGTACCGAGTAGCGGGTGCGAGTGGCGGGCGCGATGATGATGCTGCAGCAGGAACTCGATCCAGGAACTGACAACCGAGAGCTGGCACTTGTCCTGAGTTGCTATCTGCTCGGTACTCCGTACTCGGTACTACGTGCCAGGCTCATCCAGGAACTCGTAAATTGTCGGGTTGGAGCAAACCTCATAGAACACGCGGTCGGTCCAGCCACGCACGGAAAAATCACGGGCGTCCACGATGGGAATGCGGCCTTCCCGCACCACCAGTTTGTGGAAGATGCCCGACCCGATCGGAACCAAGCCGCTGTAGAGCTTCACTTCTTCCTCTCCGGCCCACATGGCGGGCAGCCAGAGCTCGCGCACGTTCAGAGAGATTTCTTCCTGGAGCTTGCGAAAAGCGGCCGCACTGATGTGAACGCCGCCGTGGTTGTAGCTCATCAGGAATTCGCCGATGTCATCGAGCGGAAGGTTTTCCAGGACGAGGAACGAATAAACGTTGAACACGCTCTTATCGGCCGCGAGGTGCTTGCGGGCAAACTTGCTGCACGAAGAGAGGCGGTCACTCTCGTTCAAGGCCTCGGAGATCATGATGCGCGAGCTGCCGTCCATCAGGTACAT
>Ga0070741_10016325_pt1 | contig 12404 bp, 9 predicted proteins | sample Coa_R1_4_FD_66440 | JGI IMG/M metagenome (GOLD analysis project Ga0070741, IMG submission 66440) | Surface soil microbial communities from Centralia Pennsylvania, which are recovering from an underground coalmine fire - Coalmine... | ecosystem: Environmental > Terrestrial > Soil > Unclassified ...
TTTGCAGCGGGTTGTTCACAAAATCGTCGGCGATGACATTTTGCGTGCCACGCGTGGCGGCGACGGCGTCAATTTCAGATTTGTTGGCCAGCACGTTCACCCGCACGAAACGCGCAATCGGCAGGTCAACATAATTTCCATTCGTGTCCCGGACCCAATCGAGCGAGTAACCGCTGCCGCCCGCCGAACCGTTGTAAAGCGTGCGGATGCCGGACAGATTTTGTCCGCCAAAATTATTCGTCGTCAGCGCGGGATTTACCGGCAATCGCGGGTCGCCGATGCCGTCGGTCGGAAAAAGTCCGTCCGCAACCGGCGCAAGATTTGTGTTGAGCGTGAACCAATTTGTTCCGTCGGCGCTCACTTCAACGCGCGTTGCGGTCGGGTTGTTGCCGCCGAGCGCGCCGGACGTGATACCGCCGCCGGAAAAATTTCCGTTCGTGATGGCAAAAAATGTGTTGCCGAAAATCTGGAAATCCACGCCGAAAGGATTCGATGGATTGCGGATGATGGGCGGATTGAATTGCAGCGTAATCGAACCGTTCGTGCCGATGGAAACGAGTTGCGATTTGGAAAATGGCGGCGCGAATGGCGTGATGGAAGCGCCGGCGGCCGGCGCGCCGAGCGCGGCGGAGGCATTGGTAAAACCGGCGGCGAAGCCTGTGCCGGAATTGTAGCCGATAACTGACGTGGCGAATTGCGCGTGGGCGGCAATGACGACGGTAAACGCGCCGGTAATCGCCAGCGAACGAATTTTTTTCATGTGCTGATCTTTCAATTTGTCGCGCAAAAAAATTTCACGCGAACGGTTTTAGTTGAGAGACCAGAGTAGAATTGAAGATTTAAAAATAAAAAACCTTCACTTCCACAAAACGAGAAATGAAGGCATTTACGAATCCAAACGAAAACGGTTCGATTGGCTGGCCTCATCCTTCTCTTTGCGGAGAAGTTGCCGGGTTTCCCCGACGACGAGCGCAATCAAACCGGTATCCTGACTTCGGCTTCAAACCTCATTCCGCCTTCCCGTTGCCGGTGGCTTTGGAATTTGTAGCCGTTACAGTGGCGCAACCGCTCCGGATTTTCACCGGATTCCCTGACATTCGACTGCATCGGTGGCAAAATTTCTTTTGCCATTTCAAAGAACGCGTCTGTTTTACGCTGAACAAAAAAAATTTCAAGACAATTCGCTTCGGCTAATGATTGAAATTAAAAAATCCTTTATCTTATGACGGAAATGTTCCGCGCTTGTGAATTACCATGTGGCATTTATACTCCGCATTCAATTTATTATGAGCAAAGCACCCATTCGCGTGGCCATCACCGGCGCGGCCGGACAAATTGGATATTCACTTCTTTTTCGCATTGCCAGCGGCGCGATGTTCGGGCCGGAACAACCGGTCATCCTGCATCTCATCGAGATTCCCGATGAAAAAGCCATGGCCGCGCTCGGTGGCGTGGTGATGGAACTTGACGACTGCGCATTTCCGTTGCTCAAAGGAATTGTGCCGACGTCGAGCCTCGATGAAGGCTTTCGCGGCGTGAATTGGGCGTTGCTCGTCGGCGCCGTTCCGCGCAAGCAAGGCATGGAGCGTAAAGATTTGCTCGGCATTAACGGAAAAATTTTCACAGGCCAAGGTCAGGCCATCGCTAAAAATGCCGCGAGCGATGTGCGCACGCTCGTTGTCGGCAATCCGTGCAACACGAATTCGCTCATCGCAATGAACAACGCCAAAGGCGTTCCGTCCGACCGCTTCTTCGCGATGACGATACTCGACCAGAATCGCTCTGTGACGCAGCTCGCCAAAAAAGCGAACACGGACATCACTGCCGTCAGTAATCTCGCGATTTGGGGAAATCACAGCGCGACAATGTATCCCGATTTCTTCAACGCAAAAATTTCCGGCCAGCCGGTCTCCAGCGTCATCAAAGACGAAGCGTGGCTCAAAGGCGAATTCATCACGACGATTCAACAACGCGGCGCTGCGATTATCAAAGCGCGCGGACTCTCCAGCGCGGCGAGCGCGGCGAATGCGGTTGTTGATACCGTTCGTAATCTCACCACGCAAACGAAAGCCGGCGATTGGTTCAGCGTCGCAGTTTGTTCGCCCGGCGATTACGGCATCCAGAAAGGTTTGATTTTCAGTTACCCGATTCGCAGCACCGGTTCGAAATGGGAAATCGTGCAGAACGTTCCGCTCAACGAATTCAGCAAGGCAAAAATCGCCGCGACGGAAAATGAATTGAAAGAAGAGCGCGCGATGGTTGCCGACCTGTTGCCGAAATAAGTTGGCCAAAATCAGCTTGACGTTGAACAGGACAGCTTCATAGTCATGCCGTCTTGCCCAAGCTTGTTTTATTTGGGGCCGGTAACAAATAAAAATGACAACTTAATCCATGCAAACACATTTACGCTCGATTTCGATTTTATTTGCTGCGCTTGGACTTCTCGTCATCGTCGGCTGCGCCCAATTGCCCATCGCCAGCGTCAACGCGCCGGCATATAATTACTGGTTCAACACAAATGGCACCATTGTCGTCAATGATACGGTTACAAATTTATGGACGGGTGGCGGTTCCACTGGACAAGGATTGACCGCCATCATGCAATCGCGCACGTTTCAGGGACAACCTCCGGCCTCACAAACAGGTATTTTCGGCTATGAATATCGACTGGTTTTAAAAAACCTGACCGGTGCTGACAACGTCTCCATAAGTTCAATAAGTTTTCGGTTTACGCCGATTTCTACTATCAACGGAAACCAGGTGTGGGTCGTGACCAGCGGCGGCCTCGGCACCGTCGGTCCGGCCTCGGCAAATACCTCCAACGGAAACGTGACTTTTAATTTTAATCCGCCAGTCAGCCTTTCAGCCGGTGCAGCCCAGGAAACAAGCACCTATTTCTTTGGAATGGCCTCTTCGCAGCCGCCCCAAAATCCCAATTTTGGAATTGACCTGGTCACGTTGGAAGGAACCCGGACAATAAGCGGCCAGACACTTCCTATCACTTATTACTCGCTGGTTCGGAGTCCTTGACGAAATAGCTGGTCATTGCGCCATGCGGTAATTCTGCTAGCCTCGCGCGCATGGCTTTTGATTCCTTCCGCGATTTTGTCAACGCCCTCGACCGGGCGGGCGAACTCAAACGCATTTCCCAGCCCGTCGCCACCGAACTCGAAATCACCGAAATTGCCGACCGCGAAATGAAATCGCCCGGCGGCGGCAAAGCGCTGCTGTTCGAGAAGCCCACCGTCAACGGCGTCGTCTCGCCGTTCCCCGTCGCCATCAACACGCTTGGCTCGCACAAACGCATGGCCATGAGCATGGGCGCAAATTCCGTCGAGGACGTGGCGAACGAACTCGGCTCGCTGATGAAAGCCAAGCCACCGACGAGTTTTAAGGAAATGATAAAACTGCTCGGTCAGGCTTTTGAATTGCGCCACGCAAAACCGAAGTCCGTAAAGGGCGGTTCGTGCAAGGAAGTGATTCGCCGTTTTGACGAGAGTCGAAAGACGAGAGTCGAAAGTTGGCCAAAGGCTCCCGACGTGAAAAATCCTTCGACCTTCGACCCTCGACCCTCGACTTTGCTTGATTTGCCCATCCTCAAATGCTGGCCGCTCGACGGCGGACGATTTATCACGCTGCCATGTGTCGTGACGCGTGACCCCGACACCGGCGAACGCAACGTCGGCATGTATCGCATCCAGATTTACGACGACAAAACCACCGGCATGCACTGGCAGTTGCAAAAGGTCGGCGCGCGACACGGACGACGTTATTACGAAACCGGCACGCGAATGCCCGTCAGCATTTTCATCGGCGGCGACCCGATGTTTCCCTTCGCCGCCACTGCGCCGTTGCCGGACGGACTGGACGAATTTCTGCTCGCTGGCTATCTCCGCAAAAAATCCGTCGAACTCGTCAAATGCGAGACGAACGATTTGGAAGTTCCGGCGAATTCCGATTTTGTCATCGAAGGTTACGTTGACCCGACCGAGCCGTTGCGCGACGAAGGTCCGTTCGGCGATCACACCGGCTATTACACGTTGCCCGAGCCGTATCCGGTGTTTCACATCACGGCCATCACGCATCGCAAAGACGCGGTTTATCCGGCGACGATTGTCGGCATTCCGCCGATGGAAGATTTTTACATCGGCGGCGCGAGCGTGAAATTGTTCCTGCCGATTTTCAAAATGAATTTTCCGGAAATCGTGGACATCGCATTGCCGGCGGAAGGCGTGTTTCACAACCTCGTGTTCGTCAGCATCAAGAAAACCTATCCGATGCAGGCCTACAAAATCATGCACGGCCTCTGGGGCATGGGGCAGATGATGTTCACGAAATACATCGTGGTGGTTGACGCCGGCGTGAACGTTCACAACACCAGCGAAGTGCTGTTCCATCTCACCGCCAACACCGACCCGCAGCGCGACAGCATCTTCACCAAAGGCCCGTCCGACGTGCTCGACCACGCGACGAGCGAAATCGCCATCGGCAGCAAGCTGGGCATTGACGCGACGAAGAAAATTCCCGGCGAAGGTTTCAAACGCGCCTGGCCGCCGCTGATTAAAATGGATGAAAGCGTGAAGGCGAAGGTGGAAAAGTTGCTTGGAAAATTGTGAAAAGATTGTGAGCAGATGGTAAATACATTTTGATTTCCTTTTTGTATTTGTCGTGCAATAACTCTGTCAGTGTTTCCTATCCAATTCAGAAAAAAATCAACAATTAAGCCCATGAGAATGGAATGGCAAAAATTATTGTGCGACAAACGAATTAGCGGCAAGCGCGCCAAAAATGTTGTCGGTGATTTACGCTCTCCGTTCGAAAAAGATTATGATCGGTCGATTTTTTCAACACCAGTGCGCCGATTACAGGACAAGGCGCAGGTTTTTGTTCTTGAGACACACGATGCTGTTCGCACACGACTTACCCATTCTTTGGAAGTTTCAACCGTTGCCAAGGATTTAGCGCATGCTGTTGCACATTGGTTGCTATCTCGACCCAAAAGAGAAATAGATTCGCGAGAAGCATCTTATATTGAAACCATTGCTGCTACTTGTGGATTGATTCACGATCTTGGCAATCCGCCCTTTGGACATGCTGGAGAGCGTGCAATCGGTAGTTGGTTTGAAATGAAACAGAATGAATTTAAGCTATTCGATTTGGACGAGGACAATTGCTCAATTCGCAAAACTCAACTTAAAAACGATTTTTTATTCTTTGAAGGAAACGCACAAACCATTCGTTTAGTTTCGAAACTTCAATTACTTGCTAACTTGCACGGCTTGAATTTAACTTTCGGCACTATGTCAGCGGCATTTAAATATGTCGCCTCTTCTGATCAAGCTGACAAAGAAAGCCCAATTCATGAAATTAGCAAACCCGGTTTCTTTGCTTCAGAAAACGAATTGGTAAATAAAGTTCGAGAACAAACTGGAACGGGGGTAGCTCGAAACCCCATAACATTTCTCGTGGAAGCAGCCGATGATGTTGTTTATTCGGCCGTTGATATTGAAGATGCCGTCAAAAAAGGAATTATCGATTGGGATTTGGCGGAGCAACAGTTGAAGAAAAATGTTGATCGAAATATTTATAACATGCTTCACAAACGCATGATGGATTATTTGAAAAGTGGAACGCTCAAATTAACCGGCAAGGCAGCCGAAGAAGCACGTAGTCAGGCTTTTCGGATTTTTGCGATTAGCATTCTTGCCCCGTCGGTCGTTAACGCATTTAAATCCAAATATGATAAAATTATGGCCGGCGAATATCACGGTGAGTTGGTAAAAGATTGTTCCGCAAAAACTTTGGTTCAAACCTGCAAGTCCATCGGGAAAAAATACATTTATAATTCTGCAGAAACGACGCGATTAGAAGTTATGGGGCGTGGCATTATCCATGATTTGATGGATATTTTTTGGGAGGGAGCTTCACATATAAAAGACCACAAAAAGAGCAAGGACTTTCCATACAAGATTTTCTCTTTGATGTCGGATAATTACAGAACGGTTTTTGAAGAATCGCTCAAACGATGTCAATTACCGGTTCAATATTGTCGGATGCAACTTGTGACGGATTATATCTGCGGAATGACCGATGGCTTTGCGCAAACTTTACATCAACAATTAAAAAATGGCTAATTCGACTATTCATGAATGTGAAGAGATGCTGCGTTTTCGAGTTCGCCGGTATTTGAACGAGCAGCCATGGGGTGTTGAATTAAAAAATACACTTCGCAAATTGGAGCTGGAGGGATGTTCGGCTTATATGGTCGGAGGATTTTTGCGCGATTTGATGTTGGATGGCCCATCGGCAAATCCTCGCGACATAGACATCGTATTCGATCGCATCTCTCCTGACCAAGTTGAGTTTTTATTTTGGAATCAACCGAAACGCAAAAATCGGTTTGGAGGAATGAGAATCAACTTTGGAGATTGTCCATTGGACATTTGGTCACTTGAAGACACATGGGCATTTCGCAACAAGAAAGTTCATCAAATAAATTTTTCGACTTTCCCAGAAACTACGTTTCTCAATGTGGATGCAATCGCTTTTCGGTGGAGGCACAATTCTGAAGCGGAAATTTTTTCGAGGGGATTTTTTGAAGGTCTTTTAACGCAAACACTCGAAATTAATTTAGAGGATAATCCTTTTCCCGAAACTTGCATTGTTCGGTCATTAATCATGGCTTCTGCATTGAATTTTAAAATTGGCCCTAAATTAGCCACATATATTTCTCGTCATTCGAAAGATGTTTGTTTGAAAGAATTGCGAAAAATTCAAAATGCACATTATGGTTCTGTGAAATTGGATGGAGACGACTTTCGAGAATATTTTGATGCAATTTGTGCTCAATTAAGCCGAGATAAAAAAGCCGCTGTCTCCTTACCGGGCCGGCAATTAAAGTTGGAAGAGAAGCCAGCCAAAACAAATAAACGGAAAAAAACGTTCACCGGTTGGGTTTCCGAGATAGCAGAAACTTTTTTTGTTTATACAAAACCAGTAAGACGATTAAAAAAGAAATTCGTTAAAACGAGCCCGACAATAAATGTTTTGAATGTTCATCCTCAGTGGCTGACGAAAATCCCAGATTAATCAAGAAGGCAGGAATTCCAGCCCGAATTTTTTCGCAATCTGCATCCGTCCATTGGCAAGCCAACAATCCAGCCAGATACTGGCGCACCAACTTTGGTGTGTTATGCTATGCACACGAACGAAAAACCAACGGCCACACGCCTTCAAACCATGAAAATCCCTTCAATCATTTCCGCCTATGTGAAGGCGAAAAATGACCGCGACACCGACGCCGTCGTGGCCTGTTTCACCGACGATGCCGTGGTGCATGACGAAGGCCAGCAGATGACCGGCCTGACCGCAATCAAGGAATGGTGCGACAACAGTTTCAAAAAATATCAATACACCATTGCTCCCACCGGCATTGTTGAACGCGACCAGGAGGCCGTTCTCACCGCCACGCTTGCCGGCAATTTCCCCGGCAGCCCGGTCTCGTTGGATTTCTGCTTCACCATCCGAGGCGGCAAAATCGCCGGCTTAAGAATTGATTGACCGGCAGTGTGAGACATCATTCTTGCGTTTCCTCCGGCGCAATTTTGTCGGACGGTTGTTGTTCGGCGGCTTGAATGTTGTAATGGCGAAACGCATCGGCTTCGAGCGGCTGCCATTTCTGCAACAACGCGTGCGCAATCTTCACGGAGTCGCCTTGCGGTTGTGACGGATAATTTTCCGTGCCATTGCACCAGTCCTGTTCCCATTGCGAAAGCTCGTGGTAAAATGGCGAGACATCGTCGCCGGGACGGCCGTAGGAAGTGTAAATCTTTCCATCATCGAGCCGATTTGTCGCTGACAAATGCGCGGCAAGATAATCGAGAAATTTTCCCCAGCGCTGTGCGTAGTAACCGCGAATCAATCCCGACCATTGGCGATTTGAGTAATCGAACAGAATCGCTTCGTTATTCGTGGACAGACCCCAAACGGTGACGAGCAAACGCGCATTGCGCTCGTATTGGCGGCGCTCGGTTTCGGTCGTGCCCCAACGCTTTGCGTCTTCGAGCCATGCGCCAAGCAAAAATTCCTTGCGCGTGCCGAGCAGTGTGTCGAGGTCGTTCGCCAAATCCAAAAATCGCTGCGACGATTCCGCAAATGCGATGGCATTGGTCTTTTCGTAAGCGACGGCAATGTCGTGTTGAAACGGGACGGAAAGGTCAACGAGACACTGACGCGCGAGGTCAACCAAATCGAATTGATAAGTGTCCTTGTTGCCGAGCGCGGAAGCAGCGGCGTCCAGGTTTGTCCATGCATTCCACAGGTCTTGCGGATTGTAATGGCGGGGAAATTTTGCATTCGGCGCAGCGCGTTCGAATTTTAACGCCGGTCGCGCACAAATCGGCGACTCCATTGAACCGCTTTCCGCCTCGCGGCCATAAACCGATTTGCGCAAAATTTCCCACGCAGCGTTGGCATCAGGATTATTTGTCCCGTAACGCGCCAAAACGTAATCGTGAAACCAATTCGTGACGTCCGGCTTGGTTTGCCACCACGCAATTTCGCTGCCGGCTTCATAAACAATTGGGTTTTGGATGATGGCTTCAGGAAAAAATCCGATGCCGGTGAGTTTGCCTGCCTTTGAATTGTTCAGCAGCGACGGCGCGCTCGTCAAATATTGCGGCACGTTGCCGCCGAGAAAATTTCGTCCGCCGTAATTGTGTAAAATGCCGGACACCCACGGCCGTCCCCAAAATGCGTCGCTGCCTTTCCATTTTCCCGACGTCAAATCGAGCATCAAAATGCGGTCGTCGGGAATTGCCGTCACAATCGGCTCGCGCATGGACCACGTTTGCATCGCAATTTTCGCCTGCGGGTCGGCGGATTCCATCGTTTCAAGAATTTCCTTGGCGACGGCGGGCAAATAATTTGTCGCGTCGCTCGGCGGTTTGCTTTCGTGAAACGGATCGGCGGCATACCAATGGTCGGTGCCGAAAAGTTTGGTCTGCTCTTCGATAAATGTTTTTCCGATTTCTGGAAACAACGGGTCGAGCGGGTCGAGTTGCGCCGTGCCCGGAAACACGCGGCACCAATTCGGTTTTTGTTGAATGCGCGCGTCGGGAAATTTTTCGCAAAGCGCCAGCGGAACAAATCCGGTGAAGCCTTGCAGGATGGGCGTCATGCCCAATTCGCGTTCGCGCTGAAGAATTTTCTTTTCCAGTTCGGCATGACTGTTAATCCAGCTTTGCGGCAGCGGCCCGCCCCAGCCTTCGAGATTCGCCATCCATTGCCACGCAAAAAATCCCGGCCCGCAAAGAAATTGGCGAATCTCATCGTCGCTCATTTTGAATTTGCGCAGTGTCGCCTGCCAAACGGCTTCCTGTCCGGTGATGGCCAGCGGCATGTTGATTCCGTGCAGCGCCATCCAATCAATCTCGCGCTCCCATCGCGGCCAATCCCACCACGCCGCGGTGTAACTGAACGTGCAATAATTCAAATAAACGCGGTGCTCGTAAGGCGTTTCGCGCCGAACTTTTTCTTTCACGACCGGCAATGGATTTGGCAAATCCAAATTGTCGCCGCACCACGAAACTTCACAGTGGCAATCATATTTCAAATACCAATTCAACGCCGATGCGATAGCGACGCCATTGTTGCCACGAAGAACAATTTTATTACTGCGACTTTCAATCTCGAAAACGTCCAATCCATTTGTCGCCGGCGGAATGATTTCAACGACGAATTGTGAAGCTTGTTTTGGAAGCAGACGTTCGACTAAAGCTCGCCCGGTCACTGCCGGCGTTGCCGTCAACGGTTCAGCCGCCATTAAAAAGCCGGGTAGTAACAGTGAAATAAAAAGAACGATAAGCTTGCCGGTGCTCATAACGAATTTTAAGGCTTAATGCTTGTAGATTTTGGAACAATCAGCAATCAAATGGCGATGAAATAAAATTCGTGGGCAAAATTTTGAACGTGAACGAAATTTTATTCCAGCCCATGCACCGAAAGTTGTAAGATGAATTGTGAAAGGAATTAAATATGGAAATCAAACGAAGCGGTTCACAGCCTTCCGGCAAAGGTCCGGCGGATTGGTTCACCGGAACGGTGCGCATTGACCCTCTGTTTCAATCCAAAGAACCGGCGCGCGCAGTCGGCGCGAGCGTCACGTTCGAGCCGGGCGCGCGAACGGCGTGGCACACGCATCCGCTCGGCCAGACGCTCATCGTGATTGCCGGTTGCGGATGTGCGCAACGTGAAGGCGGTCCGGTTGAAGAAATCCGTCCGGGCGATGTGATTCAATTTGCGCCGGGAGAAAAGCATTGGCACGGCGCGTCGCCGACCACGGCGATGACGCACATCGCCATTCAGGAACAACTCGACGGCAAAGCGGTGGACTGGATGGAAAAAGTCAGTGACGAGCAGTATCGCGGTTGAACAGCTTGAGATTGTCGCGCATCGGCGTTAGTGTTCTCGGCAACGAAAGGAATTTATGAAACGAAAAGCATCGGCAGTTTGGCGCGGCGATTTGAAAGGCGGCAAAGGAAACATTTCCACCGACAGCGGCGTGCTCAAGGACACGCAATATTCTTTCAGCACACGATTCGAAAATGGCGTCGGCACAAATCCCGAAGAATTGATTGCGGCGGCACACGCGGGTTGTTTCGCAATGGCATTTTCATCTGAACTAGGAAAAGTTGGTTTAAAACCGGAAAGCATTTCTGCCACGGCGACGGTCACGTTGGAAATGCTGCCGACGGGTCCGACCGTGACGGAATCGCATTTGGACGTGACTGCCATAGTGCCCGGCGCGGACAAAAATAAAGTTTTGGAAATTGCGAACACGGCGAAAGCCGGTTGTCCGATTTCGCGACTGCTCAACGCAAAAATCACAATGGATGTGAAAGTTGAAGGATAATTTACCGCGCTTTCCGTAAAGACGAGTGGTGGTAGGTAATGGATTCGAACCATTGAAGGCGTAAGCCAGCAGATTTACAGTCTGCCCCCGTTGGCCACTTGGGTAACCTACCAACCGCGAGCCGCACAATAAGCCACACGAATTGCTTTCGCTCAAGTTCAAAAATTTTCGCTGCGTCTTCATCCAATTGCGGTAAAATGAAAAAATGTTCGATTCGTTAAGCGGCAAATTACAAAACGCCTTCCGCAATCTGCGCGGCCTCGGGAAAATTTCCGAGAGCAATGTCGGCGATGCATTGCGCGAAGTGCGCATGGCGTTGCTCGAAGCCGACGTGAATTTCAAGGTCGCGCGTGATTTCATCGAGCGTGTCAAAACCAAATCGCTCGGCGCGGAAGTCGTCGCCAGCGTCCAGCCCGGACAACAAATCGTCAAAATCATCCACGACGAACTTGTGGATTTGCTCGGCTCCCAAAATGCCGCGCTCAAGCTCGACGGAAATCCAACTTCCATTCTCATGGTCGGTTTGCACGGCTCGGGCAAAACGACGTCGAGCGGGAAACTCGCGCGACTGTTGCAAAAACAAGGCCGCCAGCCGTTGCTCGTCGCGGCAGACGTTTATCGTCCGGCGGCGATGGACCAATTGGAAACGCTCGGCAAACAAATTGAGATTCCCGTTTTCGTAAAACGCGGCGAGACGGATGTTTTGCGCATCGCGCGCGAGGCGATGGATTTCGCGCAGAAAAATTCCCGTAACATTTTGATTTTCGATACCGCAGGTCGTTTGCAAATTGACGAACCGCTCGTGCAGGAATTGGTTCGCCTGCGCGATCTCGTCAAGCCGCAGGAAATTTTGCTCGTGCTCGACGCGGCGACCGGACAGGAAGCCGTCAACGTCGCCACGCATTTTGATTCGGCGCTGAATATCACCGGCTCCATTCTCACCAAGCTCGACGGCGACGCGCGTGGTGGCGTGGCCTTGAGTTTTAAATCCGTGACCGGCAAGCCGATTAAATTCGCGGGCGTTGGCGAGAAACTGGACGAGTTCGAGCCGTTTCATCCCGAACGCATGGCTTCGCGGATTTTGGGAATGGGCGACGTCGTCAGTCTTGTTGAAAAAGCGGCTGAAGCCGTGAGTGAAGACGAAGCGCGCAAGCTGGAAGAAAAAATGCGCAAGGGCGAGTTCACACTCGAAGATTTTCTGGAGCAATTGCGCGCGATGAAAAAGCTCGGCTCGCTGGAGAGCGTGATGAAGATGCTGCCCGGCGGCGCGGAAGCGTTGAAGCAGGTGGACATCGGCAAGCAGGAAAAAGAATTCAAGCGCATGGAAGGCATGGTCTGCTCGATGACGCCGAAGGAGCGCAAAAATCCGGTGCTGCTCAACGCGAGCCGCCGTCGTCGCATCGCCGCGGGCAGCGGCGTGAGCGTGACGGAATTGAACACGATGCTGAACAAATTTTTCCAGATGCAGACGATGATGAAGAAGATGGGCAAG
>Ga0070741_10016326_pt1 | contig 12403 bp, 14 predicted proteins | sample Coa_R1_4_FD_66440 | JGI IMG/M metagenome (GOLD analysis project Ga0070741, IMG submission 66440) | Surface soil microbial communities from Centralia Pennsylvania, which are recovering from an underground coalmine fire - Coalmine... | ecosystem: Environmental > Terrestrial > Soil > Unclassified ...
TCCGGGCGTCGGTCCTGCGGCGGACGGTACCGACACCCCGCCCCCGATGTCAACGCCTTGACACCCGGCACGGCCCTCCGTAGCGTCCGCGTCCGTGCGGATCTGCGTCCTCGGCGCCGGCGGGCTCGGCTCCGTCCTGGGCGCCCGCCTGGCCGAGGCCGGCGTCGAGGTCACCCTCGTCGCCCGCCCCGCGCACGCCGCGGCCATCGAGGCCCGGGGCCTGACCCTCACCGGCATCCGGGGCGAGAGCGTCGTCACCGGCAACCTCGCCGCCGTGTCCGACCCTGGCGACGCGGCGGGCGACTTCGACTACCTGCTCGTCACCGTCAAGGCGAAGGACACCGACGCCGCCCTGACGGCCGCAGCGTCGCTGCGCGACCGGTCCGCCACGGTGCTCAGCCTCCAGAACACGGTCTGCAAGGAGGACGAGCTCGCGGCATGGGCCGGCGTCGACCGCGTGATCGGCGCGTCGACGATCGAGGGTGGGACGCTCGTCGAGCCCGGCGTCGTCAGGCACACGGCGACGGCACCGACGACGGCGTACTTCGGCGAGCTCGACGGCACGGACACTGCCCGGGTCGCCGACCTCGTCGGCGCGTTCGACAAGGCCGGTTTCGCCTCGCGGGCGGTGACCGACATCCGCCACGTCGAGTGGGAGAAGCTGCTGCAGATCTCGGTCGTCGCGTCGTGGTCGGCGTCGACGCTCGGCGCGCTCGGCGGATCGGTCGCGCAGGGACTGCTCGTTCGCGAGTCGGCCGAGCACTACGTGCAGCTCGCGACCGAGCTCCTCGCCGTGTACCGCGCGCTCGGCTACGAGCCGGTCGACTACTACGCGCCGTTCTCGCGGTTCCGCGAGCTCGACGCGTGGACGTTCGACGGGGCGGTCGAGCAGATGACCGCGCTCGGGCGCTCGATGGACGAGCAGGGCCTCCACGGTCGCGTGTCGCTCCACGACGACCTGCTGCGCGGTCGCACCACCGAGCTCGACTTCTGCGTCGGCGCGTACCTCGCGGAGGCCGACCGCCTCGGCCTCCGCGTCCCGACGGTCCGGGCCGCGTACCGCATCGCCAAGGCGCAGGAGCACTGGCTCACCGGCCTCGGCGGCGTCACGCCCGTCCTGTGAAGAGAGGATGTGATCCGATGCGCATCGACGAGGCCGTCGGAAGGGCAGCCGACCTGGCGGCGAAGCTCGAGGACCGGCGCGCGGAGACGGAGCAGCTGCGCGCGCTGCCGGAGACGACCGTGCACGACTTCGTGTCGAGCGGCCTGCTCCGGATCAACCAGGCGGCGCGGTGGGGCGGCGCCGAGCTGGGAACCGAGGGCGCGGTCGCCGTCATCTCCGAGGTCGCCAAGGGCGACCCGGCGGCGGGCTGGGTCTTCGGGTTGCTCGCGAGCCACTTCTGGCTCGTGTGCCTCTTCCCCGAGGAGCTGCAGCAGGAGATGTGGGGCGACGACCCGAACGCCTTGATGTCGTCGTCGTTCGTCGCCGCCGAGTCGGAATGCGCCCGGGTCGACGGCGGCTACCGCATCCGGGGCCGCTGGCCGTTCTCGAGCGGGTCGCGCCACTGCTCGTGGGCGATGGTCGGGATCGTCGTCCCGCCGACGGCGGAGGCGGGTGGTGACGGCGTGCCGCCGCACATCCGCTGGGGCATCCTGCCCCGGTCCGACTACCGCGTCGACGACGATTGGCGAACGGTCGCGCTCCGCGGCACCGGCAGCAACACGCTGATCGTCGACGACGCGTTCGTGCCCGACCATCGCTGCGTCGACCCGATGGACGTGGCTCGCGGGACCGCACCCGGCACGGCCGTCAACCCGGCGCCGATCTTCCGTCTGCCCTTCGGAGCCGCGCTCGCCTGGTACCTCGCCGCGCCCGCGCTCGGTTCGGCGACGCGCACCTTCGACGACTGGGTCGCGTACATGGGCACGAAGCGCAACGCGTTCACCGGCGAGCAGCTCGCCCGCCAGCAGCCCACGATCATCCGGGTCGGCGAGACGGGCGCGAAGCTCGACCTCGCGCGCCTTCTCGCGGCGCACACGCCGCGCGACATCGACGACGCGATCGCCCGGGGTCCCCTCGACGCCGCGCTCCGCGTGCGGGCGGGGCGCGACGCGACCATGGCCGTCCGCCTGTGCGTCGAGGTGGTCGAGACCTGCATGCAGTTCGCGGGCGGGCACGCCCTGTTCGACTCGAACCCGATCCAGCAGGGCTGGCGCGACGTCCACGGTGTCGCCGCACACATGGGTTTCAACACCGACATGGCCTACGGCGGCTGGGGCCACCACCTGCTCGGCATCCCCATGCCGCCCTCGATGTTCGGCTGATTCGCGAGCCGGACGTGGTCAGGCGAAGGGTTCTTCGGGGGCGTCGGGTGGACGCGGGCCCGAGCCCTCGAACGCGTCGACGCAGTTGCGCAGGGCGCGTTGCAGGCGGTTGACGTCCGCGTCGGTGAGCAGCGACGTGAGTTGCATGTCGATCTTCGTGACCCGGGCCGTCGCCTCCGCGAAGACGCGCCGGCCGACCGGCGTCAGCGTCGCCTCGATCACGCGCGACGACTTCAGCGGCTTGCGTTTGATGTACCCCTGCCGTTCGAGGCCCGCCACGAGACCGGTCATCGCCTGCGGGGTCACGAACACGGCACGCGCCAGCTCGGCCGACGACGCCTTCTCCAGCCGGACGAGGGCCTGCATCACCCCGTACTGCGACGGAGTGATCCCGAGGTCGCGCAACGCGTCGTAGAGCGCGGCGCCGACCGCACGTTCGGCGCGCTTCAGCAACCACGACGTGTACGCGACCTCCGGCTGGTACCGGCTGGCCTTCATCGACGCGCCTTCATTCGGGCCGCTCCCGTCGGATGCGCAACATCAGGACATTGACAGTACCCAACACCGCCGGTAGCAAGGCAGGGTCGATGGGGGGACATCATGCCGTATCGGGTCGTGCTCTGGACCACGGGTCACGTCGCCCGCTTCGCGGGCCGGGCCGTGCTCGCCCATCCCGACCTCGAGCTCGTCGGCGCCTACGCGTGGAGCCCCGACAAGGTGGGATGCGACGTCGGCGAGCTCGTCGGCGCCGAGCCGATCGGGATCGCGGCGACGAACGACGTCGACGAGCTGCTCGCGACCAGCCCCGACGTCGTGGGCTACTACCAGCTCCTGCGGCCGGACGCGATCGCACAGCACACCGAGATGCTCTGCCGCTTCCTCGAGGCGGGCGTGAACGTGGTCAGCACGTCGAACCTCGTCACCGGGCGGTGGTGGGGCGCGGAGGCGCGTCTCGACGCGGCGGGCCGCGCCGGCAACGCGTCGCTCTTCGCGAGTGGCGTCAACCCCGGGTTCGTGAACCAGCTCGTGCTGACCGCGACCGGCGTCTGCAGCGAGGTTCGCCACGTTTCCGTGTGGGAGGAGGCCGAGTGTTCGGGCTACGACTCGCCCGAGCTCTGGGAGACCGTGGCGTTCGGCCACGACCCAGGCGAACCCGGCATCGACGCCGCGTTCCGCGCCGGCACCGCCGTGTTCGAGGACGCGGTCGCGATGACGGCGGACGCGCTCCGCGTCGAGCTGGACGAGGTTCGCTACGTGCCCGAGGTCGCGGTCGCGACGCGCGACCTCGACCTCGGCTTCATGCGCATCGCCGAGGGCCACGTCGCCGGGCTCCGCAACCGATGGCTCGGCGTCGCGGGCGGCCGAGAGGTGATCGAGCTCGGCACGCTCTGGAAGATGACCGAGGACGTCGAGCCGAACTGGCCGGTCCGCCACGGCTGGCACCTCCGCATCGACGGGACGCCCACCGTGAAGCTGCACGTGGCCGGGTGGCCCCCCGAGGGCGAGACGAACAGCGAGGTGCTCATGGGCCTCGCCATGCTCATGACCGCGATGCCGACCGTCCACGCGATCCCGCACGTGGTGGCGGCCCGGCCCGGCGTCGTGACCTACAAGGATCTCCCGCTCGTCACCGCGGCCGGGTGCGTCCGGGCCGGTTGAGCGTCACCTGTCCCAGGCGGTGCCGCCGGCGCGGCCACCGAGCTCCGGGCACTCGGACGCGAAGACGCCCCACGAGCACTCGAACCCGGGCACGACCCAGTCGTGGACCATCCACACGTTGGTGAGCGGAGCCTTGTGCCCGCCCCGTGCCGCGCAGTCCTCGGCCGACGTGCTCTCGGCGCCGACGACGAGGCCGTTCTTGTCGATGCAGAGACCGCCGTTGAACGTGTGCTGGTGCCAGATGTCGTTGGGGCCGGCGAAACCTTCGGGCGGGGTGATGTCGTGGAAGACGAGGTAGCTCAGGCCGACGATCCGCGAGTCGGGGTTTGTACCGTCGTAGAGCAGCTCCGACGGCGCGCTCGGGTCGAACGTCTTTGCCAGCTCGATGTTGGTGTAGTGCGCACCGATGCACGGCACGTACACGGTCGACTTGCGGTAACCGGCGCGCTCCGCGTCCGCGACGGTCGGGTACCTCTGGGCGACGGCCCGGGCGGCGGCCTGTTGGAACTCGAGCGTGAGCCGAGTGGGCTCGTCGACGGGGACCTGCTTGTTGGGGCCGCGGTGGAAGTGGCCGGCCGAGTCGAACACCTGGCCTTCCGATGCGGGCGGGCCCGACTTCTCGCACGGCGTGTCGCCCGTGAGCGCGGGGTTCGTCGGCCCCGCCGAGCCCGCGCCCGCTGACGTTCGTGACGAGGCGGCAGCAGCGCTCGCGCGAGGGTCGTTGGTCCCGCGCGAGCCGCCGGACGCGTCGAGCTGGGCGGTGAAGTGCGGGGTGAGCGCGTACGCGGCTGACCCGGCCACGAGGACGAGCGCGAGCGTGACGACGAGCGGCGTCGCCCACGCCGTCCGTCCTCGCCGATCGAGCGCGTGCGGCGCCGCGAGCAGCACGACCGCGCCGAGCACGACCAGCGTCTCCAGCGACGTCGCGAGCGCGTCCGGATAGCCGACGGCGAGCGTCGTGCTCGCGTCGGGGCCGATCGCGACGCCGACCGTCCGCGACGCGATCCACACGCCGACGACCACCACGTTCACCGTGATCGCGCCCAGCAGGACCAGCCGGGACGGGCGTGACACGAGACCGACCGCCACCGCCACCTGCAACCACGCGATCGCGACGAGGAAGGCGCCGTACTCCCACGTACGGTCGAAGTGCGACGGGGAGTAGCCGAAGTGCAGGACCGCGGCGCCGAGCGCGGCTGCCGCGATCACCCACCGGAGGACGCCGCCGACCGTCGAGCCGGACCACACCGCCCCCGGGGTCGACGGGTCGGGCTCCGGGGCGGCGACCGGCGGTGGGTCTGTCAACACGGCCACGGGCACTCCTCACGCGCTCGGCCCGACTGCATTCTGGTCGCTCCGAGCGTGTCCCGACGCGCGATGCGTCAGGCCGACGGGCGGCCGGCGTCGTCCCACCGCCCGAGCGGCGGTGGCTCCACGTCGGGGTCGTGCTGCCCGTAGGGCCCGAGGCTGAAGAAGTAGAACTCGCAACCCGCCGGCCCGGCGCCCTCGGCCCCGTACGCGAACCCGCCCCGCACCCACCGGACCTGCCCGGGGAAGAAGCTGCCCTCACCCTCGACCACGAACTCGCCCTCGGTCACGACATAGACGGTGTCGGACGTGTGCCAGTGGGGCGCGGCCCGATGGTTGGGCGGCAGGTGCAGGAGCATGCAGTTCTTGCCGAGCGCCGGATCGACGATCCACTTGAAGCGCACGCCGAGCCGGTTGCCCGACGCGTCGACGAACTCCTCCCACGGGAGCCCGTCGACGTCGACGCCGGTGCGCTCGGGAAGCAGCGTCGACCAGTCGACGCTCCCGGGCTCGCGGATCTCCACGCGTCGGAGGCTCAGGCGAGCTTCGTCGTGTCGGCGACCTCGTAGCGCGTCGCCTCGACCGACGTGAGCTTGGGCAGGAAGCGGGTCGTGAAGTCGACGTAGTGCGGCGTCGCGCAGTGCGCGTCGAACGTCGCCTCGTCCTCCCAGCACTCGAAGAACCGGAAGGTGTTCGGGTCGTGCAGGTCGACGGTGAACGCGTACGTGACACAGCCCGGCTCCGTGGGCGACTTGGTGTTGAGCACGTCGAGCACGCCGATCAGGTCGTCCCGTACCGATGGGTCGAACTGCATCCGTCCGGCGATCGCGAACATCCGGATTCCCCTCCTCGTTCCGTGTTCCCTGGTCGTGGTGGTGATGGTGATGGCCGCCGCCGGCGGGCTCAGCGGTCGAGCAGCGTCGGGTCGGCGCGCAGCTCCTGGCGGACCATCGCCTCCCAGAACCCGTGGAAGCTCGTGCCGTCGCTCCCGCGCAGCCGGTCGATCCACCACTGCGCGACCGGGGTGCGCAGCTCGCCCCCGGCGGCGAGCACGTGCCACGCGTGCTGGCAGCGCTGCTCGAGCGCGACCGCGCGCTGGTGGATCGCCCGGGCCGACACACCGAGCACGAAGACGCCGTGACCGGCGAGCAGCGCGAGCTCGGCGTCGCCCATCGCGGCGACCGCGGATCGTGCAGCGTCCATCCCGCTGACCGCGCCCTCGTACTCGTCGACGAGGACCAGCTCGCCACCGCCGAGGGTCGAGCTCTGGTCCATCGGCGGCGGCACCACACCCATGTCGCCGAGCACGGTGCCGTACAGCGGGTGGTTGTGCATCGCCCACGCGATCCCCGGACGCGCCTCGTGCAGGGCGAGGTGAAGGGGGATCCCGAGGGGCGCCGGCCAGTCGCCCTCGACGACGTTGCCCTGGAGGTCGATGCGGATCACCTGGTGCGGGCGCAGCTCGTCCCACGTGATCAGCCAGGGGTTGCAGAGCAGGGTGCCGTCGCCGAGGTTGCACGTGATGTGCCCGGCGAGGTGGTCGTTGTAGCCCTCGCGCCACAGGCACCGCGCCAGCACCACGAGCTCCTCGCGCGGCGAGAGGTCGGGGATCAGCTTCTCGGGTGTCGGTTCGAACGTCACGGCGCCATCGTAAGCCGGGCCGGCGTTCACGCCGCCAGGGTCATGGGTGGGTGGCCGGGGCCGCGTGGGGTCTTGGGCTCGCGGTCGGGTCGGTGGGGTGGGGTGGCGGTGATGGGTCCGTCGGGTCGCGTTGGAGTTGCCAGCCGCCTTCGTGGCAGAGGGTGTGGTGGCGGCGGCAGAGCAGGACGAGGTTGTCGAGGTCGGTGGGGCCGCCGTGTTGCCAGGGGACGAGGTGGTGGGCGTCGCAGTAGCGGGGTTGGCGGTCGCAGCCGGGGAAGCTGCAGTGGCGGTCGCGGCGGATCAGGGCGCGGGTGATGAGGCGGCTGCGGCGGCCGAGGTCGAGGAGCTCGGAGTCGCCGCGCATGACGACCCGGCCGAAAGCCGAGCTCCGTCTCTTCGGGTAGCCGTTCGAGGCATGCTCTCTACATGACGCGATCGACGACCGGGCTCGGCGGCTTCCACCACGTGGCCCTGACGGTGCGCGACGTGGACGTGAGCGCGCGCTGGTATGCGGACGTCTTCGGGTTCGTGGAGCTGTTCCGGGAGGACAGCCCGGAACGGCGCGCCGTCGTCATGGCGTGGCCCGACGGTGCCTTCGGCGTCGGTCTCGTGGAGCACGTCCCGAGCGAGGGCGGGCGGTTCGATCCGCGCCGGATCGGCCTCGACCACGTGGGCTTCACGCTCGGATCGCGCGAGGGGCTCGACGAGTGGGTGGAACGTCTCTCCGCCGAGAGCGTCGATCACTCAGGCGTGATCGACGCACCCCGCGGTGCGATCCTCAACCTCAAGGATCCCGACGGGATCGCGCTCGCCCTGTTCTGGGACCGCGCCTGACGCGGCGCGGCGCCGGCTGGCGCGGTCGCTCACCCGCCGCTCGACAGCCGGGTGGCGACCGCGGCCGCCTCGACGTCGAGGCGACGAACGAGCCCGGGCACGAGGCGCCGCTCCGCGGTCGCGCCGACGACCGGGACGCGGACATGGAGGTCGCCGCGGATGTGGCGGCGGGCATGGTTCCCACCGTCGACCGCGGCGATCGTGACGTCGGCGTCGCCGCGCAGCCGACCCGCGTCCCGCTCCGCCGAGAACGACAGCGTGCCGACGAAGCGGTCCGTGTCGAGCAGCAGCTCCTGGATCCAGGCGATCCGCCGGTCGCCGACGATGCGCTTCGCGATCGGGTCGAGGCCTCCCACGTACTCGTACCGGAGCCGGAGCCGCCGGACCGGGCCGTCCGCGTCGCTGACCAGCACCTCGGGGCGGCTCAGGTCGGGGAGGTCGAGCGCCTGGTGGAAGCCGGCGTCGCAGAGCAGCGACGCGACCTCCGCACACGACGCCGCGAACACGTGCTCGACGTCGAAGTGCACGCGCCCGAATTAGCACAGTCCGACCCGGTGCGACCCGGTTCTCCCGGACGGAGGGTCCGGCGCGGGCGCGGCGCGGATGCGAAAGTGCCTCAGGTCGGGCCGGCCCGCTGACGATGCCCCTGGGTCGGGAGGAGGATCCGTTGTGAGGTGCGCGGCGATGAGCCGGCCGCTCTGGGTCGCGACGTTCGCCGTCGCGGCCTTCGCCGCGACTCTCCTCGTCGGTGCCGGTGGCCAGCACACGACCGTGATCGTCGACGACGTCGGGACCGCGCTCGCCGCGCTGGCCGCGGCGGCGGGGTGCTGGTGGGCGTGGCGCCACCGCGGCGTCGACCACGGCGCGTGGGCCCTGATGGGCGCCGCGAGCGTCGCGTGGGCGGCGGGCGAGGTGATCTGGGGTGTGTACGAGCTCGGGCTCGGTCGAGCCGTGCCGTTCCCGTCGGCGGCGGACGCGGCCTACCTCAGCGGGACGCCGCTCGCGCTCGCGTCGGTGTGGTGGTTCTCCCGCCGCTTCCGCGTCGCGGCGGTGACCGGCGTGCGCGCCCTCGTCGACGGACTGATCATCACGGCGTCGCTGTTCCTGGCGAGCTGGGTGCTCGTGCTCGGCCCCGCCTACCGGATGGGGACGGGCGGGCTGTGGGAGCAGGGCATCTCGCTCGCGTATCCCGCCGGCGACATCGTCACCCTGGTCGTCGTCCTCGCCGTCGCGACCCACGCCCGGCGCGTGAGCCGGCCACTGCTCCTGATCGGCCTGAGCCTGGTCGCCATGGCCGTCGCCGACAGCACCTACGCCTACATGACCTCGGTCGGCTCCTACGACACCGGCAGCCTCGTCGACGCGGGCTGGGTGGCGGCGTACCTCCTCATCGCGGCGGCCGGCTTCGAGCGACCCCGCCACGCCGAGAAGGCCGCCGTCGCGCCCGCGTCCGTGCCCTTGTCGGTGGGCCAGATCGTCCTGCCCTACGTGCTCGCGGTGCCGGCGTGCCTCATCGGCGCGAAGGCGCTGATCTTCGACAACCCGCGCGACCCCGTGATCGTGTTCACGAGCGCGGCGGTCCTCGTGCTCGTCGTCCTCCGCCAGCTCACGACCCTGCTCGAGAACCGGCACCTCAACCGCGAGCTCGAGTCGACGATCGCCGATCTCCGAGCGAGCGAGCAGGAGCTCCGGCATCTCGCCTTCCACGATCCGCTCACGAAGCTCGCCAACCGCGCCCTCCTGCAGGACCGCGTGACCCAGGCCCTGTTGCGCCGCGAGCGCAGTGGCGACGGCGTGAGCGTGATCATGGTCGACGTCGACGACTTCAAGCTCGTCAACGACACGCTCGGTCACCAGGCGGGTGATGCGCTCCTCGTCGCCTCGGCCGAGCGGCTGCGCGCCTGCGTGCGGCGCGAGGACACCGTCGCGCGCGTCGGTGGCGACGAGTTCGGCATCCTCGTGGTCGGCGTCGGGCGGGCCGACACGGACGCGGCGAAGCTGGCCGGGCGCATCCTCGAGGCGTTCCGCGTCCCGTTCACGATCGCGGGCCGGGAGATCCCGGTGACCGTCAGCATCGGCATCAGTGACTCCGGCGACAGCGCCGCCGACCAGGACGCGCTCGTCCGCAACGCGGACATGGCGCTCTACGCGGCCAAGCGGCAGGGCAAGTCGCGGGCGGAGGCGTTCGTGCCCGAGATGCGTTCGGTCGTGCTCGAACGTCTCGAGCTGAAAGCCGACCTGAAACAGGCCGTGACCGACGGCCAGCTCGTCCTCCACTACCAGCCGATCGTCGACCTGCGGACGGGGCGGGTCACGGGCCTCGAGGCGCTGCTGCGTTGGGCACACCCGCGCCGCGGCCTGCTCCTGCCGTCGCAGTTCGTGGGGATCGCGGAGGAGACGGGCGACATCCTCGACATCGGCCTCTGGGTGGTCGCCGAGGCGTCGCGCCAGGCGCGGGCGCTCCGTTCCGTGGCGGGCCCGCTCGCCCCGCTGGTGCACGTCAACTTCTCGGCCCGCCAGCTCGTGCGGGGCCACGTGCACGACGTGCTCGAGACGATCCGCGCGAGCGGCACCGACGGCAGCCAGCTGGTCTTCGAGATCACCGAGGGCGTGATCCTCGACGACCGCCACTCGAACCTCCAGCACCTGCACGACCTGAAACGGCTCGGAAGCAAGGTGGCGCTCGACGACTTCGGTACCGGCTACTCGTCGCTCAGCTACCTGTCTCGATTCCCGATCGACATCGTCAAGCTCGACCGCACGTTCATCGGTGACTTCGACAACCAGCTCACGCTGGCGTTGACGCGCGGGATCGTCGATCTGGCCCACAGTCTCGACCTGCTGACGATCGCCGAGGGCGTCGAGACCGAGGGGCAGCTCAGGGCGCTGCGCACGCTCGGTTGCGACCAGGGTCAGGGTTACGGCGTCGCGCCGCCCGTCGGTGTGGACGGCCTCGACGCCGTTCTCGATCCGCTGTGGCGACCGGTCGCGCCGCCGGCCGCGCCGGCGGTCGATCGGGAGCTCGCCCCCGAGCTCGTCGTGCCGCCCGAAGGTGCGTAACGCCGCCCTTGCCCCGCCGATGTGACGGAGGGAGGCTAGGAGTGGTCCGGCGCAGGCCGGAGAATGCATCAGGGGGGAACGATGGCGGGAATCACGAAGAAGAGCTTCGACTCGGCCGACGAGGTGCGCTCGCCCGACAAGACCCGGATGGAGGTCGTCGATCTCGGTTCGGCGAAGGCGGCACGGCTGACCGCGCAGCCCGGATGGAAGTGGTCGGAGTGCATCAAGCCGGTCGTCGGGACGGACAGCTGCCAGGCGCGCCACGTCGGCGCCGTGCTCTCGGGGAGCCTGCACGTCCAGCACGAAGACGGGACGGGCAGCGACTTCGCACCGGGGGACGCGTACATCATCGAGCCGGGGCACGACGCCTGGGTCACGAGCAGCGAGCCGTTCGTGGCGTTCGAGTTCGAGAGCAAGACGGCCGCCGAGTACGCCAAGGGATAGGTCCGGGTCAACCCAGCGCGGGATCGAGCTCGACGAGAACGGCGCACGCGTCGCGGGCGGGGAGCTGCTCGAGCCCGGCGATGGCGCGGCCGAGCTGCGCACCCCACCAGTCGCCGCCGATCGTCGTGAAGTGCACGCCGTCCGCGAGGCGGATGGTCGCGGAGACGCCGCACACGTCGTGGGTGACGGTGTAGGAGCCGTCGGCGGTCGAGACCGCGTCGTCCGCGCCGACGAGGCCGACGCCGGGCCGGTTGGCGAGCGCGCGTGCCTGCGCGGTCAACACCTGCGTACGGGTCGCGGCGATCCCGTAGAAGTTCGCCGGGTGGAGCGGCGGCTGCGCGACCCAGTCGACGCGCGCACCGGACGCGCGGAGCTGGTCGGTGAGCCGTCGTGATGCCGCCGCCCATGCCGCGTAGTACGCGGGTGTGTCCGCCGCGAACGTTCCCGACGACGGGTCGTAGTTGCCCACGAACGACACGACCACCACCTCGGGCCGGTACCGCGCGACCAGTTCGGCTGCGCGCGCGAACCAGTCGACCGGGCCGCCGAGCAGACCCGACCCGAGCGCGCTGCCGTCGATCACCGTCGTGCCCGGCAGCTCGGCGGTGATGCCGGCGGCCGCCTCGTGGATCAGCGAGTCGCCGACGAGGAGCACCGTGACGGCCCGGTGCGCCGGCGCGGTCGCGGTCGTCGTCGCGGGCTCGGGCGACGGGCCGGGTTCCACGCCGCTCGTGAGGCGGACGAGCAGGCCGAGGGGAGCGACGGCGAACATGGCCACGAGCGCGGCGACGACGAGCACGTGATGGTGCCGGTGGTGCGGCGGCCTCCCCCGAGTTGCCTCCGGTCGCCTCGCCTCGATCTCCATCTCCTGCCCGAGCTTCCCGGGGACGGATCGGCGCCGCATCGTGCACCTCCATCTCCCTTGCGTCCCGAGCCTCCGCCCGCGCTCCATGGCACAGAAGAGTCGGAAGTCACCGAATTGCGGGAAACCCGGCGACGTCGGCCGTCTACGGTTCCCGTTTCCCGGTCACGGAGGCAGACTCCACGAGTGACCTACGACACCCTCACCCCCGGCGCCGCCGGGCCGGCACCGCGCGCCTCGATCGACGCGGATGCCGTGCTCGACCACCTC
>Ga0070741_10016327_pt1 | contig 12403 bp, 9 predicted proteins | sample Coa_R1_4_FD_66440 | JGI IMG/M metagenome (GOLD analysis project Ga0070741, IMG submission 66440) | Surface soil microbial communities from Centralia Pennsylvania, which are recovering from an underground coalmine fire - Coalmine... | ecosystem: Environmental > Terrestrial > Soil > Unclassified ...
TTGATGAGCCCCTTGGCGTCATAGGCGCCGGCCGGGCACACCACCTTCAGCCCCGGCGTGTGCGCGAAGTAGGTCTCGGGATTCTGCGAGTGGAAGGGACCGCCGTGCACGCCGCCGCCGGAAGGCCCGCGCACCACCACCGGCACCGGCGCGCCCCAGCGAAAATGCGCCTTGGCCAGCATGTTGGTGATCTGATTGAAGGCGCAGCTGATGAAGTCCATGAACTGGAACTCCGCCACGGGACGCAGCCCGGTGAGCGCCGCGCCAAAGCTGGCGTTGATGATGGCCATCTCGGAGATGGGCGTATCGACCACGCGCTCCGGGCCGAAGCGGTCGATGAATCCGTCGGTGACCTTGAAGGCACCGCCGTAGATGCCGATGTCTTCGCCAATGCAGAACACCGCGGGATCCCGCTCCATCTCCTCCCAGATCCCCTGGCGAATCGCTTCCAGATAAGTGACCGCTGCCATGAAAGTCCCTTGCCTTCGATGTTATCAGCAAAGTTGACCAAGCTCAGGAGCACAGGCGAGAAGCAGAAGAAGGGGCCCGCATGCCGGTGGCCCCTCAATTTGAATTTATCGCTTAGGCTGCCGGGTGGAGCACGCCTTTGAGGCGTGCAGATTGCAGCCCTACATGGGGCACGCGCTTTAGCGCCTGAGGTAAATCTACCCTGACCTCAGCGGCTAAAGCCGGAAGCTTTAGAGTGGAGTCTCAATGCGCGCCTCAAGGCGTGCGCCACCCTAAATCCGTTGAACACGATTTCAAACGGAGCCACCACCCACATGCCAAAGGACTTCGAGGAAGGGCGCTGATGGATTTCTTCTTGTGCGCACCTCTGCCGAGATAAATCACCACCCCGGTCGCGACTTGGGCGCGACAAACCGACCGCGCGACTTGGGCGCAGCAAACCGAGCTGCGAAGCAGCGGCTGCGCTTCTAGCCCCAGGCGCAAGCCCGGGGGCGTCGGAGTCTTGAAAATTCGCATGGCCGCGTAGCGGCCGTCATAGGGAACAGGCCACGACGCGGCCTTAAGAATCTTCCTGGAGAGGCACCCCCGGGCTCGCGCCCGGGGCTCGAAGTGCAGTCGCTACTTCGCAGCTTGATTTCAGGCCTTCCGAAATCGACCTTCACCCTACCGGCTGTTTGCTCGAGCCTTTCGAACTCACCGCGACGCCGGCATGCTGCGTCACGGTGCGCAGCTCCGAGGTCTCGTCCTGTCCCAATCCGATGCGATAGAGCAAATCGGCATAACGCGAGTCGCCACGAAGCGGATCGTAGATCGGGCCGACCTTCAGATAACACAACAGCGGATCGCGCGCCTCGGCCGCCTTCTCCAGCCACTCGAATGCCTGCTCGACGTCCCCGAGGCCGAGATAAGTCATCACCCACGAAATAGGCGCGACGTAAGCCTGGGTAGCAGCGGTGTTCAGCTCCTCCAACAGCGTCAGCGCTTTTTCCTTGTCGCCTGAGCCGCCATAGCAGGAAGCCAACGGCCCCAGGATCAGCGGATTGTAGCCGGAGAGCTGGTGCGCCTTCTCCAGCTCAGCGATCGCGTCTTTATACTTGCGCTGCTGCTCGTAGTTCAGCGCCATTACCACGTGCGCTTCAATGTCGTTGACGTCGAGATCGAGCGCGCGCCGCGCCTGCTTCAACGATTCCTCGTAACTGCGGCGATAGTGATAGACGCCGGCCAGATAGACGTTGGCGGGAACGGAAAGCGGATCGCAGGCCAGCGCGTGGCCAATCTGCGCCTCGGCCTCAGCGGAGCGGTCCATCTGCACCAGCAGCATGTTGTAATAAATGTGCGGCACGGGCAGCGCCGGTTTCAGTTCGATGGCGCGCAGGAACTCGCGCTCGGCCTCCTTCCAGTTCCACTCGTACCACATGAGGATGATGCCCATCGAGGCATGCGCCTCGGCCAGCGAGTCGTCGGCCGCCAGCGCCTTCATCACCGATTCTTTCGCCTTCGGCCAGGCTTCCGTCGGAGGCTCCAGGCCCCACGACGCCACGGAAACGTGATAGTCGGCGATGCCTGCCAGCGCCGGCGCGTAGTTGGGATCGCGCTCGAGCGCCTGCTGAAAGTATTCCAGTGCCTTCTGGAAGCCTTCGCCGCTGCGCTTGTTCCACTGAAAGCGCCCGCGCAGATAGAGATCGTAGGCCTCAAAATTCTCGGTATAGCGCTTCACCAGCCCGCTGCCTGCCTTCGAGCCCAGCTCCACCTTCAGCAAGTCGGCGATGGATCGCGCCATCTCGTCCTGCACGTCGAAGATGTCGGTCATGGTGCAGTCAAAGCGCTCCGACCACAGCACCACGCCGTCGCTCACGTTGGTGAGCTGGATGAAGGCGCGGATGCGGTCGCCCATCTTGCGCACGCTGCCCTCGACCACGGTGGACACCTTGAGCTGCTCGCCGATGGCGCGCACGTTGGTCTTGCCTTTGAACTCGAATGCCGAGGTGCGCGATACGACTTGCAGGCCGGGCAGGCGCGACAGCGCGTGGATCAGCTCCTCCGTCAGCCCGTCGATGAAATACTCGTTTTCCGAGTCGGCGCTGGGGTTGCGAAAAGGCAGTACAGCGACGGAGGCGTGGGGACGCGGCGCCACGGTGACCACGGGCGCAACGTCGGAACGCAAGGTGAGCGCGCGCAGCGCATCCACCAGCTCGCCGGCGTTTGCGGGCCGCTCCTCGCGGTTCTTCCGCAGCGCCTGGCTGATGATCTGGTCGATGGCCGCAGGCAGATCGGGACGGCGCGCCCGCAGTGATGGCGGCTGCAGGTCCATGATGGCCCGCATGATCGTCGCCTCGGTCTTCGATTCGAAGGGGCGATCGCCCGCTAGCATCTCGTAAAACGTTACGCCCCACGACCAGATGTCGGTGCGCCCGTCGAGGGGATCGCCGCGCAGCTGCTCCGGAGACATGTAGGGCACTGTGCCCACCACGCCGCCGGTGTTGGTCAGTCCCACATCGTGGGGGAGCTTGGCCAGGCCGAAATCGACGATCTTCACTCCGCCGTCGGGCAGCAGCATGATGTTGGCGGGCTTGATGTCGCGATGCACGATGCCCATGCTGTGGGCCTTGGCCAGCCCTTGCGCCACCTGCTCGGCGATGTTGACCGCCTTCTTCAACGACAGCGGGCCCTGCTCCAGCCGCACCCGCAGGTTTTCGCCCGGGCAGAAGGCCATCACGATGAACAGGTCGCCATCGTCGGTCTCGCCGAAATCGTGAATGGTGCAGACGTTGGGATGGTCCAGCAGGGAAGCGGTGCGCGCCTCGCGAATGAAGCGGGTGCGCTGCTCAGCGACGGCAGCGACCTCGCGCGAGATGAACTTGACGGCGACTGGACGGTCGAGCTTCACGTCCTGGGCTTTGTACACCAGGCCCATGGCGCCGCGGCCCAGCCGTTCCACCAGCCGGTAGTGAGAGATAGTGCTGCCAATCATCCGTATGGCCCCGGAGAAAGTAAGCGTGCAAACTTACGAGCAAGTTATTGTACAGCTTCGCTGGCGACACGGGTGAGAAGCTCGACGGTCTGAAAGGCGCTCACGCCCATGAGGGCGTGGTGCTCGTCGCTGAGCGGGAGCGCGTCCAGCATGCGGTCCAGGTCGTCGCGATGCTGGGGATCGAGCTTGCCATGCAGCAACAGGTTGCTGAAGGCGCGGCGCGGCACCCCTATGCGGTCCGCCGTCTGCTCGAAGAATTCCACGTCGGGGGGCGTGCCCTCCAGCACCGCGATAAAGCCCAGCAGCGCCACCGGATGCACGTGCCGTATCCAGTAATACTGTGCCCCGGCCAAGGCCGCCGCCGAGGGTGGCGGGATGCGCTTCAGCACCTCGTCGCGCTTGTAGCCGAGCGTCTCCAGGTCGTCGAGCACCCAGTCGTCGTGGCCCGTCTCCTCCGGGATGTGCTTGCGGAAATACGCCAGCATGCCGGGGGCAACGGGATCGCGCTCGAGCATCTTCTCGCATGCCTCGGCCGCTGCCTTCATCAAAGGCACGCTGCTGCGGATGACCGAGTGGTTGCGGAAGAGAAACTCGGGATAGATCTCGCGCAGCCGCGGATGGCTCCAGAGCTTCTCCGCGGTTTCATCCAGAGGCCTGCGCACCAGGCGGATCTTGTCTCGCAAGCGGCGGCTGTGGCTGAGGTGGTTCATACCAGGAGAACGTTCGCAGTAGTGCGGTCAGTAGCCAGTAGTCACTCACCAATGTCAGTGAGGTGCCGGTACTAGCCACTGACCACTGGCCACTGATCACCGATTTTAGAACACGATTCCCAGGCTCCGGGCCGGTCCCGGCGTTACGGAGGTGACGTTGCAGTTTCTTTGCAGAAACGCCGCGCCTAGCGTGTTGTAGATCTCGATCAGCCCCTTTACCTCGGTCTGCGACAGCGCGTTCAGCGTCGCCTCGTCCGTGGCGTTGGGAGGATAGTTGGCATCGATCAGCCCGGCGCTGATCAGCAGTTGAACGTTATTCATAGAAGCTCCTTACGGTACGGCCAGTTACCGCCAGGCGGCCGTCATTCAGAACACAATGCCCATGGACTGCTCGCCGCGCGTCGGCGAGCCCGACAAGTTCCGCTGGATGAAGCCCGGGGTCAGCTTGGCCTTGATGCTAATCAGCGCCGACACTTCGTCCGCGGTCAGACTGTTGATCAGGGTCTGGTCTTCCTGGCTAAGCGCCGCTCCGGCTGAAATGATGCCGGCATCCATGAGTTTCCCGATGTTTCCCATCGAATCCTCCAAAACTATTTAGTTGGAACTGCGTCAGGGTTTCAGGCAGAAGCGGCAGATAGTGGCAATCTCCGCTTCTGTTTGGCAAGTGATTGCGAGGCCCAGGTGAGTCAAAGTTTGTGCAGCCGGGGAGCGATGCTACGCCGCACTTAAATCCCAAGCCATGAGTGACGACAAGCTTACGACAATCCGCGCCATTGTCAAGCGGGAACTCAACTCGTCTTCTGCTGGCCCTGCTCGCGGAAGTAAAGCACCATGTCGAGCCCGATGGTCTGCGCCCCAGCCTGCCGCAGCAGCGTCGTCACCTGCCCGCGATGATAGGTCCCATGATTCGCCACGTGCTGCATGAGCTGCCCCAGCGGCTGCGCGTTCGGCTTGCCGCTCAGGTCGGTGTAGCTGAGCACCGCCTGCACCTCCGCGTCGCTCAGCCCCTGCAGGTACTGCTGCCGCTCCTGCTCGATAGCATCGCAAAACGCGCGCAGCTCGGCGACCGTCGAAAGCTGCTGTGGCGGCGCCTCTCCCCCCGAGCGCACTCCTTTCCATACCTCCCACGACACGGCGTTCACCGGCTGCGAGGCCCGCGGCGGCTCCCCCTTCCAGCGCTTCAGCCAGATCCATTCCGCCGCCAGGATGTGGAACACCGATTCGCGAATTGAAGGAAAGCTGCTTTGGGTTCCGGCAGTGAACTGCTGCTCGCTCAGCTTCTCCAGCACGGAAAATATGCGCAGGTTCGCCCAGCGGTTGTAGGCGTAAAGAGTGCGAATATCGGAAGCATTCATACGATTTTGGATTTCACCACGGAAGCACGGAATACACAGAATTATTTCGATTGTTCAAGGCGTGGGAAAACCGATGGCTGCTTAAGGAGAGCACGCCGCGCACAACTCCAGGAATTCCATGTATGCCGTGTTTCCGTGGTGAATTCTTCACGGCTTCGGCGGCGAATCTACGGAATCGCCGGCGGGCGCTGCGCCATCAGCTCTTCAAAGCGCTTGTCAGTGCGCAACGTCGCGAATTCGCGGTCCGTGTACACCTGGCCAATGTGCTTATAGCCGTTCTCCATGGCCTTTCGCAGATACTCCAGCGAGTGGTCCACGTCGCCCGCCTGCGCGTACATCTTGGCCACCATGAAGGAAAAGGCCGCGCGGTCCTCGGGCGAGGTCGACTGCGCCATCACGCCGATCCGCGAGACGCGGATGAAGATGTTGGGATCGAGCGCGAACGCCGTCTTGTACTGCTGCGCCGCCGTCTTGTAGTCGTGTTTGCCGAAATACGATGAACCCAGGTTGTAGTAGAACACCGCGTCATCCGGCCGCAGCTTGATGGCCTTGTCGTAGTACTTGATGGCATGGTCCCACTTCTGCCGCATCTGCTCGATGTAGCCGCGATTGTTATAGCCTTCGGGCGCGTGCTTATCGGCTTTGATGGCCTGGTCGAAGCACTTGCCGGCCTTGTCCGGGTGTTGCAACAGCAGGTACGACATTCCCTTCTTGTTCCACAACAGCGCCGTCGCATGCTTCTTCAGCGCCAGGTTGTAGAAGTCGATGGCATCCAGGTAACGCTTCTCGACGCGCAGCTCGTCGCCCTGTTTTTCCAGTTCGGCAGGCGAGGCATTTGGATCGGGAATGCTGGGAACGAGGGCGGGCGCGCTGGCCGGAGGCGTGCTCGGTTGAACGTCTTGCGCGAGAGTTGCAGTCGCAAACAAAAGCCCGGTGATGCTCAGAAGCAGGATCGATCGGAGACGAGCCATACTCACCCCCCGGTTCGATGGAAGCGCCAGGCCGCGGACAGCCTGCCTTTCGGAAACCTATTTCACCAGGTAAACGCGGAATTCATAAGCCTTGTGTTTTCTCCGTACGTTCCGTGCTTCCGTGGTGAAGCTTCACTCTTCCACCAAGCCGCCCTTTATACCGTAATAATAGACCTAATGGGGGTTAGTATTGTTCCCATTTTCTGCGCTACCTGTCCCGTTATTTTGCTGCTCGTCCCCGTGATCGCCACGGCCGAACAGGCGGCTGAAGAAACCGTGCTTCTTTTTCTTCTGCTGCGACGGCTGCGACTGCGCCACGCCTCCGCCGGCCGGCTGCCCGGGAGCGCCCATTCCCGGCGGCGGCGCACCATTCGTGTTGGGCGGCGGAGCGGCCACAGGCGGCGGCCCCAGCCCAAAGATCTTGGTGAAGAAGCCGCGATGGTCGCCGAAGCCCTGCTCGCAGGTCTCCCGCGGCTCGGTGCCGGCGATGAACGCCACGGTGTAGTCATCGGGGCACGACGGCGTCGCTATCCGGTTCGTTCCTTTGTCCAGCGTGACCATCACCACTCCTGAGGGCGGTGTGAAGTCCCGCGTCTCGGAGTATTGTGGCAGCTTCACCGCGCGCTTCATGAACTCGGCCCAGATGGGCGCGGCCGTCGTGCCGCCGGCCAGCTTCAGGTCGGTGTAATCGTCGTTGCCGACCCAGATGATGCACAGCAGGTTGCTCGTGTATCCGGCGAACCAGGCATCGTGTGATGTGCCTGTCTTGCCCGCCGCCGGCGCGGTGAAGCCGCGCGCCCGCACCGGATATCCCGTGCCGTTGTTCACTACCGCTTCCATCATGCTGGTCAGCACATAGGCCACGCGCGGATCCAGCACATCTTTCGTCTGCGTCTGGTAATTGTTCAGCACCTTGCCGGCGGCATCGCGCACCGACTTCACCATCAGCGGCGATAGATGCGTGCCTCCGTTGGCGAAGACCGTGTAAGCCCCAGCCATATCGATGGGCGTAGCGTCATAGGCGCCCAGCGCCACCGCCGGTGTGCCGCGCGCGCTGGTGATTCCCGCCGAGCGCGCCAGCGCCGCCACTTTATCGAAACCGACCTCCTGGCCCAGACGCACCGTCGCGTTGTTCAACGACAGCGCCAGCGCGTAGCGCGCCGTCACCTCGCCGCGGAAGGTCTCGTGATAGTTGCGCGGCTCGTAGACATCGTCGCCGTTGGCGATGCTCACCTGCGAATCGTCGATCAGGCTGGCGGGAGTAAAGATGCCGGGGCTCTCGGTGACGACGCCCGTCTCGGGATCGGCGCTGCTGGCCGCCAGCTCCTCGCCGGTGATCGCGGTATTCACCGCCGCCGCATAAACGAAGGGCTTGAAGATCGACCCTGTCGGCCGCCTGGCGACCGCATGATCGAGCTGGCTCAGTCCATAGTTGCGGCCACCCACCAGCGCCAGCACCTCGCCGGTATGCGGATCGAGGGCCACCAGCGCCACCTGCGGCATGGGGCCGGTATCCATCTTGATTTCGTAGTGCGCGTCCTTGCCTTTGCCGACCTTGATCTTGTGGGTGCGCCGCTTCTCCACCTGCTCGTCGACAATCCTCATGCCCACGTCAACCGCCTCGGCGGCGGCGCGTTGCAGGTCGAGATCGAGCGTGGTGTAGATGCGCAGCGCGTGGTCGTTCAGCTCCGGCTCGCTGAACTGCGACGAAAGCTGGTCCTTCACCAGGTCGACGAAGTACGGCGCGTCGCTGGCCTCGACGTTGGGCGCGGTCAGCTTAAGCGGCGACGCCTTGGCGCGCTCCGCCTCCTCGCGCTTGATCGCTCCCGTCTCCACCATGGAGTCCAGCACCAGGTTGCGGCGGTCCAGCGCACGCCGCGGATATTTATAAGGTGAAAGATAATTCGGCCGCTGGATCATGCCCGCCAGCAGCGCCGCCTCCGGCAGCGTCAGGTTGCGGACGTCTTTGTTGAAGTAGGCGCGCGAGGCCTCGCCGAAGCCATTGATGGTGAATGAGCCACGCTGTCCCAGGTACACTTCGTTGGCATACATCTCGAAGATGCGCTGCTTGGAAAACTTGTGCTCCAGCTCGATGGCGATCAGCATCTCGCGCAGCTTGCGTTTGAAGGTCTTCTCGGGCGTGAGAAAGAAGCCGCGCGACAGTTGCATGGTGATGGTCGAGCCGCCCTGCCCGTGCCGGCCTTCGCGCAGGTCCACCATCGCCGCCTCGCCCAGGCGAACGAAATTCACGCCATTGTGCTGGAAGAAGCGCCGGTCTTCGATGGCCAGCACCGCATTCACCAGCACCGGCGGCAGGTCCTGATACTTGATCAGCTCGCGCTTGGAGCGGTCGACGCCTTCGAACAACGCCGTGACCAGCTGCGGCTCCAGTTCGTAGGCGTCCAGCTCCTGGCTGCTGTTGCCGGTTGGGGTGATAGAGGAGAGCTTGCCGCCGTCAAAGCGCAGCACTGCGCCGTCGGCGCCATGCAACGATTGCGGGCCGGGTACGATGTCCAGGCCGCCGCGCGTCAGAGTGTAATGCCCCACCGGTGATGCTTCGTTGCTACGATTCTGTGAGCTCTGGGCCTCGCGCCCATGCACCGCGGCCTCGTCGTTATGGCCGACCAGACGGCCGCTGGCATCCAGTTCGCTGTAGCCGGCGCTGCGCAACTCGGCCGCAATCTCGGCCGCGTCGATCTTCTCTCCCACCGAAACCAGCCGCGGCCGCGCATAGATTTTGGCGGCATGGCTGAAGATTTCGCCAGACATGCGGCGGTCGACCAGGCGCTCGTACTTGAACCAGAAGTAGCTGGATACGCCCAGTACCACTGCAACCACAGCCACAAACACGGCGAGCGAAATCTTGACCGCAGGATCGCTGAGCCGGATATGGCGCAGGCGTTCAGAGAGGGGAACAGGCTTGGAAGATCGCGATTTGCTGCGTTGCGAGTTACCGCTGGATGGGCGCGCTGCCAGCCAATCGGGAAGTTTGATCTTGATTGCCACGTGTATGAATACGCAGAGAAGCCGCCGGCGATCCTGAACATCAGACGGCGAAGCAGCGCCCTTCGTTACCGTTAGATGCCGGTTATGCCTGAGGATTTTCCGCCAGTCGCCGGACCCGGGCCCGCAAACAATTGTAGCCCATCGCCCGCACGCCGCAGAACCGCGGCAGTCGTAGCGCTTTGGGCTTGATAAGGATCGTACTTCCCATGAGGTTCACGCAATTGTCGAAGTCGATCCCGTCCAGGGATTCGGAACGCCGGGTAGAGCTGGCCTCCAGCCAGCGTCCAATTCGGGTAGACCTGGACTTCAGGCCAGCGTCCAGTTCGGGTAGAGCTGGCCTTCAGGCCAACGTCCAGTTCGGGTAGAGTTGGCCTCCAGGCCAGCGTCCAGTTCGGGTAGAGCTGGCCTTCAGGCCAGCGTCCAAGCCGTCTTAATTTCTTGCTTCCAAGCGAGCTTTAGCTCGCGAGGAAGCTGTCTTTCCGGCCGGCGCGAAGGTTCACAATCAGAGCCCTTAATACCCGGCCTGAAGGCCGGCACTACCCAAGCGACTTCCTGCAAAGACAGAGTTGCGCAACGCGGTCATTCGCGCGAAAATGCCTCAGCCCGGCAACGTGCCCCAGCGGCGTTTCCCCGGCGCGCACGACCATCCCAGCTCGCGAAGAGGGCCCTCATGATACCGCAGTTGCAGCGGGACACACCCGTCGCATCCCCACCCGGCACAACTCAATGGTCGCTGGCGACGCGCATCGGCTTTCGCTTCGTGTTCTCGTATTTCCTGCTGTACCTGGGGCCGGGAGCGGTAGGCGCACTGGGGCTGCGCGACCGCATCATCAGCACCCCATACCGCGCGATGTGGATGGCGATCTGGCATAGCGTGGTTCCCTGGGTGGGCGAGAACCTTCTGCACCTGAAGGGCGACTTCCGCGAGATTCCCAACGGCAGCGGCGACGAGCTCTACGATTACATCCTGGTGTTGTGCATCTGCGTGCTGGCAGTGGTAGTGACAGCCGTTTGGTCGTGGATGGACCGCCGGCGCCCAAATTATCAGCGGCTGCACGCATGGCTGCGCCTGCTGATGCGGCTCTCGGTCGCGGCGCCCATGATCGGCTACGGCGTTAACAAGCTCTTCCAGGCGCAGTTTCCCGAGCCGCCGCTGGTTCGCCTGATCGATCCCCTGGGCCAGACTTCACCGATGGGCTTCCTGTGGACGTTCATGGGCTATTCGCGCGCCTACAGCTTCTTTGGCGGGTTAGGCGAGACGCTGGGCGGCGTGCTGATCCTGGTGCCGCAGTTTACCGCGCTGGCTTCGCTCATCACCATCGGCGTCATGAGCAACGTGTTCATGCTGAACATGTGCTATGACGTGCCGCGCAAGATCTACTCCATTCACATCATCCTGATCTGCACCTTCCTGCTGCTGCCCGAGCTGCGGCGGCTGGCCAACCTCTTCGTCTTCAACCGCACAGCCGAGCCTGCGCTCGAGACGCCGCTGTTCACCAAGAGCAATTGGAACCGGCTGGCGCTGCTCTTTCAGATTGGCTACGGCGTGCTGGCGCTCAGCACCGCCTCCTACCAGGCGCGCCAGGACGAGGTGAAATACGCCACCCATCTCAGCCCCGCCGTTCGCGGCATCTGGTACGTCGACGATTTCACGCTCGACAACGTGCCGCATCTGCCGCTGCTCACCGACAAGGAGCGCTGGAAGCAGGTGGTGCTCGACACTCCCAACCTGATTAACGTTCAGATGATGGACGAGACGCTGCAGCAGTACCCGCTTCGGCTGGATGAGCAGCAGAACACGTTGCGCTTCGCGGATATCGGCTCTCCGCATTGGAAGGGAGAATTCACCATCGAACACTCGCAGCCCGACAGCATGACGCTGACCGGAGAGGTGGACGACCGCCCCATGGTCGTGCACCTGCGCCGGCTGGACATTAAGGACCCAAACAAGTTCCTGCTCATCAATCGCGGCTTCCACTGGGTGAATCAGTTCACCTATCGGAGGTGAGATGCCCTCGAAGCCACGCAAGCCGAAGCCGTTCCGCGCCGCCACCGCGGTGAAGGCCGCCGCGCGGGCCAAGGTCGGCACTCCCGCTCCTACGCGCTCCGTGCCTGCCGACAAGAAGCGCAAGACCGAAAAGCACAAGCCGACGCTGAACGAAATTTTGCGAGATGCGGAAGGTTAGCTCACCACGGAAGCACGGAAGGCACGGAATTTTCTAAATTTAAGAATTCCGTGTTTTCCGTGCTTCCGTGGTGAATTCATTCCCACGCGCCACGACGGGACCGCGAGGCTGAAGCATTGGCTTCAACCTGCTATTTCGGCCGCAGCACCAGCGTCCGGTCCAGCCGGAAGGTCATCTCGGTTTCGGCCGGCACTTTGATCTTCTTGCCGCGGGTGAAGAGCTGCGTAAGGGCGCCTCCCACGGCACCCGAGCCGGCGCCAATGGCGGCTCCCTTGCCCCCGCCGAAGATCGCTCCCATCAACGCGCCGACGCCCGCGCCGCTGCCGGTGAATTCCGCCGTGCGCTTATTTTCGCCCAGGCCCTTCCGGCCGCTGAAGTCCACGTTCGAGCTCACCACGCGATACTCCTTGCCGTTCACCGTGACCGAAAACAGGTCGAGCACCAGCTCAGGAGTGTGTACCTTGCCGCCGCCTTCGATGTTGCGCACTACCAGCTGCGCGCGCGAGCCGCCCGGAATTGCGGCGACGCCGCTCGAGTCGTTAACGTAAGCCGTAATGGTGGCGGGGAACAGCTCGCCCGGCTGAGTGCGGTCGGAATCGATGGTCCCGTCATTGCGCACCGAAATCTCGGTGCCTTCAGGAATCACCATCGCAGGCTCGCTGCGGGTGGGCGAGGCTGCGGCGGCGGCCGAGCGCGCAAACACCAGCGACGAGATGTCGCTTACGGGAAAGCGATA
>Ga0070741_10016328_pt1 | contig 12403 bp, 10 predicted proteins | sample Coa_R1_4_FD_66440 | JGI IMG/M metagenome (GOLD analysis project Ga0070741, IMG submission 66440) | Surface soil microbial communities from Centralia Pennsylvania, which are recovering from an underground coalmine fire - Coalmine... | ecosystem: Environmental > Terrestrial > Soil > Unclassified ...
TCCACCAGTTGTGAAATTTGATCCGGACTCCCGGATGGTCCGCCATCCATTCCCCTGTCAGGCCTTGTGCAGGCGTGTTGCCGCCATGTCCGTTGACAATCAGGATTCTCTTGAATCCCTGCTCCGCCATCGCGTCGAGAATGTCGCGCAGGATCGACATGTACGTTTCCACACGCAAAGTGATCGTTCCCGGGAACGCGCGAAAGTACGGTGTGATCCCGTAGGGCAGCACAGGAAAGACCGGTATGCCTAACGGTTCGGCTGCTTCGGCAGCCAGGCGTTCGGCCAAAATGCTGTCCACACTGAGACTCAAGTACGCGTGTTGTTCGGTACTGCCTAGTGGCAACACCGCGCGATCGTCGCGCTTCAGATATTCTTCCACCATCATCCAATTCATTTCGCTGATTCGCATGTCCTAACCTGATCTATTGATTTCGCGGATTCACGCAGATTTCGTGAGACCGATAAGCGCGCACTGATTCCTCTATCCGAAATAACTGTTGAATCATGGAACGCGAAAAAATCATTTTTTTTCGAAACTTTTTCCTGCGCGCCTTTGCCGTGGGGGTCCTCTTCGCCCTGTTCTACTGGATTGTCACCCTGACCTTGTGGAATAGTTATGCTCCGTGGCTTACTCAGTGGTTTAAGGTGGACGAAAAAGAGCTGAGTGCCCTCACCCTGAACTTTTTTGCAAACCTGCGGGTAGTGCTCGTATTCTTCTTTCTCGTCCCAGCACTGGCTTTGCACTGGAGCGCGAAGAAAGCCTGAACCTTTCGATTGCAGCGCCCTCATTCAAGTCTCGGCGCGACTCTCTTAATTTCAGTCCTACCCATCGTGGCCATTGCGCTGGGTGCTCTTGCCGGAGCGCTCCTGGCAACCTATTTCACCGGAAATCTTGTGGTCTTCACGGGTGCTATGTTTGTACTGGGACTTTTGTGCCCGCGTTTCGCATGGAAAAAAGCGCTTACCGTTACGCGAGCATCACGCTCGCCATCATCGTGCTCATTCCCCGTTCAAACGCCGCCTGGATTATTGCGCTCCACCGCTTCTTCGAAGTTTCCGTTGGAATCGTCGTCGCGCTGGCGCTGGCCGCTGCGTGGCCGGAGCAACCAACCTACCATTGCGAAGGAAAGCGCCGAGTAACTGGGCTGTAGCGGCAGGCGTGTCGCCTGCAAGCCCGCAGTTTGCAGGCGACATGGCCGTCTCGACAGAATGTCGGATCTTCGGCCCCGGTCTTGGTGGAGACATCGCTAACCGACACGGACCACGCGTGGATCGTCCGGTCCGTGTGAGGTGAATTCCGGAAATTCTTCGGGATGCAGAATTCCAGCAAGAATCTCGAGGCTGTCCACAATACGCGGTCCTGGGCGGGCGAAATACGCGCTTGCATTCACAAGATAAATCTCACCGTCGCGCGCCGCCGGAAGTGACTCGAAATCAGGAAAGCTTCGGAGCAACTGGTAATCGCGTCTCGCACGATTGATATCGTAGCCACAGAGGGCCAGCACGAGAATTTCGGGACGAGCGTCGACTACTTCCTGCCAATCGACTTGCGCAGACGGTCGATGCCTCCGGCCTAACAAATCAAGGCCACCGGCAATTTCCACAAGCTCTGGCCCCCAATGACCCGAGCAAAACGGCGGATCGATCCATTCCATCAGGAAACAATGGGGCCGATGCGGAATACGCTTTGTCTTTTGCCGTACCATCTCGACGCGCTCGGATAAGCTTGCGATCAGTTTTGCCGCGCATTCCGGCACTCCGCACGCTTCTGCGACGTGTTGAATATCATCGAATATGTCCATGACACTCGTTGGCTCGAGGTTCACGACCTTTGGCGGGTCTGGCAAACTCTCAGCGAGCCGAGCAACAGTGCCATAACCAACTGCGCAGACATCGCAGAGTTTTTGCGTGAGAATTACGTCGGGGCGCAGCTCACGCAGGAGTCGCTCGTCGATTGTGTAAATTGTGCCGTTCTCACGCAACGCCCGCCGCACCCATCGATCGACTTCCCCGCTCGTAAGGCCAGCATTGTGCACCGGACAATGCGTCAGCCGTGACCGCGCATTCGCTTCCTTCGGAAAATCGCATTCATGCGAAACGCCGACCACCTGGTCCATCAATCCGAGCGCGGCTGCGATTTCAGTCGCGGCGGGTAAAAGGGAAACGATACGGATCACTTCCTACTCCATGTGGATTCTCGGCACCAAACCAGAAGATAAGACCGAACAGAAGAAAAATGGGGCTTTGGAGAATTTCAAATTCCGCGAATTGTCAGCTGGCAATGCTCTACAAACCACCGACTGCCTGCGAAATCAGCAGAACAACGATGGTGAGAGAAATAAAAATCTGGACCATCGCCAGGACTTTTGCCCAGCGTGCCAGCAACGGGGCGTCCGTTGGACCAAACGTAGAGCTTTGTGTAAAAGCGACAAACAAGTAATCGATAAAGCGTGGCCTCCAGCGGGCGCACTGAAATTGTGCGCGTTCGTCATGCGTGATCTGCATTTGAGGAAAGAGAAAGCTTGTGCTGCCAAACTTCTTTTGCGTCTGACGCAAAGTCGGACCACCTCCATCCAGACGCCAATACCACAACGCAAAAACAATCACGTTTGTGAGCCAGAGTAGTCCGCCTGACCGCAGTAGCTGCAGCGGCGATTCTCGATGGCCAGGCAGCGCGCGCACAAGTAAAATTACCGATCCTATGAGAGCCAGTGTTGTGATTCCATTAATGGCAAATCCAAGCGTGCGATTCAGGGAATGTCTGCCTACGCGATGGCTCACCACTGTCGGCACAAGCAAAACGACTATCAATGTGGGCAACAACCAGACCGGACCGACCACCAGATTGCGTGGCAGCGCCAGATAAATCGTGCAAATCGCCAGGAAGGCCAGCACGGCTTGCCCGCGCGGTTCGGGTTTATCGATATGTTCTGTCGACGCGGTCATCAGCTGTGGCTATAACCGGAATTTCGCAGCAAAGCTATCACACATAAGTGTGTGTGCTTCGCATCGCTTCTACCATTCAATGCCCGGAATTATCAATAACGCTTGATAAACTTCTGAATCCAAAGTGGACAATCGCTGCATCCTAGCTACAGCAGGCGTTCTAACGCTCACACGAGCATATGTTTAAGCGCACTCTCAAATGGTTCGGCGTAATCGTTGCGGTCCTGGTGATCGCGATTGCGGTCTTCTTAACTAATCTGATTTGGTTTCGGCCGTGGAGTCTGAATCTGTATTACGAAAAGGTCTTTGCTGAGATTCTCTTTGATCACCCGGAGATTCTCTCAACGCTTGGCCTGGCGGAGCAATTCGGCATCACAGGTCACAACGGGAAACTCGACGACGAATCGCCTGGGCATCAACAGCGGGAATTCGACAGGTGGAAGCGCGACCTGGCACAGCTTCGTCAGTATCCAATCGATAAGCAATCAGCATCGCAGAAGCTCTCCACGCGCGTGTTGGAGTGGTTTCTCCAAATACAAGCCGAGGGCGAAAAATGGCAATGGCACGATTATCCGGTTAACCAGCTTTTTGGCGTGCAGAACCAGTTCCCCTCGTTCATGGCCAATACGCACCGGCTGCTGAACCGAAAAGATTGCAATTACTACGTGATGCGGCTCGACGCGCTGCCGAAAAAGTTCGATCAAGTCCTCGATGGTTTGAAAATTCGGGAACAAAAGCAAATCCTGCCACCGCGCTTCGTGGTTGAGGAGGTGCTCAAGGAAATGACCGAGTTCGTCGGCAAACCTGCTTCGGAAAATATTCTGGCGACTTCGTTCAAGACACGCGCTGCTAAAATTGACACATTGACCAAGGCAGAGCGCGCCGACTTTCAAGCGCGTGTGGAATCTGCAATAACCGACAAAGTCTATCCGGCCTATCAGAAACTGATCGATTATTTTCGTGGGATTTTGCCGAAGACGACCACGGATGATGGCGTCTGGAAATTGCCGGACGGTGATGCGTTCTACGCCTACAAATTGCACGAGAACACGACCACCGCACTTAAGCCGGATGAGGTGCACGAGCTTGGGCTGCGCGAAGTGGCCCGCATCGAAGGTGAGATGCGGGCAATACTCGATGCAAACGGTTTTGCGGGTCAGCCCATCGGAGAGGCGATGGACAAGCTCGCAAAAGATCCGCGTTTCCTTTATCCAAACGATGACAAAGGACGCGCGGATGCATTGGCCAGGTACACCGAACTGATCAAGCAGGCAACAGAACGTTCATCGAAGCAATTGTTTCTCACCACGCCGCGCGCGAAAATCGAAGTTCGCCGTGTCCCAGAATTCAAGGAAGCAACCGCGCCGGGCGCGTATTACGATATTGCCGCCATGGATGGCAGCCGTCCCGGGATATTTTTCGCAAACCTGCGCGACATGAATGAAGTGCCAAAATGGAGCATGCCGACTCTCGCATATCATGAGGGCGTCCCGGGACATCATTGGCAACTCTCCACAGCCGAGGAGCTCAAAGGCGTTCCCCAATTTCGCAAAGTCCTGCCGTTTACCGCTTACATCGAAGGCTGGGCGCTTTACTGCGAATGGCTGGCGAAACAAGTCGGATGGTACGACAACGACCCATTCGGAGACCTGGGACGTCTTCGTGACGAACTGTTCCGCGCAGTTCGATTGGTTGTCGATACGGGTATTCACGCAAAACGCTGGACCCGCGAGAAGGCGATCGCTTACATGCGCGACAAAACCGGCATGGGGGAGAAAGAAGTTAAAGCCGAGATCGAACGTTACATCGTCGCGCCCGGCCAGGCGTGCGCCTACAAGATAGGCATGTTGAAGATCCAGGAATTACGTGCTCGCGCACAAAATGAACTCGGAGAAAAATTCGATCAGCGCGAGTTCCACGATGTGGTGCTCAAAAATGGCGCGTTGCCACTCGATATTCTTGAGGAACAAGTGAACGATTATATCCAGCGGAAGAAGACGTAAACTTCAGTCAAATCCAGATTGCGGCATGATGCGAATGGGCGCGCTTTTCTCGTTGTCATGTTGAGCGAAGCGAAACATCTCTGGATTCTGCGCTTCCGCATTGTTACAAGAACTGTTCAGAGGTTCTTCGCCCCGCTCAGAATGACAGCCGCACCGATTTTATCAGCGAAATGAGCGTAATCGACAGTTCTTGAAGAGATGCGCAAGATCCTGATCACGCTGGCGATTCTGATCGCTTTGGTCATTGCCATATTGGCAACCTGGATTTTTGAGGGACGTCAGATCTCACTTTTGCTCGATCGCTTCGGAACAATTGAAATGAGCTCAGCCCGAATTAGTTCGATCGTGTACGAGGGCAGGGGGACTGGCGGCATCCTCCGCGTTAACGATCTCGGGTTAAGTCTCAACGACAGGAGCGATCCCACACCGAGCATTGGCACGACGAAAAATGATCAGCTTGGACTGGCAAACGGTGGAATGGTTTTCGCCTTCGGCCCAGCGCGATCAGAAAAAGAGAACCTCGCCACGGCGCCACCCGGAGGCGACGATGCTTTCATCGAAATCCGCCGGAGCATTCTCAGCTGGCCGACCCCATTCGACCTCAATTTCATGACCGGCCACTCCCCGTCATGGAAACGCCATGTGTATTATCGGTTGGTTTGGAAAAAGCCCTCCGGTGCAAAATTAGAGATGTTGTGGCGATACGAACAATACTTTTACCCGGGCATCGGCTGGGCAGGCGGATTCATGACCTACAAAGGTTCTACGGGTCTGATCCGACTCGATATCAGTCCCTGAGACCGAGTAAAGCCATCGACAAACTTGTCTATCGAGGAGTTAGCGGCATCGTTTCGAGGTGCGACTCTCTCGCAAATTTCAAAAGCTTTTCTCTCGCGATGCCGGGCAAAGCCTCTGGGAACACCTTTGCCGCGCCACTCACCCGGTAAGCGCTCGACGAATTCTTGGAACGATTGACCGCACCGAATTAGAGAGATTGCGCGAGCGCTATCCCTACCGGATAACTGCGCGAAAGATCAATGCATACGAGGATGCGAAATACTGGATCGGGGTAAACGTCAGGCGCGCGCAGGATCTCTGGCTCGATCGTTCTCCACCGCTGCAAATTTTCGATCTCGGTTGCGGCGCCGGCTACTTCCTCTATCTCTGCCGTTTGTTTGGCCACGAAGCACTCGGGTTTGACACAGACGAGGAGCCGTTCTTCCGCGGCACAACTGAGTTCTTCAACGTTCGCCGCGTTATTGGACGTATCGAACCACAAACGCCGCTACCTGATCTGGGAACACAATTCGATCTCGTAACCGGCCACCGCGTTTGTTTCCACCGGCTCACCCGTGCCAACAACGGAGAATGGCTCGAATGGACCCCGGCCGATTGGAAATTCTTCATCAAAGATATCCGAACGAGATTCCTCAAACCAGGCGGACGCTTATTGCTGGAATTTAACCCGCGCCCAGACGGGTCCTCATTTTTCACGGATGAACTGCGCGCTTTCTTTGAATCGCAAGGTGCGCGTATTTTCCGTTGGAAAGCGCTGCTTGCAGCCGACCCAAAGCAGCGTCCACGGTTCAAGCAAATTCAGCATTAAGACAGACAAATCGTTGTAGAGGCGCTGGTGACAAGCGCCTGTCTATCTTGCTTGTAAGCAGCTGTTCTGGTTCGGTGCTAGACGCAAGCACCGTTACAACTTCCAGTCAGAACAATCCCAGCGTAACAGTTGCTCCACCTTGACGATGTCTTCTGCGAAAAGATTGTAGAGGAAAATCTTCTCCTCCCGATTCACCTGGCGCTGGTATGGAACGACATTTCTGTCTTTGTTGCGCACCGAACGAGGCGGTTCTAAACCGAGAAAAGAAAAGATGGAAGTCAGCATTTCGCGCTGTTTCTCCCTAAACTCTTCAAACTTCACCGCCTTAATCTGCTCGCGCGGGAAGAATTTGAAAAGACGGGCGAGCTGCTTTCCATAAAATCCTCGATCAACATAAGCAAAGCGGCGCGCTTCGGCGGGCGGCGCTCCGGCAATACGCGTTTTTTCCTCTCGCACGGCATCGAGAAAATCGAGCGGCTCGCGACCCCTGAATCGTTGCATGTTCCAGTGAGCAAAGGCGCGGTCGACCGGATTTCGGAGAAGGATCAGCAGTTTGATTTTCGGATTGTACTTCCAAATCCGTTCCGCTGCTGGCTCGTGATAAATGTAGCTCGGCGTGCAATCGCCGGCGATGGCAGATGGAGCAAGCGGAGGATAATGTTTGTGTAACTGCTCATAATCCACCCCTGAAACAAATAGGGCGTCGTTATCAAAAAAATGTATTTCCTGCTGATCGCCCATCGTGATCTTCGGATGTCTGCTCAGAAAGTAATGCAATGCCGTCGTTCCGGATTTTTGCGCGCCGGCAAGAACAAAATTGAGTTGCTCGATTTTACGCCGCCTGGTTCGAAGCATGAGCGCAAGTTATTCAAGCGAGAGGGATTGGCGAGACGTCAATAACTGTACAGCAGAGTTGCTGTTACACGCATCGTCCGCGTCACGCCGGGCGATCACACTCGGCGATTTCGTGGACCGATCGTGCAGGCCAAATCCGGACCGGGCGCGGTCGGAATTGCTTGGTCGTCGGGGCATCGCCGCGCTGCGATTCCGGAATCATCAAGTTCGTCTGGGGGCTCGATTGCGTTCTGCGAATTAGAAGCACACTTTTAAACGCTTCAGCGCTCGTTCTCGATATCGATTACCGAGTGCGATTACGAACATGAGCAGGAGCGTAGATAGTTGTCGCGCGCTTCCCAGCGTTCTATGCTCCGCGATGCCTACTGCTTTGTCGACATCACGAAGGCTCCGGTTGTTATTAGTTATCATGTGCGCAACCGGCCTTATTTCATCTGCATCCGCTGACGAAGGAATGTGGCTGTTCAATGCGCCGCCGCTCAAATACCTCCAAGAAAAATATCAGTTCGAACCGACACAGCATTGGTTGGAGCACCTTCAAAAGGCGAGCGTCCGTTTCAACTCCGGAGGCAGCGGCTCGTTCGTGTCCGCAAACGGTCTTGTCATTACAAATCATCACGTTGGCGCCGACACGCTGCAAAAGATTAGCGACTCGCAACACAACTATTTGAAGGACGGTTTTTATGCCAAAACGCAGGCGGACGAGATCAAATCGACCGATCTCGAGCTCAACGTGCTGATATCAATCGAAGACGTGACGGCGCGCGTGAATGGAGCCGTTAAACCCGGAATGACGAACGATCAGGCTTCCAGTGCGCGCAATTCAATCATCGCTACCATTGAGAAGGAAAGCAAAGATAAGACCGGGCTGCGTTCGGATGTGGTCGCGCTCTATCAAGGCGGAGCGTACCACCTTTATCGCTACAAGCGGTATGATGATGTGCGGTTAGTCTTCGCCCCGGAGCAGCAGATAGCATTTTACGGAGGCGATCCCGATAATTTCGAATATCCCCGCTACGATCTCGATATCTGCATTTTTCGCGTTTACGAAAACGGCAAGCCCGCCAAGATCGACAACTTTCTCAAATGGAATTCCCGGGGGCCAGCCGAGGGCGAGCTCACCTTCGTAAGCGGCAGCCCAGGTAAAACTGATCGACAACTGACTCTGGATGAACTGGCTGACACGCGCGATCGCTTTCTGCCTTATCTTTTAAACCTGTTCTACAGGCGCGAGGTATCGGGGTTGGCCTACAGCGCGCGCTCGTTCGAAAACGCGAGAAAGGCACGCGACGATCTTTTCGGCGATCAAAATAACCGGAAACGTTATAACGGTTATCTTGCCGGCCTGCTTGATCCGCAAACCTGGTCGGCGCTCCAGGCACGGGAACAAAAATTGCGCGACGCAATCCGGCGCGATCGGAAATTGCAATCAACCATCAACGCTTATGACCGCATTAAGAACGCCCAGGCCGAGATCGCGAAAAACGCTCGATTGTATAATTATCTCGAGCAGGAACGGCCAATTCCTGTCGGTTATCGTGGGCCGCGAGCCTTCTTCGGAAACCTTTTCAAGTACGCGCGTTTCTTGGTCCGCGCCGTGGACGAACGCGCCAAGCCGAATGGCGAACGGATTGCCGAATTTCGCGACAGCGCTCGCGATTCACTGGAACTGGAACTTTTCTCGACCGAGCCTATCTATGACGATTACGAAATCCTGCGCCTGACCGATTCGTTGACTGATTTCGCATCCCAATTTGGCGTAGACGATCCGCTCGTACAAAAGGTGCTTGCTGGCAAGTCGCCGCACGATCGCGCAGTCGAGCTGGTCTCGGGCACAAAGCTGAAAGATGTTGCCGTGCGCAAGGACCTTTACGGGAAGGACGCTGCGGCATTGCAGGCAGCACATGATCCAATGATCGATCTCGCGCGCCTAATCGACGGTCCAGCGAGAGAAGCTAGGAAAATCTACGACGCCCAAGACGAGATCAAAAAACAGGCGTATTCGGAAATCGCCAAAGCGCGCTTTGTCATCGAAGGCACCGGCAGTTATCCGGACGCGACCTTCACCCTTCGTCTTTCCTACGGGAGGGTGCGCGGTTACGAGCAGGACGGAAAACAAATTCCCGCGTTCACTGATTTCGCCGGCTTGTATCAGCGTTCCGCGGAGCACGTCAACAAACCGCCATTCGATCTGCCGAAACGCTGGATCGATAAAAAATCGAGTTTGAATCTGGCGACACATTTCAATTTCGTTTCCGACGCCGATATCATCGGCGGCAACAGCGGCAGCCCGGTGGTGAACAAGGCGAACGAATTTGTTGGTATCATTTTCGACGGCAACATCGAGTCACTCGTGCTCGATTGTATTTTCACAGACACACAAGCGCGTGCCGTTTCGGTCGACTCTGCGGCAATCACCGAGGCCCTTCGCAAAGTTTACGATGCAAGCGCGCTCGCGGATGAACTAGAAGGCGCAAGGAAGTAGCTTCGTTAGTTGCTGAGATAAGAACTGCGCGTCGCCCAATTGTCATTGCGCTTTTCGTCGCCTTCAGCCTGCCCGTTTCTGGTAATGCCGATCAGATTGATGACTACATCGTGGCGCAGATGCAGCGCTTGCATATTCCCGGTGCGTCGCTTGCCATTATTCGCGATGGCCGAACCATCAAGGAGCAAGGCTGCTTGGCTGGTTCACCGACAGCTATCACGGCCATCGCTTCGTCCAGCACAGCGGAGGGACGCCGGGTTTTTCAACAGTCATCTATCGATTCCTGGATGACAAACTGACAATTATCATTCGGAGGAAATTGGTACTGGTTTTCAGTTAACATGACAAAAGACGGCAAGATCGCCCAGATCTATTGGTGGTAAACGCTCTCGTCGTCAGCGCAAAAAGTATCGAATTGCAGCGAGCAATTGGTTAGATGGTTGGCGTTCCATTCGACGTGCGCGGGGCGTTAGGTTCCGTATGCATTGAATGCGAGGAGCAAGCTTAGCGAGAACGAAAGAAGCATCGGTACAAAGGCTGCGAGCCACGGTGGGAATATGCGAATCGCTCGCGCCCGAACCAAGAAATAATATCCGATGAACGCGAGGAGCGCTGGGAAAAAGAAAAACGACCTCAGATGGCACGGCGAAAGATCGAACGAACGCACGGCTTCCATAGAGCAGGAAAACGATCGCGATGTGGACAACTAAGAGGCAAATAACGCCTGCCACGAATGGCGCAAGGCCCAGCCCGCTCGACGCCGAGTGGAAACGAAGCGCGGTTACCATCTAACGACACCAAGCTCAGCCGCGGCTACTGTCGTCGCGGCGGAAAATGTCCTGAACTTTTTTAATCATAAAAAACGTGAACGAAAAGCGGGTAGCCGTCGGCTGCAGCTCTTGGTTAGACCCATTAGTAGGGAGCAAGATCATCGGTCTGAACAAACTTCCCTTTTCTGATTGCTTCCACACAGCTCTCGAATGTGTTCCGTCGGAGATTGCCATAAGCAGCTTCCGCTACACGATAATGTCTGCCAGCACGCTGGAAGAAGACAAGAGTATGATGGTGAAGCAAACCGCCAGTCTCGAAAAGAATGAACCACGTCTCACCCGCCTGATCTGCGAGGACGAAGCGAAAAGGTTTTCCGTCACTGATATCGGTCTCTGCAAACTCTTGGTTTCCCGTCGCAATCTCATTGCGTGGATATCGCCTAAACCAGAGTCGCCGCACTGCGGGATCAACCGCTTCGAGACTTGTCACGATGCGAAACTGTTTTTGCACGAGCATTCGAGCGAAGCGGCCCCGCGACGGCGTGAACGGTCGCTCTGGTGCGACCGGCTCTGTCGATATGGGCGATTTCGTGTGAAACGGAATACCCTCGCGCGCGTGTGCGCAGGTGAGTGCGACCGTTGCGAACGACAGCGCGATGACGTGGCGCATGGGTCTAACGAGAATTAGAACTGAATTTCAGGTCTAATCCAGTTAGAGCTGTTTCAGGAGCGCTTTCCACCGCGCCCAGGCTTCGTCCCGCGCTTTCTTGTCGCCTTCGCGAACTGCGGGGTTAGCGGGTTCGCCTAAACGCATGAAACCGTGGCCGGCGCCTTTGTAGATCACCGGTTCATATTTTTTGCCGGCCGCTTTCATTAGCTCTTCGGCCTTCGGAATCGTCGCGTCTACGCGCTCGTCGTTCTCGCCGTAAAATCCGTAAACCGGACATGGAATATTCGCGACCTTGGAAGCTTCATCCGGCGCAGTCCCATAGAACGAGTACGCCGCCTTCAGTTTTGGATTTTCATTCGCGTACGCGAACGTCACTCCCCCGCCCCAGCAAAATCCGCAGATCGCCAGTGTGCCGTTGCACGATGGAATTTTTGTCAGGGCATAATCTGCCGTGGCATCCAGGTCGGCTTTGACCTGTTCCTTCGACAAGGCTGAGATGGCTTTGCGTGCGCCATCGACGTCTTCAAATTTTTGGCCGCTAAGCAAATCAGGCACAATCGCAATCACGCCGACCTCCGCTAGTTCGTCGCACAAGCTGCGGACCCAATCGGTCACACCAAATATTTCGTGAACAACAAGCACGACCGGGGCCTTATCCTTGCGCTCCGGATAAACGACAAACGCCTTGATCGTTCGACCGCCCGATTTGATGTCGACCCATTCCCCGTGTCGCGGTGAGTTGTTCAACCGGTCCTTTCCGAAATCCTTAATCACTTCCTGCGCGTGGATCAATGGTGCGGTCAGAATGGAAACCAAGGCGAAGCCGAAGGCAATGTGTTTCATGGTAAAAGAGATTCCTCCCAGCCTTCGCATAAAGCCACGGCGTGGCAACCCCGAATGGTTTCGGGGCCGAAACGAAAAAAGTCGCGCTAACCTGCTGTCGCCGTTGACTTCTTCGTGAACAAGGCGTCGATGCTCCAGCGTCCCGATCCGTAGAACACCATGAACAAAAATACCCAGCAAAGAACGACTGCCAGTTCCCCCTTGTTTAAAATGGGAAAGAAT
>Ga0070741_10016329_pt1 | contig 12402 bp, 10 predicted proteins | sample Coa_R1_4_FD_66440 | JGI IMG/M metagenome (GOLD analysis project Ga0070741, IMG submission 66440) | Surface soil microbial communities from Centralia Pennsylvania, which are recovering from an underground coalmine fire - Coalmine... | ecosystem: Environmental > Terrestrial > Soil > Unclassified ...
GCGCGCGGATCGCGCGAGGCGCACGCCGTTCGCGCGGGCGAGAGCGTTCCCGCATCCGCCCTACTTCCTGCCGTCTTCGTGATCGGTGGTTCCGCCCGCCCGCGCGCAACTCCCCGGGGCGCCGCAGCGTCCCCGTTCGATCGCGCATCGATCGCCCGGCCCCGTTCCGTCCGCGCAATCGACGAATCCGCGGGCTAGCGGGCGGTCGCGGCGTCCACCCGGTCGAACGCCACGCGCAGCGACTGCACGCCGCGCAGGAACAGCGATGGCACGCGCTCGGGCGGCGTGTCGCCCGCGCGTCGCAGGCCGGGCAGCCGCGCCAGCGCCTGCTCCAGCGCCACCCGCGCCTCCAGGCGCGCGAGCGGCGCGCCCAGGCAGAAGTGCACCCCGTACCCGAACGCGACGTGCCCCTGCGCGTTGCGCGTCACGTCGAACCGGTCCCCCTCCGGGAAGCGCGCATCATCGCGGTTCGCCGATGCGTACACCGGGATGATCGTCGTGCCCGCGGCGATCGGCTCGCCGGCGATCTCGGTGTCCTCCGTCGCCGTCCGGAAGAGGAACTGCACCGGCGAGTCCCAGCGCAGCGCCTCCTCGACGAGGTTCGGCACGAGCGCCGGCTCCTCCCGCACGCGCGCCATCTGCTCCGGATGCGCGAGCAGCGCCAGCACGGCGTTGCCGATGAGGTTCGTGGTCGTCTCGTTCCCGGCGATCAGCAGCAGCCCCGTGAACGCCAGCACGTCGTCGGCTGACAGCAGCTCCTCGTCTTCCTGCTGCGCGCGCACGATGGCGCTGATCAGGTCGTCGCCGCCCGGGCGCTCCCGGCGCTCGGCGATCGCGGCGTCGAAGTAGTCCTGGAACTCGTCGGTGTCTCGCTCGACCCGCGCGCGCTCGTCGTCCGGAAGGCCGGCGGTCTCGCTGATCACGGCCGTGGACCAGCGCTTGAAGTCCTCCTGCCGGTCGGGGTCGACGCCGAGCAGGTGGGCGATCACGGTGACCGGCAGCGGCACCGCCAGGTCGCGTACGATGTCCCCCTCGCCGCGCTCGCACATCCGGTCGAGCAAGCGCGCGGTCACGCGGCGGATCATCGGCTCCAGGTCCGCCACCATGCGCGGCGTGAACGCGCGGTTGATCACCCCGCGGATGCGCGTATGCACCGGCGGGTCGGTGTTGATGATCGTGCGCGCCGGCCGCCCTCGCACGTTCATGCCGATCGCCGACGACGAGAACAGGTTCGGCTGCCGCAGCACGCTGACGACGTCGTCGTAGCGCGTCACGACGACGTACCCCGCGCTGCGGTACACCGGCGCGTCGCGCCGCATCGCGGCGTACGTCGGGTACGGGTCCAGCCGGAACTCCGGCGACATCGGGTTGAAGTCCATCCGCCCTCCGCTCGTGCCGGGCGCAGTATCGCATGCCGGCTGTCCTCCGCCGGCGCACGCCCCGCCTGCGGTTTGCGCAGCATCACCGGTCTCCCCACGCGCGTTCCGCGGCTGGCGCGCTCGGGAATCCGGATCGGGTTATCGCCCGCACGCGGCGGCGTTCGCGACTCAGCTCCTCACTCGCGCTCGCGTCATCTGCGCTTCAGCCCCGCGCACGGGAGAGCAGGACATCACCCCATCCCCCGCGCGATGGCGCGCCGGTCCGGCACGGTCCGTCTGCGCAATCGGCGCAGACGGCGGACGACCCGGGCGCGTCAGCGCCGGCGGCGGAGGCGGTCGCGGCGGTCGACGAGCACCGCGTCCCGGTCGCTCGTGTGCAGCGCGAACGTGAAGAACCACCCCGCCGCGCCGAGCATCAGTGCCGCGCCGAAGAACGTCCACCGCCACCACTGCACCCCCGGCCCCGAGTTCCCCGCGCTCGGCAGCGTGTTCTGCGGCTTCTTCCCGGCCCCGTCGACGCCGAGCTTCTGGTTCACGGTCAGCGTCGGCGTCCCCGCCGCCTGCAGCACCGTGATGCGCGGCGTCGCCGTCGCCCGTGGCGTCCGCGTCGCTGTCGGCGATACCGCCGTGCGCGTCGCGCTCGGCGAGCCCGACACCGTCGCGCTCGCCTGCGCCGTGCTCGTCGGCTCCGCGGTCGATGTCCACGTGGGGATCGGCGTCTCGGTCGCGGTCGCGCTGACCGTTGGGGTGTCGGTCGCCGCCGGCGTCGCCGTGTCGACCGCCTGCGCGCCGACGCTCACCTGCGCCGTCGCGCCGCCAGCGTCCCGGGCCGCGCCGCTCGCGTCGATGAGCCGCGCCAGCGACCAGCGCAGGCCCGCGTCGCCGTCGGCGATAGCCGCGAACAGGATCGTCGCCACCGTGCCGCCGCCTCTCGCCTCCTGCGTCCCCGTCAGTTCGTACCGATACGTGATCTGCCCGCCGCCGGCGCTGTCCTGCGTGACGGTCCCCTGCGTCGCGGTGCCGGGAAACGCGCCGGGGAGGATCTGCGTGCCAGGGAGGGTCGGGTCGGCGTCCAGCACCTGCACGATCGCCGGGTCGTACGTCACCACGAAGTCCACGGCGTGCACGCCCACCGCCCCCTGTACGTCGAGCGTCACCGCCACCTGGTCGCCGACGCCCGGCGTCGCCTGCGGCGGCGTCATTGTGACGGTACCCGAAGCGGCGGCGGTCGCGGGCGAAGGGCGCGTGGCCGCGAACGCGAGCAGGAGCGCGGCGCTCCCGGCGATCGAAAGGCGCGCGAGCATGCGGCGCCCAGCGTGCGCTCCCTGCATACAGGCTCCTCGCTTGGGTATCGGAGCCTGCCCGCGCGCGAAGCAAGGTGCTGGCACCCGCCCTCAGCCGGGTGTGCGCGCCTGCGGCCCGGCTCAGGCCTTCGCGGCGGGCGCCTCGCTGTGCACGGCGTCCGGCGCCGCCCGCGCCAGGTACAGGTACGAGGCGATCGCGGCGACCCCGAGCGGCAGCGCGATCGCCAGCCGCGCCAGCACCGCCGCCGCCGCGCCCTCCTCGAGCGTCAGCCCGAAACGGTGCATCAGCCCAGCGAGCGACGCATCGCCGGCGCCGATCCCCAGCGGCAGCAGCGACGCGATTGCCGCCGCCTGCGAGCCGGCGAACGCCACCCACGCCTCCAGCGGGTTCACGCCGCTGTCGATCGCGCGCGCCAGCAGCCAGAACTGCGCCGCCACCAGGGCGAAGATCCCCATCGTCATCGCCGCCCAGGCCGCGTATCCCGCTCCGTCGCGCAGCATCGCCCGCGTGCGCTCCAGCGATTCCACCAGCGTCCCCGCGAGCCGCGCCAGCCGGTGCCTCCGCGACTCGAAGCGTGGCAGCGGCACCGCCCGGGCGAGCAACGGCGGCAGCACGAGCACGGCCGGGGCGGCCGCGAGTACGGCCACGCTCTTCGCCCCGGAGAGCGCCAGCGCGATCGCCCCCAGCCCGCCGCCCGCGGTCAGCAGGTACACCGATACCGCCCGCTCGTAGAGTACGAGCGCCAGCCCGTCCTCCGTCGCGATCCCCGCGTGCGTGCGCAGCACCGCCGTCCGAAGCAGTTCGCCCGAAGACGCCGGCGTCATCGATCCCGCGACGTTCCCGAGCAGCATCGTCGGAAACAGCAGCCGGTCCGGCATCGCGTGCCCCAGGCGCGCGAGCAGCAGCTTCGACCTCAGCCCGTACAGCGCCCCGATGGGCGCGTTGATCGCGACCGCGATCACGATGAGCGGCGCGTCCGCCGCCGCGAGCGCGTCCCCCATCTCGCCGAGGTCGAGCTGCCAGATCAGCAGCCCGACCAGCGCTGCCACGATCGCCAGGTTGAGCAGCCGGACGCGCGTCATCGCCGCACCCGCGTGGCGGCCCCGGTCACGCGCCCCCGGGCGCTGCAGCCGTCCGTCCGTCCGCCGCCGCCTGCCATCCGGAGTCCGGCACGATCGCCCGGCTCTCCTTGTCCCACAGCACCTCGGTCTGCTTCGCGAGCACCGTCTGCCAGCCGCGAAGGAACAGCCATTCGTTGAGGAACGAGACGTAGAGCGCGTCGATCAGGCGCCGGCGCATCCCCGGCGCTACCAGCGCGATGCCGGCGAGCCCCCCGCCCGCGATCTTCGCGCCGCGCGGCAGCCCCGGCAGCGCCCGCGCGACCACCACCAGCGCGGGGATGCGCAGCGGCACGTAGTACAGCAGGTCGGACGGCAGGATCAGCATCCCGAACAGGCCGTACCGCGGCCGCAGCAGCATGTCGCGATGCCGCAGCAGCTCCTGCACGCCGCCGGCGGCGCGCGAGACCTTGCGCACCAGCAGGTCGCCGACCTCCGGCGAGCGCGGCTCGCTGAACAGCACGTCGGGCTGGATCACGGCACGATACCCCTGGCGCCGCACCTGCAGCGCGACGTTCATGTCATCGGCGATCGAGTCCGTATCGATGTGCGCGATCAGCGCGCGAGGGAAGCAGCAGAACTCCCCCGAGAGGAACGGCGTGCTGTCGACCTCGGCTTCGAGCGTGCGCAGGAGGTGGCGGATGCGCCAGAACAGCCCCTCCTCGCGCTGCGTCGCGGTGCGCTCCTCGAACACGCGGAACTCGCCGGTCGCCGCGCCGACCTGCGGGTCGTCGAACGCCCGCACGATGCGCGCCAGCGCCTGCGGGTGGAACCGCGTCGGCGCGTCCGTCACGAGCACGAGGTCCGCCCGCGTCTGCGTCAGCGCGAAGTTCGTCGCGGCCGCCTTGCCCGCGCGCCGCGCCTCGCGCAGCACGCGCACCGGCGCGCCCGGGTGCGCCGCCGCCCACGCCTCGGCGGCGTCCGCCGTCCCGTCGTCCGATGCCGAGTCGACGACCAGGATCTCGAGCAGGTCGCGCGGGTACTCGCAGTCGAGGATGTTCCGCAGCCGCGCCTCGATGTTCGCCCGCTCGCGCCAGGTCGGCACGATCACCGCCAGCGAGCGCATCCCGCCCCCTTCGGACGCAGCCCGTCGCGGGCGCACCCGCGCGATGAGCCAGAGCACAGCGGGATACAGCGCCAGCGGCCATGCGAGAAGGAAGATCGATGCCGCGAGCAGGGCACTGCGCGGCGCGCGCTTCATTCGCCTTCGAGCAGGCTCGTCAGCGCGCCCACCAGCGCGACGTTCACGCCGACGATGATCGAGGCCTGCGCGATCGCCGCCAGGTCGAGCGTGCTCACGCCGCCGAAGTCCGCGAACGCCAGCACCGCATCCAGCGCCAGCCCCGCCCCGACCAGCGCGATGCCGATGCCGATGAACGTCTCGAGCCCCAGGTAGCGGTGATAGAACCGCAGCACCCCGTCCTCGTTCGTGATCCCCCGCGATGTCAGGTACAACCGCGACGCGAAGCCCAACAGCAGCGCGTTCACCCCGACCACCACCAGGATGCCGCCGATGAAGATCGGCTGCCACGTCAGGTCGCCGATCTCGATGCCGTTGCGCGGCAGCGCCAGCCCGAGCGTCAGCACGCCGAGGAACGAGAGCAACAGCCCCGGCAGCGTGAACAGGTAGTTCGGGCTCGCCAGCAGGAGGAAGCGCAGGTGGCGCCAGCCGTCGCGGAACGTGTTGAGCTTCGCCTCCCCTAGCCGCTCACTGTACGGCACGGGCACGTCCGCCACGCGCAGCCCGCGCCGCGCCGCCTTCAGCACCATCTCGGACGCCAGCTCCATCCCCGCGGTCCGCAGGTCCAGCGTCTCGAGCGCCTCCCGCGTGAACGCGCGCAGACCGCACTGGCTGTCGCCTACTTTCAGCCCGGCGAAGACCTTCAGCAGCAGGCTGATCGCCGGCGTGCCGATGTAGCGGTGGCTCCATGTCATCGCCCCCGGCGCGATCCCGCCGGCGAAGCGGTTCCCGACCGCCATGTCGTAGCCCTCGGCGAGCGGCGCCATCAGCGGCCCGAGGTCGCCGAAGTCGTAGGTATCGTCGCAGTCGCCCATCACGAGCCAGTCGCCGCGCGCCTCCGCGAACCCCCGGCGCAGCGCGGCGCCGTACCCCGGCCGCGATTCTTCGACTACGCGCGCCCCCGCCTCCCGCGCGAGCGCCGCCGAGCGGTCCGTCGAGTTGTTGTCGACGACGATCACTTCGCCCGAGAGGCTCGCGCGCTCCAGCCAGCCGCGCGCCTTTCGCACGCACGACACGACCGTCTGCTCTTCGTTCAGGCAGGGCATGACGATGGAGACGAAATGCGCCGTGCGCGCGGCGACCGCTTCCGCGGCCACGGCTTCGCCGTTGGTTTGTTCCAGCGGACGGGTGAAGGCCACCGGCGGCTCCTGCTCCGAAGGATCAACGGCGGGGCGCCGCGAAAGTTGCAGCGTCCTTGTATACCATAATCGGCCCCGCCCTCCCGCCCGCGTCCCCGTCTCCCGCCCGAAGCAAGGGCACGCCCGCCGGCGTGCCCTTCCCGCGTCCGGCACTGGCCGCCTCCCGACGCTGACGCGACGCCTCTGGCAGAATGTGCGGCATGGCATCACGCCCGCACCCGGGCCCTCCGGCGGATATGCCGGCGCCCGACCCCGCCACGCGCGCCCGCCGTGCCCTCCGCGCCTACCTCCGGGAGGCGCCGCTCGCCGTCGCCATCTTTCGCGCCAACGAGGCCGCGGCCCTCTCGGGCGTCGATCTCCCCGCGCCCGTCCTCGACGTCGGCTGTGGCTTCGGCGAGTTCGGACGCATCGGCTTCGGCTGGGACTTCCAGATCGATCTCGGCGTCGACATCGACCGCGGCGAGCTGCTCCGCGCGCGCGGCGCGCCCTACCGCGATGTGGCCCAGTGCGACGCCCGCGACCTGCCGCTCGCGCCCGCATCGTTCGCCTCGGCGTTCTCCGTCAGCACCCTCGAGCACATTCCGGACGTCGAGCGCGTCTTCCGGGAGGTCGCGCGCATCCTCCGCCCCGGCGGCACCTTCGCCTTCACCGTCCCCGTCGACCGCCTCGGCGCGAACTTCCTCGGCTCGCGCCTGGTGCGCCTCGGCGGCGCGCGCCTCGCCGCCGCGTACGAAGCGCGGCTGAATCGCATGCTCACGCACGTCAACGTCTGGCCCGCCGGCCGTTGGGCCGCCATGGCCGAAGGGGCCGGGCTGCGCGTGGAAACCCAGCGCACGCACCTGTCGCCGGCCGCCACGAAGGCGTTTGAGCTGCTCCTGCCCGCCGCGCTGGCATCGCGCATGGTCAAGCGCGTCACCGGCCGCCGCCTGCCGCACCCGGCCGTCGCCGTGCGGGCGGTCGAACCCCTCGCCCGCCGCTTCGTCGCGGGCGAGTCCGCATCGGGCAGCAACCTGCTCGTCGTCGCGCGCAAGGACTAGCGCCGCTACTGCCCGGGCGCCGTGAAGAGATACGCCTGCCGCTGCTTCGAGATGTCGGTCACGGTCGTACCCTGGAATTGCGGCCAGCGCTTCGGGATGCCGTCGAGCACCGCCTGCTGCTGCGCCGGCTCCGGCGCCCCCGGCTGCACGATCACGCACTCCGGGTCGCCGAAGTCCTTCGCCGCCGGGTTCCCGATCGCCCCCGCCGCCGCCGGGTAGTACACGTACACCGGCTCCGGCGTCGCGTGGTACGACGCGAACACTTTCTGCAGCAGCGCCAGCGGGTCCTTGGCGATGATCGTCGTCGGCCGCCCCTCGCAATGCTCCTGGTAGGCACGTACCACCGCCGTCTCGTTCGTCGGCTCGCCGAATTTGTGCGGCATCTCGTACCAGAAGCGGTACAGGTTCAGGTACAGCACCAGCGGCGCCAGCGCGCCGACCGCGACCGCCCCCAGCCCGAATTGCCAGCGCCGGTCGTCGATCAGCGCGCGCGCCGGCGACCGCCACGCGAACGGCGCGAGCAACGCCTCCACCCCCACCGCCGCCAGCGCGGCGAGCGGCGGCACCACCGCCTGCAGCCGCGAGATCGGCGGCATCGGGTACGGGTTCGAGAAGCCGCCGAACCCCAGTTCAATCACGTACCAGATCACCAGCAGCCGGTACGCCGCCTGCTTGATGCGGAACGCCGCGACCCCCAGCCCCAGCACGAACAACGCCGCCGTCACCGGGTCCGCCAGCGATCCCCACACGTAGTGCCGCCCCGCGTTCGAGTAGTTGAACGACACCACGCTGAACTGCACGTTCGTCTTGAACCGCTCGATGCGGTCGCCCGTGATCGTGCTCGAGTACTTCACCGCCGACTGCCCGAACATCTGGTCGATGACGTGCCGCGGGCCATCCGCCGCGAACAACGGCAGCGCCAGGATGATGAAGCCCGCCGCGAGCGGCACGAAAACGCTCGGCCGGAACACCCGCCAGCCGAACGTCAGCATCCACGCCGCCACCACGATCACCGCCGCCCGCCCCGACTCGAAGGTGTAGAACCCGATCCCGAGCGCCAGCCCGGCGACGAACAGCGCCACCGTCGAGTCGTGCTTCAGCCCGAGCACGAGGAGCCAGAGGCCGAGCATCGTCGGCAACAGGCCATCGAGGTAGAGCCCGTGGTGGGCGTAGCCGAACAGGTAGTGCGACGACGCGAAGAAGATCGTCGCCAGCACCGCGAGCCGCGTGTGGAACAGCTCGCGGATCAGGAAGTAGAACGGGATCAGCGCCAGCGCCGTGACGACGATGTCCCACAGTTTCCACGCGAAGTTGTCGCCGTCGCCCAGCTTCATCACCAGCGCCTGCGACGCGCTTCCCAGCACCGCCGCGAGCTGGTCCGCGCCGCGATGGCTCCACGGGTTGAACGCGCCGCCCTTCATGATCGCCAGCGCGTAGTTGTAGCTGTTGTACTCGTCGCCGACCGCCGCGTACTTCCAGCTCCGCAGGTCGCGCGCGTTCAGGTAGATGAACGCCCCCGCGATCACCGCCGCGAACGCCACGTGCGCCACCACCCACCACGACCAGCGGATGCGCGGCCGCCGGCCCTCCAGGTCGTGCCGCGCGAGCGGCAGCAACATCAGCGCGATCGCCAGCGCCAGCACGATGTTGAGCCAGTGCGTGTACCGGTCGTCGTACAGCACCCACAGGAACAGCGCCCACAGCGCGATGCCGACCGCGGACGCCATCAGCACGATCGCGTCGAGCGCCGCCGCGAAGCGCAGCGCGCGCACCGGCCGCAGCAGCGGCTCCGCCTTCGGCGTCGCGTCCCGCCACGCCGACACCGCCCCCAGGATCAGCCCACCTGCGCACAACAGGATGAACGCCGCCGAGATCTCGCGGCGGTTGAAGTAGACCCCGAACCAGCCCTGCAGCAGGTCGAGCGCGGAGAGCGACTCCGGCAGCTTGCGCGTCGTCAGCGCCTGCCCGCCCCACGCGAGCCCGCCGGCGACGATCGTCAGCACGATCGCGAGCGCCGGCGCCGCCCACGACTGCAGCCGCTCGCGCGCCGCCGCGCCGGCCCCCGCCCGCGCGCTCGGGTCGAGCGCCGCCTCGGCGGGCGCATCGCGCCGCAGCCAGCTCACGAAGTCAGCCGCCCGTCCGGGAGAGCATGACGCATGATGCCGGGATTATAGGCACCCGTGCGCGGGCCCCGCACCGCGCGCGCGCACGAAAAAGCCCCGCCGTCCGGCGGGGCTTCGCGTGCTTCGTTCGTCCGTCGTGCCTAGCAGCAGGCCTTCGCGTGCCCGCCGCCGTCCGCCGTCTGGAAGCTCGAGCCGCAGGCGCAGCTCTTCACCGCGTTCGGGTTGAAGATCGTGAACCCCGACTTCATCAGGTCGTCCACGTAGTCGATCTCCGCCCCGCGCATCAGCGGCGCGCTCTCCGGGTCCACGAGCACCGTGATCCCGCCCCGCTCAATGACGATGTCGTCTTCCTCGCGCTCCTGCGCGATCGCCATCCCGTACTGGTAGCCCGAGCAGCCGCCGCCGACGACGAACACCCGCAGCGCGCCGTTCTCGACCCCGCGGTCGCGGAGGAGCGCCTGCGCCTTTTCGGCCGCCTTGTCCGTGATCGAGACGATCTGCTCCTGCGTTTCCTGCATCTCTGGCCTCCTCGCGCGTCCGGACGCGTTCGTTTCGACAGTCACCGCTTAGTATATCGGCCGTCCGCGCGGCCTACAACGCCCGTTCGGTCGCTGATTCCGTCGCGAGAAGGTCCTCGTAGAGGCCCATCACGGCCTCCGCCACGTTCGCCCATCGGAACCGCTCGACGGCCTCCCGCGCCGCCTTCCCGAAGGAGGCCCGCAGCTCGTCGTTGTCCAGCAGCAGCTCCAGCCGCTCGGCGAACGGCTCCGGGCACCGCCACGGGATCAGGTAGCCGGTTTCCCCGTCCGCGATCGTGCTTGTCAGCCCGCCGACGCGCGATGCCACCACCGGCGTCCCGCACGCCATCGACTCGATCGCGACCAGCCCAAAGCTCTCGTAGTACGACGGCACGACGCAGACGTCCGCCGCGTTGTAGTACAGCGGCAGGTCCTCGTGCGGCACCGCCCCGACGAACGCGATGTGGTGGTCCACCCCGAGCCGCGCCGCCAGCGCCCGCAGCTGCGCGATCTCCGCTGCCGCGCGCGCGTCGCCGCCCACGATCAGCACCCGGAAGTTCTCGTCCTCGTGCAGTTGTGCCGCCGCGCCGATCAGCACGTCGATCCCCTTCAGCGGCTCGATGCGCCCGACGAACAGGATCACGCGCTCGCGGTCGGCGATGCGCAGCCGCCTCCGCGCCTCCTCCTGGTCCATCGGCGTGAACAGGTCCAGGTCCACCCCGCACGGCACCACGGCGATGCGCCCCGCGTCGGCGCCGTACAGCGCCGTCAGCAGGTGCTTCTCGTGCTCGCTCGCGACCACGATCAGGTCCGCGGTCGCCGCCGTCGCGCGCTCCGCCGCGATGCGTCGCGGCTGCTCGCGCTCCGTAGCTCGCGCGCGGTTCTTCACTTCGCCCAGCGTGTGGAACATCGCGACGTGCGGCACCCGCCACGCCGCCGCCAGTCGCACCGCCACCGCGCCCGACATCCAGTAGTGGCTGTGCACCAGGTCGTAGGCGATCCCCTCCCCCGCCGCGAACGCCCGTACGCCGTCGTGGAACGCGTCGAGGTGCTCGGCGATCTGCCCCTTCTCGATCGCCTCCGCCGGCCCGGCGTCGATGCAGATCACCCGCGCGTTCGGCCCGAACGGCTGCACCGGCGGGTCCGCCGGCGACGACCGCCGCGTGTAGACGTCGACCGCGTACCCGCGCGCTCCCAGCTCACGGCTGATCTCGCGCACGTACACGTTCATCCCGCCCGTCTCGCGCCCGCCGAGTGGCGCCAGCGGCGACGTGTGCACGCTCAGCACCGCGATCCGGCGGCGCCGCGCCTCGCGCCCGGACGCGGCATCCTGCGCGAGCATCGTCATCGCGTCAGTACCATCCGGTACACCGTCCGGTCCTTCCCGCCCAGGTCGTACTTGTAGCTCTCGTCGCCGCGCAGGAAGTCCACCTGCGTGCGCCCGCACGCGATCGCGTCCCGCACCAGCAGCGCCTTGGACATCAGGCCGACGGCGTAGTGCGCGTACTGCGGGTCGTAGCCGCTATTGTACATGTAGAGACGCCCGCCCAGGTCGAAGTTCAACACCGCCGCCACCGGCTGCGCGTCGAACGTCAGCGCGTACATCCGCAGCATCCCCGCCTCCGCCATCACGCGCGTCATCTCCCGGAAGAACGCCTCCATCCCCGGCCGCTCCAGGAACTCCTCCTTGTGGTGCGAGCTCGCCCGCATCAGCTCGAAGAACCAGTCGAGCGCCTGCGCCGCGTCCGAGGCCTCCGTGATCACCTCGAGCTGTACGTCGCCGCCCGCGCTCTCCAGGCGCCGCAACTTGCGCCGCAGCTCGTGCCGGTCCTTCTTCGAAAGCAGCCCCAGGTACTCCTCCCACGTCGCCGGCAGGTCGACCGCCGGCGAGAGCGCCTCCGGCTCCTCGCTGACCGCGTACCCCGCGCCCGGCGCCGTCTCGCGTACCGCCGCGCGCGTCGCCGATGCCTCGTGCAGCCCGCGCAGGTCCACGGTGCGCACGCCGTCGCGCGCCAGCGCCTCGAGCGCCGGTCCGAGCAGCGCGCGCTCCGCCCCCGGCTCGCACGCGATGTCCATGTAGTCGCAGATCGAGTAGTGGCCGACGAACTCCGCGCGCTCGCCGTCGACGAGCATCGGCGCCACGCCCAGCAGCCGCTCGCCGTCCCGCGCCGAGAAGATCCGCGCCTGGCGCCCGTCCTGGAAGTGGTCGAGCCACACGCGCTGCCACGCCGGCGTGACGAACGGCGCCGGCGCCCGGCACGACGCGAGCAGCGCCTGCCATGCGTCGCGCACGGCGTCGAACGGCTCGTCCCGCACCGTCAACGATGCCGCCGAGGTCACGATTCGCGTACCAGTGACAGGAATTCCGCGCGCGTCACCGAGTTCTTGCGGAACGTCCCGCGCGTCGCCGAGGTCACCATCCGGCTGCCCGGCTTGCGGATGCCCCGCTGCGTCATGCACAGGTGCTCCGCCTCGATCACCACGGCCACCCCGTCCGGCTCCAGCGCGCCCATCAGCGCGTCCGCTACCTGCCCCGTCAGGCG
>Ga0070741_10016330_pt1 | contig 12402 bp, 8 predicted proteins | sample Coa_R1_4_FD_66440 | JGI IMG/M metagenome (GOLD analysis project Ga0070741, IMG submission 66440) | Surface soil microbial communities from Centralia Pennsylvania, which are recovering from an underground coalmine fire - Coalmine... | ecosystem: Environmental > Terrestrial > Soil > Unclassified ...
GGAGGAGACGAACCGCACGAGCCACGCGGCCGCCGGCGCATTACCGGTCTGCAGATACTCCGGTTGGTAACGGCGCAGGGTCTGTTCGAGTCCCAGCGAGGCGACCGTGCTGACGACCGGAATGAAGGAATACAGGAGGCTGTAGATGCCGAAGTCCTCCTTGTGCATGGCGCGCACGAGGATGACATAGCCGATGATGGTCGCGGCCTGCGACAGGGCGCGGTACATCACCGTGTCGATCAGGGATCGACGCGCTCGGCTTTGGTTGTAGATCGACACGGTGCGGATCGATGCGCCGCGGCCTACGAGGGGCACCTATTCCGAGTGGTAGCCATAGCCGTAGGCGTACTGCGTGCTCGTCTCGCTCGAGCGATTGAACACGAGCCCTGCGATCGGAAACTCGGACATGAGTTGAACCGCGCGCTGCAGATCGGCGAGCGGCGTGATCCCCTCCGAGGCCACCAGCAGCAGGGCATCGATACGGGGGGCGACGACCAGTGCATCATCCGGGCTCAGAAGCGGCGGCAGATCCACGAGGATCAACGGGCTCGTGACCGACTTCTTCACGAACTCGAGCAGCTCCTCCAGGCGCGAGCTGGCCAGCAGCTCGGAGGCGAGGTTCGTCGGGATGGTATTGCCGGCCAGGATCAGGTTGTCCACGCCGATCGACATGAACAGATCCTGCGGATTGGGACCTTTGTTCTCGAAGAAATCCCTGAGCTCCACCGGCGGCTCGATCCCCAGGCAGCGGCACATGCTCGGATTGCGCATGTCCAGATCGATGAGCGCCACGGTATTGTTCTGTTCCCGTGCCAGGCTCAGGCTCAGGTTCAGCGCGGTGAGCGACTTGCCATCCTGCGGAGCGGGGCTCGTCACCCCAATCGTCGTCCAGCCCTTGGCCCGGGCGCGATGCAGCAGGCGCGTGCGCAGCATGCCGTAGGCGGCGATGGCCGGGCGATCCTCCTGCACGGAGCTGTTGAGCAGCAGGCGATTCTCGCGAGCGGCGCGCGGGTCGAGGGCGACCCGCTGCGGCTGGAAGAGCACGCTGGGAGCCGGTCCATCGAGGACCCGGCGCGGTGGACGATGCACGGCGGCTGGCGCCGCCGGTGTGTGAAGTGCCGGCCGCCCGGACTTGAGTGCTTTCGCCCTTTCGAGAGCTGATTCGATGATCGTCATATTCGAGCCGCGTCGGCCGTGTCCCCTTATTGAGCCTGCGTCTGCGCCACGGGCGTCGTCGTCGTGCTCTTGAGCCCGGAGACGACCGCCACTCCAATGACCAGTACCGCGGCCGTATAGGCCGCCACCCACGTCGCAAACCTCAAGCGATTTCTGCGCCGGTCGCTGCTATTGTCGATCTGCGGGATGCTCGCAAGAATCGGGGCATCCTCGGCCTCGGGAAAGTCCCTGACACTGCGCACCGTCGAGTCCGCGGATTCGGCGATCGCGACGGCGATGGCCGCAAGCGCCCCACCCAGGATAAAGCCGAGCAGGATCAGCCCGATCCGGTTCGGATACACGGGCAGCTTTGCCGGGATCGGTGCGCGCAGCAGCACGAATTTCTCGCCCTGTTCCTCGCTCTCGAAGCTTTCGGCGAGCTGGGCGTGCTGCAGCTTGTCCTGGATCTGCGCATACGCGGTCTGTGCGCTCTGGCGCCGGCGCGTGATGTCCGAATACTCCCGCTCGACCCCCGGAGTCCGGCGCAAGAGCTCCTCGTACTTATTGATCTCGCCACGCAGTCGGTCGGCCTGCCCATGCAGCGAGTCGAGCTCCTTGCGGGCTGACTGCAGCTCGCTGGCGGTGCTCAGGTACTGGGGGTTATTGGCGTTGGAGACGATGCCACCCTTCGTAGCCGTGCCTTGTGCGGCCATGAGGTCCTGGAGCGCGCGTTTCAGGCGCTTCACCTCCGGATGATCGGGCGTGTAACGCTGCTCCGCTTCTGCGAGCTTGGTCCGGACCGTGGCCACATCCGTGAGATCACCGGCCTGCGAGATCATGTTCGGGCTGATCTGGCTCAGCTCGACGCTCAGCAGGCCCTCCTTTTCCTGCACCCGCAGGATCTCCTGCTGCAGGGAGTCGAGGTCATGCTGATCGCGGTCGATTGCAGCCTCATTACGCGCCATGTCCTCGGGGAGTGCATCGCCGTGCGCGTTCTTGAACTTGTTGATCTCCTCATCGATCTCGCGCATCTGCTGGCTGACCGCCTCGGCCTGCTGCTTCAGAAACAGGGTGGCATCCTGCGCGGCCTGCTCCCGCGAGCGCTGGTTGTAGGTGAGAAACGCCTGGGCGAGCCGCTTGGCGGTCTCCGAGGCGCGCTCCGGGTCGGGATTGTTGTAATGGAGCGAGAAGGCGTTCGCGTCCTGATCGGGCTTCATCGTGACCGGATCGACCCGCTCGAGCGTCGTGGACTGCAGAACGCGCTGTGCCTTCTGCGTGAGGTCCATGGTCTTGTCCTCAGGATACGGATCGTAGCTCTTCACCAGAGCCTTGAGCGTATCGAGCTTCAGAACCCGCCCTTCGACGATCTCGATCTGCTGGTTCGAGTAGCTCGCCACCGTGGGGGCGACGACGTCCTTGTTCACCACCGAGGGCTCTATCAGGATGGTGGCGGTCGACTGATACTCGGGCGGCAGCGTGAAGGCAAGATAGATGGCCGCGAAGGTGATCAGCGGTGCGATCGTGCCGACGTACACACGACGCCGGCGCAGGATCCCCATGTAGCTGTTGACGCCGCCAGTATTCTCTTGCGTATCCATCAGCGCTCACGTCCTCGTGCAATGTAGCCGAACTGCAGCATCGCCTGATTGTTCGCCGCGCTGTTCGGATCGAGCTGATACTTCTGCCAGATATACGAGTAGCCGCCCTTGATGAACAGCACCGGCGTCATCATCCAGCGCAGGAAGATCCCGCTGCTGGAATAGCTGCGGGTGTCGCTCGCGAAGTTGCTCGCCAGCGTCCCGATCTTCTCGTACATCGCCGCACCGGTGAAGGTGAGGCGCTCGGTGAAGTCGTGGTCATACTCGATCCGCACCAGATCGGTGTTGTAGAGCGAGCCGGCACTGCTGGGCAGGATGGAACGTCCGATGCTCGCCTTGAGCCGGTTGGTCTGGCCGAGGTACTGGGTATCGAAATTCGCGCCCCAGTTGTTGGTGTGGGCAAAGAACGGCATCGGGGTGACCTGATCGAGCGTCGTCCGCTGGTAGAGCACCTCCATGGTGCTGCGGAAGATCGGCGACCAGTTGTAGCGCATCTCGATATCGCCGCCATAGTCCTTGGAGGTCGAGTCGATGTTCATCGCCGAAAAGTGGGAGGCGAACACACCGACGGTGAACAGCGTGCGCTCGTTGTACTGGTAGTCAACGAACGGGCGGCCCTGGTAGTAGTTGTAATCGACGTGATCGAACGCGTCGTCCGGAGTGTAGCTGAGGTGCTGGTAGGTTGCGGACAGGCCCAGGTTGGTCAGCGGGGTCAGGGCATGGGAGTAGTCCGGCACGAGGTAGATCTCGTTGCGGGTCTCATTGGCGATCACGCGGCCGGTCGTGGGCGTGGTTGGCAGCCCCGGGTTGACCTGGTTGAACTGCGCCTCCGGCTGCTCCGCGCTGAGATCGGTGAGGCGGTCCGCGCGACCGAGCATCGTGAAGCGGTCACGCTGCCAGGAGAATTGCGAGTTCAGATCCAGGAAGCCCTCCAGCCGATCGACCGACTTGTCCTGCGGATAGTATTCGTAGCGGATGTCGGGCCGGAGCGTGGTCTGTGAGGTCGGCGTCGCGATGCCGATCAGACTCGCCGCATCGCCGATATAGCCCTGGGAGCTCACCTTGTCCGAGGCCAGCGGCGAGAGCTCCACGTTCGTGTTGTACGTGCCTGTCAGGCTGACCTGGGGCTGCCAGTACACCTCCTGCGCCTGAGCCGCGAGCCAGCACGAGAGCGAGCAGGCCCCGGCGGCTACAACCGCGGTACTACGGTACGACGACGACATCGCCGGCCTCCAGGTTGACGTTCTGCTCGAGATTGCGGCCCGAGGCGACCTGGCCGTAGCGGAAGTTCAACACGCGCTGGCCGCCCGAGGAGCTGCGAATGATGATGATCCCGTCCATCTTGGCGTAAGGGTTGCCCCCGCCGGCGAGCGCGAGCGCCTGCAGCACGTTGATGGTTGGATTCATGATGAAGGAGCCGGGCTTGTTGACCTGGCCGATGACGTAAGCCACGTTGCCCAGCACCTGCGTCACCGCCACCGTCACGACCGGCTCGGAGACGAACTTCTTGAGCTTGGTCTCCATCTCCACCCGCAGTTGATCCACCGTCTTGCCCCCGGCGGAGATAACCCCGATCAGCGGAAACGCGAGTTTGCCGTCCGGCGCCACCGTGATTTCCACCGGCTGCATCTTCGGGTCGTCGTACAGCCCGATCAGAATCTTGTCGCCCGGATGAATGTGGTAATCGGTCGTCGGGATCTCGGCGAACGCCGGGTTGGTCAACCCGGCGCCCAGCAGACAGGCGGCGGCCAGCAGTGGCAGGCGCGCGACACGGAACAAGTGCAGCATAAATCGCATCCTCAGCAAGGCTCATGCCGCGAAAGCATCGCGACAGGAGCAGGGCCATCGGAAACACCGCCCCGGTGCGAGAGGAGGCTCGTATGTCTGCCCGGAACGCGGGCGTCAAAGTCGGACACTGGCGAATCCCCGGTCATGTGCGCTCGAGCGCACGTTCTAGCGTGGTCGCATGCGTGCGTCTGCCTTGTTCTCCGTGCTCCCGCCTCGTTGACATATCACCGCAGGTGCACGAGGAGGAAAGCTTTTTGCGACATGCGCCGCGCGCGAAGCAGTATACAGGCGAACGACTTGGCGGCATACCGGCGCTGCATACAGTCGCTCTGCACGGCGCTGCACAGACTCTGTCTGCCAAATAAGACAAATGCTGCGCCGTGCGTGCTGCGCGAGACGCTTCGCTGAACGCGCGCTGAATCGACACAGTTGCGCTCGTATGACCTCACTGTGTTGGGGTACGCGCGTGGCTCGAGAGAATCGCGATGTCATGCTCGGGTGAGCTCCATTCGAGCTGCCAGGTTCCCGCAGCGAAGGCGGACTCGAGCTGCGGCAGGCGGCTCGTCTCCAGCACCAGCCACACGCGCCGCCCGCTGGCGAGCTCGCTCTGCAATGCGCCGACCGAGTGCAGCAGCGGCAGGTTGCTCCAGCGCTCCAAGCGCCCGCGCCGACACGACCAACTCTCGAAGCGTGGATCGCTCTCTTCCATGTAATAGAAGTCAGCGTGCGGGTAGTAGAAATCGACGCCTGGAAAGCTGTTGATGACGATATCCCGGCCAGGGCTCGCATGGGCCGCCAGCCAGCGGGCGGCCGAGCGGATATCGCTGCGCTCCTGGTAGTGGGCCGCTTCGCGCGGCGGCATGCCGATGCGAAAGGTGACGGCCTCGGTATCGATGTTCCACAGGTGCCGCGGACGGAAGTCCTCCGTCAGTGCAAAGCCGAGGAGCGCGAGGACCACGGTGGCTGCGGCGGCGAGTCGCCGCGCGCCAAACAGCTCGTGCGCGATGCGACTGACCGACATGGTGGCGAGCACAATCGCCAGCGGGTAGAGGAAGAAGACGTAGCGGGTCTCCTGGCGCGGCGGATGGCTTGCTCCGGCTGCGAGCACGAAAATGACCAGCAGCGCGAGCAGAACCCGCTCGGCCGCGCCGGTCTCGGCCGGGAGCATGCAGGCGTGGATGCAGGCGGCACCGATGAGCACGAGCAGCGCCGCGCTCAACACCGGGACGGAATGCCCCCAGGGCGCTGCGATCTGTCGCACGACGTCCGGGAAACGCACGAACTCATAGCCCAGCAGAAAATCGACATGCAGTCGGTTGAGCCCGGGTGCGTGCCAGTCGGGGGTGGACAGACCGAAACCGATCCACAGCACAAGGCTGAGCAGGATGGCGGCATGAAACGGCCACATCTCGCGCCGGAACAGGGCGGGCCACGGGAGGATGCACAGCAGTCCCATGAGCAGCACTAGAGCGAAGGCCAGACCGAACTGCGCCATCAACGCGCAGCCGAGCGCTGCACTGCAACCAAGCAATGCGAGCGCACCGAGAGCCTGCGGCGGGGCAAGCGCATCCGTTCCCGCCGCGGCGCGCAGAGAGCCCGCATAGGCGCGCGCCAGTCTGACCACCGCAAAGAGGGCCAGCAGCACCGGCAATAGCACCGCCAGCGCCCACATCGGGTGCAGGTGCAAGCTGCTCAGGGGCAGGTTCGCTGAGTCCAGCCGGCTAAGGGCCGTCGCCGCCGGCTCCTGGTAATCGGCCGGCAGGGTCGGTTCGGCGCCTCGGGTGCGCAGGTCCGCGGTCGCCAGCCAGTAGCTCGGCAGCACCAGCAGCGCGCAGCCGGCGAGATACTTCCAGTCGCGTGCCTCGAAGCGTCCCGAGGGCTTGCGGATGAAGGGCGGCAGCAGGTTCGCCAGCGCGAGGAAAACCCCGCCCTCCCAGACCAACACACCGAGCACCGAGAGCACCAGCATGCCCACCAGAGCCCGGCGGCTTCGATCCAGCGTGTAGGCCAGGAAGCACACCAGATACCACACGAATACCGCCTGAAAAGGCGCGTACATGCGCCCGAAGCGCGCGACTTCGGTCTCCCACACGGAAATGGCCAGGATCGCGACCGCCAGCAGGCCGATATCGCGTGCGCCCACCCGGCGCCCGAGCAGGTAGACGGCCGGCAGCGCGAGGAGGCTGGAGAGTGCGGCAACGAGTCGCGGCGCAAGCTCCGCCGACAACCCCGCCAGCTGCAGCCCAGCGGAGACATACTGCAAGGCGAGTCCGCGCACGTAGAGCCCGCCGCACGCGTAGTGGGGAATTCCCTCCCGCAGAATGTTCTGGACCGACTGGGCGACGTAGTACTCGTCAACCGTCAACGGCCAGCGGCCCAGACCGGCGAAGCGAGCGAGGATCCCGGCGATCAGGCAGCAGCCGGTCAGGAGGGCGAGGGCCCACAGTATCCAGTCGCGTGCATAACCCCGTTGGGCGCCCACGAAGTGCGATTACCGCAACGCCGCCTTCTCGGGTGCAGCCTCTCGTGCGGCTCGCGCCGGCGGTGAGGGGTACTGGATGATCTCGGCGGTGCGGTAGTCTTTGATCTGCCGCGCATGGGTGAAGATGATCAGCTCGGCCAGCAGACCGAGTGCGAACAGCTGCAGTCCGAGCACCACGACGAGCGCGGAAAGCAGCAGGGCGGGGCGATCCGCCAGGCTGGTGCCGAAAGCGAGCCGGTCGATCACCAGGTACAGCACCAGCAGTGCGCCCACCCCGAACATCGTGGCACCGAGCGCGCCGAAGAAGCGCAGCGGCTTCTTGGTGAAGCGCACCAGGAAGAAGACCGTGAACACATCCAGCACCAGATGGGTGTAATCGCCGGGGCGGTAGATTCCATCGAAGCGATCGCGGTTCGACTGGGTGAGCTCGACCTCGCGAACGCGGAAGCCCTGCCGATCGGCAAGAATCGCCAGCAGGCGGTGACGATCCCCATAGAGACTCAGCTCTTCGAGCACGCCGCGCTTCATCGCGCGCGCCCCGCAGCCCAGATCGTGCAGGCGCATGCCGGTGACAAGTGAAACCATGCGGTGAAAGGCGTTGCGCCGCAGCCTCTCCAGCATCCCCCCGGCCCGCGGCCAGCGCCAGCCGACCACGACATCGGCGCAGTCGAGCCCGCTCACCAGCTTGGCGAGGCCTGCTCCCTCGACCTGGTGATAGGCGGGGAGCGTCAGGATCAGGTCGCCCGAGGAGCGCTCGAAGCCGGCCATGAGCGCGGTGGACTCGCCGAAGGAGCGGTTCAGGCACACGAGCGTGATGTTGTGATCGCCGGCATCGATCAGCGCCTCGAGCGCGCTCAGCACCTGGGCGTTCGGACCATCGAGCACGAAAATGAACTCGTACGTCAGGCGCAGCGGGTCGATGCCGGCCCGATATTCGGCGTACAGCTCGCCGATGTCGGCGTGCCGACGCCCGACCGGAATGATGACCGAGAGCTGCACTTTGCGGTTTGTCATCGGGCGGGCGCCTCAATTCCTGGCCGCGCGCGTGCGCAGCTGCTGGGTCAGACAGGCGAACTCATGATCGCGCATGTCGCCGAGATTGTAGATCAGCTCCCCCATCGCTCCGCTGCAGAGCATGATGAAGGCCGAGGTGAGAAAGATGATGCCCGCGCCGGCCATGGGGAGCGAGGGGGGCGCCCCATCGAGCAGCGCCCGGATCAGGGCGTAGCCCAGCACGGCCGTACCGGCCAGCAGCAGCGGCAGGGACAGCAGCCCGAACCACAGCAGGGGGCGCGCGGCGAACGAGGCCAGCGTCTTGATGACCATCAAATCGAGCAGCACCTTATAGATGCGCGACAGGCCGTACTTGGAGCTGCCAAAGCGGCGCGCATGGTGCTTCACCTTGACCTCGGCAATCCGAGGGCCGGCGATCGAAGCCATGGCCGGAATGAAGCGGTGCATGTCCGAGTAGAGCGGGATCGGCTTGATGACCTTCGCTCGGTACGCCTTCAGCGAGCAGCCGTTGTCCTTGATCGGGATCCCCGTGACCTTGCCGATCAGCCAGTTTGCGATGCGCGAGGGGATCTTGCGCGAGACGAGCTTGTCCTGGCGCTGGTGGCGCCAGCCCACCACGATGTCGTAGCCGCTGTCGATCTTCTGCAGGAACAGACCGATATCCGAGGGGTCGTTCTGCAGGTCCCCGTCCATTGTGACGAGCACCTCGCCGCAGGCGTATTCGATGCCGGCGGCCATGGCAGCCGTCTGACCATAGTTACGCCGGAACTTCACCACGCGCACCCGCGGATCGTTCTCTGCAATGGCGCGAGCGCGCACCAGCGTGTCGTCCTTGCTGCCATCGTCCACGAACACCATCTCGAAGGGAACCATGAGCGGGGCGACCCCGGCCACGATGGCTTCGTACATCGGTCGAATGCTCTCCTGCTCATTGTAGAAGGGCACGATGACCGAGAGCTTGGGAGCGGAGCTATCCAGCATGGCGTCCTGCATGCGCGGTGAAGGTCCGGCTCAGCCCTTCCAGGAGCGGCACCTGCGGTCGCCACTTCAACACGCGCTGCGCCTTGGAGCAGTCCCATCGGACGGGCACGAGGCGGTTGCGGATGCGGTAACGGGTCGTGGCAGGCTCCTTCTTGCGCAGTGCAGCGGCGATCTCGGTCATGAGGCCCAGCGCATAGTAGGCGAGCCGCGGCATGCGCACCACGCGTGGCGCCCCGCCCATATAGCGACGCAACAGCTCCAGGTATTGCTGTTGGGTCATGACATCGTCATCGACGATGTTGAAAGACTCGCCGCTGACACCCGGCACCTCCGCGCCGAGGACCAAAGCGTGCACGGCGTTATCGATGAATGTCAGAGGCAACGGCACACGACCATCTCCGTACAGGACCACCAGGTTGCGCGCAATCTTCTGGCAGACGTGCGCGGGAAAAATACTGGCCCCCTCGCCACAGACGAGCCCGAGCCGCACGATGACGCCCTCCATCTTTCCCGAGCGCGCCGCCTCCAGCACGGCCGTTTCCGCCCGAACCTTGGCGCGGGCATAGTTTCCGAGCAGGCCGGTCTCATCGAAGGGGCACTGCTCGTTGATGACTGCACCATCGCGTTGCTGACCGAGCGGATAGCAGGCGAGGGTCCCGGCGAAAACGACTCGCCGCACTCCGGCCCGCTGCGCTTCGGCGAGCAAGGCGTGGGTACCGCCCAGGTCCACCCGCTCGAAGGCTTCCGAGTTGCCGCGCATGGCCGAGCCCAGATGGAACACCACATCCATCCCCTCGGCAATTCCATGGAGCGTCTCGGGCTGACCGAGATCGCCGAGACGAACCTCCGCCCCAGCCTTGGCCAGGGAAGCCGCACGCCCGGCGTTGCGGGCGAGGATCCGCACCGCATAGCCCCGGCTCAGCAGCTCGCGCACCAGGTGTGAGCCGACAAATCCCGTGGCCCCGGTGACCAGCGCGCGCTTGCCCGCTGGGGCGCTCGAGATCACGACCGGGCGAGCGGGCTGCTCAGCGGCGGCGCTCGGCGCCTCGGGCCACATTGCGCGCATCATCGCGACGGACTGGGTGCCTTCCTCGGCACTGACCGGCGCAGGCTGGCCGGCCTCGATCGCTCGGTAGAACGCGTGAATGAGCGGGACGATCCCGTAGGAGCCATCGACCTTCTTGCGCACCAGCTTCCACATGACGCCGGCCGTGCCGGTAAAGAGCTGAGTCGCGATATCGAGATTGCCGAGCCCGCGACCGATCTTCTGCGGGACCGGCAACTCACGATGCATCGTGAGCGTCATGCTCGAGATATTGATCCGCAGCAGCATGCGGGCACAGGAGATGTCCACGAGTCCCATATCGGGACGCGCCCGAAGGGAGACCGACAGCGTTCCGATCCCGCCCTCCGCATCGATCAGGGCGCGAGCATCGGCGGTGCCTGCATTGGGAATCGAGGCGGCGGTGCGGGTCACCGCGACGACTTTTCTGGGCGCTCCGAGCAGGCGGATGAGGATCGAGGCCGGGTGAATCGCCAGATCCTCCGCAAGGCCGCCAGGCAGATCCGAGGCCCAGTGGCCATCGCCATAGCTCGCGTTGCGGCGCACGTCGAAGTTGAAAGAAGATGTCGCTTGCAACACCTCACCCGTGGCGCCGGAAGCGATGAGCTCCTGTGCGCGCAGCATCGCCGGGGAATACAGCCAGCAATGGCCGACGCACAGCTCCCGGGCTGCCGCCCGCGCCGCATGGCTCATGAGCTCGCAGTCGGCAAGGCTCAGCGCCATCGGCTTCTCGACATAGACGTGGGCACCGCCCTGCAACGCCTGCACTGTCAAGGCGGCGTGCGATGCGGGCGGAGTCAGGATGTGAATGACGTCAGGCTTGAGGGCCAGCAGCTCGCTCAAGTCGGTGCAGGTCTTGCTGGCACCGAAGCGCTGCGCCTGGGCCTTTGCGCGACTGATATCGCGATCCGCGATGCCGACGATGACCGCTCCCGGGTAGCGGCTCGCGGCCGTCAGGTGGTGACCCGAGATCATCCCGCTTCCGACAATACCGATCTTCATTTGGTATAAATGCTCGCTCAGGTTCTACTTCGCCGGGTCGACTGCTGGTCTGAAGGCCAGTTGATGGCGCGCTCGCGCGCCATTGCGCCCGGCGGCTAGTTTAGCAAGTATCCGTGCCGCGGGTTCGCTTCGCTCCGCTGGACCCGCAGCCCGGCTGACTTAATTCCGGCCCAGGAAACATTTTGACAAATCCGCGTGGGCGGCGCGGATGACGGACCCCAGTGACCCCGGTAACAACAAATCAACTCCCGCGACAAGGTACTGATTCACACAATGGACATCTCGGCTCAGTTCGCCCCCGTCCGGCCTCGAGCCGCAGCGATTCCGTGACACTTCGGTCAGCGAAGCGCGGCTGCTTCCCAACATGAGGGTCCTCACCAACGCCGCGTGGCTGTCGTTCTCACGAGCGTCGACCGATGCGCTGAGCTTCGTGTTGTTCGCAGTGATCGCGCGGACATTTGGCCCGGCGGGCAGCGGCGAGTATTCGTATGCCTTCGCCGCGGGGATGCTGTTTGCCCTGTTTGCCACCTGCGGCCTCGAGGAATTCGGCATCCGGCAATACGCGCGCGCCGCCGCTGCGGATCGCCCCCGTCTGTGGGCCGACCTGTTGACCATGCAGTGTGTGCAAATCGTTCTCGGCGCGCTGGCGTTCGCGATACTCGGACTGACCGGCATCATTCACCCCACCCGCTGGACGGTGGTGCTCGAGATCGCCACCTACCTGACGGGTTGGACGGTGGCGCGCACTCTATTCGTGCCCTCGATGGCCGCTCAGCTCATGGTGACGCCCGCGGTCACGGACCTATCCTGTCGCCTCGCCGGGATCGCCTGCGCACTCGTGTTCGCTGTGTGGCTCAAGCTGCCGCTACCTGCGCTGCTGATCGGGTTTCCGGTGGCCGGCGTTGCGCTGGTGGCCCTTGCCTTGCGGAATGCGGTGCGGCGAGGTGCCGCGCTGCGCTTGCACCCGAGTTGGCATGCCCTCGCCGCCACCGCCCGGGGTGTCGCGCCCTTCGGCGGAGTGGACCTGCTCGGTCAGTTCTACGCCCGCACCGATCTGCTGCTCATCGCCTACTTCCTCGGCACCGCCGACGTCGGGCTCTACGCCACCGACATCAAGTTCGTCGAAGTGGGGTTGCTACCGCTGTTCATGCTCGGCTCCGCGGCCTATCCGCTTCTGAGTCGCCACGCCGGACGCGACCCGGATGCCTTCACGCGTTGCGGCCGCGATCTGGTGCGGATCGTATTCTTCTGCTCCGGCTGGCTCGCTGTCGGGATCTTCTGTCTGGTGCCCTTGCTGCTCGTGCCGCTGTTCGGCGAGA